>VOFG01001000.1_pt1 | contig 82000 bp, 95 predicted proteins | sample 5384171 | NCBI WGS metagenome assembly VOFG01 (sample SAMN12384726, study PRJNA508395) | human gut metagenome | isolation source: healthy gut F | host: Homo sapiens
TGCCCGCGTCAGTTCATCATCTGACGAGCAACTCAATTCCTTCGCGGCACAGAACCGATACTACACTGAGCTCATATCCGGCAAGGACAACTGGCAGCTTGTAGATATCTACGCCGATGAGGGCATCACGGGCACATCAATAGAAAAGCGCGATGACTTCAAGCGTATGCTCCGTGACTGTGAGCGCGGGCTCATAGACAGGATACTCGTAAAGTCCATATCCAGATTTGCCAGAAACACAACAGAGTGTCTCGAAACGGTGCGCTCTCTGAAAGCTCGCGGCGTAAGCGTGTACTTTGAGAAAGAAGGCATCGACACCGGCAAGGTCTCCGGTGAGATGCTCACCGCCGTGTTTGCCTCGCTCGCACAGGCTGAGAGTCAATCCATCTCCGGCAATATGCGCTGGGGGCTGCGCAAGCGAATGCAGGCTGGTACATATCTTGCACCGTCAACTCCATTCGGGTATAAGATACAAGACGGAGAATACATCATTGTTCCTAATGAAGCCGAGATCGTCAGATACATATTTGAAAGCTACGTCTCCGGCAACGGTATGGACGCTATCGCCGCAAAGCTGAACACACTTAATAACACCTCGTCTGAGCAGATGCGGCCATACTGGTACAGCACAACCATTCTGTACATACTCTCAAACGAGAGTTACACCGGCAATTCCCTATGGCAAAAGACCTATGCCACAAATACGCTTCCCGCAAAGCAGGTGAAAAACGCCGGGGAGCTGCCGATGTATCGCGTGCTGGATACGCACCCCGCCATCATAAGCTAAGAGCTGTTTGACGCAGCTCAGGAATTGCGAAACTCTCGGAGTAAGTCTAATGGCAAGCATCCCGTATGCGATGATATGCGCGGAAAGCTTATCTGCCGCGAGTGCGGTACGCAAATGCAGCCTAAAACCGTGAACGTTCAAATATATTGGGTATGCAGACGGCATAACCGCAGCAAAGAGCTTTGCCCCCTGCCCCCCTATTGCCGACGCAACTGTGAAAGAAGCCTTTCGTATTCTCCACTTCAAGTTGAAAAAACATCCGGAAATACTGGCTAAGGCAGCCGCTTCTCTAACTGAGCTTCGTAACCGGCGAATGCTCTGGAGTCCGGATATAATAGAGCTGAACAAGAAAATATCCGATATATTAAGTCAGAATCAAATGTTAGCCGTACTGAAACAGCAGGGGCTCGTTGATCCTGACATTTTCATATCCAAGACCAATGAGCTGGCTGAACAGCTTCGCAAGCTAAAGCTTGAAAAGGAGCATCTGCTTGATTCAGAAACAGACGACCCGCTATCCCAGACACGGCATATTATCGAGACCCTTCGAGATAGTCCGGATTTTCTCGAACACTATGACGAAGAGTTGTTCAGCGAGCTCATTGAAAATGTAATCGTAAAAAGCCGCACAGATGTACGGTTCAGGCTCAAAAACGGGCTTGAATTAGACGAGCATATAGGAAGGACACTGTCATGACAAATCGAAAGCAGCCATTTGGATATAAAATACGCCGTGGCAAACCGGTCATTTATGAAACCGAAGCGGATATTGTCCGGCAAATTTTCAAAGCTTACCTCAGCGGCGCATCGTACAGCACTATAGCGGATATGCTCCGCGGACAGGCTATCTCGTATGACGAAGGCAAACCTTGGAACAAAAACATGATAGCAAGGATTCTTGGGGATAGACGTTACATTGAAAATGACGTCTATCCTCAAATCATATCTGCCGCAGATTTCTCGATAGTCCAGCGGCAAAGAGAGTCCAGAACCAAGGTATGTTCGAAAACAGCGGCGCAAAAGCGCTGTCAAAATTATGCTCAGTCCAACTGTCCGCGCAGCTTGAGCAGCAGGTTTTATCCATCCTGAATCTGCTGTCCATGCACCCGGAGAAAATCCGACCACAGTTTGGATCTATAGCAGATCATGACAACAGCGAGTTTCAAAGGAAATTGGATTCGATTATGTTAGTCCAGCCTGTGGATGAGGCTGCTGCCAGAGGGCACATATTTCAAGAGGCTGCCGCTCTATATGATCAGGTAAACACAAGCGACTATGAGTCAGAACGGCTCCAGAGACTATTCGAAAAAGCTGCCCACTCCACTGCTCTTGACTCTCAATTGCTCAAATCGAGCGTTGCTGGCATATACGTTGAGTCCTTGTCAGTCAAGCTCCTGCTATGGAACGGACAATATATTGGAAAGGACGACTTCAAATGAGCAATACAACGCCGACAATTATATGTATCCCAGCCAAGCCAGAAGCCGTTCGGGCATCAAAGCGCCAGCTACGGGTGGCGGCTTACTGTCGCGTGTCGACCGATGACGAAGAGCAGCTCACCAGTTACGAGGCGCAGAAAAATTACTACACAGACAAGATCATGACTAATAAAGAGTGGACAATGGCGGGTATCTTTGCTGATGAGGGTATAACCGGCACATCCGCCCGTAAGCGCCCAGAGTTTCTGCGTATGATCCGTCAGTGTAAGCAGGGCAAAATTGACATTGTGCTCACCAAGTCCATATCCAGATTTGCCCGCAACACAGTCGATTGTCTGAATTATGTACGCGCGCTGAAAGAGCTTGGTATAGCGGTCATCTTCGAGAAGGAGAATATGAACACCCTCGAAATTGACAGCGAGATACTCATAACCATGCTCGGCGCGTTCGCACAGTCCGAGAGCGAATCCATCTCCGCCAATGTCCGCTGGGGTATTCGGCAGGCCATGAAAGAGGGCAAAGCCACCATACAGTACAAATATCTGTATGGCTATCGCAAGGGCGATGACAGCAAGCCTGAGATAATACCGGATCAGGCAGAGGTTGTCAGAAAGATATACGACCTGTTTCTAAGCGGCACGCCGGTTCGCGGAATACAGGAATATCTGAATGCAAACTCTGTTCCGAACATAAACGGTGAGCCAAAATGGGCGCGGAGCGCCATAGACAGTATACTCACAAATGAGAAATACTGCGGCGATGTACTGCTCCAGAAAACATACATAGATGATTGTATTAACAAGAAAGTCAAGAAAAATACCGGTCAGCTCCCAATGTATCTGGTGCAGAATCATCACGAGGGGATAATAAGCCGCGAGACCTTCGACGCTGCTCAAGCAGAGTTGTCCAGACGTAACGCCGGAAGAAGTCCGTCAAAGAAAAATGCTCCGACCGGTCGGAGCAGATACAGCAGCAAATACGCGCTGTCGGATAGACTGTACTGCGGTGAGTGCGGCACGAGATACCAGCGCTGCACTTGGCGCAACCGCGACGGCAGTAAACGCATCGTCTGGCGCTGCGTCAGCAGGGTAGACTACGGCAGCAAATACTGCCACGACTCACCAACGCTGGATGAAGAACCGCTGCACAGAGCCATCCTTGTCGCTATAAACAGTACGGTCAAGGATAAAGACAACATAGTCTACAACCTAAAAGCAGCAATGGAAAAAGAGCTTGCCCCAGTTGCAGGACAGCAGCTCAGCTTGTCTGAGATAGATAACCAGCTCGAACAGCTAAACACTGAGTTCAGTAAAGTGCTTGCCGAAGCATCCGAAAGCGGTGACCAAGCGGCGTATAGCGATAGATTCCGCGAGATCATGCAGAAGCAAACGGCGTTGAAAGCCCAGCGCGACGAAATACAGCGAATGTTAGCAGAGAGCGGCAAAGCTGCGGCTCATATAGAGCAATGCAGGCATGCGGCGGAAGCAGTACCTACATCCATATCCGAGTGGGATGAGGCACTGATCCGTCAGGTAGTTGAGAGCGTAACTGTAGAGACAGGCGGTGGAATAGTCGTAGCGCTGAAATCCGGGGCGTCAATACATCAGGAATTAATGTAATACCAAATGGTAAGGACCGGAGTCTTAGCAATAAGATTCCAGCCTGTGCTGTTTGTTTAGGAAGGAGTCACTTTATGCCACGCTATTTTATGCGAGACACGCCGCTGCAGGCGATGGAGCGGTTGATGATGTCTCAGCCCGGTCACAAACCTCGTGGCGGCGGAATGTACCGCAGCCCGTTTTATTACACTCCCAAAGATGTGGAGTGCGAATACTGCCAGAACTATGACCGTAAGAATCCATGCCTTCTGTGTGCATGCACCTGCTTAGAGGAGCGCATTGAGGCAGAGGTTTTGAATCTGAGTGAGTTCGTGCGGGATTGTTTCGCGCCCTCTATGGAGCCACAGCTTCAAGAACGGATGTATCAGCAGTTCGTAGATAGAAAATCTCGTTTTTTCCTATCCGACACTCACCGTAGAAGATGGATACACTGGAGAGCACTATGCTGGCGTCTGTCTGACCGAAATAAAGCCGCCCTCTACCTGCTCACGGCTTATGAGAGCCTTTGGCGAAGGGTGGTCTGGAAGTGCGGCAACGACGGCTTTGACTTCCAAGCAGTCCATCTCCATGGGATCAAGCCGGAGCTTTACAGCGTTTATCAGGCTGCAAAGGCCATTGCGGTAGGTAGCTGCAACATTACTCTTGCGGACCTTGCGTCTCCGGAATTCGTCACAGATGAGGCGTTCCATCTGATTATCTGCGCACTGCTTATGGCCAAGTACGGGGATGTAGTTTTGAATTTGGAAAATGGAGCTGGTGAAATATGATGATACAGGCAGTACTCGGCAATCCAAACCACCCGGAATACGGTGTTGCAACAATTCCGTTCCCCATCCCACATGACCAGTACGCACACTGCATGGAACTGCTGGAGGCATTGAAATTGGTGATGCAGTCATATCAGACTGCCAAGTGCAAGAGATCAATAGCTTTTACTCTGTGCTCAAGCGCACAGAGATTCTAACGGTTAATGTGGAGGAACTAAACTATCTTGCCAAGCGGTTGGATAGTTTCGATGTCGGAGAAGCTGCTCAGTTTCAGGCAATGGCACACAAGTTGGAGCTTTCCGAACTGAAGGATCTTATCAACCTGACCTTCTGTTGTCAGGAGGCCACAGTCATTACGGATTTTTCTGACCTTGCCGCTGTTGGCCGTGACCACTATATGAACCTGCACGGAGGCTGTGCTAAAACAGTGGAATTGGATGCGCTGGATGGTGAGGGAACGGCAAGACAGCTCATTGAGAGCGGCAGCGGCACAGTCACGCCCTACGGCGTGATCTATGACAATGGCATGAAGCTGGAGCAAGTATATGACGGTCAATTCTTCCCCTGCTATTACTATGAGCCGCGTGCCACTATGGTCGCGGTGACCTCTAAATCCGAGCCGGAGAATACCGGGCATATCACATGGCTGTATCTCCCTATGGCACAGGAGGAAATTGACCGTGCTCTACAGCGTGCAGGAATCACAGAGCCTGCTGATGCCCGGCTTCGATTGGAACACAGTCAACTGCCAGATGAAGTGAATGCGCTGCTGGATACGGAGCATGAAAGCCTTGCTGATCTCAACGCACTGGCACAGGCAATAGGCACGCTTTCTTTGGACGACATCAAGAAGTTTGGCGCTGTGGTAACGCTGGCGAAGCCTCAGAATGCGGAACAGGTCAAGAATCTCGCTGAGAATCTTGACCTGTTTGACTTTGCTCCTGACGCACATTCCCCGGCAGAGTACGGAAAGTACATGATCCAGCAGTCCGGCCATTTCGACTATGATGCAAATTTAGATGAGTTCTATGACTACGAAGGCTACGCTTTGCAGCGCATGAACGAGGAGGACGGAATGTTTACCGACCGGGGCTACATCGCCTACAAGGGATATTTCAGCATTGAGGAAGTCATGGATGGCGGTCAGTGCAACAGCATGGAGATGGGAGGGATGGTATGACCATTCAAAAGCACAGAGTTTTAGGAGGAAGAAAGTATGCCAAATCATGTATCAAATGTGCTGACACTGCACGGCAATCAGGCGCAGATTCGAGCCATGTTGGAGGCCATCCAATATGATGATCTTGGAATCGGCTCGGTGGATTTCAATAAGATCATTCCCATGCCGGAGAGTCTGGACATCGAGGCAGGCAGCCAGACGAGTACCGGCCTGAAAGCCTATCAGGATTTTATTGAGGTCTACACCCTTGGCGGAACGATCCATCAAGACGATCTGGAGAACATCCCCGCAAAAGTGAGGACGCTTTCCTCCGGCAACGCTCGGATATTCGACCAAAGGAGTGGAAACTTGGAGAAGCCGCTTGGAACAACATTCGCCTATATGGAGTACCCACATGGTATGAGTGGTGCAACCAGCATTGGGGCACCAAATGGAATGCTTACGGCTACGGTGAGGCGAAAGTAAACTATAAGGATGGGGATGTCCTGAACTTTCTGACGGCATGGGCTGCTCCGCATCCGGTGATGGAAAAGCTGGCGGAGATGTTCCCCGATGTGGAGATCAAGCACGAGTGGGCAGATGAGTACATCGGCGATAACTGTGGCAGATATCGCTATCAGAACGGAGTACGGATCGAAGAATGGCTTCCCGAAACAGAGCGAGAGGCCATTGATTTCGGATGTGAACTGATGGGACTGAATCCACTGGACTATGGGATCGCCCTGAATGCAGCCGGTACAGGCTATGTCAATCTGGAGGACGATAAATACGAGAAGATCGAGCTGCTCGGTAAGCCGGCGCTGTTCTCAAATGACCGACTGACGGATGCAGACATCCCGGAGGGACTGTACTGCTACCACCTGCGCCACAGCGATGCCAGCGGCAGTTTCTGCGCTGTAGAACCAATGGTCGGTGTCAACCACGGTGGCTCTGTGATCCTGAAAGAGCCGCTGGAGTTTGGAGAAAGTGGATATATCCCGCTTGACGAAGAAACAAGTCCGAACTTTTCCGGCGAGGAGGAGAATTTCTACGATTTTCTTTCCGACTCCTCCCGCAGGAAGCTGAGGAGATGCAGCTATGAACACAACTATTTCATAATCTTGCCAAGCAAGCATCATAAAGCTCCGGTAAGGTTGCGTGTTTCAAAAATTTGACAAAGTTGGAGTTCATTATATAATTTGTTGCTTTTTCTGCTTTGCCTGATATAATAAAATGAGAAGAAACGAGGTGTTCCAAAGTGCCGCAGAGTGACAAAATCAAACTATTTGAGGACAAGCGTATCCGCACGGCGTGGGATGAAGAACAGGAAGAGTGGTCTTCTCCGTCGTCGATGTGGTGGCAGTATTGACCGACCAACCGGATGCTCGTCACGCCAGTACATATTGGGCGGTTTTAAAAAAGCGGCTGAATAACGAGGGTGCAGGTCAACTGCTTCACAAATTGTAAGCAGTTGAAAATGACCGCTTCAGACGGGAAACGCCGTTTGACCGATGTAGCTGACACGGAGCAGCTCTTGCGGATAATTCAGTCAATCCCGTCACCTAAAGCGGAACCATTTAAACTTTGGCTTGCCCAAGTCGGACAGGAGCGCATTGAAGAAACTATCGATCCGGAGCTGACAATTGACAGGGCTTTGGAGACCTACCTAAGAAAGGGTACAGTCGTGAGTGGATCAATCAGCGGCTGCAGGCTATCCAAGTCCGCAAGGAGCTGACGGATGAGTGGGATGCCCGCGGTGTGCAGAAAGGCGTGGAGTACGCCATCCTCACAGATGAGATATCCCGTGCGTGGTCAGGAATGTCTACCCGCCAGTATAAAAATCTGAAGGGTTTAAAAAAGGAAAATCTTCGTGATAATATGACCACGCTGGAATTGGTGCTGAACATGCTGGCAGAGGCTACTGCAACGGAGATATCCAAACAGAAAGCTCCAAGCACATTTTCAGAGAATATAGCAGTTGCCCGCGAGGGAGGCGAAGCAGCGGGGATTGCCCGAAAAGCGGTTGAGGAGCGCACGTGTGTTCCCGTTATTACATCCAAGAATGCTGCACAGCTCAATCAAGTCGTGACAGATCTGCTGGAAGGCCCAGTCTCCGACATAACTGAAGAATCGGAAGAGAAGTAGGTAGACACTACAAGTCAGTTTTTCTTGCTATTATGCGATGATTGCCGCCTGCCTATCAGATATCTTTTGCATACGCAATTAGGCAGATGCTCTCAACACGTCACTGTTAAGTAGGACTGTAAGCTAAATATATAGGAGAGATCTTTTTGAAATGGATGATACAACCCCTATTATGTTTTCGGAACTGACTAGTAGAGAAATGTTGAAAAACTATCTTTTCTCTTCGGGCAGACGACTTCAGGCAGTAAACTCTCTTGTTAAATATAGCAGAATTGGAACTCTTATAAAAACACTTTCTACAAAGAAATGGCGTATAGGCTCTCCCTTAAAAATGAACGATAAGAAGGAACTGTCCGATTTTCCTCGCACGAACTGGCGCAAAATGTTTTATTCCTGTTTCATTGCAGACTCGACCGAGAGTATCGCAATGTGGAGTTTATATTCAAGACCATGGTCAGATGGAATTTCTATCAGGATAGATAAAGATACGTTTTTGGATTGGATATATAAGGTTGAAAAAGTATATACACTAAATCATGACGGCAATTATCAGGAGGTAGATGGAGGGAGAATTAGTATAGTACGAGTAGCCTACACTAATGAGCTCACAAAGAATTCTGCCGAAAAAATCTCTATTAGATGCGGTGTTGAAGAGAATACACATATTGATAATATTTTTGCTGAGGATAATGATTATTCCACAGGCCAGTTTGCTGGAGTGATAAAAGATCTGGCTTGGTCATATGAAAATGAGGTACGAATCCGCATAGATTTTGATAGAGAGGTGGATGTGGAGGGAGTTTACATTGATGTACCTGATTTCGTAATTGAAAAACTAGTGATTACGGCGGGACCATTATTCTATGGGAATCTGGAGTGCCGATTGGCAGGCTATAATCAGAAAGTGTCAGCCTTGGCATACAGCAGTTTTTCCGGCTTGTTAAAAGATATGCCTTGCGAAAACTATACAAATGTGAAAGAATCTGCATGTGATGAAATTGCTTCATTAGTAAATGCGAAGAAACTGGCCCCAAATGCAGACAAGCTGATATTAAGTCAATACCAAGGCCGGGGAGCTTTTCATTTCGATAATATCGGGTCCATGATAATTGGAAGTGGAGAATACACCTTTAAAATTGCATGGTACCATCATAGTGGCGATTTGATAATTAAGCCCGAAGCAGGAGTTTTCCAATCACAAGAAGCATTTCCATCACCAAGTTTAATCTCGTATGGATCTCCTTTTGAGAAAAACATAAGCATCAAATCTGCGAGTGTATTTCTAATCCGGAATGCGAATGACCGGGTAGCTGCTATTAAACTTATAAAAGGTGAATCTGAATCAAATCTTTACCAAATGGAGTATAAAGTGTTTATGGACGTTTCACTACATATATATGACAAAAATGAATACCATGATATCTGCGGCAAGCTGGAATCAGCCTCCGATGAAGACCCAGATGAAATAAGCGGAATCTGGGGAGACCTCGAAAGCGAGCGTTGCCACATGCTGATTTGCAAGAAAGATGGAGTACATTTCGGTGAGATCAACTGGGCAAATAGTGCCAGTATTAATAGCAAGTGGACATTTTCTGGCATATGGAACGCCCTAAAGGAAGAAATGATTTTTAACAACGAGAAAGAAGTTACCGAAAACTATCGTGAAAACGGTACGGTTGAGGTGCTCACAAGATATGATAACGGTACAGGAAGAGTATATATAGAAAATGGCTTTTTTATATTGGGACGATTTCCTTGGCACTACAGGTAAAAGATGCAAATTTGAGAAACTCCCTTCTATATAAGATTAACTGATTTATTCTTTCTGAGTTCTACGACATAGCTGCGGCGAACATGTTGTCCTCAAAATTGGCTGACCCTGCCAAAAACAACAGTTCATCCGTTTGGATGGGCTGTTGTTTTTTATATAACTATGACTTCATACTAAGCACACATTACAGATACAAGCCTCTGGTCAATACGCAAAACGCTTTTTGCATAACCCCCTGTTTACATGCCTTCCGCTCACAGCTTTATATGCACAAAGCTGTACAGCCCGTGCGTTATGACCGTGGTCAGCAGCTCGCTCACTTCTACTTCCGGCATTGCAAAGTCTGAGTCATACCACTGCTTGAGGATGGCATAGCCGCCTCGGATCACATACAAAAACAGCATTTCCGCTTTCGCCGTATCCGTCACCCCGCTTTTCAGCCACATTGGCATAGCCTTTGCATATACGTATTCGTTCAGCCGCGTCACACCCTTTGTGATTCCCGTAGTCGGAGAAAAACAGCTTCATCTCTTTCTTCGTTTTTATCAATTGCAGCATATTCCCCCACTATGACTTCGGGATAGTCCGGACGCATATACAGATCGGCGAAAAGCTCAATATTCTTCTCTGCTATCTCGCACTCCAGCTCATCGAGAAACGCGGGATAATCCACATAATGCGCATAGAAGCTGCCGCGGTTTATGTCCGCCCTCTCGCACAGTTCAGTAACGCTTATCTTATCCACCGGCTTTTCGTCCATCAGCTCAAAGAACGCATTTTTATCGCGCGCTTTGTATGACGGATGCGCCGGTCCTCTCTTTTTTCAGGCATTTTTCATGTTCTCCCACGAATGGCTTTCTTTTTGTTGGATAAGCGTCGATCCCTTTATTTATTGCGGATTGACTTTATCCTCGTTTTTATATTAACATACGTTTGTGCATAAAACAACAGTTGTATGCTAATTAAGGAGGCAACAATATGGAAGAAAAATATTCGGCATTGTTTCAGCCGCTCTCCATCGGCACTGTCGAAGTGAAGAACCGCTTCATGATGTGTCCAATGGAGGGCACAACGATCATCGGCTGGCTCAAGGGCAAGGGCTTTGCGAAGAGGCGCGGGATTTTTACATCGAACGCGCGCAGGACGGCATCGGCCTCATGGTTCCCGGCTGCACCCCGTTAAGGAGCCTTATAGGCGGCGGCAAATGGCTGTGGAAGAATCCCAAGGTGTTTGAGCCTATAAAGCCCTTCATGAATGAGCTCCATTCCTACGGTTCCCGCCTGTTCCTGCAGATTTCCGCAGGCTGGGGGCGCACCTTCGTTCTTGGCGGCCCGTTCTGCAAAGTGCTCGATAACAAAGTTCGTCGGCACAATAATGAAACCGGTTCTCAACATGGATCCGTTCATGGTCGCGCCGGACGAAGGCGCGCCGAATGTGTGGCTGCCGGAATACAAATGCCGCCAGCTGACCCGTGAGGAAATACATGAATATATAGAAGCGTATGCACAGACGGCTCTCCTTGCAAAAAATGCCGGTATAGACGGCGTGGAGGTGCACGCAGTACACGAGGGCTATCTGATGGATCAGTTCACCATGCCATACACCAACCACCGCACCGACGAATACGGCGGCAGCTTCGAGAACCGCTACCGTTTCGCCGTTGAGGTCGTGCAGGAGATAAAAAGCTCTGCGGAGAGGACTTCCCCGTCTCCCCTGCGGTACAGCGTCGTCAGCAAAACAAAGGGATTCAGTCAGGGCGCTGTTCCCGGCGAGGTATTTACAGAGGTCAGCCGTGATATGTCGGAGTCCGAGCGCGCGATAAAGTATCTTGAAGACGCGGGCTATGATATGTTCTCCTGCGATAACGGCACATACGACGCATGGTACTGGCCTCACCCGCCGGTATATATGCCGCTTAACTGCAATCTCAGCGATGTTGAGCATATAAAGCAGTTCACCACCAAGCCCGTATACTGCGCCGGACGCATGCAGATAGACACCGCCGCCGAGGCCATCGCCGCAGGCAGGATAGACGGCGTCGGCATTGGCCGCCAGTTTCTCGCAGACAATCAGGTGATAACCAAGGTGCGCGAGGGGCGCATGGATGAGATAAAGCCCTGCATCTCCTGCCACACCGGCTGTCTCGCAATGGCGCACTACAAGGGCATAGGCGTTGAGTTCCCGCCGGATTCCATTGCCGAAACCGGCCACCGCGCGCTGTGCCCACGCACTCTTGCAGAAAAGAAATACACCGTTGTCAAGTCTGTAAGTCCGAAAAAAATCGCCGTTATCGGCGGCGGCATAGGCGGCATGGAGTTTGCGATACAGGCTTCCCTGCGCGAGCACACGGTCGATCTCTACGAAAAGAGCGACCGCCTCGGAGGCACGTTCATCGCCGCGGCCATGCCGTCATTCAAGGAGAAGGACCGTGACCTTATAGATTGGTACAGAGCCGAGGTCAAGCGCCACAACATCACCGTGCATATGAACACGGAGATAAATAGCCTTGCAGACATTCCCGCGGATGAATACGTCATCGCAACAGGCGCAAAGCCGCGTGCCCTGCCCATCCCCGGCTGGGATAAGACGATAAACGCGGCGGATTACCTGCTGTCCGGCTGTGAAGCGGGCAACCGTGTCGCCATCATCGGCGGCGGCATCACCGGCTGCGAGGTCGCGTATGAGCTTGCGCTGAAAGGCAAGCATCCGTTCATCGTTGAGGTCATGGATGACCTGATGAAGACGCCGATGGTTCCCGCCGCGAACTCCGTTCTCCTGCGCGATTTGCTGAAGTTCCACAATGTGCCCGTGTATCTTGAGTCGAAGACCACCGAGATAAAGGACGGCAGCATCACAGTCCTCACTGGCGGAAAGAGCATTGACATCCCCTGCGATACGGTCGTCGTCTCTGTCGGATACAGCGCCGGAACGCCGCTGGCGGACGCGAAGAAGCATCCCAAGAACGTCCACATCCTCGGCGACGCGGATCACGTTGCGAACCTGAAGAACGCCATCTGTTCAGCAAACGACCTTGTTCTGAGACTGTAAAATCCAGTATATATGTATAAACAATTCACCGCCCTGCACACTGCAAGGCGGTGAATTGTTTGTTCCTTAATTCAGTTATTTCAGTAGCTATTAGCAAGATGTTGTGGTATTGTGTGTTTCTGCAGAGGGAGGTGAACCGGCGCATGGCACAGGAAAACACCGCAAGAGTCATAACGATAGCGGCAACAGAACAGCCGCGGACACTGGAGTTCGATATTTATTCTAATGCTCCCAGCTTCCCCAGACGTTTCAATACCGAGCTGCTGTCTTTCCCAAAGTGTATATACAGCTCCTTATAAATATCATATAGCTCTTTATATACCTTTGCGCTGTCCTTATTTGGGTAGTATGTTTTTCTCTGCCGGGGCGCTCATCGTCTTGACGGCAGTGCGGGCATCAGCATACCTGCCGCTCGCCGCGGCGCCAAGGATAGCCGCGCCCAATGCCCCTCCCTGTGCCGCACCGCAGACCGCGATTGGCATATTTTTAGCACATCTGCATATATTTGCATGAGCATCTGATTCTTTCGTGAAACACCGCCAGTTGCAATTATTTCATCGACAGGAACTCCGTTTTCTATGAAGTTTTCAACAATAACGCGCGTACCGAATGCGGTAGCTTCGATAAGCGCACGGTATATCTCTTACGGCTTTGTGGAAAGAGTCATACCAAATATTGCCCCTGTGAGCTCCGAATCGACAAGGGTTGATCTGCATCCATTCCACCAATCAAGCGCGATAAGTCCGCTCTCGCCGGGACGCAGCTTTTCTGCCTTCTCGGTAAGATGTTGCTGAACGTCCATACCCCGTCGTGCGGCTTCCTCAGTGATGGCTGCCGGACAGCAATTCTCCGCAAACCACAAAAAGTGATCACCCACGCAGGCTTGCCCCGCCTCGTAAAGCATACAACCCTGGTAATATCCCATCCTTCACAACACCACATGTTCCGGGTACAAGGTGCTTCTCCTCCGAGACCATCAGATGGCAGGAGGATGTGCCTATGATGATGAGCATCTGTCCGGCATGACTGACGTTGGCCGCCAGTACGCCAGCATGGGCATCGATTATCGGCACCGCTATCCGCGTTTCAGGCAGCAGTCCCATCGTCTCTGCCGCCGCGGGACACAAAGTCCCCGCGCACTCGCCAATACGCTTGATCGGCGCATCTATCTTTTCCTCGTTTACGCACTCAAGACGCGCGTCAAGTGAGGTGAGAAAGTCACTCGTGAGCAGGTCGCTTCCGTCCCAGAACGCCTTATATCCAGCAAAGCAGACACTGCGGATGTATTCTCCCGTGAGATAATACGTCAGCCAATCTGCTGCCTCCATAAAACGCGCTGCAGCAGTATAGACCTCCGGCGCTTCGTTGAGAATATTCCATACCTTTGGGTAGAGCCATTCCGACGACACTTTCCCGCCGTAAGCGGCGAGCCACGGCTCCCCGTTTTTATCCGCCGCCTCCGTGATCATGCACGCCTCTCGCTCCGCCGCATGATGCTTCCACAGCTTGACATAGGCATGAGGCTCATGCGAAAACTCCTCCTTACAGCAAAGCGGTGTGCCCTCCTCATCGACCGGGAGCATGGTACACGCAGTGAAGTCTATGCCAAGCCCTACGACCTCACGCGCAGGAACACCGGAAAGCCGTCGTACCTCCGCCACAGTCGAGGTGAGGCATTCGATATAATCCATTGGGTGCTGCAAGCGCCCAGCCCTCTGGCAGCGGAGCGCCGAAAAAAAGTCACCACTTATCACGCCATGTGGGTAAGCCCGAGTGCTTTCGGCAACGATTTTACCTGTCTCAAGCTCAGCAAGTACCGCCCGCGCTGAAAGTGTACCGAAATCAACGCCTATTGAATAGCTTCCCATATTCTATTTCCCTCCAACTATAATACCACAGTAAAATTCAGGTCCAGAGGCAGTGCACTCTGGACCTGACGGTTCTCAGTTCTCGGCGTCCTTAACGCCTCTTACCCATTTTTCGCACATTCTGTAATACATGGACATATCGCCAACCTGCACGACATAATCCACACCGCAGTCGAACCACGCGAGCGTATCCTCCGGGTCAACGCCAAGCATGCCGGAATAGACCCCGTGCGCCTTAGCTTTCTTTATCATTTCCTTGATTGCGCCCTTCACACGCGGATCGTCGAGCTGTCCCGGAATGCCGAGTGACACGGAGAGGTCATACGGGCCAAAAAAGACGAACTCTACGCCCTCAACATCAAGAATGTCGTCATAGGCTTCAACGCCGGCTTTGCCCTCTATCAGCAGCACGACAGCAACGTCGCGGTTGGAATTCTCAAAGTAGCTCTCACTCTTGCCGGTATAGCGGTTTGCGCGGACATACGGGCAAGCTCCGCGCTTGCCAACGGGTGCAAACTTTGACCATTTCAGAGCATCCTTTGCGTCCTCAACACTGCTGACGCCGGGAATAACGACCCCCGCCGCTCCGCTGTCGAGCGCATATTTTATTGCCGACTCGTCAATATTCGGCACTCTGACAAGCGGCACACAGTCAAAGGTCTCAGCGGCGCGGATAAGGTGCGCATTCGTCTCGCCGCTCCAGCTGCCGTGCTCGTTATCAATGAATATGAAGTCAAACCCTGTTTGCCCAGTGATCTCAACCATCTCGGGACATGCGGTGTTCACAAACATACCTATAGGTCTTTTTTCTTCTGAAATAACCTGTTTTAAGCTTTTGCGCATATTGTACCTCCGCTTTTTTACTCAAATTCTCTGAAATTCACTATCTCCGTGACATAGCCCAAGCTGTCAATGGTGTCAAAGAAAAGAAATTCAACTCTTGGATCAGATATCGAATGCCCTCTCTCTATCAACCGGACGCCGTTTTTCTCCATCGTTTTCATCACGCTGTCAAGGTCGTCCACATTGTACTGGATGTGGTGGAGGCAATCCCCGCGCTTTGCAATGAAATCGTGCCATTCCTGCGTTGCGTTCACAGGCTCTACTATTTCCAGCTCGATTTCCGGGAAATTGTAGTAAGCAAGCTTTCTCACACATTCTTCCGCGCTGCTGCCAACGGGATATACTGCCGTTCTGTCAGGCTCCAGACCGTATGTTCTGCGCATGTTTTCTATAAATTTTTCGAGGCTGCCCGTCAGCAGACCAAGCTGACGGACAGAGCCAAACGGAGTTTTCTCTTTGGAGAATTTCATGCTCTCCCTCCTATTATTTATCCTTTCAGTCCAGTCATGGCTATGCTCTCCATGATCTGACGCCGAAACACCAGGAATACTATCAGAATCGGCGCAACCGAACACAGCGATCCCGCAGCTACCGCGCCGAGATCAACGTTGAAAGTTGTCTGGAACAGCGCTAGTCCAACCTCCATTGTGAAGAGGTTGTTGTTCTGCGCCATGATAAGCGGCCACACAAATGCGTTCCACCCCTCAACAAACGCCAGTATCGCAAGTGCCGCGATTGCGGACTTGAGCAGCGGAAACACTATTTTTATGAATATCTGTATCTCGGAGCAGCCATCTATCCTCGCTGCGTCCAGCAGGTCGTCCGGGATCTGCTGAGAGCATATCTGCCGCATAAAAAAATATGCCAAAGCTCATGATAATGTACGGCGATACGATCCCCACGAAGGTGTTGCCGAAGCCCAGATCCACCATATTTATGTACAGAGGAACCATATACATCTCAAACGGGATCATTGATGTGGCAAAATCAAGCCAAACAGCAGCTTGTTCGCCCGAAATTTATACTTTGAGAATATAAATCCGGCAAGCGTACTCGTCACGACGACACCCACTGCCGACACCGCCGCCATCTTCAGGCTGTTTTTGAAAAAGGTGCTGAACGGCGCGGTCTCGTTGAGCGTATTGAAGTTGCCCGTGTATATTTCACCCGGCAGAATAGACGGCGGGTATGAGCTTATCTCAGCGTTAGTCTTAAATGCTGACCCGAACATATAGAAGAACGGGATCAGGAAAATGACAACGAACGCGAGAAGGAGAACGGTCTTAACCCAGAGACTGAGTTTCATGTTGAAGCTATGACTGTGTTTGACGCCGTCAAGCATTTCCCGTTCCCCCTTCTGCCTGATTTTTTCTCTGCCGCCGTTTGGCTTTCCACGCATCCATCTTCTCCTCGTCGCCAAAGACGAACTGGATAAACGAAAACAGGAACATGAACGCGAACAGTGCCACCGACTCAGCCGCGGCATAGCCCATCTTGTAGAACTTGAACCCGTTTTCAACCATGTCGTAGACGACTGTGCGCACAACGTAGCCCGGCGAGCCGGAGGCATCGGAGCAGAGGATATACGCCTGTGTATACACGTTAAAGCCCCTTATGAGCATTATTATAGACACATAGATCAAAACCGGGCGAAGCTGCGGCAGGGTGATATGCCAGAAGGTCTTCCACGGGCTCGAACCGTCAAGCTCCGCGGCTTCATAATACATCTGCGGTATTCCGGCAAGCCCCACGCAGAATATCAGCACACAGTATCCGAGGTTTTTCCACACCGTGATTATCACGATCGCCTGTTCGGCAAGAAAGCCATTTGTCAGCCATGCAAGACTTGCCCCGCCGAAGAGGTTGAGCACATAGTTGACAAGTCCGTATTTAGTATTGAAAAGCCACTTCCAAATTATAACCGTAGGTACCATGGGAACTATATATGGGATGAACAGCCCGGTCTGAATAATGGCTTTTTTTTTTCCCAAAGTTTTTGTTTATTGCATTTGCTATCAGCAGCGCGAGCGGAACGGTAATAAGCAGTATCTCAAACCCCATGTATATCGTTCTGAGCATCGCCGCGGTAAACGTGGGATTGCTGAACATGTTCGCAAAGTTTGTGAACCCGATGAACAGCTTTTTTCCTGTCGCCATGTTCCAATTAAACAGGCTCATATAAAAACCTTGAAAATCGGAAACAATCTGAGGACGGCGAAAAAGGAGAACCACCACGCCCAGAATAACATATATCGGATAATAGCTCGTTCGCCGCTTCTTCATTCCGGGCAGTTTTATTCTGTTATTCAAATGAACTCTTCCTTCCTCGCATTTGCCCACAGTGGGCGCTTCCGCGCCCACTGCATCCGAAGCCGTCTTCATGCTGATACAACATCACCCGCCGAAGTGCCCGTTTTCTTTCAGAAGACTGTTCGTCTCATTTGCCATATCGTCAAGGAACAACCACAGCGCGGCATCATCCGTCAGCAATGACTCGTTCTCGTACGCGCCGAGAAGTCTGTCCGCCATTTTCACCATGATCTCCTGAAACTCGTCGATCGCCACATAGGTATAAACCGTGTCAAAGCTCTTGAAAAACGCCTCGCGCTGTTCAACACCGGCAACAAGGGTGTCCACGTCAAGATCCTTGCGGGCCGGCTGATAACCGCCCTGATGGTGGAAGTTGATCATGCTTTCCTCGCTGTTGGCAAACTCGATGAATCTCCAGGCGGCCGCCTCTTTTTGCCGCATCACCGTTATCGAGGACGTACCAGGATTTTGTGATCGCAATATTGGCGTTGAACATCGGGAACGTGCCATATCTCAGCTCCGGGTGCTTTGCCGCCTCAACGATCACGCTCGCCTCTCTTGCGAACATTGCGGTCTCACCGGCTATGAACGCACCAGTGTCATGCTCCACCTCATAGTTATCAGATCCGTACTCATAGAGGTTCCTGAGATAGAAACGCATGGTATCAAATCCCGCCTGATTGTTGTAGCCCGCCACATACTTGCCGTCTGCGACCTCTTCAAGGAGCTGCCCGCCATACTGCATCAAAAGCACCCACCATTTTTCACAGGTGCCGCTGTTCGCACCGGTGATGCGCAGGAAATGCCTGAATTTGTGAGTTTGCCGCTGTCATCTCTTTTAGCAAGCTTTGCCGCTGTCTCAATGACCTCTTCCATATCGTTTGGGAGGATGGGTTCGCCGTTTTCGTCCACAAGACCGGCATCCTCGAAGTACTGAAGATTGTAAAACCATGCGGCGTTGGAGAGCATGTGCGGCACACACACGACCTCGCCGTCGTAAGAGCACTCCTTAACGACCGCGGCATCGTATATACCGCTCTCGACAAGACTCTTCAGCTCGTCAGGGACAGAAGCGAACTTGCCCGCCCCCGCAAAAGAGTATACATAGCTGGGGTTGATGGTGATAACGTCTGCGCAGGTCCCGGCAGGGATCGCAGCGAAAACCTTTGTTTCAAAGTCAGCGATGGGGAAAGACGTAAGCTCGACCTTTATGTCGGGGTTTGCCTCTTCAAAAGCGGGGACCAACCAATCGAACCATTCTTGCTGGTCCGGATAGCCGGACCATACGCTTATGGTCACGGGGCCATCATTGCCCGTATCTGCCGCGTCCGCCGCTGCAGCAGGCTTTGTCTCCACACTCCCGCAGGCACAAAGCCCGATTGCCATCACGAATACCAGCAACAAGCATATTATTCTCTTCATTTGTTATCCTTTCTGTTTTCTTTCAGATATTTTTGTATTCATACAACAGGCATGCGCGCTTATACCTGCCGATTCCCGTGATTTATAAGGACGACCATATCCCTCTTACGTGTTCTATTGCCTGGAACACTCCGGCTTCTCCGTTTTTGAGTCCTCCTCAATGGAGATAAGCCCGCTGAATTTTCTTTCATGCAGAATGCGCAAAACGCCTTCAATGGGGCATATGCCCGCGCCAAGCGCAGTGTGCAGCGTTGTCTTGCTGCTGACTGTGTCCGCGATGTGTACTGACACTACGCTGTCGTATATTTCATCAAGAAACGCCGCCGCGTCTGCACCGCATCCAGTGGCGTTCGCTGTGTCGAAATTTATACCGATGCCTATAGCCCGCAGGCGCTTCATGAGCTGCCTGAATACAACAAGGTCATGCGAAAAATCGTCATATATCCACGCGCTCGGGAATCCGTGGTTTTCAACGCCGAGAGTAATGCCGTATTCGTCCGCTGTCTGCTTTGCTTTCGCGAGTCCCTCGCTCGCATAGTCAAGTCCCTGTTCCGTAGTAAGCCCTGGGTGTGCCTGCCCATCGGTCACACGTACATATTCTGCACCCATCTCAGATGCCAGCGCAATATCACGTCTCAGATAATCCAGCTCACGCTTTCTCTGGACACTGTCCGGGTTTGTAAGGTCTGAGTGCGTGCCGACAGAACCGACGGATACACCCACCGCATCCAGAATGGCCTTCTGCTGCCTCAGATATGACGGCATATGCGATCTGAACGCCCAGTTGGGGAGATCAATGTATTTCAGGCCATATTTCCTGCCAATCCGCGCCCACTGCTCAATGGTCATTTCCCCGGAAAGAAGCTGCGGAAAAAACGAGACCGGCAGCACACTCAGCTTATCCATTCAGATACCTCAGAAAAACATAATATTTCCTAAATAGAATTCCTCAATAACTATTGCCGCCGCAGAACTTATATTTATTGAATCCGTCTGTTCGGAGACAAGTATCTGCGGGTTGTACACATTTCTCAAAATATGCCTGACGGAGCAGCTTTCACTTATCAGCGCTATGAGAAGTCCCGCCCTGTATGTAATATCACCTGCCAGCACAATGGCCTCCGGCTCAATAATATTGCACAGGTTCACAACTCCGGCAGATATGTAATCCGCTTCCTGCTTCAATGCCTGAATGGCGAGCGAGTTCCCGGCATATGCCGCATCAACAACTTCCTCCCACGAGCTCATATTCAGCCCGGGGAACTGTTTGAGAATAGACGGGATAGATGCGTACATGTTGAGGCAGCCTATGTTTCCGCACTCGCATACCTCGCCGTCAAACTTAATAGTTGTATGACCGAACTCATTGCCAAAGCCTCTGTGACCGCTCAGCACCTCATCGCGGTAAATGATCGCGCCGCCGACTGCCTCGTCGACCTTGAAATACACAAAGTTGCTGATCTCCCGGCATATGCCGTACAGCTTTTCATAAAGCGCCCTTGCGTTGCTTCGGTTTTCCAGAAAGCACTTCCACGGCAGGGTCGATTCCAGTATTTTGACGATCTCGACCTCATGCCAGATGGACGAAAGGCGTGTCACCTTGCCCGCGCCGACATCCACAGGGCCGCTGGCGCATATTCCAACGCCAAGGACCTTGGCAGAGTCGATGCCCTCACTCTCGACGAGGTTTATTATCTCCACGCCGATCTTCAAAAAGCTGCGAAGCTGATACAAACACCGGCTCATAATCGCGTTCGATTGACCGCAGGAGCTTCCCGTCGAAATCAAAGACGCCTATCGAATACTTCTGACTCCTCAGATGGACGCCGACAACGTACGCCGCAGAGGAACTCAGCTTTAAATCCAGTGCTCTTCGCCCTGTTCCGTTTCTGGATGTGGAGGTCTCCTCTATTATCCCGCGCTGCAGCAGATCGTCCACAATTATCGTGATTGCGGAGCGGGACAGCCCTGTAAGCTTTGCAATATTTGCCCTTGAACACGGCTCTTTTCTGAGAATATTCATGATAAGCAGCACATTTGACGTGCGCATATCGACCAGATTCGTTGCTTTTTTCAGTCGTCATAGAGGTTTCTCCTTCGTCTGTGTATAATATACAATGTCTTTACTAATTTGTCAAGTGTTTAAATTAAGTACGCTTGACTTTAACAATTTCGTTTTCTTTGAAGCAAACGGTTTAAGATCTTGCGCGGTTTGTCTATTCTTTCGCCATTCATATTATAACACTTTTTGAACATTTCGGCAAACTGTGGATATGTAGTAAAGTTTTGCTGCAAAAATGGGCAGTTAAACAAACAGCCACAAGCCAAGCGAGTGGTTTTCGGTATACAAAACCCGCAAGCGCTCAAGCGCTTGCGGGTTTGCGGCATTTGTATTATACCATTTCGTGCGTATTTGCCTCACTCATTGTCCACGATTATCTGGCAGGGCTTCATGGCGGCGAGGGCGGTGCGGTGGCTCTCCGGCGTGACGCCAGCGCAGCACGCCGCGTCCACGTGCACGGCGACCTCGGGCAGAAACGCCTTGACGAGCAGTGCGTTGGAGATGACGCATATATCCGTGCACAGTCCCACGAGCGTGACGCTCTCGATAGGCTCGCGCATATTCGCGACAGACAGCAGCTCACCAAGGGTATAGCTGCCGAAGGTGGGCTTGTCAACTGGCGGCTCGGTGCACAGTGATTGAAGCTCCGGGCAGATCTGCCAGCCGTCCGTATCCTTTATGCAGTGCGGCACGGGCAGCATATGCCCCTCCTGCGTGGCGAGGTAGTTTTCAAAATGCGTATCGCGCGTGAAAATGACGCGCCCGAAAAAGCCGCGTATCTTCTCGGCAACCTTGGGGACAATGGCCTGCGCCTCCTTTGTGCCGAGAGCGCCGGTTATAAAGTCGTTCTGCATATCAACGACGATGAGAATGTTCTGCATATGTAGATTCCTCCTTGGAGTAAAAGATATCGTTATTATTCAAAAACTCAGCTCTGGCTGAGATTGGCGAGGCAGCTGATTATCTCGCCGTTTATGCGCCCGGTGAGCGCGCCGTTGTAGTTGCAGATGAACGTGCCGGCGATGAGGATCATCATCGCCTCGGCCTCACGCGCGCCTATCGCGCCGCCGTAGACCTTCACGAGGCACTGCTCCATTATCGTGCGCCATTCCAGAAACTCCTCGCGCACGAGCGCGGCAATCTCCTCATTATACCGGGCGAGGACATAGGTCTGCGTCGTGGCGTTCGGGCGTACCTCGCCGTCCCTGCCGCCAGCGACGTATTCCATGAAAGCGTTCATATAGTCGAGGTTGCTGGTATAACCGGCGCGCGGATGCTCATTGAACCACGCGACGCATTTTTCCGTCATGTAGTCCTTTGTATAGCGCACGTAGCTGACAAGCAGCTCATTTTTATCCTTGAAGTAGTAGAGCACATTCACGTGCGACATTCCGGCCTCCGCTGCAATGTCGCGCAGTGAGATCTGCGTGAGCGGCTTTTGCGTTATGCAGCGCTCGAACGCCTCGAGTATCTGCATGCGCACCGCGCCGCGGTCAACTGCTGCGGGCATTGGTCGCCTCCTTAGTATAGTCCGCGAGCCTCGCGTTGAGCTTTTTGTATATCCGCTCGACGAACCACGGCTCGCTCGACGCTCCAAGCGCCTCCTCCGGCGTGAACCAGCGCACGCCGCTGTTCTCCTCGGCGCATATGTGCAGCGTGTCCCGCCTGTCCGCCTCCAGAAGATACGTGATGTTGAGGTGCAGATGACTGGGGACGTACTCCCCGCGCTTTTCATGCCCGTCAACGGTCAGCACCTCAAGCGAAAAAATATCCTCCGTCACGGGGCGCACGTGCTGCACGCCCGTCTCCTCGCGCACCTCGCGCAGGGCGACGGAGAGCAGGTCGCGCTCGCCGTCGGCATGCCCGCCCGTCCACGACCATGAGTCGTAGATCTTGTGGTACACCATCAGCACATGCTCGCGTTCGCGGTCAACAACCCACGCGGAGGCTGTCATGTGCGCGATGAGATTGGTGCGGAGAAAGGCATCGGGGTTTTTCACGATGAAATCCAGAATGACCGCCTTGTCGCGCGCCTCCTGCTCACAGCGGGGGCGGTAGGCAATTATATCGTCAACGATCATTCCGTCACCGTATACACATCGCGCCGCAGGTGCAGAAACGTCGGCAGACGGCGGCGCACCTCGTCCACGCGGTCGAGGTCAATGGTGGAATAAAGTATCTGCTCGCGCTCGTCGCAGCTGTCGATCACTGTGCCGAACGGATCGCACACCGCGGAATGCCCCCAGCACTCGTAATCGAAGCCCTCGTAGAGCGCGGCGGACGCGCCGACAACAAAGAACTCGTTGTCCACCGCGCGTGAGCGCAGCGTCATCTCCCAGTGGGTGGGACCGGTGGCGGTGTTGAACTGCGCGGGCAGGAAGGCCACCTGCGCCCCGCGCACCGCCATGGCGCGGAAAAGCTCAGGGAAGCGCACGTCAAAGCACACCGCGACGCCCATCTTCCCGTACTTCGTGTCAAAAACAGTTATCTCATTGCCGGGGTGAACGTCGCCGACTCGCTGAAACGCATGCCGGGAATATCCACATCGAAAAGGTGCACCTTGCGGTGGCGCGCGATCTGCCGCCCCTGCTCATCAAAGACGAAGCAGGTGTTGTAGATATTCTCGCCCTCGGTCTCGGGGATGGAGCCGCCGACGAGCAGCACGGAGTTGTCCCGCGCCCACTGCGACATGGCGGCGACGGTCTTTTCGTGGCCGAGATGGGCGATGGGGCGGAAGTAATGGCGGGAATAGGGGCAGTTGAACATTTCCGGCAGCACGGCGATCTGCGCGCCGTTTTCCGCCGCCTCGTGCACCATGCGCCCCGCCTTTTCAAGCGTCACGTCCTGCTCAAGCTCGGTCCTTATCTGAATCACAGCGATCTTTACAGTGTTCATAGCAAATCCAGATACCTTTCAATATCAAATTCCGCTGTTTTTCATCCTTGCGGAGGTACAGCGGATGGTGCGGATGACCCTTGGCGGAGCATTTGCCAGCGCAGAGCCAGTGTCCGCCGTATTTTTTGCCCAGCGCAACCATATCGCGCACACAGCCGGGCAAATAGCGGCGCTTTTCGATTATCGTCCCCCACGCCGCCCATATGGCGGGGGAATACCCCGCGGCGGAGACGGTGCGGAGGATATACTCAAAGGCGCGCATATTCTCCTCGTGCAGCCGCTCATTCTTCTCGCTGTCCATATCGTCCGGGCGCGTGGCGCGCTGGGCGTAGACATTGAACATTATCCAGCTGTCATACCCGTTGCCCGCGGCGATGCGCGCGACAGACTTGAGCGTGTTGTCCAGATCGTCGGGCGCGGCGGTGGAGGGGTTGATGCCGATGCAGATGAGCGGGTTTGCCCCGCGCGTGCCGAGAATATAACGGTACTCGGTGTAAAAATCCGGCACGTAGAGCCATTTTTCGTTGTCGTACCCGCCGGTTTTGCCGGAGAGGGCGAGCGCATCGTCAAAGCTCAGAAGCTCGACCGTCTGGCTCGCGCCGCTTGGAATGTGCATATATTCCGCCTCCTCAGCCGAGAATGATCGCCCAGATGGGCAGCGTTATCATGCTCAGCATCGTTCCGACAAGTATGCCCTTGGAGGAGTACGATGCGTCATAGTCATATTGCAGCGACAGCACCGTCACCACGACGCCGCTGGGGCACGCGGCGAGCAGCACGCAGGTTTTCAAAAGCAGCGCGTCCTGCGTCAGCGGGCTGAGGACGAGCCACGTGAGTGCGGGCAGAATGACAAGGCGCAGCGCGCAGAGGAGGTACACCCACTTTTCGCGGAACGCCTCGGTCAGCGGGATGCCGCCTAGCGTCGCGCCGATGACGATCATGGAAAGCGGCATCGTCGCGGCGGAGGTAGAGCTTATAAGATCGGTGAGGATCATGGGGAGCCTGATGTCAAAAAGGAAGATGACGAGCGCGACGAGCGTGGCGATGAGCGGGATGCTCAGCACATCGCGCACGCGGATGCCGCCACCGCCGACGCTTTTGCCGCTCTTGAGCCGCCACACGCCGTAGGAGTAGAGCAGCACGTTGAACGGAATGCAGCTGAGCGCGCAGTAGAGCACCGCCGTCGCGCCGTAAAGGCTCTGAATGAGGGGAAGCCCGATGAACATGCTGTTCACCACGCAGGCAAGAAGCTCAAACACGGGGGCGTTGTCGCCCTTTACGCGGAAAAGCCGTGTGAACACGAACGCGCCGACGTACACGACGTCCATCGACAGCGTCAGTATCAGCATGACGTGCACCAGCTGCCCGCCGGTGAGCTCGGGGCGCTCGGAGATAACAGAGTTGATAACGGTGCAGGTGAGGAAAAGATTCATCACGAGCTGGGAGAGTGCGCGGGCGAAGGCGTTATCCAGCAGCTTCCGCCGCGCGCCGATGTAGCCCACCAGCATCAGCGCGATGAATGTTATCATTTTGGAGATAAGGCTCATAAGATCCATGGTGATCCTCCGAATTCAGATATGCAGCACGAGCTTTGCCACGTAGATATATATCAGCAGCGACACCGCGTCCGTCAGCGTGGAGATGAGCGGGTTTGACATGACGGCGGGATCGACGCCCATCTTCTCCGCCGCGATGGGCAGCACGCTGCCCACGACCTTGGCGAACATAACGATGAAGACGATGGAGAGGCTGACCGTTGCCGCCACGGCGACGGTCACATTCGCGTTTTGCAGCAGCAGCCCGTCGACCAGCAGCATCTTCACAAAGTTGACCACCGCCAGCGTCAGCCCGCAGATGAGCGACACGCGCCATTCCTTCCACATCACGCGCAGCACGTCGCGCGGCTCAGTGTCGCCCAGAGAGAGTGAGCGTATGACCGCGGTGGATGCCTGCGCGCCGGAGTTGCCGCCCGTGCCCATGAGCATCGGGATGAACGCGACAAGCCCCGCCTGCGCGGCGAGTATATTCTCAAAATCCGTGAGGATCATGCTTGTGAACGTTGCGGAGAGCATGAGGAACATCAGCCACGGGATGCGGTTTTTCCACATCTCGATAATGCCCGACCGCGAGTAGGGCTTGTCGGACGGCGTCATACCGGCCATGATCTCGAAGTCCTCGGTCGTCTCCTGCTCCATGACGTCGATGACGTCGTCGACGGTGACGATACCGACGAGCCGCCCCTCCTTGTCCACGACGGGCAGCGCCATAAGGTCGTAGTCGGAGAACTTCTCGGACACGCTCTCCTGGTCCTCGGTCGTGGAGGCGAAGATGACGTTTCTGTCCATGAGGTCTTCGATCACCGTGTCGTCGTCAGCCAGCAGCAGATCCTTCACCGTGACGATGCCCTCGAGCTTGCGGTCGGCGGAGATGACAAAGCAGACGTATATCGTCTCCTTGTCCTCGCCGATGCGCCGTATCCGCGCGAGCGATTCCTTCACGCTCATGTATTTTTTCAGGTCGATGAACTCCGCCGTCATTATGCTTCCGGCGGAGTTGTCGGGATAGCGGAGGTACTGGTTGATGAGGTTTCGCGTGGCGGGGGTCGCGGTGCGCATCGCGCGCTTGACGACGTTCGCCGGAAGCTCCTCCATCATGTCGACCGCGTCGTCGACGTACATTTCGTCCATGATCCCGGCAAGCTCGGAGTCAGTGATGGAGTTGATGATCTCCTCCTGCTCGGGCGCGTCGAAATTAGCGAAAACCTCCGCCGCGCTCTCCTTTGAGAGCAATCGGAACACCATCGGCATACGGCTGCTGTCAAGCTCGGAGAGGAATTCCGCGACGTCAAATTCGTTCATTTCCTCCATGCGCCGCTGAAGCTGCTTCATGTCGCGCCGGTCCAGCAACTCCATAAGCTCGTCCGTGCGCTTCTCCTGTATGGTATCGAAGTCCAATATTTTGTTCTCGTTTTCCATTTCTGCCACTGACTTCACCCGCCTTTGCCGGAAATTACATTTATGCTGATGTTAAGGCATTACAGCCCCAGATAATCCTTCTGCTCGGTCGAGAGCGCGTCTATCTCCACGCCCATCGCTGCAAGCTTTATTCTCGCCACTGCCTCGTCCAGCTCGCGCGGCACAGGGATGACGCCGGGCGCAAGCTCGCTTCTGTGCGCGGCGAGGTATTCCGCGGAGAGCGCCTGAATGGCGAAGCTCATATCCATGATCTCCGCCGGGTGTCCGTCCGCCGCCGCGAGGTTGACCAGCCGCCCCTCGGCAATGGTGAAGAGCGTTTTCCCGCTGGGGAGCACATAGGCCTGAATGTTGTGCCGCGCCTCGTACTTGTCGACCGCCATCGCCTCAAGCCCCGCCATGTCGACCTCAACGTCGAAGTGCCCGGCATTGGAGAGGATAGCCCCGTCGTGCATGAGTTCAAAATGCTCTTTCGTGATAATTCCGGAGCAGCCCGTGACGGTGATGAATATATCGCCGACCTTTGCCGCCTCGCGCATGGGCATGACCTCGTACCCGTCCATCACGGCCTCCAGCGCGCGCACGGGGTCCGTTTCGGTGACGATGACCTTCGCGCCCATGCCCTTGCCGCGCAGTGCCACGCCCTTGCCGCACCAGCCGTAGCCGGACACGACAACGCGCTTGCCCGCGACGATGAGGTTGGTGGTGCGCATGATGCCGTCCCACACTCTGCCCCGTACCGTAGCGGTTGTCGAACATATGCTTGCAGTCGGCGTCGTTGACCATGACCATCGGGAAGCGCAGCTCGCCCGCCTTTGCCATGGCGCGCAGACGGTGAATGCCCGTCGTGGTCTCTTCGCAGCCGCCTATGACCTCCGGGATGAGGTCGGTATACTTCGTGTGCATGAGATGGACAAGGTCGCCGCCGTCGTCGATGATGATGTTCGGCGCGATCTCCAGCACGCGGGAGAGGTTTTCGTCATATTCCCCCATCGTGCAGCCGTAGGCGGCGTAGACCTCCATCCCGCCGGCGGCGAGCGCCGCGGCGACGTCGTCCTGCGTGGAGAGGGGGTTCGAGCCCGTGACGTACATCTCCGCCCCGCCCATTTCCAGCACGCGGCAGAGGTACGCCGTCTTTGCCTCAAGGTGCACCGACAGCGCGATCTTCAGCCCCGCAAAGGGCTTCGTCTCCTGAAATCTCGCGCCTATGCCGCGCAGAACGGGCATGTTGCGCTCGACCCATTTTATTTTCATCTCGCCGGATGGGGCGAGGGATATATCCTTTATAACGCTCATAGTCAGGTTCCTTTCCTTAATATAAAAAGACTTGATTATATGACAAATTATTTTAACACACCAAAACTTTTATATCAAGGACAAAAAAAGCTCCCACCGGCGTCGGCAAGAGCTTTTGATAACACTTTATGATTAAAGCTTGGCTATGTCGCTGACAAGCTGGTCGACTTCGGCTTGACTGGTTGCCCAGCTTGTGCAGAAGCGAACGACTATCCCCTGCGGTGTATGGCTTTCCTCTTCAAAGTAGTACTTCTTAGCCAGCATTTCCTTTTGCCGCGCGGACAGGATAACAAACTGCTGATTAGTGGCGCTTTCGACCCAGAACGGTATGCCTTTGCGCTCAAACGCCGTTTTTATCTGCATTGCGAGCTCATCGGCGCGCTTTGTTTTTTCAAAATACTCGCCGCTCTCCAACATGAGCGCAAATTGCAGCCCCATCAGCCACCCCTTTGCCAGCACTGCACCGTGCTGCTTCATATACGCTTTGAACCGGCGCTTGAGCGAAGCGTTGGTGATTATCAGGGCTTCACCGAACAACGCACCGCACTTTGTCCCGCCGATATAGAACACATCCGTCAGCGCGGCAAAGTCCTCCAGCGTCAGATCGTTGCCCTCGGCTCCCAGACCGTAGCCCATCCGCGCGCCGTCCACGAAAAGATACATCCCGTATTTCCGGCATACATCGCGGATGTCGGTCAACTCCCGCTTTGAATACAGCGTTCCCTTTTCCGTCGGGAAGGACAGATACACCAGTTTGGGCTCTGGCAAATACTCCGGAGCGCCGCCGGCATAATACTCCTCCGCGCATTTGGCGATCTGCCGCGCACTTATCTTGCCGTCAGTGTTCGGCAGGGCGAGAATCTTGTGCCCGGTGTTTTCAATCGATGCGGCCTCATGGCAGTTGATATGCCCGGTGTCGGCGGCAATAACGCACTGCACTGGGGACAGCGCCGCCGCGATGACGACGATATTGGCCTGCGTTGCGCCGGGAATGAATTTTATCAGTGCATCCTCGTTTGAAATAAGCTTTTTTATGACTGCCTCTGCTCTGCCGCACCATTCATCCTCGCCGTAGCCCGCGTAGCTGGCGGTGTTGGTTGCGGCCAGCTCATTCAAAACGGACTCAAATGCACCGTGATTATAGTCATTATTGAATCTTATCATCTCAAACGCTCCTGTCTATGTTTAGTATTGTGTATTATATCATGACTGCCGCGCAAAACAAGCAGACAATAAAAAATTGCAGATTTCCTTGTCCTTTCCGCTTTGTTATCCTACTATAAGGGTGTAAGGTCTTACAACAAACAGCAAGGAGATACACACAATGCAGGACAGCGACATCATCGCACTGTATTTCGCACGCGCGGAGAGCGCCGTCGCGGAGACGGCGAAAAAATACGGCGCGTATCTCAACGCCGTGACGTACAATATCCTCCGCTCGCACGAGGACGCGGAGGAATGCGTGGCGGATACATACATGGCGGCGTGGAACGCCATCCCGCCCGCGTGTCCGCACGCACTGCGGCACTTTCTTGCGCGCATCGCGCGCTCGCGTGCGTGTGACCGGCTGGACTATCTCACGGCGCGGTGCCGCGCCAGTGACGCGGCGGTGCGGCTGGATGAGCTAAGCGAGTGCGTGCCGGACAGCAGTGGCAGCGCGGAGGAGGCGTGGGAGCTGCGGCGCATCGGCGAGGTGCTCAATACCTTTCTCGCGACGCTCGACAGCGCGGACTGCGCCGTGTTTGTGTCGCGCTACTACTACGGCAGAAGCATAAAAAGAGACCGCCGCGCGCCTCGGCGTCACCGAGCGGCGGGTGAAGTACCGCCTCGCGCGGGTGCGCGCGGCGCTGAAAGAACATCTTGAAAGGGAGGGCGTTCAGCTGTGAACGGTGCGGAAAGACTGCATGCGGCTGTCGGCTGCATTGATGAGAGGTATCTCGCGCTTGCGGATATTACCGAAGAGGAAATAACGCGCATGAGCACGCGGACGAAGGGCGTTTCGCGGCGGAAGCTCGTGTGCACCGCCATTCTGGCGGCGGTCGTCGCCGTGCTATTGACCGTGGGCGCCTATGCCGCGGGGAGCGGCGGCGCCGGAATGTGGACGGGGTACGACGCGAAGAACTACAAGCGTCTGCCGACGGCGGCGCAGTGCGTGAAGGACGTGGGGTACATCCCGGTGCTGATGGACAGCTTCGCCAACGGCTATGCCTACTCCGGCGGCAATGTGCGCGTGCATCAGGCGCATGACGCTGACATGACGCTCACCGAGCAGACGCGCGGCGTCTGCTTCGAGTATGAAAAGGACGGGGACAGCGTGAACTTCGACCAGTACGTCAGCTTCAGCGGCGATATAGAGATGGACGGCGAGATCGCCGCGACGGCCGGCGATATGGAGATATATTATAGCCGGAGGCTATATAGAATCGTCCCCGACGGATACAAGCTGACCGAGCGGGACATCGCCGACCGGGAGAGCGGCAGGGTCGTCTTTTCCTACGGCGACAAGGACAGCGCCGTTGAGGAGACCGTGGTCACAAGCGCGCAGTGGCGGAAGGGCGACAGGTATTTTATCCTCCTGCAGCTTGACGGCGCGCTTGATGAGGCGGAGCTTGTGGACATGGCGTGCGAGGCGGCGCTGCGCCTCGTCCCGACCGACGGGTGAGCGAAATTTGTTGACCAGAAACACAATAAATATGGTATAATACCCTCATAAAGATATGGAGGAGGGTCATCCCATGAAGGTTCTTTTGGTCAACGGCAGCTCGCGCGCGAACGGCTGCACGGGCGTCGCGCTCAAAGAGGTGGAGCGCGCGCTCAACGAAGAGGGCATAGAGACTGAGCTTGTTTTCATCGGCAACGCGCCGATCGCGGACTGCACGGCGTGCGGCTTCTGCGAGGAGCATGACAAGTGCGTCTTTGATGATCTTGTCAACACGTTTGTCGAGAAAGCCCGCGGGGCTGACGGCTTTGTGTTCGGCTCGCCGGTGTATTACGCGCACCCGAGCGGGCGGCTGCTGTCGTTCATGGACAGGGTGTTCTATTCCGGCGGCGACGCACTGCGCTTCAAGCCCGCCGCGCCGGTGCTCTCCGCGCGCCGCGCGGGGACGACGGCGTCCTTCGACGTGATCAATAAGTATTTCACCATCAATTGCATGCCCGTTGTCTCCTCCACGTACTGGAACCATGTTTACGGCGCACAGCCGGATGAGGTCCCCGGCGACAAGGAGGGGCTTGCCACGATGTACAACATCGGCAAAAACATGGCGTGGCTGCTGCGGTGCATCGCGCTTGGCAGGGAAAACGGCGTCGTCCACCCGGAGAACATGAGCGTATACACAAATTTCATCAGATGAGCATAAGAAAAACGCCCCGGCTGTCCGATGTGAACAGCCGGGGCGGTGTCTATATACGCTTGCATTTTACTGCGCTGATGGGACGGGGAGACTGTATTCATGGGCGTAGTGCTCAAAGCGGCGGCGGAAGCGCTCGTCCTCGCTGCGCGTGGCGCGCAGCGTCTCGTACAGGTTGAGGTTGTGCTGCGCCGCGTCGATCACGCACCCGGCGATGTTCGAGCAGTGGTCGGACGTGCGCTCAAGATCGGTCAGAAGGTCGGACCAGACAAAGCCCGCCTCAATGCTGCAATTGCCCTGCTGCATGCGAAGGATGTGGCGCGTGCGCATCTGCTTCTTGAGCGTGTCTATCACCTGCTCCAGCGGCTCTACCTCCGCGGCGACGGATATGTCGCCGTGCTCAAATGCGTCTAGCGAGAGGTCGAGTATGCGCCCGATCGCGGCGGAGAGCACATCAAACTCGCTCTCCGCGCTCGGTGAGAACGCCAGCCCCTTTTCGTCAAGCTCCTCCGCCGAGGCGAGGATGTTCACCGCATGGTCGGATATGCGCTCAAAGTCGCCGATGGATTTCAGCAGCTCCGTCGCCTCCTCGCTCTCTGCCTCGCCCATGCGCCGTGAGCTGAGCTTGACGAGGTAGGTGCCGAGTATGTCCTCATAGTGGTCGCACAGCTCCTCGTCGTCGCGTATGCTCTTGGCAAGCTCCGGTGTGAGCGCGCGCATCGCGGTCATGGAGTTTTTAAGAGCGCGCACCGCGATCTCCGCCATTTCCGAGGCAACGGCACGGCTGCGGGAGAGTGCGAGCGACGGCGTCGCAAGCAGACGCTCGTCCAGCTCGACGGCGCGCGTGTCGCTGCTTTTCCCGTCCGGCACAAGCCGGATGGAGAGCTTTTCAAGGAGGTCGCCCGCGGGCAGCAGCATCGCCGTGCAGAGAATGTTGAAAACGGAGTGGACGATGGCAATGCCGTACATCGTCGCGTGCTCGTCGAGTATCGCCGGGGCGAATGCCGCGCGCACGATGCAGAATATGCTCAGCAGCATAATGACGCCGATGACGTTGAACATCAGGTGCACCACCGCCGCGCGCTGGGCGTTTTTGTTCGTCCCCACGGAGGAGATCATCGCCGTGACGCACGTGCCGATGTTCTGCCCCATGATGATGGGGATGGCGGCGGCATAGCTGACCGCGCCCGTCGCGGCGAGCGCCTGAAGTATGCCGACCGAGGCGGAGCTGGACTGGATTATCGCTGTGAGTATCGCACCGGCCAGCATGCCAAGCACGGGGTTTTTGAAAGCGATGAAGAGATTGACAAAGCCCGGCACGTCCTTCAGCCCGGACACCGCGCCGCTCATCGTCTCCATGCCGAACATGAGCGTGGCAAAGCCGAGGAGAATGGTGCCGGTGTCCTTTTTCTTTGCGTCCTTGCAGAACATATAGAAGACGATGCCGATGAGCGCGAGCACCGGCGTGAAGGACGACGGCTTTAGCAGCCTTATCCAGAGGCTGCTGCCGTCAATGCCGCTCAGGCTCAGAAGCCACGCCGTCACCGTCGTGCCGACGTTCGCGCCCATTATCACGTTTATCGCCTGCCGCAGTGTCATCAGCCCGGAGTTGACAAACCCCACGACCATGACCGTCGTCGCGGACGAACTCTGTATTATCGCGGTCACGCCAAGCCCTGTCAGAAAGCCCATCATCACGTTGCTCGTCATTCTGTCCAGCAGCGTGCGAAGTCGGCTGCCCGCGCGGCGCTCCAGCGCCTGTCCCATGAGATTCATGCCGAACAGGAAGAGCGACAGCCCGCCTATCATCGTCAGTGCGTTGAAAATATCCATGTCTCCATACCTCATAGCTTTTCTTCATTTTTACCCAAGTTATATAATAGTGCGGCAATGTCAAGTCTGCCGCCGGGGTTTTGTAAAATCCGCGTAAAAGCGTTTTACAATCCCGTGCGGTGGGCTTGAGCAGCTGGATATGCTGAAAACCGTAGAAATATAAATAGAACAGACAAGACACAAAACGCCCCCGGTTCGCCTTTTCAAGCGAGCCGGGGGTGCGTATATTTTCACTTATGCGTTGTTTGGCTTTTTCGCCGTATAGTGCACCGCGAGGCCGACGGCAAGACCGACAAGCGCCGGGCATACCCAGCCGAGACCAAGCCGCGCGAGCGGGAGATACGTGTTCACCGCGAGGTTGAAGCCCTCAAGATGCAGCGCGGCTATCACACCATCAGGCAGCGCGGCGGGGATTGTGAAGCCGATCGCCCAGCGGAAAACGCGGCTGTCGTCGCCGAAGAGGCGGCCAAAGAGTGTCAGCGTGATGAGCACCACGGCGAGCGGGCACAGCAACATCAGCACCGGGACGGCGTACTCGATTATCGCGCTCAGCCCGACATTGGCAAAGAGGAACGACACCGCCGCGAACAGCACCGCCCAGCCGCGGTAGCCCAAAGCCTTGGGGAAAAGCTGCACAAAGGTCTCGGCACAGCTCGTCGTCAGCCCGACGGCGGTTTTCAGGCACGCAAGAGTGACCGTCGCGGCGAGCACGAACAGACCCGCGCCGCCGAGGTAATGCTGCGCTATCTGCGCCAGCGCGATACCGCCGTTGGCGCTGGTCTCGAACGCGCCGCGGCTCTGCGCGCCCACAACGGTCACAGCGAGGTAGATCAGCGCCATCAGCAGGCAACTGAATATACCCGCGCGCACCGTGCACGACGACACGTCGTCCGCCCGCTTGATGCCAAGACTGCGGATGACCTGAATGACGACGATGCCGAACGCGAGTGACGCGAGCGCGTCCATGGTGTTGTAGCCCTCGAGAAGCCCTGTGAAAGCGGTTGGGAGACATAGTCCCCGTCGGGCTCAACGCTGAAAGCGGAGGCGGATGGCGACAGCAGCGCAACAATGACGAGTATGGCGAGGAACGCCAGAAACACGGGGTTGAGCACCTTGCCGACGTAGATGAGTATCTTCCCCGGTCTGAGAGAGAAGTACAGCACCGCCGCGAAGAACGCCGCCGAGAAGAGCAGCAGGCAGAGCTTTGCGTGCCCGGCGGGGAGAATATTCTCCAGCCCCACCGAGAACGACACCGTGGCGCAGCGCGGGATCGCGAAGAACGGACCAATGGTCAGATAAAGCACACAGGTGAAGAACATGGCATACGGATGGCTGACGCGGGAGGATGAGAGCTCATAAAGCCCGCTGCATCTGCTGACACCGAGCGCGGCGACGCCCATCAGCGGCAGCCCCACGCCCGTGATGATGAAGCCGATGACGGCGGGGGATGATGTTCCGCCCCGCCAGCTGCCCCATGTGCACGGGGAAAATGAGGTTTCCCGCGCCGAAAAACAGCCCGAACAGCATACTGGCGACATAGACATACTCTTTCGCCGAGAGATTCTTTTTCATTGTTCTCCTCCGTAAATGCCATAATGCGAGACTGTGCCGCGCGGTGATTATGACGTTTCAGCAATCATAATCACTGCGCGGCATGACTTTGAAAGTGTAGCATATAGAAGGTGAAATTGCAATGCAAATTATGGTGCGGTAAATGGCATGCAGAGGAGTCACAGCACCAGCACGCCTGCCTGATAGAGGCTTTTCAGCGTGACGTCGTCAAGCTCACCGTCGCTGACGACGATGCTCACATTTGAAGCCGGGATGTTGCGCGCAGCGCGCGCGGCCTGTACCTTGCTGGAATCCATCAGCACGACGACCTTGTCGGAATGCTCGACCACGGACTCAAAAAGCGCCGCCGCGTGCGCCGAGCAGCACACGAAGCCATAGTCGCGGCGGTACCCGTCCGTGCCGATGAACGCGAAGTCAAAGTGCAGACGGTTGAGCTCGTCAAAGACCTTCGGTCCGCCGGTGCGCACTGAATCCGGCAGGATCTCACCGCCGAGCATCGTGACCTCCACGCCCAGTATTTTGGACATCTCCAGCGCCGTGACCAGTCCGTCCGTGAACACCTGCAGCGGCATTGCCGGGATCATCTTGGCAAACTCCGCGCAGGTCGAGCCCGCCGCGATGAACAGCGACTGATTGGGGCGGAGAAGCTTCAGCGCTTTTTCGGCGATGAGCTTTTTCATGTCCACGTTCTTGGTCGACCTGGTGTAGAAATTGTCCACCGCCCCTATCGCGGCAGGCAGAGACTTCGCCCCACCGTGCACGCGGACGATCTGCATTGTCGAGTCGAGATATTTCAGATCCTTTCGCAGCGTAACATCCGAAACTTCCGGGAAAAACTGCTTGAGTTCCGAAAAACTGATCTTCCCATCGCGGTTTACAAGGTCAACTATTTGTTGACGGCGATTTTCCACAAAAACACGCCCCCTCTTTTTTGCATATTATATAAATAGCATAGTTTCGGCCATTTTACAAGAAATTTTTATTGACTTTTATTTAGATATATGTTACACATAAATCAGTTACGAAAAACAATCAATAATTTCAATACGAAACACATGAGAAGTTTTGCAGATGTGATGCAGCATCTGAAAACATAAAAATCTTATAGAAGCACAGGAGTGTAAAAGAAATGAAAAAGAGAACCCTCGCAATTCTTCTTTGTCTTGCGCTGGCGGCAGGAATGCTCGCGGGCTGCGGCAGCACCGCCGCACCAGCCGCGGACAGTCCGGCTGCCTCCACTGCCGATTCATCCGCGGCGAAGGAATACGGCGTGCTCAAGGTCGGCATGATGCCCTTCGGCGTGTGCGTGCCCGCCCAGTACGCCTATGAGCAGGGCTATTTCTCGGAGCTCGGCCTTAATGTCGAGTTCTATCAGTTCGCGAACGGCGCCGGGATAAACGAGGCGCTTGCCGCACAGGAGGTCGACATCGGTGTTTCCGGACTTGCCATGATCTTCTCCTCGCCAGCGGCACGTGCAAGATGCTTGCCGACGCGACGACGTCCAGCGCGATGGGCGTCTATGTCCGCCCCGACAGCCCCATCCTTGAAAACTCGCAGGAGATCAACGGCGGCACCGTGTACGGCTCTGCCGACACTATAAAGGGCATAACCGTCCTCGGTCAGACCGGCACATCCTCGCAGTATAACCTTGACGGCTGGCTCGGCATATTCGGGCTGACCGAGGAGGATATAGACTTCGTCAACATCGGTCTCGGCACCGATATGACGGCCTTTGTCTCCGGCGAGGGCGACGCAATCGCGGCATCCCGCCCTACACCTTCCAGCTTGAGGAGCGCTCATGGACGTTATCGTGGCGCGCAACGAGGTCGTTGAGAACCGCCGCGAGGAGCTGGTGCTGTTCATGAAGGCATACGAGAAGGCGCTGGAGGAGATCGCGGCTGACGACGAGCTGCGCTTCAACGAGTCCATGACGTACTTCAAGGAGAACGGGCGCGATTACTCCGAGAACGACATGCGCGGCGAGATGAACGCGAACAAGTACGTGACGAAGGAGTACATGCAGGCGGACGGATATAAGTTCGGCAATGCCATGATAAAGATCGGCCAGTTCTACTCTGACTGCGGGCAGATAGAAGAGGCCAACCTCCCCAATATCGCGGCGTCTTTGGATCCTTCCATTCTTCAGGAAGCTCTCGGCATCAGCTTTGACGTTGCCGGCTGACGGATCGGACGTGTTTTAACGGCATGGGGCTTTCGCTCCATGCCGTGCCTATATGTGCTTGAATGAGGAACCGAACATGAAAAACAACACTCTCCGGCGGCGGGATCGGCAGAACACGAAGTATCTGCTCATGTCCGTCTTTTCAATATTGATGTTTCTGCTCGTATGGGAGCTGTGCACCGATGTGCTCAAGCTCACAACGCCCACCACGCTGCCAAGCCCTGTGAAGGTGTTCGAGACCTTCATCGCGAAGTTCACGACAAAGAAGCCCGACGGCGCGACGCTCCAGGCGCACACGCTCGCGAGTATGCAGGTCGCGCTCTCCGGGTACTTCCTCGGCGTTGTGATAGGCGTGCCGCTCGGGATAGCCATGGCATGGTTCAAGCCCGTGGACTATTTCGTCACGCCGCTTTTTGACCTGCTGCGCCCCGTGCCGGGCATCGCGTGGCTGCCCGTTATGATCGTTCTCTTCGGCATCGGTCTGCTGTCAAAGGCAATGGTCATCTTCCTCTCGGCGTTCATCGCCTGTGTGATCAATTCCTACTCCGGCATAAAAAGCACGAAGCCTGTCCATCTGTGGGTGGGGCAGACCTTTGGCGCCGGAAACCTACAGCTGCTTTTCAAAATCGCCATACCCACTGCACTGCCAATGATATTTACCGGGCTCAAGGTCGCGCTGGGCGCATCGTGGAACGCGCTCATTGCCGCGGAGCTGCTCGCTTCGACCCGCGGGCTCGGATACATGATAAATCAGGCGCGCGGGATATACCGCCCCGACATTATTATCGTCGGCATGATCGCCGTCGGCATCACGGGCGCCATACTTGGCTGGCTCATTGAGCTGCTGCAGAAGCTCTTTATCAAGCAGAGGTGACTGCCATGAAGACAACAAAAAAGAAGAAAATAAATGTCGCGCGCATACTCACCGGCGCGCTCGCAATAGTTTTGTTTCTGGCGCTGTGGTACTGGGCGACGCGGGACGGCACGACGCTCGGCAAGCTCATGCCCAACCCCACCCAGGTGGTCGAACGCCTTGTGGAGACCACGCACGAAAAGGTCGGGCCGATGACCATCTGGGGGCATATGTTCAACAGCCTCCGCCGCGTGCTCGTCGGCTTTTTCATCGCCTCCGCCTGCGGCATTGCGCTGGGGCTCGGCATGGGCTGGAACCGCACTGTGGAGGCGCTGCTCCGCCCCGTGTTTGAGCTTCTTCGTCCCATTCCCCCGCTCGCGTGGATATCGCTCGCGATAGTGTGGTTCGGTCTCGGCGAGGGCGGCAAGTATTTCATAATCTTTGTTTCCGGCTTTTCCAATGTCACGATAAACGTCTATACGGGCGCGAAGTCTGTCGACCCGGAGCTTATCGGCGCGGCGCGCATGCTCGGGTGCAGCGAGCGGAAGATATTCACGTCAATCGTCATTCCCTCGTCCGTGCCGTATATCTTCACCGGCTTGCAGATCGCCATCTCCAGTAGCTGGGCGGCGGTCGTCGCGGCGGAGATGGTACGCTCGACAAACGGTATCGGCTGGATGATAACCGCCGGACAGGGCATAGGCGATATGCAGCAGATAATGGTCGGCATCCTTGTCATCGGCGTGATAGGCTTCCTTCTTTCCACACTTATGAGAGGAGTAGAGTCCAGGCTGTGCGCTTGGAGTCGTGTGCAGGATTGATATGGATACAGTCATAAAATGCGAACATATAGGCAAGACCTTTTCCGGCGTGAACGGCGACTTCGAGGTGATAGGCGACATCAGCCTTGAGGCGAAGAGAAACGAGATAGTCGTGCTCTTCGGGCCGGGGCAGTGCGGCAAGACCACGCTGCTGAAGGTCATAGCCGGGCTTGAAAAAGGCGAGCCACGGCTCGATAAGCATAAACGGCAAGGAAAAAGACCAAGCCGGGGCCGGAGTGCGGCCTTGTTTATCAGACCACGGCGCTGTTCCCGTGGCTGACGGCGATGGGCAATGTGGAATACGGGCCGAAGATACGCGGCGTAGGCCGCAAGGAGCGCCGCGCAAAGGCGCAGCATTATATCGACCTTGTCGGGCTGACCGGCTTTGAAAAGTCGTACCCGATCCAGCTGTCCGGCGGCATGCGCCAGCGCGTCGGTATCGCGCGCGTATACTGCAACGAGCCGGAGGTCATGCTCATGGACGAGCCGTTCGGTCATCTCGACGCGCAGACGCGCTATCTCATGCAGCAGGAGCTTGAGCGGATATGGGAGGCGGAAAAGCGCACGATCATATTCGTGACAAATAATATAGAAGAGGCGCTGTATATGGCGGATCGCGTGCTTGTTATGACCAACTGCCCCGCGACGATAAAGAAGGAGTTCAAAATCGATCTGCCGCGCCCCCGAGTGTATACCGATCCCGAGTTTCTGCGCCTTAGGCGCGAGATAACCTCGATCGTGGACGCTTCGGAATGAGGAGAGAAATATGGCTGAAAAGTACAAATTGGAAGTAAAGAATCTGGTCAAGAAATTCGGTGATTTGCTCGTTCTGGATGATATTTCGTTCAATGTCCGGGAAAACGAGTTTCTCTGCATCGTCGGTCCGACCGGCTGCGGCAAGACGACGTTTTTGAACAGTCTCAGCAAGCTTTACGATATCACCTCCGGCGAGATACTCATAAACGGCGAACCGGTGAATCTGAAAAAGCACAATATCGCGTATATTTTTCAGGAGTATTCAAACATGCCGTGGCTGACCATACGCCAGAATGTGGAGTTCGGTCTGCGGATAAAGCGGCTGCCTGAGGACGTGATAAAGGAGCGCGCCGACTATTTTCTCAACATGGTCGGGCTGATGAAGTTTGAAAACTACTATCCCAGCCAACTGTCCGCCAGCATGCTCCAGCGCGCTGCGATTGCCCGCGCGTTCGCAGTCAAGCCGGAGGTACTGCTCATGGACGAGCCCTACGGTCAGCTGGACATCGAGCTGCGCTTCCGCCTTGAGGACGAGCTCATCAGACTCTGGAAAGAGGTCGGGACGACGGTGATATTCATCACGCATAATATTGAGGAGGCGGTCTACCTCAGTGAGCGCATACTCGTGCTCACCAATAAGCCGACAAAGATAAAAGCAGAGATCAAAAACGACCTGCCGCGGCCGAGGGACATCTCCGATCCTCAGTTTGTCGAGCTGCGCAATCAGGTCACGGATCTCATAAAATGGTGGTAATATGGAGGAAAACAGAATGAATGCCAGACCCAACATACTTTTTTTCTCCTTGCCGACGATTACGGCGCATGGGCGATGGGCTGCGCCGGGAACAGCGAGGTGCGCACGCCGAATCTTGACCGTCTGGCGCGCGAGGGCACGAGGATGGACAACTGCTTCTGCACATCTCCAGTATGCTCGCCCGCGCGCATGTCCATATTCACCGGGAAAATACCCTCTCAGCACGGCGTGCACGACTGGCTTGCGAAGGGGCATCTCGACAGTGACCGCGCCCTTTCGGACGAGCTGAAAGCCGCGATAGAGAGCGACGACGCGCCGTGGTACTATGCCTGGCCGAAGAGCCAGCTCAAGGGTGACCATGCGATACGCTACCTCAGCGGGCATAAGACGTTCACCGAGGTGCTGCACGACAACGGGTATGAGTGCGGCATAAGCGGGAAATGGCACATGGGTGACAGCTTCACCCCGCAGGCGGGGTTCACATTCTGGCGGACGACCGCGATGGGCGGGGATAACTATTACTACCCCGTGATAATGGAAAACGGCAAGATGAACCTCCAGAAGAAGCGCTATGTCACGGATCTTATCGCGGATAACGCCATTGATTTCATCGACCACCGGAATCAGGACAAGCCGTTTTATCTTTCCGTGCATTTCACCGCGCCTCATTCCCCGTGGGCGGCGGAGCACCACCCGAAAAAGTATATCGATATATATAAGGACTGCAAGTTTGAGTCCACCCCCAACGTTCCGCCGCACCCGTGGGCGCCGAACGGGACAAAAACCCTCGCGCAGTGGAACAGCGAGCCGCACAACGGCATACGTTTCAGCGGCGCGCACTACGGTCCCATACCGGCCACATGGCAGGAGCACCGCCGCGAGAGCTTGACGGGGTACTATGCCGCGATAACCGCGATGGATGCCGCCATCGGGCGCATACTTGACCGGCTTGAGGACGACGGGCTTCTCGATTCCACCCTTGTCGTGTTCACCGGCGACAACGGCATGAACATGGGGCACCACGGCATATGGGGCAAGGGCAACGGAACATGCCCCGTCAATATGTATGATTCTGCCGTTAAGGTCCCCGCGATATTCCACATGCCCGATGTCATAAAGGCAGGCCAGACCGCCCGGCAGCTCGTCAGCCATTATGACTTCTATGAGACATTGCTGGACTTTGCCGGTGTCAGCACAGATGAGGATAAGTCCCTACCCGGCGTGAGTTTGAAGCCCATTCTCACCGGAGAGCGGGACGAGCTGCGCCGCAGCATCGTCGTGTTCGACGAATACGGCCCCTGCCGCATGATACGCACCGCTGTGGATAAGCTCGTTCTGCGCTATCCTGACGGGCCGAACGAATATTATGACCTTGTGAATGACCCCGGCGAGAATGTCAATCTCTTCACCGAGACGCGCTTTGGCGCGCGCATAGCGGAGCTTTCATCACAGCTCGGCGACTGGTTTGACCGGTATGTGGACCCGAGATTTGACGGCAGCCACGAGGCTGTGCGCGGCAGCGGGCAGCTCACGAGCCATGCTTTCGTTTGACGAGGTGGAGCATATGCGCTGCTTTATTGCGATAGACTCTGGCGGGACAAAAACGGAGGCACTGCTTTTCGACGAGACGGGGCACATCCTGCGCCGCATCAGAACATCGGGCTGCAACGCCATGGATATAGGCATAGACGCGGCATGCACACTGCTGCTGGACGTTGTCAGCCGCCTTGCGCAGGCCGTTCCGGCGGGGGCGGTGCTGACCGCGGTGTACAGCGGCGTCGCCGCGACGGACTACTTCGGCGGCGCGCTCGGCAAGTACGTAGAGCCGCACTTCCCCAATGTGAAAATGCGCTTTGAGGACGACGCGGTGAATCTGATCTCCGGTGTTCTGGGACATAGGAACGGCTGCTGTATTGTCGGCGGCACGGGTTCGTCCCTGTATGCGCGCATAGACGGGCAGATACATCATCTCGGCGGCTGGGGGTATCTTATCGATACGGGCGGCAGCGGCTATGCCCTCGGGCGGGACGCGCTGCTTGCGGTGTTCCGCAGCTGCGACGGGAGGAGCGGAAAAACGCTGCTCTATGAACTCGTCGAGCGGCAGATAGGCCAAGCGCCGGAGGAGAGCATCCCGCAGATATATGCCGGCGGCAGACCGTATATCGCGTCGTTCGCGCACACGGTTTTTGAGGCACGGGCGCTCGGCGACCGTGCGGCGCGGGAGATATTTGAAAAGGGCGTGCACGCTCTGGCGGAGCTGACGTTTGCGGCGGAGCCGCTTTTCGGAGGGGAGTTCGACGTTGTGCTCGGCGGAGGAATATTTGCCGCGTTTCCCGAATATGCGCAGGCGCTGAAAGAGTGCGCGTCTCCGCGCGCAAGGCTCATCCGTAGCGATGTGCCGCCGATACTCGGCGGTGTTATTGAAGCGCTGTCCGACGGCGGGATAGAGATCACGCCTGAGATAAGAGAAACCTTCCTGCGCGAGTATGCGCAGCTGTGTGAAAAATAAGCAAACAATACCAAAATCAGCAGTACCCCGAGGGGGTGCTGCTGATTTTAGCATGGTCAGCCAATTTTGAGGGCAAAAGATTGCGTTCATATCTGGTGTAGAGGCTACTTTTTTGCTGTTTCTAATTCTGTCACTCGCCGTGCTTTGCGTTATCGGCGGCGTCAGGCTCAGGTTCTGCAGCAATGCCAGCGCCGTGCTTTTTGAAAGCGGGCTCGGTGAAGAGCGACCAAAGCAGCATCATCACCGCCGGCATGAACGCGAGGGGGTACAGCCACCGCACGCTCAGCCGTGCAAGCTCCCCCGTCATTAAGACGAGTATCACCGTCGATGGCAGATGCCCCACGGCGAGCTTGAGCGCCGTCGCGTTCAGCGCGCCGAAGTCCAGCGCACAGCGCGACAGCGTCGGGAACACCCAGCACGCCGCGCCCAGCGGCACGACCAGCGCCACATAATACGCCGCGCCCGCCGCCACGGCAGAGGGCGACGCCGCGCTGTACTGCCGCAGCAGCGCCAGCATCCACAGCCCCAGCGCCGCGGCAGCGCCCCACAAAAGCGTCAGCAGCGCGCCGGGAACAAGCTCGTTTTTAAACGTGCGGAAAAAGCGGGCATATGGCCGCGGCTGCTTATACCGGATGCATCGCACAACGCTGTCATACAGCGCGGCTGTCGCCGCGCCCAGAGTCAGCACCGGCAGGGAGAGCAGAAGCCACAGCACGCTCAGCGCCATGATATCCGTCAGCGTGTTCAGCGCGCGCCACAGCCAGCCCTGATAGCGAAATACGCGCCCCAGCATCAGGTCAGCTCACGCACCAGCGGCGCAAGGGCGTCGGCAAGCTGGCTGTGCCCAAGGCGGCTGAGGTGCATATGATCGACCGTGTTGAACTCCGCCACGCCCTCGGCGTCAAGGAAGGCCCAGCCGTGCGCGGCACAGCGGCGGCGGTACTCCTCCGCCACGCCCATGGATGTGGCATGGCAGGACGCGCCCATGGCGGGGTCATTGTGCCCCGCGCCGATGTGCGGCGGCGCGACGATGAGGATGTTCGGCTTCCCGCCGCGCCATGCGGCGACGGTCTCCGCCTTCATGGCAAGGCGCTCCATGCCGATGCCGATGCAGGTGGCGCTTGCGTTGAAGCGCTCCTTAGTGTCGTTCGTACCGAGCATGATGATCAGCAGATCCACAGGCTCATGCGACATGAGCGTGGAATATATCACGTCGAGCCCGGACATGCACTCATGCAGCGGGTCGCGGAAAACTGTCGTCCGGCCGGAAAGCCCCTCCTCGAGCACGAGATAATCACTGCCCAGCGCTTTCTGCAAAAGGCAGGTCCAGCGCTCATCCTCGTTGAAGCGGTCGGTATGATCGGCAGTGTCGTTGGGGTCTGCGCAGTAACCGTGGGTGTTTGAATCGCCAAAACAGACAATATGTTTTTTCATGCGCGGTCTCCTTTATATTCTATATGGTGAGGCTCACTTCCTGCTCTCCGGCAGCGAAGCGGCAGCAGCGGACTGTCCGACGCGGCGGAACTTCTCATCCGGCAGGGCAAGGTGTATCTTCTCCGCAAGCTCGCTGTACTCGTCGCGCAGAACACGTTCGCACTCGCTTATGACGAGCTCGCCGCCGCGCCCGGACATCACGCGCCCGAGCAGCAGCACATGGCGGAAGCCGTACATGTCGTGATACAGCGCGAGGGAGTGCGCCAGATACACGCCGATGCTGCGGTATATCGCGGCGGCGCGCGCGTCGCCCTCGTCCATAAGCCCCTGCACAACCTTCAGCTTCTCCGCCGGGGAGAGGGCGGCATCAAGAGCGATGCCCGCCGCCGGCGCCAGCTTTATAACGCCGTCCTGCGAAAAGTACTTCACGCCGCACCCGATATCCAGTGACCATTCATCCTGCATCGCGGCGGGGTTCGCGTCCACGGGGATGAACGCCAGCTCATTGAGCCAGCCTGTGATGTATCCCTTCTCATCGACATAGCCGCCCGCCTCACTCGTGCCCATGGCGATGCCGAGAATGTTCGTGTCCTCAAGGCTTATCGCCCCGGCAAGCGCGGTGACGTCCCCGTCGTTGAAGACGCAGAAGGGCACGTCGCCGAATGTGTCGGTGATGGCGCGGACATATATGTCCTTGACCTTCGCGGCGAAAAGTTCCTGCGGCACCTTGAGGAAGAGGGAGGCGTTCATGGTGCGGTTGTTGATGTACACCCCGGCGCTGGACACGCCGACCGCGTCCACGCGCGGCATGTGCGCCGCCGCCGCTTTCAGTGCGGCGACTATGCCGTCATAGTGATAATCCGGGTCGGAGTTCGTCTTGGGGAACCACACGACCTCCTCAGAGTACACCGTCTCGCCGTCGATAACGGCGGAGACCTTGCGGTCGCTTCCGCCCGCGTCGAAGCCTATGCGGCAGCCGTCGAAGTGCCCGCCCGCGGGCTGGGGGGAATCCTTCGCCTCCGGCAGGGTGTCGGTATAGACGACCTCAAACGGCCTTTCATATATTTTGGAGAAATAATCCCAGTCGAAAGCCTGGCAGCCGTTCGCGCTGAAGCAGCCGCGTATGTACTCGCACATATCGCGGTCTCCGCTGACGTACACGCGCCAGCCGCCTTTCATCCACAGCATGGACTTGACAAGGCGGCGGATATAATATCTGTCGGCCTCGCGCATTTCGGCGGTGCCGTGTATGAAAGTATGAACGGATGCCATCTCGCCGCCGCTGCGCTCCACGGCGATGCCGACAGGCTTTGCCGCCGAAGCGAGAAAGGCGTGGTTGAACTTGTAAAGCGGGAAAAAGTCACGGTCAAGCTCCGGAAGGTTCCGGACTTCGGCCTCGATTCCGAGATAGTTCATGCTGTGCGTCCTCCATATGTTTAAAATTTTGCGGTACAGTGTGATGCTCTCATTATATCACGGCTTTGCGCGGCTGTCATCAGAAAATAAAAAATTATTTCAAATAAAATTAATCTTGAAAATTATTTTCCAAAATGATAGTATATAAATAGAATATCCCGAATACCCTTGTTGACCGAGGGTAAAATCAAGAAGGGGGAAAGCTACCCATGGACAGATCAAAATTGCAGGATGCGAGAGAATGGATACGGTCAGAGCTGGATAAGTGCATAAGCTTCTGGCTCAATAACGGCATGGACGAGGTCAACGGCGGCATATATACCTGCCTCGACCGTCGGGGCGAGGTATACTCCACGGATAAAAGCGTGTGGATGCAGGGGCGCTGCGGCTGGATATTCTCGTACCTCTGCCATGTGTACGGCGTGCGCGAGGAGTGGCTGCGCGCGTCGAAAAGCTGCATCGACTTCATGGAGGCACACTGCATAAACCACGCCGCCGGGGGCAGGATGTACTTCACCGTCACCGCCGAGGGCGCGCCGCTGCGCCAGCGCCGCTACTGCTTTTCGGAGGCATTTTACGCGATGGCGAACGCGGAGTATTACGGCGTGACGGGCGAGCGGGAGAACCTTGAACGCGCGCGCCGCGCCTATGATCTCTATTGGAATCTCAACCACGGCATGCCCGACCCCACGGGGCTCGGCCCGAAGACGGAGGCGGTCACGCGCACGGGGCGCGCTTTCGGAATACCGATGATATACCTCAATGTCACAGCCGTAATGCAGCGCGTCGATCCGGAGAACGCAGCGCTCTACGCCGAGCGTGCCCGCGCCTGCGTGGATGAGATATTCCGTTATCACGTCCATCCGGAGCTGAAATGCGTGCTGGAAAACGTCGCTGTTGACGGCAGCGCGAGATTGTATTACACTGAAGGGCGCGCTGTAAATCCCGGGCACGATATAGAGGGCGTGTGGTTCCTGCTGGAACACGCGCGCAGGACCGGCGACAAGGAGCTTGTCAGCCGCGCGGAGGAGATATTCAACTGGGCGATAAACGCCGGGTGGGACAAGGAATACGGCGGGCTTCTGTACTTCGTGGACGCCCTCGGCAAGCCGCCGGAGGCGTATGAGCACGACATGAAGCTCTGGTGGCCGCATGACGAGATACTCATATCCTCGCTCATGCTGTACAGAGACACCGGCAAGGAGAAATACCTCGACTGGTTTTACACCACGCTTGACTACTGCAAGGCGCACTTCGCCGACAGCGAGTACGGCGAGTGGTACGGCTACCTCCGCCGCGACGGCAAGCCCACCGAGCCGCCGTGCAAGGGCTCGACCTTCAAAGGGCCGTTCCACCTGCCGCGGATGCTGGTCATGACGGACCTCATGGCAGGGGAATTGCTCGCGGAATAAAAGTTTTACAGGAGAAGTGTATGGGGCAGAGCAGCACAAATGTATTTGAGCGGATAAGCGCGGAGTATTATAACCTCACCCCCGCGGAGAAGAAGGCGGCGGACTACGTGCTTTCGCACCAGAGAAAAACGCAGGACATGAGCATAACCGAGCTCGCCGCGGCAAGCGGTGTGGCGGAGGCGACTGTGTCGCGCTTCTGCCGCAGGCTCGGCTGCAAGGGCTATAACGCTTTCCGCCTCGCCATTGCCAATTCCATCGCCCAGCGTCCGCAGCAGGCCAACCCTCTGTCCGGCGAGGTGCTTGACGACGACAGCTTTTCCGACGTCTGCAAAAAGCTCTACAACGCGAATGTCAGCGCCATGACCCAGACGCTCGAGCTTGTTCGGCCGGAGGATTATATCCGCGCCGCGGACCTGCTGGAGCGGGCGGACAAGGTGCTGTGCATGGGGCAGGGCGGCTCCATGATAATCGCAATGGAGGCGGCGCATCTCTTCTCCACCGCGAGCGGGAAGTATTTCGCCGTGGTCGATTCGCATATGCAGACCGTCGCCATTGCCACCGCAGGCGAGAACGACGTCATCCTCTTCTTCTCCTATTCCGGCGCGACGAAGGATCTCGTCGAGACGCTTTCCTACGCCCGCCAGCGCGGTCTCAGGACCATACTCGTCACGCACTTCGCCAATTCTCCCGGCGCGGAGCTGGCGGACGTTTCGCTTCTGTGCGGCGCGGACGAAAGCCCGCTTCAGCTCGGCTCCATCGGGGCGAGGATCGCGCAGATGTACCTTATGGACGTGCTCTTTTCCGAGCTGTGCCGCCGCAACCTCGACGCGTGCCGCCAGAGCCGCGCCCGCATCGCCGACGCGCTTGCGGAAAAGCATATATAACGCGCCTGAAAATAATTTTCCGGCACATATCTGTATCACGATCCCCCGGAGGGCGCATTGCCGCCGGGGGATTTGCACGTCAAGATTCTGCAAATAATCTTCTTCTATTCGGAATGAAGAAAATTTTTTTCAAAAACATATTGACATCCGGCCAAACTTTAGTTAATATGATGGTGGATAGAACAGCAGACGGACTCACCGGCGAAAGCCGTTGAAATAATAAAACGCAAATAATAATTTTAAGGAGGCACAACATGAAGAAACTGCTCGCAATGCTGCTTGCGCTATGCATGGTGTTCGCACTGTGCGCCTGCGGCCAGACCGCCGCTCCCGCTGCCGACCCCGCGCCCGCGCAGGCCGATACCGCCGCTCCCGCGGAGGAGAGCGCCGCTGAGCCTGTCAGCATCACACTCTGGACATACCCGATAGGCGGCTGGGGCAATGCCGACACCGTCGATGCGCTCATCGCCGCGTTCGAGGCCGCCAACCCCGGCATCACCGTCACTGTTGAGTATCTCGACTACACCAACGGCGACGATCAGGTCAACACCGCTCTCGAAGGCGGTTCCGCCCCCGACCTCATCATGGAAGGACCGGAGCGTCTCGTCGCCAACTGGGGCGCGAAGGGCTATATGGTCGATCTCGCCGATATGTGGGACGACACCGATAAGGCCGAGGTCAACGCGGCCTGCGTCGCGGCCTGCTTCAACGCGGACGGCGCATGCTATGAGTATCCTCTGGTCATGACCGCCCACTGCATGGCGATCAACTATGACGCGTTCGTGGCCGCCGGTGCCGACCAGTATGTTGACATCGACACCCACACCTGGACGACCGAGAACTTCATCGCCGCAGTCGATGCGCTGTACGCTTATTATAAAGAGCCCGTTGCCGACGTTTACTGCTCCGGCCAGGGCGGCGACCAGGGCACCCGCGCCCTCGTCAACAACCTCTACGGCGGCACCTTCACCAATGCTGAGCACACCGCCTACACCGCCGACTCCCCCGAGAACGTAAAGGCGCTTGAGCTTCTGCAGAGCATGGACGGCATCTACTTCAACGCGGCCGAGAACGGCGGCGAGGAGATCACCGCTTTCCGTCAGGGCATACTCAAGATGGCATTCTGCTGGAACATCGCCCAGCAGCTCAACTCCGACAACAATGACGCCGAGCTCACCAACGACGGCGAGAAGATCGTCTTCATGAGCTTCCCCTCCGAGACCGGCGAGAGCAAGCTTCAGGGCGGCATCTGGGGCTTCGGTGTGTTCGATAACGGCGACGCTGCCAAGATCGACGCTGCAAAGACCTTCATCAAGTACTTCGCCGACGGCGAGGGCACGCCTGACGCAGTCAAGGCCGCCAACTACTTTGCCGTGCGCGACACCGCCGAGGGCATCGACCTCACCGGCATCTGGGCGGACAACGCCATCATGAACGAGTACACCAAGCTCATGCCTTATCTGGGCGACTACTATCAGGTCACCTCCGGCTGGGCAACTGCCCGCACCGAGTGGTGGAACATGCTCCAGCGTGTCGGCGGCGGCGGTGACGTTGCCACTGAGGTCGCAACGTTCTGCGAAAACGCGAACGCCGCGGCGGCCGCTGGCTGATCCGGAAGTCATCAAGTATCTCCTTTGATATCACAGCGCGCCCCTCTCTGTGCCCCAGCGCAGAGAGGGTGTGCTGACAGATAGCTATAATGACCGCAAGGGGGAATCACCCTATGTTCAGATCAAATACCGGCATGAGCCGCGCGCTCGTGCGGCGGGAAACAACAGCGGGATACCTGTTTTTGCTGCCAAGTCTCTTCTTCTTTGTCACCTTTGTGCTGTATCCCATGTTCATGTGCATATACACCAGCTTCTTTGACTCCAACATGGGCAAGAATGCCGTGGATGTCTTTGTCGGGCTGGCTAATTATAAGGAGCTTTTTCAGGATGAGCTTTTCCTCGGCGCGCTGAAAAACACCGTTATCATCGTTGTTGTCGCCGTGCCGACAGTGTGCGCGTTCTCTCTCTGGGTCGCCACCGCGATATACGATATGAAGCCCGCGCTGACCTCGGCCTTCCGCTGCATTTTTTATCTGCCCGTGGTCACCGGCTCCGTCGCCGTGACGGTCGTGTGGAAGTGGATGTACAACAACCGCTATGGTGTGTTCAACTACCTTTTGAAGAGCACCAGCGTTATTGAGCAGAACATAAACTGGCTGGGCGATGCGCGCTTTGCCCTCTGGTGCATCATCCTCATCCTCTTCACCACCTCTGTCGGCCAGCCCATTGTGCTCTATGTCTCGGCGCTGGGCAATGTTGACCAGACGCTCGTCGAGGCGGCAGAGGTTGACGGCGCGAACCGCCGCCAGGTGTTCTGGAAGATAAAGTGGGCGCAGATCATGCCCACCACGCTCTACATACTCATTATCACCACCATCAACTCCTTCCAGTGCTTCGCGCTCATCCAGCTTCTCACGTCGGGCGGACCGACGCACAGCACAGATACGATAATGTATTATATCTATTACACCGCCTTTAAGCTCTACCGTTACGGGTACGGCAACGCCATGGGCGTCGTGCTCATGATAATCATCGCGGTGCTCTCTGCCATCCAGTTCAAGCTGGGGCAGTCGGACTAAGGGGGTGGACGTATGCAGGGCAAATCAAAGGCAAACCGCATCATCACCCTCGTGATAATTATCATCCTTGCGGTGCTGTTCACCTTCCCGCTTTACTGGATAATCACAGGCTCGTTCAAGACCGCCAAGGAGGTAAACTCCGTCACGCCCGTCTGGTGGCCGACGGAGTGGACGATGAAGAATTATCAGACGCTCATGGGCAAGCTCAAGGCGCCGCTGTGGGAGTTCTATGTCCCGTTCAGTCAGTATTTCTCCTCCGACGGCAGCCCCGTGGTGTTCTCCTCCGGGCCGACCGTTCCCGGCGCTATCCGCTGGATGCTCAACACCGTGTGGATGGCAGTTGCGGCGATGCTGCTCACCTGCGTGACCTCGGCGCTTGCGGGGTACGCGCTGGCGAAGAAGCGCTTCGTCGGGCGGACGTTTATATTCACGCTCATCGTCTGCGCGATGGCACTGCCAAAGCAGGTCATTCTCATCCCGCTCATACGCGAGATGTCCTCACTCAGGCTCTATAATACGCTGAGCGCTGTGGTCTACCCCATCGTCGGCTGGCCGTTCGGCGTGTTCCTCATCAAACAGTTCGCCGAGAGCATCCCCGGCGAGATACTTGAGGCGGCGCGCATAGACGGCGCGGGCGAACTGAAGACCTTCAACCAGATAGTTTTCCCCATGATAAAGCCCGGTGTCGGTGCGCTTGCGATCTTCACGTTTATTAATTCCTGGAACGACTATTTCATGCAGCTTATCATGCTCTCAAGCACGAAGAATCTGACCATTTCGCTGGGCATTGCGAAGATGCAGGCGGAAAATTCGACGGACTTCGGCCTCATCATGGCGGGCGCTGCCTTTGCCGCCGTACCCATCATCATTGTGTTCCTCATCTTCCAGAAGTATTTCACCAGAGGCATCACGATGGGCGCAGTCAAGGGCTGAGGCAAGGGCAAATACAAGGAGTGCACAATGAAAGCAACAGATCTGAAAAAATATCAGGGCATTTTCCCGGCGTTCTACGCCTGCTATGACGACGCGGGCGAGGTGTCGCCCGCGCGCGTGCGCGCGCTTACGGAGTACCTCATCGGCAAAAAGGTCAACGGCCTGTACGTCGGCGGCTCATCCGGCGAGTGCATCTATCAGTCCGTGGCCGAACGCAAGGCCGTGCTTGAGGCGGTCATTGCCCAGGCCGCGGGGCGCATCACGGTCATTGCGCACGTTGCCTGCAACAACACGCGCGACAGCATGGCCCTTGCCGCCCATGCCGAGAGCGTGGGCGCGGACTGCATCGCCGCCATCCCGCCGATATACTTCCACCTGCCCGACCGCGCCGTCGCCCGGTATTGGAGCGACATCGCCTCCGCCGCGCCGAATACGGATTTCATCATCTATAATATCCCTCAGCTTGCCGGTACGGGGCTTAACAGCTCCCTGCTGCGCACGATGCTCTCCGTGCCGAACGTGATCGGCGTGAAGAACTCCTCCATGCCGATACAGGACATCGAGATGTGGCGCGACGAAGGCGCGATAGTCTTCAACGGCCCAGATGAACAGCTCCTCTCGGGACTTGCGGCGGGCGCGGTCGGCGGCATCGGCGGTACCTACGCCGTCATGCCGGAGCTGTACGAGCGTATATACGCTCTTGTCCGCGCCGGGGACATCATCCCTGCGCGCGCTATACAGGACGCCTGCTGCCACATCATTTACAAGATGTGCTCAGGGCAGGGGAACATGTACGCAATGATAAAAGAGATCCTCCGCCTGCGCGGAGGACCGGATATCGGCAGCGTGCGCGCGCCGCTCTATCGCCGCCGCCTCCAGCCGGGCGACGAGGCCATCGCAAAATCAGCAGCACCCCGTGGGCGCCGCTGATTTCGATGCCGCGATCGGCGGTACGTTGCTGCCAACGAGGGATTTTAAGTCCCTTGTGTCTACCATTCCACCACACCGGCGTGTGATGATACTATAATAATTTACCACCCATCCGCGCATTAGACATACGACCAAAAGAGGACGGCTCATCGCCTTTTTTGCTGTTCTTTCGATTTTCTGCGACTTGCGCGGGCATCTTCCGTCGTCCGTCATGCCGGTCTTGACATACGCCAGAAACTCATCGCCAAGCTGGTCGACGGATCGCGTCCGCCGGAGGCAGCGAGCGAGTCAATGGGCATGGAGAAGAGCATGCACGCCGGCTGGAGATGGCGCGAGCACACGGTGTAGAGCACCATGCCGCCGGTGGTGGAGCCGATGGTCTGCGGCAGGCAGAGTGCCTTGCAGAGCATGGGCTGCTTATAGAGGTCGGGGTTATTCTGGTCGCCGCACTTGACCTTCTTGTCGCCGAACATCATGGCCATCTGATAGCTGGCCAGCGTGTTGAAGCCGCCATGGCTGACGAGCGCTTCTGCTGTGCAGGTGCCGGGGACTATAACGCGTCCTTTGAACTGCTTCATTATTTACCCTCCTTGCCGGTGATGATGTCAAGGATCTCGTCTTCTCTGTAAAATCTCGCGCTGGTATAGGTGCGCAGCTTGTTGGAGGAGGTAATGACCGCCTTCTTCTTGCACAGCGGATTGTTCATATACATCAGCGGGCATATGTAGCTGACGATGATGCCGTAGCTGGCGAGCTTCGCGCCGTAGGTGCCGGCGTTGAGCTCCTTGATGACGGCGGGAGACGCGGTGAACACCGTGGGAACGCTGACCTTGGTCATGCCGTTTTCGCGCAGCTTCGCCTCGATATTATCCGCCCAGTCCATCATCTGGCGCAGCGTCATATGCGGGCAGCCGACAAAGCACAGCTCCGGCTTTGCGTCCTTGTTCTTCCAGATAACGGGGTAGTTATCCTGCACGCGCTGAAGCTCAGCGTCGTCAATGACATAGACCTGCGCGCCCTCTTTGATGAGCGCCTCGCCCTGCTCCTTTGCCTCGGGCGTGAGGTTTTCGATGTGGAAAAGCCCTACCGCGCCGTTGGACGCAGTCGCCGCGCCGAAGTCCTTGAGATAGGTGCACGCCTCGTCGTCCAGCTCGGTCCCCAGCCACTTGTCGAGTCCCTTGACATACGGGACTTCCTCCATGACCTTCATGCCGATGGCGGAGCCGAGAAGCTGCGCCTCGGGCTTCTTCCCGCACTTGACCTCGATCACCCACGTCGCCTTGCGCCCTTCGTCGGTCAGCAGACCGAACTCCGGCACGAACCCCGCGATAGAACCCATCAGCTCTATCATGCCGGAGTTGCGGTTGCAGCGCGCGCCGAGCACGGAGTTGGCGTACACCACGGCGGACGACTCCGCCCAGCTGAGTATGTCGCCCTTGTTGGGCTTGTTGCCCATCTGGTCAACGTAGCAGGTGCAGGAGTAGGCGTCGTCATCGACAATGCCGAGCTTTTTCAGCTGCTCTTCAAACCGCGCCTGTTCGGTGTACATTATCTTCTCGAAAACGATGTCCTCAAGAAAGCTCGTGGGGACGTTCTTGTCGAGCGGGCGGGGGTCGGCGGTGAACTTCTGTCCGTTCGTCAGCCCCGCGTCGATAAGGCGGTCAAAAAGGTCGTACACAGGCTTGAGCGCCGCGAGACCGTAGGATATGACCGTGTGCCCCTCCTTGCTGGTGACAGGTACCATACGCTCCGCCCCAAAGGTGTCGCCGTACATGACGAGGGTCTTCATGACCTTGGCCATCATCTCGCCCTTTTCGCCGTTGAGCAGAGCCTGCTGTTCGGGTGTAAGCTTCAAAATACCACTTCCTTAAAAATTTTTAACTTTTTGTTTCAAAATACTCGTGTACTTTTGCCATCTGACGATATTTTAACACATTGCCGGACAATAAACAATAGTCAATCCGGCGCATTCATAAAAATAAATCCATCCCTGCGCCGCGGCGCAGGGATGACTTGTGTGGTTTCTATATTACGCATTACGGCACGACGTACACCGTGACGCCGGGGCGCGGAGTCTCAGGCTGGAATCTGTCCGTGTCAATGACCTCCAAGGTCACTCCGCCGGATGCCTCCTGCACCGCTGTTACCTCGCACGTATTACCGATGTAGGAGAGATTCAGCGCCGTCTCCGGGCTGCTCAGCCATGCGAGGTTCTGCGGTATAGTGCCGTCAGCGTACCGGGCATAGAGCGTCACGCTTTCGCCGACGTGGAGCGTACACTCGCTCACTATCTCGCCGGATCTGTCAGCCTGATAGTATATTATCAGCCCGTTATCGTAGCGGCCAAGGCTGACGGGCGCGCCGTCTGCGCCGATGGCGTACACCGCGGGGGCAAGCTCCGCGCCGTCACAAATGACACTACTGCTGCCGTCAAAGTACAGCTCCGGCGTGCCGCAGTCGTGGATATTGCAGTTTGTGAACACCGCGCCGGTGCAGCTGATGAGATTCACAGCGCACGAGGAGCAGTCATATATCTCCGTGTCGCGGACATCTAAGCCATGGCTAGTGTCGGCCTGTATGCCGACCGTGCCGCAGCCGTAGAGGCGGCATTCGGTAATGCTTATATCACTGCACGCATCAAAGTATAGCACGCCGCCGGAGCATGAGCCGGGGTCCTCCGTGTGTCCGGCGGTGAAGCCGGAGAGCGTGACGCCGCAGCACTCCCTGAAGCCCAGCACGTTGGCATAGCGCGGGATGGCGGCAATTGTCGCGTTATTCTCGCTGATGATGCTGAGATTTTCAACACCCGTTATCACAAGCCCCGGACCGTCAAAGTCGTTGAGCCAGTAGTAATAATTGCTGCCATAGCCGCCGTAGGACGTTGCCGTGGAGAGGTCGAAGGTCTCCGCGTCAAGGTATATGACGGTATTCGGCGCGATGGCGGCGAGGAATTCATCCACCGTCGCGGCGCGCACCGTGGTCACGCCGTCGGCGTCGACGCTGCTGTCCAGTACGGCAGGCTCGGCAGCAGCGGGTCCGGCATAGACCGTCTTTTCCAGCGTCATCGCGCGCAGTGCCCCCTCTGTCAGCGCCGCGCCGGAGGTATCGACAGCGGCGCTGCTGCCCTCAGAGTACATGGGCACAGCCGCGGGAACATCGAATTCGCACCCGCTTACCGTCAGGCACACGGCAATGTCATTGGCCGTGTGCAGGTCAAGCAGCGCGCCGCTGAACGAATTATCACGAACCTCCGTGCCGAGGAGGACGCAGTCGATCGAGTATGTAAGCCCCATGAGCGAGCGGGCGCTGTTGCCGGTGATCTCGCAGTTGACGACGGCGAGGGCGGTGGTGCTCTCGGCATAGAAAAGATCCGAGGTGTAGTCGGCATTGCCGCAGTCATAAACGCGGCAGCCCGTCACGCGAACATCGCGGCACGAATGGGCAATGACGGCGTTCTGCGTGCATTCATAAATATCGCTGTCGTTGATAAAAACGTGCTGTGAGTTCGTAGCGTACACGCCGACAACACCGCAGCCGTAGAGCCCGCAGGAGTTGACGGCAACGTCCGTGCTGCTGTCAACGCGCACGACATTGCCCGCGCAATAGCCCGGCGCTTCCTCATGCCCGAGCGTCAGCCCGCTGAGCGTCACGCCGGTGCAGGAGGAGAGCCTTATAACATTGGCATAGCGCGGCAGAGTGGTGATCTCCACATCACCGTCGGCTTTTATCGTGAGGTTGCTGACGCCGGATATCTCAAGCTCATACCCGTCGTAGGCTTCGCTCCACGTATAGCCAGCACCCGCATCCGCGCCCGCAGTGCCGTAATCCGCCGCTGAGGTCAGGTCGTACCTCCCCGCGCGCACGGTGATGACAGTGTTGGAGCCTATCGCGCCCAGAAGCTCATCCACGGAGGAGACCGTGACAAGGCGGAGCGCGCCGGGGGCGGGCGTTTCACCGGCGGGCGCGGACTGCGCGGCGTCAGCACTCCCCGTTCCCCGGCCGGTGCTCGGCGCGAGCGCCGCGCCGCACCCGGCGAGCAGCAGCACCGCCGCAAGCGCGAGCGCAAGGGAGGCTCTGCTTTTGGTCTTGAACGTCATTATCTGCTCCAGCCGCTCGCGCAGGTCGCGCTTCTGGGTGGCAAAGCTCGTGGCGAGGACGCTCGTCCGCGCGGTTCGTCTCGACGCGAGGGCAAGCAGCGTTTCGCCGTAGCTTTGCTTCTCATCGTCGCTCATGGCGCGGATAACGCGCTCGTCACAGCTCAGCTCGCACACGCGGTCAAGCTCGCGCCGGAAGAACGGCACGGCGGGATCAAACCAGTACACCGAGAACACGAACGCCGAAAACCACTTGTACGCCACGTCGCCGCGGCGGTAGTGCGTCAGCTCATGGCGGAAGATGTTTGTGAGCATATCGGGCGTATACTCCCGGCAGGGCAGCACGAGCGTCGGGCGGAAAACACCCATCAGCATCGGCGAGGACACGCAGCGCGAGCGGACAAGCCCCGGCTTATTTTTGCCGGGCATGGCGAAATAGAGCGCCAGATCCTCATCCGTCGGCTCACGCTCCGTGCGGCGTATGGCGCGGACAAAGCGGTAATACCCGACGACATACCGCACCGCGCTGACCGCCGCGCCGATGAGCCACATCGCGCACCAAAGCCGCGGCGATGTGAGCACGCGCTTCACACCGCTCCACGAAAGCCCGGCATTCCCCGCGCCCGCGGCGGCTTCGGCGGACCTATCCCCCATAGTCTCTTCATCCGCGGCCGCCGATGTGCGGTTATATGTGCGCAGATAACCGTCGTAATCATCCCCTGACGCGCCGGTGTTCCATGTGCTGCCGTAGGGGCGCGCGGCCTGCGCCGGTATTGCCTCTGGCGTGGTCTCCGCCGCGCCGACCGGGATCAGTCCCGGCAGCGGCACGACAAAGCGCAGCAGCACCACGAGCCACGCAAGGTAATAGAACACTCCCGGCAGGCGCTTGCCGAAAACGCGGCGCACAAGCATGAGGAAAAACCCCATGAGCGTGGCGCTCGCGCCGAGGCAGATGAGTGTCAGCAATGCCTCAGTCATGTCTCCCCGCCCTTTCTGAACATCGCGCGAAGCTCATCAATGTCGTCCTCGCTCAGCTCATCCGACTGCACCAGCGCCGCGACAAGGCTCTTCGCGCTGCCGCGATAGAGGCGGTGGATCAGCCGCTCCGTCGCCCAGTCATTGTATTCCTTTTCCGACACGAGCGGCGTATAGTAGAACGCCCCCCGCTTCTCCTGCGCCACAGCGCCCTTGGCGACGAGGCGCTGCACCAGCGTCTTGATGGTCGTCGCCTCCCAGCCGCGCCGCTCCTGAAGCGCGCGGCGTATCTCCCCGACGGGCAGCGCCGTCCGCGCGTCCCACAGCACGCGCATGACCTCCAGTTCGCTGTCGCTTATCTTTTCCGCAAGATTCTCCATATCTCCCGCTCCCCTGCTCATTTAATGCATATCGGGGTAAACATACTCGACGAGCTTGCCGCCCTCGAAGGTATAATCAAGGCTCTTGAGCGCCTCGCCGTCATAGATCACGCTGCTGTCCGTGACGACGAGCTCCGGCGTGCCGCAGTGGTGGATATTGCAGTTTGAGAACACCACGTCACTGCAGGTGTAAAAATTCGCGGCGGAGTAGGTGCAGTCGTATATCTCCGTATCGTTGATCGCGATAGCGCTACTGTTGTACGCGGTGACGCCGACCGTACCGCAGCCGAAGAGGCGGCTTTGGTCAATGGCAACATTGCCGCATTGGGAGAAGTTCAGCACCCCGCCGGAGCACTCGCCCGGCTCCTCGGTGTGTCCCAGCGTCACGTTGTTAATTTCAATGTACGTGCAGCCGGAAAAGGTCAGCACATCGGCATAGCGCGGCACGGCGGAGATCGTCGCGCTCACGCCCTCGGCGCTCATTATCCCAAGGTTCTCCACCCCGTATATCACAAGCCCCGGACCGTCGAAGTTCTCCACCCAGCCGTACCATTCTCCGCCCGCGCCGCCGTAGACCGAGGCGGTGGAGAGGTCATACAGCTCCGCGTCGAGAAAAATGGTCGTGTCGGGCGCGATGGCGGCGAGAAATTCATCCACGGTGGAGACGTGGACCTCGCGTATGCCGTCGGCGTTGACCGTCACGTCAAGGTCGACCTCCGGCGCAGACGCGGCCTCGGGCAGGGTGTACTCGACCTCGGCGCGCTCCATCGCAAAGAGCGTATCCTGCGTTATCTCCTCGCCCGCAGCGTTGACGGCCGTGCCGTCGGCAAACTCGCTGTAGAGAAGAGGGAAGTATATCCCGTCCTCAAACTTGCAGCTGTCGACAGTGATGCCCTCGCCCGTTATCTCAAAGAGACCGCGGTCAAACGCGGTGCTGCCGTTCACACCGCAGCCGAGCAGCGCCGCACCGTGGGTGGACGTCGCGCCGAAGAGCGCCGCGCCGGTGCAGTTGCGTATATCCGTGTTCACCACGGCAAAGCCTGTCGTCGTGTCGGCAGAAAAGATCGCGGCAAAGCCGCTCAGCCCGCAGTCGAACACGTCGCAGCGCTCCACGCGCACATCCGTGCACCGGCTGGAGACGACCGCGCTCTCAGAGCAGTCAAAGATGGACGAGTCGGAGATATACACATTGCGGCAGGTGTACGCCTGCACGCCGACCGTGCCGCAGCCGTAGAGCGAGCACGCGCTTATCCGCGCGCCGTTCACGTTCTCCAGCAGCACCACGCCGCCCGCGCACACGCCCGGCTCCTCCGTGTGCCCGACCGTTATGCCGTGCAGCAGCAAATCGGAGCTGGCTTCAAACCGCAGGACGTTCGCGTACCTCGGCACGGCGGAGATCGTCACCTTCGCGCCGTCCGCCGCGGCGAGGGCGAGGTTATTCACCCCGGCGACTATAAGCTCAAACGCCGTGCCGGTGTAGCCCTCGGTCTCCAGATCGAATACCTCTTCCCAGCGGTAGCGCGCGCCGGTCGCCGCCGCACCGTAGTCGGACGCAGACGAGAGGTCGTAGTTTCCCTCGGCGAGGATGATCTTCGTATTGTCGCTGATGGCGGCGAGCAGCTCATCCACGGTGGAGACCTCCACGACGTTCGCCCACGAGCCGTCAACATCCGTCTGAGCCGCGGTGGGCATCGGCGTGGGCGGAACGGCGGAGACCGGCGTCGCTGCCGTATCTGCTGTCTCCCCCGCTGCGCCGCACCCGGCGAGCGCAAGAAGCATAGCCGCGGCAAGGATAAAACACAGGGTTTTCTTCATTATTTATTCCTCCATTTCTGTTTTCCGCAGTCAATAGCAGTCAGTATGATAATAATGACGTATTTTCCCGGACTTCTGTTTCCAAAATAGCAAAATTTTCTTCTTGATTTTCACGAAGACCACATCCGTCGTCTGTTCGCAATATATCATACCAGACTACACTTGTCAACCGCGTTCTGCCGAAAATGTGAATATTCTGAAATATTGCGCCGGGGCGGTCAAGAAATGTTGAAATTATGCAGGAATGTGTTATAATACTCAATTATGAAAACAATTATCTTGGAGGCGTATACTTAATGGCAAAGAAACAGTTCAAAGCGGAGTCGAAGCGTCTTTTGGACCTGATGATCAACTACATCTACACGAATAAGGAGATATTCCTCCGCGAGATCATATCCAACGCATCCGACGCGATAGACAAGCTCTGCTATCTGTCGCTGACGGACAGCTCCGTCGGGCTCAACCGCGACGATTTCAAGATCGACATCATTGTTGACAAGGAAGCACGCACCATCACCGTACGCGACAACGGCATCGGCATGACCGCCCAGGAGGCGGAGAACAACCTCGGCGTCATCGCGAAGAGCGGCTCGCTGCAATTCAAGGGCGAGATGGACGCGGAGAAGGGCGAGGATGAAAACCTCTCCATCATCGGTCAGTTCGGCGTCGGGTTTTACTCGGCGTTCATGGTCGCGGACGAGGTGACGGTGCTCACGCGCAAGTTCGGCGAGGAAAAGGGCGTGAAGTGGGTCAGCCGCGGCGCGGACGGGTACACCGTCACAGAGTGCGACAAGGACACCGTCGGCACAGACGTCATCATGCACATCAAGCCCGACACGGACGAGGAGATCTACGGCTCGTACATGGAGGTGTGGAAGCTCAAGGCGCTGGTGAAGAAATACTCCGACTATGTCCGCTGGCCGATAAAGATGGACATCGACCATCAGGAGCGTGTCGAGACCGGCGAAAAAAACGACGACGGCACGCCCAAATATGAATACAAGATGGTCACAGAGAATGAGACCATCAACAGCATGATCCCCATCTGGCAGCGCGCGAAGAGCGAGGTCACGGATGACGACTGCATCGCTTTCTATAAGGAAAAGAACCGCGAGCGCAAGGACCCCTGCGCGCTCGTGCGGATAAACGCCGAGGGCGCGGTGAGCTACAAGGCGCTGCTGTTCATCCCGGGCGAGGAGAACGAGAACGCCTTCACCGGCGACAACAAGGGCGGCATCACGCTCTACTCCAACGGCGTGATGATCATGGAGAAGTGCGACAAGCTCGTGCACGATTACTTTGAGTTCGTCAAGGGCGTTGTCGACTCCTCCCGATCTCTCGCTGAACATCTCGCGCGAGATATTGCAGCACGACAGGCAGCTGCGCGTCATCGGCCAGAACCTTGAAAAGCGCATCAAGGGCGAGCTTGAAAAGCTCATGCGCGACGACAGACCCAAGTACGAGGAGTTCTTCCGTAACTTCGGCGTGCACCTCAAGTGCGGCGTGTGCGACGAGTACGGCCGCTATAAGGATCTGCTGCGCGACCTGCTGATATTCTACACGTCTGAGGACAGGCAGATCACGCTCAAGGAATATGTTGAGAACATGCCCGAGAGCCAGAAGGCGATATACTTCGCCTCCGCCGACTCCGTCAAACACGCGATGAGCCTGCCGCAGTGCAAGGAGGTCAAAAACCGCGGGTATGAGCTGATATACCTCACGAGCCCGCTGGACGAGATGGTGCTGGAGGCGCTGTGCGATCAGGACGGCAAGCTCTTCTGCAACGTCGTGACCGACGACCTCGGCTTTGACACCGAGGAGGACAAGAAGGCCGCGGAGGAGCGCGACGTTGAGAACAAGGACTTTCTTGAGTTCGTGAAGACCGCCGTCGGCAATGACGTGACGAAGGTGCGCCTTTCCAACAAGCTCGCGGATATGCCGTGCGCGCTGACGACCGAGGGCGGCATCACGCTGGAAATGGAGAAATACTTCCGCCGTGGACCGAGCGAGGAGATGCGCAAGGTGCGCGCCAACCGCGTGCTGGAGCTCAATCCCTCTCATCCCGCCGTCGCCGCGCTCAAGAGCGCGTATGAAAACGACACCGAGAAGGCCACGCATCTGGCAAAGGTGCTGGAGACCCTCGCGGAGATGATGGCGGGCGTCGAGGTCGAGGACCCGGCGGACTTCGTCAAGCTCGTGAGCGAGCTGTTCTGACAGTATAGTTAAAACCGATTCGGAGAAACTACTTTTTATGAAAAAAGCGGCTTGGGATATACATTCACATACCGTTCTGCGCCAGCAAATGCTCGTACTGCGATTTTTATTCCCTGCAAAGCTGCGAGCATCTCATGCCCGACTATCAGGATGCGCTCATTGAGCATATCAATGAGTCCTCCGCCGCGATAAAGAACTATGAGGTCGACACCGTGTATTTCGGCGGCGGCACGCCCAGCTTCTACGGGGCGGAGCGCATAGCCGATATATTCAACGCCCTCAAGCTCAACGGCAACGTGCGCATGGACGCGGAGGTCACGGTCGAGTGCAATCCCGACAGCATGAGTCTCGGCGAGCTGAAGACCCTCCGGCAGGAGGGCGTGAACCGCCTGTCCATCGGCATACAGGCGACCGACAACGACCTTTTGAAGCTCATCGGCCGCCGCCACAACTTTCAGCAGGCGGTCAACGCCGTGCGCGATGCACGCCGCGCGGGGTTCGACAACATCAGCGTCGACCTTATGTACGGTCTGCCCAGCCAGCGCAAGAGCGACTGGGCGGACACGCTCGCGCGCATTATCGAGCTGCACCCGGAGCATATATCCTGCTACGGACTCAAGCTTGAGCCGGGGACGCGGATGTACCGGGAGTATAACGGCTCCGCCATCATGCCCGACGACGACGAGCAGGCGGATATGTACTCCTACGCCGCCGAAATGCTCCAGCGCTACGGGTATATGCACTATGAGGTCTCCAACTTCTGTGCGCCGGGCTTTCCCTCGCGCCACAACATAAAGTATTGGAACCTCGACGATTACATGGGCTTCGGTCCGGGGGCGCACTCGTGCATCGGCAACCTGCGCTACAGCTACGTGCGCGATCTCAAGCAGTATATTGCCGGGGTGTTCCGCAATCTCAGCATTGTCGATGAGTATAAGAACATCGACCCGCTCGAGCGCGCGGTGGAATACGTGATGCTCGCCATGCGCACGGCGCGCGGCATATCCGAGCATGACTACCGCGTGCGCTGCCAGTGCGACTGGAAGCCGATAGAGCGCACGCTCCTTGCCTTTGAGCGCAAGGGCTGGGCGGAGCGCAACGGCGAGCGCTGGCACTTCACCGTGCCGGGCTTTCTCATCTCAAACCAGCTCATCGGCATTCTTCTTGAGGTGCAGGCGACCGGACGGCTGGAGGGCACGCCGTGGCTGACGGAGGACGAACCGCCAAAAGCCGAAAGAGCCCGATCTTCCCTTGGTGAGGATGAGCTTTTTCACCCAGATGTACGAGGAGCACACCGGCAAATAAACAAAACCACGCGATAACCGCGCAGTCAATGAGGGTATGCAGTGAGAGAAAACAAAAAGAAACGCTCCGGCGGATACGTGAGCAAGCACGCCGCCCCCGAAAAGCAGGTCAAAAAGCCCCGCCGCACGGAGGAGGAGTATCAGCCGAGCATGATAGAATCCGTCGAGCTGCCGCGCATGCGCAAGCGCCGCGAGCAGGAGGAGGCAAGCGCGCCGAGCGCGAGGCCATGCTCGCCGCGGGCGAAGACCCCGACGGCTATGAAGAGCCGGAGGACGAGGAAGCCGGGCAGGACGACGGCTGGGACGACGAGGGGGACGCCGCGGAGGAGGCGGAGCGCCGTCAGGCAAAGCGCGACAGCCGCCGCCACATAAAGATCGCGCTGACGATCACAGCGTGCATCGTGCTGCTGCTCGCGGGCGCGGTGACTGCCGCGGGGTACATGGTCACATCGAGCGCCACAATCCTCCCCAATCTCTACGTCGGCGGAGTGTTCGTCGGCGGGATGGACAAGGAGAGTGCAAAAAGCGCCATAGAGGCGAGCGGCTGGGACGAGAAAGCAAAAACGCCGCTGACGGTCACGCTCATGGGCCGGATGGAGATAGAGATCGCCCAGTACGCCTCCGGCGCGATGCACACCGTCGACGAGGCGGCGGACGCCGCCTATGCCTACGGGCATACCGGCAGCTGGTACGCCAATCTTTTTGACTACGTCAAGAGCTATCTGCGCCCCACCGAGGTCAACAGCGCAAGCATAGTGTATAATGAGGAGTATATCCGCACCCAGTGCGAAAAAGGGCATTAAATCCCTCGAAGAGGAGCTGGGTGACGGGAGCTATGAGATAGACAAGGAAAATTCGCTTCTGTGCATGGTCAAGGGCGCGGACGAGCTGAAGTTCGACCTTGCGGACATGACCGCCGTCATCATCGATGCCCTCGGCGACGGGAAGACGGAGATAGATTACAACTATATAACCTCCACGCCGAAAATGCCCGACTTTCAGAAGATACATGACGATCTCGCTGCAGAGCCCGCGGACGCCTACTTCTCCGACGACGGGAAGTTCACCGTTATTGACGATGTGGAGGGCTGCGACTTTGACGTGACGGAGGCGGAGACGATTTGGAAAGACGCCGAGCCCGCGGCGGACGTGGAGATACCCATCAAGCTGACGTTCCCGGAGGTCACGGGGGATTACCTCCGCTCGCTCCTATATCGGGATGTGCTCGGCACAATGACGACGTACTTCCCCAAGAGCAATGAAAACCGCATCAGCAACATTCAGCTCGCGTGCAGCAAGATAGAGGGCACGATCCTCTACCCCGGCGATGTGTTCTCGTATAACGAGGCGCTTGGCGAGCGCACGGAGGAAGCGGGCTTCAAGATGGCGGGCGCATACTCCAACGGCGAGGTCGTGGAGGAGCTGGGCGGCGGCATATGCCAGGTCTCGTCGACGCTGTACAGCGCCATGCTCTACGCCTACCGCGTCAACACCGTCCAGCGTGTCCCGCACTATTTCCCCGTGGACTACCTTGAAAAGGGTTACGACGCGACGGTCAGCTGGCCGAAGCCGGACTTCAAGTTCAGAAACGACACAGATTACCCCATCAAGATCGTCACGCACTGCAACGCCGAGGAAAAGAGCCTCACCATTGAGATCATGGGCACGAACCTTGACGGCACGTATATCCAGCTCACCAAGGACACTTATTCGTACAACAACGAAAAGTACCCGTGGATCATGGAGGGCTACGGCGTGCAGATGCACCGGCTCGTATTCGACGCGAACGGAATGCAGATAGACCAGATCGACGAGATATACGACGTTTACCACACCCACGAGGCGACCGAGCAGATAAAGGCGCTCGACGCGCAGGCTGCGGCGGAGGCGGCAGCCAACGGCGCGGCAACCCCGGCTGAGGCGCGCAAGAGAAAAGAGAAATATTTTTGGCAGCGCCGCATAATGCGGCACGACGCGCGGCACTGCCTTTGAGAAAGGGAGACTGCAATGGAAAAGAAGACCTTTTATATCACCACCCCGATATACTACCCCTCGGACAAGCTGCACATCGGGCATACCTACTGCACCGTCGCCACGGACGCCATTGCCCGCTACAAGCGCCTGTGCGGCTATGACGTGATGTTCCTCACCGGCACGGACGAGCACGGCCAGAAGATAGAGGAGAAGGCAAAAGCTGCGGGCGTCACGCCGCAGGAGTTCGTGGACAGGATAGTCACCGGCGAGAACGGCATTCTCGACCTGTGGAAGCTCATGAACATCTCCAACGACCGCTTCATCCGCACCACGGACGATTATCATGTCGAGGCCATCCAGCGCATTTTCAAAAAGATGTACGAAAAGGGCGACATCTATAAGGGCGCCTACAAGGGCAAATACTGCACCCCGTGCGAGAGCTTCTGGACAGAGAGCCAGCTTGTCGACGGCAAGTGTCCCGACTGCGGGCGCGAAGTGCACGACGCGGAGGAGGAGGCGTATTTCTTCCGCCTCTCCAAGTATGCCAAGCCCGTGCAGGAGCTGCTGGAGACCGGCACATTCCTGCACGCCGCCCAGCCGCGTCAACGAGATGATCAACAACTTCATCAAGCCCGGTCTTGAGGACCTGTGCGTGTCGCGCACTAGCTTCAGCTGGGGCATCCCCGTGGACTTTGACCCCGGCCACGTCGTGTACGTCTGGGTCGACGCCCTCTCCAACTACATCACCGCCCTCGGCTACGGCAACGAGAAGTACCACGATTACGACAAGTACTGGCCGGCAGATGTGCACATCGTCGGCAAGGAGATCGTCCGCTTCCACTCCATCATCTGGCCGGCAATGCTCATGAGCATGGAGCTGCCCCTGCCCAAGCGCGTTTACGGCCACGGCTGGCTCGTCATTGACGGCGGCAAGATGTCCAAGTCCAAGGGCAACGTCGTCGACCCGTATGTGCTGGCGGAGAAGTTCGGCGTGGACGCGCTGCGCTTTCTTCCTGCTGCGCACGTTCCCGTTCGGATCGGACGGCAACTTCTCCAATGAGCTTCTTATAAGCACCATCAACACCGACCTTGCCAACGACCTTGGCAACCTCGTCTCCCGCACGACCGCCATGGTCGAAAAATACTTCGGCGGCACGCTCATCCCCGAGCGCGAGAGCGACCCGATGGATGAAGAGCTCATCTCCCTCATCCGTCCGTGCGCGCTCTACGCCGCGCAGATGGACGAGTTCCAGCTGCATCTCGCGCTTGAGGAGGTCTTCAAGCTCATCCAGCGCGCGAACAAGTACATCGACGAGACCGCCCCTTGGGTGCTCGCGCGCGACGAGATGAAGAAGCCGCGCCTTGCAAGCGTGATGTATAACCTCCTTGAGGCGCTGCGCGCTGCGCTGACGATGCTCACGCCGTTCATGCCCGAAAGCTGCGGACAAGGCCTTCGCCCAGATCGGCGCGGAGAAAGAACATACCACCTGGGATCACGCCGGGGAATACGGCGTGCTGCCCGCGACGGTGAGCGTCCACAAGGGTGAAACGCTCTTCCCGCGCATCGACGCGGCGAAGATGCTCGTCGAGCTTGAGGAGCTTGAAAAGGCGGCGAAGGGTCCGCAGGTCAAGGTCAACCCCGTGCTGCCCGATGTGACGATCGACGAGTTTGCAAAGTGCGATATGCGCGTATGCAAGGTGCTCACCTGCGACGCGGTCAAGAAGTCCGAAAAGCTTCTGAAATTTACGCTCGACGACGGCAGCGGCACCGAGCGCACCATTCTCTCCGGCATCCACAAGTTCTATGAGCCGGAGCAGCTTGTCGGCAAGACCGTCGTCGCCATCCTCAACCTCCCGCCGCGCAAGATGATGGGGCAGATGTCCAACGGCATGCTGCTCTCCGCCGTGCGCGAGGTGGACGGCAAGGAGGAGCTGCACCTCGTCATGCTCGACGACAGCGTCCCCGCCGGCGCGCAGCTGTGCTGATATACGAATAAAAACGACTATACCTCCCGGCAGCCGCCGGGAGGTATTTGCAAATCAGGAGGATGAACTTATGGACACGGGCGAAAAATGGCTGGACTGGGCGATAGAGCTGCAAGCTCTCGCGCAGGCGGGGCTATATTACAGGCGGCAGATGAGGCTGCGGGCGTTGTTGTAGTTGGTGATATACGTCGGATCCTCGGAGAGAATGTAGCCGACGAGCTGGTTGATGGGGTTGTACCCTTTGACAACAAGGGAATGATACACGGAAGTGAGGATCTCCTTCATTTCTGTTTTGTTGTCGATCGCATTAAACCGTCTGGTTGCGTCTTCCATGCGAAGCCCTCCCTTATACGAGTTCTTGTGCTCATTATACCAAAAAACACAAGTCTGTAAAGTCCATTTTCCAACTGTTATCAAAAAAAGTTCTGAAATATTTCTTAAAATATTCCAAATCCCGGCGCTGCTCAGCGGATGGTCGCGTTGAAGGTTTCCTTGAGCGCCTTCAGCACGCTTTGCATGGTCTCCTCGGCGTGGTCGTCGGTGAGCGTCTGGTCGTCGGCACGCAGCGTCAGCGAGAAGGCGGGATCGGCGCGCCGGTGTACACGTCGAACAGCTCGCAGCCCGGGACCGGCGGCGAGGATGCACGCCGGCGCGCCGGGATATCACGCGCGATGGCGATGTCGCGCGTCACCGTGGAAGAAGTCCATGCCGCCGCCGTATGCGCCCATGGCAGACGATCTTCGGCTCGTCCGCCAGACCGTCCTCGCGCTTGAAGGTATATCTTGCCGATCTCATAGAGCGCCGCGGCCTTGTTGCGGAAGTTATAGTTGCGCGTGAGTATTTCGAGCATGGATGGGAGGACGGTGGTGCGCATGATGGAGGTTCCAGCGTGAAGCCGAGGGCGACGAGTATCCTGCGCATGGTGGATTCGTTTATATCCGTGCCGAGCAGGGCGTTTATCTTCTCCGGCTCGAGCTTGACGGTGGTGGAGGTCAGCGGACGCGGCACAACGTCGATCACGCCCTCGACGACCTCGCCCGCGCCGAGCATTTCCACCAGCTCACACGCGCGCTCAACCGCGGCGTAGGTGTTCTTTATATCCAGTCCCTTCTCAAAGCGGGAGGACGCATCCGTGCGCATACCGAGCGCGGTGGCGGTGCGGCGGACGGAGGGGCCGTTGAAGTTCGCGCTCTCGAAGAGTACCATCGCCGTGTCGCCCACGATCTCGCTGTTCTCGCCGCCCATGACGCCCGCCACGCCGACGGGCTTGTCAGTGTCGCAGATGCACAGCATGCTCGGCGTGAGCTTGCGCTCCGTGCCGTCGAGCGTGCGGATAGTCTCGCCCTCGCGGGCACAGCGCACGTGTATCTCGTTGTTGCCAACACAGGCAAAGTCAAACGCGTGCATCGGCTGGCCGTACTCGAGCATGACGTAGTTCGTTATATCGACAATGTTGTTTATCGGGCGCATACCGGCGTTGCGGATACGCTCGCGCATCCACTCCGGGCTGGGGGCGATTTTGACGTTCTTGACCATGCGCGCGGTGTAGCGCGGGCAGAGGTCGGGCTCGTCGATGAACACCTTGGCCAGCTCGTTTATGTCGCCGCCCGCCTTCGCCTCGACGACCGGCTCGTGCAGCTGTAGCTTCTTGCCGAACGTCACCGCCGCCTCACGCGCGAGACCGATCACGCACAGGCAGTCCGGGCGGTTGGGGGTGATCTCAAACTCGACGACATGGTCGTCCATGCCGATGAGCGCGCCGACGTCGTCGCCGGGCTTGCAGTCCTCATGCAGCACGAAGATGCCGTCGGGGATGCAGTGGGGGAACTCCTCCTGCTTTGCGCGCAGGTCGGCGAGGGTGCAGATCTTGCCCGTGGAGCCGTCATAGGCGACCATGTCCCCTATGTGGACGTTCTGGCAGTCGCAGATGGTCTGCCCGATACGGCTGCCGCCGTCGATCTCGACCTTCCACAGGTTAACACCGTACTCCTCAACGTTCGTCACCTCCGCCGCGACGACCGTGCCGAATATCTTGTCACCGGCGGCGATGTCGGGCGCGATGGAGGGCTTCTCCGGGTCGATGGGGTGATAGTCGCCAAGGATGGCGGCGGCCTTTATCTCGCCGTAGGGGTAGTCGTGCGTCGTCAGCCCCAGCTCCTTGAGCGAGCAGAGCATACCGTCCGACTCCACGCCGCGCAGCTTGCCGCGCGTGATCTTCGCCCCGTTGGGGAGAAGGGAGTTATGCAGCGCCGCGGGCACAAGGTCGCCCACGTGGACGTTCCACGCGCCTGTGCAGATCTGCATGGGTTCTTCCCCGCCCGCGTCTATCTTCGTCACGAGCATATGGTCAGAGTTGGGGTGCTTTTCTATCGAGAGGATGCGCCCGACTTTGACGTTTTTGATCTTGCTGCTCAGATCCTCCGTGACCTCTACCTTCGAGCCGGAGACGGTCATCGCCTCGCCGAAAGTGCGGTCGTCATACTTATCTCATGGGAAGCTCAACAAACTCGTTGAGCCATTTTCTTGAAAGCTGCATTTATCTTTTCCCTCCTACATCAAAACTGCTCAAGGAAGCGGGTGTCGTTCTCGAATATGAGGCGCATATCGTTTATCTTATATTCGCCCAGTGCGAGGCGCTCAAGCCCCATGCCGAACGCCCAGCCGGAGTACACGTCCGGGTCGATGCCGCAGCCCTCGAGCACCTTCGGGTGAACCATGCCCGCGCCGAGGACCTCTATCCAGCCCTCGCCCTTTGCATCGTCGTGGGCAGCCCTTGCCGCCGCACTTGTGGCACTGGATGTCCAACTCGCAGCTGGGCTCGGTGAACGGGAAGTGGTGCGGGCGGAAGCGCGTGACCGTCCCCTTGCCGTATATCTTCTCTACAACGAGGTTGAGCGTCGCCTTAAGATCCGCCATCGTCACGCCCTTGTCGACGACCAGCCCCTCTATCTGGTGGAACATCGGGGAGTGCGTCGCATCGACCTCATCCTTGCGGTAGACGCGCCCCGGCGCGAGCACGCGGATGGGCAACGGGCGGGTCTCCATCGCGTGCACCTGCATATTCGAGGTCTGCGTGCGCAGCAGCACGCGGCTATCCGGCGTGAAATAAAACGTGTCCGTCCACTCGCGGGAGGGATGCCCCTCGTCGATGTTGAGCTTGGTGAAGTTATAGTCCGCCAGCTCGACCTCGGGACCGTCGAGTATCTCAAAGCCCATGCCGATGAAAATGTCCTTTATCTGGTCAAGGACGTTGTACATGGGGTGCTTGTGACCCATGCGGTGCGCCTCGCCCGGAAGCGTCACGTCCACGGTCTCGCTCTCGAGCTTGAGCTCCATGAGCTTTTCCGTGAGGTCTGCCTTGCGCTCGTCAATGGCGCTCTCTATATCCGCGCGCAGCTGGTTGGCGAGCTGTCCCATGGCGGGACGCTCCTCGGCGGAGAGCTTGCCCATCTGGCGCAGTATCGTTGTCAGCTCACCCTTCTTGCCGAGATATTTAACGCGCAGCGATTCCAAAACCTCAACATTGTCGCAGTCGCGAATGGATTTGATAGAGGCATCTCTCAGCCCCTGCATCAGTTCTCTCATTGCTTCACACTCCTAGATATAAAAATAAGCTCCCGTCCTCTGGCAAAGCTCAGGGACGAAAGCATGACTTCCGCGGTACCACCCGGATTCGGCACAACGTGCCGCACTTGACAGGTCTCTAACGCGACCCACACGCCGGTAATTGACCGAATGCTCCCGGGCGAACCAAGCGAAAACTGCCCAAGGGGCTTCCAGCCGACGGCCCCTGTTCTCTGGCGGGCGTTGAAACGCTATTTTCCCGTTCAATGCACAGCTAACAATATCACACTTTTTCCCGCTTGGCAAGGGGTATTTTGCGCTTTTCACGCGAAATACAGAAAAGAACTGTCCAAAAGAGGTTTGACTATTCATTGCGGAGTGATTATAATGAGACCATGTGCATATGGTGTGGTACAAACTATATGAAACGGAGACCGCACCATGAAAAAACTGTATCTGGCAATTCTGCTGTGCCTGTGCATTCCCCTCACCGCCTGCGGCGGCACTGCCGCGCGCACGGGCTTTGACGCGCTGTCGGCAAAAATGCAGGACGCGTCCGCGCTCAGCTTTGAGGCGCGCATCCGCGCCGAGTATGACGACAGCACGGCGGAGTTCACCCTCGCCTACGCCGAAAAGGACGGCGAGAGCACCGTCACCGTTATTTCCCCGACATAATCCGCGGCGTGAGCGCGCACGTGAAAAGCGGGGAGACCGCGCTGGAATACGACGGTGTGATGCTCGACACCGGGTCACTCGATGCATTCGGGCTGTCGCCGATGTCGGCGCTGCCGCTGCTGACGGAGACGCTGCGCACGGGGTATCTCGACAGCGCGTGGGACGAGGGCGAGGAACGCTGCGCCGTGCTCGTGCCGTCGGACGGCGTGAGCGTGGAGGTGCACATGGACAAATACACCCAGACCCCGCTCACCGCGGAAATATCCTCCGACGGGCGCGTGCGCGTGTTCGCGGAGATCACGGGCTGGACGCTGTCTGACAGCGCCGCGGGGACGGAAGAGCCAACCGAGGAATAACACTTATGAACGACCTGCAAAAGAGAACCTGGGCGGAGATAAGCCTTGATAACCTCCGCCATAACTACGAGGCGATACGCGCCGCCCTGCCCGACAGCTGCCGCTTTCTCGGCGTTGTGAAGGCGGACGCTTACGGTCACGGCGCGCTCGCCGTGGCGCGTCTGCTGGAGAGCGTCGGGGCTGACTACTTGGCGGTGTCCTGTCTGGACGAGGCGCTTGAGCTCCGCCGCGGCGGCATCGCCATGCCCATACTCATCCTCGGCCACACGCCGCATGAGTATGTCGGCACGCTCATCGACAACAACATCACCCAGACCGTCACCTGCCTTGCCAAGGCGCTGGAATACTCCGAGGAGGCGGCGGCGCGCGGCGGTCAGCTGAAAATACACATAAAGCTCGACACCGGCATGTCCCGCCTCGGCTTTCTCGTCAATGGGGAGCACTTTGACGAGGGCGTAGACAATATCATCCGCTCCTGCTCGCTCCCCGGACTTGTGAGCGAGGGGATATACACGCACTTTGCCGTGTCGGACGAGCCGGGCGAGGACGCCGAGGCGTATACGCGCGCGCAGTTCGCGCTCTTCACGCGCGTTGTGGAGGCGCTGAAGGCGCGCGGCGGCATCGAGTTTGCGATACGCCACTGCGCCAACTCCGGCGCTGTGGCGAGCTACCCGGAGATGGCGCTGGACATGGTGCGTCCGGGACTGCTTTTGTACGGCTACGGCGATGCGTCGGGGCGGCTGGGGCTTTTGCCGTGTATGCGCCTTGTCACCACCGTCAGCACCATCAAGTTCTACGAGCCCGGCACGTCTGTCAGCTACGGTCGGCGCTATGTCACGACGCGGCGCACGCGCATGGGCGTGCTCGGCATCGGGTATGCCGACGGGCTGCCGCGGCTCATCTCGAATAAATGTGCGTTCTGCGCCGGAGGCGGCTTCGCCCCCCAGCGCGGCAGCATCTGCATGGACATGTGCATGGTCGATCTGACGGAGCTGCCGCAGGTCGACGTCGGCAGCGAGGTCGAGATATTCGGGCGCATGAACGACATATATAAGCTCTCCGACGCGGCGCAGACCATCCCGTATGAGCTTTTGTGCGCCGTGTCCAAGCGCGTCCCGAGGGTATATAAGGAATTTTGAAAATGGGCGGAACGCATCGAAGTTTTTCGATACGTTCCGTTTTTTGCGGCAAAATGCTTGTAATGTGTGGAATAAAATGATATAATTTTTCATATTTACGGTCTTGTCCGCTCCGCAAGACCGCAGACCTTTGATTTTACGATTCATGGAAGGGTGGTTTCCGCTTGAACGACTTCAACACACTGAAAAAAAGCGGCTCGCAAATCCGACCCCGACCTCCCGGCATACAAGCTGGCGGTCATCGGCAACTGCGCGACCCAGCATATTGCCACAGCGATAAAGGGCGAGGCATTTCTGCGCGGTCTGTTCATTGACGTCTTTGACGCAGATTATGACCAAATAGACGCGCAGACCATGGACAGCGGGTCGGAGTTGTACTCTTTTCGCGCCAAATGCCGTTTTGCTCGTGATGTGTACTGAAAAGCTGTATGAGGGCTTTTGCTCCACCCCGTGGAAAAACGCCCATCCTTTGCTGACGATACCATCGCGCGCATAAGGATGTACTGGACGCTTATATCTGAAAAGCTTCAAACCAGCATTCTGCAGTTCTCCTCTGCTTATCTCAACGACAGCAGCATGGGCAATTACGCTCTGCGAGAACCGTGCTCCTTCTCATATCAGCTCTCGAGGCTCAACTTTCTGCTGTGTCAATCTGCCGCCGAGAACAAGGGAGTATACCTTGTTGATATAAACGCTATTCAAAGTCGGCTTGGCACGTCACACTTCAAGGATGATAAGCTCTATTATGTCACAAAGATGCCTTTTTCGCTGAGGCGCTGCCGCACCTTGCGGAGCAGACCGTGAACATGATAACGGCACTGCGCGGCAGTATAAAAAAATGTGTAATCGTCGATCTCGACAACACACTGTGGGGCGGTGTCATCGGTGATGACGGGCTCGACGGAATCGAGATCGGCGAGCTTGGCACGGGGCACGCTTTCTCTGAATTTCAGCTGTATCTCAAGGAGCTGAAAAAGCGTGGGATCATCCTCGCTGCGTGCAGCAAGAACAACGAGGATACGGCCAAGCTGCCGTTTGAAAAGCACCGGAAATGGTGCTGCGGCTTGACGACTTTGCGCTCTTTGTGGCCAACTGGCAGGACAAGGCCTCCAATATACGCTTCATTCAGCAGACGCTCAACATAGGGATGGACAGTATTGTTTTCCTCGATGACAACCCGTTCGAGCGCGGCGTTGTCCGCTCACTGATCCCGGATATTACCGTCCCAGAGCTCCCGGACGATCCCGCGCTGTACCTTAGTTACATACGCAGCCTCGACCTTTTGAGACGGCGTCATTCTCCTCAGCGGACGCGGACAGGACTGAGCAATACCGTCAAGAAGCTGACCGCAGTGCTCTGGTGGCGAAGTTTTTACAAGCTATGACGAGTATCTCCGCGCGCTTGAAATGAGCGCGCAGGCCGCGCCGTTTGACAAGTTCCACTATCCGCGCATTGCCCAGCTGACGCAACGCTCAAATCAGTTCAATCTGCGCACCTTGAGATACACAGAAAGTGAGATAGAGTGCGTCGCCAACGATGATAACCACATCACGAGATACTATTGTCTGCACGATAAATACGGCGATTACGGACTCATCAGCGTCGTCATCATGGACAAGCGTGAGGATTCTTCTCTCTTCATCAGCGAGTGGTTGATGAGCTGCCGTGTGCTCAAGCGCGGTATGGAGGAGTTCATCGTCAACGACATTATCCGCACAGCAAGCCAGTGCGGCTGCACAAAGGTGATCGGCGAATATATCCCATCACCGAAGAACGCCATGGTCGCGGATCTTTATGAGCGCATGGGCTTTGAAAAATGCGGAGGGTACTATATCGCAGATGTATCCACATATAAAATGCATAAAACAAATATTACGGAGGAATCAAAATGAGCAGAGATGAAGTTTTTGCGGCACTCGATGAGGTCTTTCAGGACGAATTTGACGACGACACCCTTCATGTGACGGACGCCACGACCGCGGACGATATTGAGGATTGGGACAGCCTTGAGCATATCAACCTTGTCATCGCTGTAGAGCGCCGCTTCGGCATCAAGTTCACGATGGGTGAAGTCACCGGTATGAAAAATGTCGGCGAGATGGTGGACATTATTCTTCAGCGGGCAAAATAAGGCATGTTTACGATAACGTCGTTCGCGTTCTTTGTGTTTGTCGCCGCGGCGCTGGCGCTTTATTACATTTTCCGCGGCGCGGACAATGGATCGTGCTTTTTGCGTTCAGTCTGGCGTTCGTTTTCTTCTCTTCCGGTCCTGCCGCGTTTATTTATGTGGCGGCGGATGTGGCGGCAGTGTATTTTGGTACAGTGCTGACCGCGCGCACGGATGACCCGCGCCGCAGGACGCTGTTCACAGCGCTGTCCATCATAGTCGTGGTGATCGTGCTGTTCCTGCTCAGATACAGCGCCAATGTACTTGAATACTTTGGCGGTATGCCGGACACCGCGGCCATCCCTGCCGCACTGCGCAGTCTGACTGCACCGATCGGCATAAGCTATTTCTCGCTTTCCGCTATCGGGTATATTCTGGATGTCAACTGGCGCACCTGCCGTGTCGAGCGCAGTCCGCTTCGCCTCGCGCTGCTTATTCTGTGGTTTCCGGCGCTTGTCTGCGGTCCTGTCACGCGCTACAGCGACCTGTCCGAAACGCTTTTCGCAACGCACCGCTTCGATTATGAAAAGTTTAAATCCGGCGCATATCGAATGCTGTACGGTCTTTTCAAAAAGCTCGTTATTGCAAACCGCCTCGCGATTTTTACCAGCACGATTTTCTCCCCTGTTTTTAACGAATACAAGGGACTTTTCATCCCGACTGCCGCACTTCTATACGCATTTCAGATATATGCGGATTTCTCCGGCTGTATGGATATAATGCTTGGCGTGTCTGAGATGCTTCAAGTCGGTATGCCAGAAAACTTCCGTCAGCCGTTCTTCTCCCAAAGCCTGTCCGAATTCTGGCGCAGATGGCATATAACCCTCGGTCAGTGGGCAAAGGACTATGTGATGTATCCGCTTTTGAAAAGCCGCGCTTTTGTCGCGCTCGGCGACCGCGGCAAAAGCTTCTTGGCAAAAAGCAGGCAAGAGGCTGCCGACTTATCTCGGTATGCTCGTTTTGTGGCTGGTCATCGGGCTCTGGCACGGCGGAACGCCGAAGCATATTTTCGCCTGCGGCATCCTGCTGTGGTTTTTTATCGTCGGCGGGCAGATCTGCCAGCCGTTGTTCGACAAGCTCAGCACGTTGCTGCGTGTTGATAAAAGTCTGTTCGGCTACAAGCTTTTTGCATCTCTGAGAACTCTTTTTCTTATGTGCGTTACTTGGATATTCTTCAACGCACAGTCCGTTGCACACGGGGTATGGATGCTGAAAAACTCCATTTCCGTCCATAACTGGTGGATCTTTTTTGACGGCAGTCTGTACGAATTCGGCATGACACAAAAGGACTTCACCGTCGCGTTTATCTCCTTTATCATTGTGCTCTGCGTGAGCATCGCGCAGGAAAAGGGCATAGACGTGCGCAAGGCGTTTGAAAAGCAGCAGTTGGTTTTCAAATGGATCGTGCTTTTAGGCGGCATAATTGCGATAATGGTGTTCGGCATATACGGTCCGGGTTATAACGCGGCGGACTTTATATATAGAGGATAACACTATGGTAAAGAAAAAACTAGGCTTCTGCGCATTGTTTGCTTCGCGCTCATCTTTTCTTCTTCTATTTTCCGGCATATCAACTCTGTTGATAGCCAAAAACTATCAGTGGAAGAATTTTCACGGGTTTTATTCTGAAAAGCGCAATTCTCTTGATGTGTTATATCTCGGCGGAAGCGCGTGCTATATGTCATGGTCGCCATATGAGGCGTGGCAGAAAAACGCATACACCTCCTACGCGCTCGGTGTGAGCAGTATGGTGTCTTTCTGCTACGAGCCTCTTGTCAGTGAGGCTCTGACATACCAAAATCCGCAGCTTCTCATCATTGACGCACGCCCATTTATCTATACATATCAAGATCTTTCATCAGGGGTCACATCTGCAATAACCTTTAATAATTCTCTCCTGCCGCTGTCAGTCAACCGGCTGCCAGCCGCCGTCAAAAGCTACGCGCTTTATAAGCAAACCGTCGCTGACGGCACTTGGTCGGGTTCGGACGAAACATTTATGTCACTGTTGCTCGACATCAGCCGCTTTCACTCAACGTGGCAGAAATTGGATGAAAGCCATTTCCCGCCGAGCGCAGATTCCCTGCCATATAATTATTCAAAGGGTCTCTATGGTGTTCCCGATGCAACTCCTGTTACGCTGAGTGATAACTCCACCGTCGCCGCCGTCAAGGAGACAAATACCGACGCCATGTCGGATCTGCTGTCACTTCTGGACTATCTTGACCGCAAGGGCATAGACGTACTGTTTGTCGTCGCGCCGTCCGCTGAGACCGCGGAGCAGAAAGCGGAATACAATTTTCTCGCCTCCATTGTCGAGGCGAGGGGTTATGGATTTCTCGACGCCAACGATCATATCGAAGATATGGCATTGAACGGCGACACTGATTTTTGGAACGACAATCATCTTAACATCTTCGGCGCGGAAAAATATACCGCATTTCTCTCTGATTATATAAGCAGGAATTACACGCTGAAAAACGATCATTCCACCGCAGTGAACGCGGATTGGTCGGCTGGGTGCGACGCTTGGCTCCGCATTTCCGCCGTCATCAAGTCTCATGAGTTCAGCGTTTATGACGGCACTATGGTGAATGACTAATCTGTCAATAGTTGTACACCGAGATGATGGATACATAACTAAGAGTAAAAAGCGTAGGAGGTAGCATCAGTGATATGTGAGCACATCTGCTTCGGTACTTGGCAGCTCCCATATGAGGATATTCCGAATATCATCTCAAATGCCGTCGTCGCCGGATTTCGGCATTTCGACACTGCCGCCGCCTATGCGAACGAGTCCGCTGTTGGTGACGGGCTGGTCTCTTGCGGCATACCACGCGGGTCACTTTTTATCTCCGGCAAGCTGTGGACAACAAAGCGCGGTTTTGAAGCCGCCATAAAATCCTGCAAAAAATCTCTGCGCAACCTGCGCCTTGAATATTTTGACCAGTATCTTATACACTGGCCCGCAACAGCGGCAACGGATGATGACTGGATTGAAATAAACCGCGAGACGTGGCGCGCGTTAGAGCAGTTGAAAAAAGACGGCTATGTGCGGCACATCGGTGTATGCAATTGCGGTGTGCGAGAGCTTGATGCTCTCATTGATAGCGCAGAAATAACGCCTGAAACAAACCAGATAGAGTTTCACCCTGGCTTCACTCAAGCAGAGATCGTGGAATTTTGCAAATCGCATGGCATCGCCCTTGAAGCATGGAGTGCGCTCGGGCACGGCAGCCTTTTGACGCATCCGATCATTCTGGGCTCAGCTGAAAAGCTCAGCTGCACACCGGCGCAGCTAATTTTGCGCTGGTGCTTTGAAAAGGGACTAAGCCCGATAACCAAGACTGTTTCATCGTGGCGTATGCGTGAAAACCTTTGAGGCGTTTGGCATTTCTCTGGATACGGCTACAATTGCCGCGATTGATGCCATAAACAGCGGCACAGCCGTCAATTACGACGAATTTTTGAAAAGGAGCTGATGGCAGCAATGGGGAGCTATGAACATGAACTCTCAACTCTGCGCAAGGATATTTTTCTAACGGCCTACCGCGGTGGGATGGCGCATCTTGCGTCGGCTTTCTCCTGCGTGGAGATTATTTACGTGCTGTACTGCCGCAACGCCATGCGTCACGACCCCGCACGCCCGGATTGGGCGGAGCGCGACAGATTTATTCTCAGCAAAGGACACGGCAGCCTTGCTCTTTACACAGTGCTGTGCAAGGCTGGATATTTTGCCAAAGATACCCTCGCCAGCTTCTGCACCCCTGATACCGCGCTCGGCGGCGAGCCGAGTCTCTGTGTCCCGCTCGGCATAGAGGCGTCCACAGGCTCTCTGGGACACGGACTGTCACTCGGCGTCGGCATGGCTCTTGCTTTCAAGGCAGACGGAACGTCACAGCGGGTGTTTGTGCCCTTGGCGACGGTGAGTGCGAGGAAGGCTCCGTGTGGGAGGCTGTGATGTCCGCGGCGAAGTACAAGCTTGATAATCTCACCGTGATAATCGACAACAACCGCATTCAGAAGATGGACACGCTTGAAAACGTGATGGGCATAAGCGACTGGCAGCAGCGCTTTGAAGCGTTCGGCTGGGCGTGTGCGCGCACGGATGGGCATGATGTTGACAGTCTTGTGACTTCCCTTGCCGCTCAAAACCGGCGGTGGGCGTCCGCATGTGCTCATCGCCGACACCGTCAAGGGCAAGGGTCTTAGCTTAATGGAGAACAACCCCGCGTGGCACTGGCGCATGCCCAACAAGCGCGAGCTGAAGGTGTTCATGAAGGAACTTGACATTACGGAGGAGGAGCTGGCACAATGCAAAGAGCATATATAAGCGCGCTGTATTCTCTGATGCAGCAGGATAAGTGTGTCGTCTCGCTGCTCTCTGACAGCGGCACGGATTATGACGAGCTTATGTCGCGCGAGATGCCGCAGCAGTGCTATAACTTCGGCATTTCCGAGCAGAACAAGCTTGGTATAGCCGCGGGCATGGCAATGTGCGGCAAGCTTCCGTTTGTATACACCTCCGGCGCATTTCTCGCTTTCCGCGGATATGAGTTCATCCGCAACGATATATGCTATCAAAACCAGAACGTGAAAATAGTGGGCATGGGCAGCGGCACATCGTGGCGCACACTCGGTCCTTCGCACCATACGACGGAGGATCTCGCGGCTCTGCGCGCCATTCCGAACCTCACTATTCTCTCTCCTGCCACGCCGCTGGAAGCCGCGGAATGCGTCCGCGCCGCATATGAGCACAAGGGTCCCGTATATATCCGCCTCGGCATGGGCGGCGAGCCGGAATACTTCGACGCGGGGTACACCGTCGCTCTCGGTCAGACCACCAAGCTCGCAGACGGCAGCGCCGCGGCGGTTTTCTGCACGGGCAGCATTCTGGGCGAGGTCATGGAGAGCCGTGAGATCCTCCACGCACGCGGTGCCGACATCAGCGTTTACGACGTCTGTTCGATAAAACCATTTGACGCGGCGACACTGCTGGATGCAGCCGGCAAATATAACCGCATCTTCACTGTGGAGGAGCACAGCATATCCGGCGGACTGGGCGGTGCCGCGGCAGAGGTTCTCTCCGCAGTCAGAAGCCCCGCAGAACTGACCCGTATTGGATTTGACAATTGCTTCGCCAAGGGCTATGGCAGCCAAAAGGAAGTACGCTGTAAAACGGGCTCGATGCAGGAAGCATCGCGGACACGATTTGGGGACGCATAAATGGCTGACATTTGCGTATATACCTTTGATGAGCTCTCCGTGGGACAGTCGGCGGAATTCGATGCCGCCGTCACTGAAAAAATGCTTGATGCTTTCTGCCAGTTGAGTGGTGACATCAACCCCCTGCACTGCGATGAGGCATACGCCCGCTCACTCGGGCATCCCGGAAGAGTTGCGTACGGAATGCTGACCGCTTCCCTGTATTCCACACTCGCCGGAGTGTACCTGCCGGGGAAATACTGCCGTCTGCACGAGGTGGACAGTTCGTTCAACCTGCCGGTGTATATAGGCGACACTTTGCACGTTTCCGGCGTTATCAAGGAGAAAAACGATGTGTTCCGATTTGTCATGATAAAAGCCACGATAACAAATCAGCGCGGGCAAAAGGTCTCGCGCGCGACGATCCGCGCCGGTGTGACCGCGCCTGCGCCGCAGGAAACCGCACTGTAAACTGTATAATATACTAATGGGCTGCCTCTTTACGAGACAGCCCATTTTCCCTACCCTATCGCGTGATTTGTTCCTGCGGTGAAGTACACGCCGCCGGGGTGGCCGTAGGACGAAAGCTCGATATACATCGGCACGCCCTGCTGGTCGCCGTCGAAGAACACCGTGAGATAGGGTCCGTTCGCGGTGTCGATGAGGCGGGTATCTCCGGCTGGCGGGTCGGTGTCGTAATGATAAAACTCATCCTTCGTGCCCGCGACAGTGTAGCCGGAAAAGCCCCAGTACTCCTGCAAGCGCGCACAGAACTCATCCACCGTCACGTCCGCGGGGACGATGTCGTCAAATTCACATCCGCCTCGTAGCTTGTCGGTTCGCCCGTGAAAAATGACGTCCCTCAAGCGTGACCGGCTCTTCCCCTCGTCCGGTCTTGCATCTATGCTGAGCTTTGTTATCTTACCCGTGGCAATATTGACGTCAAGATGGAAATCATACTTGTCGCTGACCGCCGTGACCGAGTAGCGGAGCGGGAATATCCTTCCGTACCAGTAGTCCTGCATATCATCGCCCATGTGCCCGTCACTCTCCGGGCATTCCATGACAAGCGCCGCCTCCTGCGGTATCTCGATCTCCGGGAGAGTATGCCCATGTCGCGCATGCGCCCCAGCTCCTGCCGCGTGACCGACCACGCCTGCTCGGGGCTGTTGATGATACGTCCGACCGTATAGCCGCACGCCGTCAGCAGTGCCGTTATCGCCGCCGCGATCAGCACGATGCGCAGTGTCTTCCGCGCGCTGTGCTTTTTTCTTCTCCCCGGGATGTAGCCCATCAGCTCAAGCGCGTGCTGCACCTTCTCCGGGGCAATGCCGTTCATCGCGTCCATAACATCGTATGCGTTCATATGTACCCCTCCTCTTCAAGATAGGCGCGCAGCTTATTGCGGCTGCGCATGAGCGAGCTTTTCACCCGGCTCTCCGTCGCGCCCATGCGCCTGGCGATCTCGGCAACCGGCGCGC
>VOFG01001171.1_pt1 | contig 82000 bp, 96 predicted proteins | sample 5384171 | NCBI WGS metagenome assembly VOFG01 (sample SAMN12384726, study PRJNA508395) | human gut metagenome | isolation source: healthy gut F | host: Homo sapiens
AAGCGCATCCACGAGGACTTCTCCGGGCGCAGTTTGTCGATTAAGATTCCCGCCGCGGCACGCCGGCAAACAGGCTTACCGTTTTGGTAGAGTCATTTTACATGACGAGGGCAACTCTTACCTCGTACACGTTCACCACTAATCGACGCCGGGTCTCTGAGCCGTGGTCCTCTCTGAGCCGACGGGCTAAGCCTAATTAGGCAGCCTGAAGAGTATAATTGTTGTTGTTTAATTTATAAACAGTTGGAGCTTTTATCGCAGATCCCCACTGCGGCCCGCTATCCCGGCTTCAACACCCCCGTCGAACCCGTTACGGCCCCATTTTGAAATGGAGAATGGAAAATTGAGAATAGAGAATGATTCTGCTCTCAGCTTTTCCATTTTTTGATTAACGATTACGCTCTTTCATCGCACGGTCCATCTCGCGTTTTGCATCGCGTGCGGCGATACTGTCACGCTTATCGTGCAGCTTTTGCCCTTGCACAAACCGATTTCAACCTTCACGCGCGAGCTTTTTGAAATAAACCGCCAGCGGAATGACCGAATAGCCGTCCTGCTTGGTCTTGCTGAACAGGTTGACGATCTCGCGCTTGTGCATGAGCAGCTTACGCACGCGCAACGGGTCCTTATTGAAGATGTTGCCTTTTTTCGTACGGCGAAATGTGCATGCCGCGCACGAAAATCTCACCGTCCTTGAACGAACAGTAGGAATCCTTGAGATTGATCTGTCCCAGACGGATGGACTTTACCTCGGTACCCGCAAGCTCGATGCCCGCTTCATACTTTTCCTCGACAAAGTAGTCATGCCATGCCTTTTTGTTGGCCGCAATCTGCTTTGTGCCCTTTTTGTCAACAGCCATGGCGAAACCTCCCTTACCGTGGTATAGATTATAATACCACGATATACCGTTTTTGTAAAGTGGCACCGCATTTCATTTTTCGACGAAAAATGTAATATTAAACTTCCTAAGAGGAACACACCTCAAAGGTAAGTTTTTTTATATCTGTATAACAGAAGGAGGTGCTGTGAAATGGCTGAAATGGGTCCGGTTCGTAAGATAGATGATCTCGGTCGCGTAGTCATTCCCAAGGAGTTTCGGAAAACCTTTAATTGGCCCATCGGCATGGAGGTTGAAATTTCCGCTGCTGACGGAAAGTAATTGTCGCAAAATATTTAACGGCTTGTGTCTTTTGTGGTAAGCCAACTCGTGTGCAAATCGGTGAACAGCATATTTGCCCTGCCTGCGCTGCAAAGTATCAAGCACAGTTCGATGAAATCGCTCATATGTCGATGGAGTGAAGTTAATGTCGTATCGTTTACACATCACCAAGTCGAGTGTGTTCCAATGGAACACGCAGACCAAAAAGGAGGACGATTGATGACTTATCAGCTTTCTGACAACCTGTCTTTTCGTGAGCGAGTGGGGGGTGCCGTCCGTACAGGCGGTCGTCAAGGTCGGTGACACTGTGTCCGACATCCGGGAGGGCAGGAACGCCGGTGTCTGCTCGCTCGGCGTGCTCGAGGGCAGCAGTGTGATGGGCATGACACAGGCAGCCTATGAGGCGCTCTCCGCTGGGAAAAAGCAGGCCGCACTTGACCGTGCGCGGCAGATATTCCTCGAGGCCGGCGCCGATGATGTGCTGCTGAATATCGAGCAGCTGCCCGCATGGATTCAAACGAACGACTAAACCAGATTAAATACAAAACCCGAAGTGCAGGTTTTACGCCTGCACTTCGGGTTTGCTTTTTTGCTGTTTTTAATGCTCCGCCCAATCAAGCGACCGTCCAACCGCCTTATCCCAGCCGGAGAGCAGCTTGCGGCGTTTATTCTCGTCCATCGAGGGCGCATACAGCGTATCGCACCGCCAGAGCTGCTTCAGCTCCTCGCGGCTGTGCCACACACCGGTCGCGAGTCCGGCAAGATAGCATGCGCCGAGCGCGGTCGTTTCGCGGATGACCGGACGGCGAATCGTGCAGTCCGAAATATCGCTCTGGAACTGCATCAGGAAGCTGTCGCGGCTGGCACCGCCGTCCACAGAAAGGGGGAGGAGAGGGCAGTGCCGGTATCGCGTTTCATGGCGGTCAGCAGGTCGTTCACCTGATAGGCGATGGATTCCTGCGCGGCGCGGATGATGATGCTCGCGGGTCGTGCCGCGCGTCAAACCGATGAGACAGCCGCGTGCGTACATATCCCAATGCGGCGCGCCCAGACCGGTGAATGCAGGCACGAGGTACACGCCGCCGGTGTCCTTCACCTTGCCCGCGTAGTATTCCGCATCGCGGCTCTCGGAGAAAAAGCGCATCTCATCCCGCAGCCACTGGATGACGGCGCCGCCGACAAACACGCTGCCCTCGAGCGCGTACTGCGTCTCTCCGCTGATTTGAATGCCGATGGTGGTCAGCAGGCCGTTTTTGCTCTCGCAGGCGGTCGTGCCGGTGTTCATCAGCAGAAAACAGCCCGTGCCGTAGGTGTTTTTTCGCATCGCCTGCCGCAAAGCAGGTCTGACCGAACAGCGCCGCCTGCTGGTCGCCTGCAATGCCTGCAATCGGAATATTGCCGCCCGGCAGGGCAACAGAACCGTACACCTCGCTTGAGGAGCACACGCGCGGCAGCATCGCCCGGGGAATATCGAGCGCTTCAAGCAGGGTATCGTCCCAGTCCAGACGGTGAATGTCGAAGATCATCGTGCGTGCGGCATTGGTCGCGTCCGTAATGTGCACCTTGCCGCCGGTCAGCTTCCACACCAGCCAGGAATCCACCGTGCCGAACAGGATTTCTCCGCGCTCGGCCTTCTCTCGTGCGCCCTCCACATGGTCGAGCAGCCACTTGATTTTTGTTCCCGAAAAATATGCATCCGGAACCAGACCGGTCGTGCGGCGGATGCCCGGACAGACCGTCCTGCACCAGCCTGTCCACAATATCCGCTGTGCGGCGGCACTGCCAGACGATAGCGTTGTGAATCGGCCGTCCGGTATTTTTATCCCACAGGATGGTCGTCTCGCGCTGGTTGGTGATGCCGATGCCCGCTACATCGGACGGAGAAACATCGGCGGCCGCCAGCACCTCGAGCATAGCTGCATACTGCGTGGACCAGATTTCCATCGGGTCCTGCTCGACCCATCCCTCGTGCGGATAATGCTGGGTCAGCTCGTGCTGCCGGATGGCGAGAATATTCTGTTCGCTGTCAAATAAGATCGCTCTCGAGCTTGTCGTGCCCTGATCGAGCGCCAGTATATATTTTCCCATAGCGGAAACTCCTTTTTACTCTTTGCATCTATCATACCGTTGCGGATGCGGATTGTCAATCACTGCAAATTTGACGGTGCGGTGCATTTTGTGGTAAAATCAGTGCGAAAATGCATAGAAGAAGGGGATTGCATGAGGATTTACGAATACGGCGAGCCGAATGAGAAAAACGTGCTGCTGCAGCCGGTTGGGGACCACGACCTGCCAGCCATCGAGAACGAAACTGAGAGATCAAGCGGCTGACTGCACAGCCGTTCCGTTTGATTGCCGTCAAGGTTGAAAGCTGGAACAACGACCTGTCTCCGTGGTGTGCACCGGCAGTTTTCGGTCATGAGGACTTCGGAGACGGTGCTGCGGCACTGCTCCGCGAAATCCTGCCGCTGTGTGAGGACGCAGACAGACGATACATCATCGGCGGATACTCAATGGCAGGGCTGTTTGCCCTGTGGAGCGCATATCGGACCGACCGTTTTTTCCGGCATCGCGGCAGCCTCGCCGTCTCTGTGGTTTCCGAAATTTCTGGAGTACATGCAGGCGCATGATCTGCACAGCGCTGCCGTCTATCTCAGTCTGGGCAACCGCGAGGAAAAGACGCGCAATCCGGTGATGGCTGCCGTCGGCGACCGCATGCGGGCAGCGTATGCGCTCCTGCAGGAGAAAAACGTAAGCTGCACACTGGAATGGAACAGCGGCGGGCATTTTCAGCAGCCAGACTGCCGCACGGCAAAGGCGTTTGCGTGGGTACTGGAACACTTATTTTATTAAGGTATAACTTGTGCTTGAGAAGTCTGTCGAATTCCTGTATAATAATAAATAAATGTTACCGGTTGACTACAACCGATAACAAAAGTACTTTGGAAAGGGAATAGAAATTATGTTGAAACGATCAACTCCGTTATCGCAGCGATATCGGATGTACTGTATCAGCCGTGGTTTGTGCCGTTGTTTCTGATAGTCAGCGGCATTTATTTCACGTTCCGCTGCAGGTTCATCCAGATTCGTCTGTTCAGGGACGCGTGCAAGGTCATCATGGAGAAGCCGGAAAGCGAGGGGAGCATTTCCTCGTTCGGCGCACTCATGATCTCCACCGCGTCGCGTGTCGGCACGGGCAACATCATCGGTGTATCCACGGCAATCTGCCTCGGCGGACCGGGCGCTATCTTCTGGATGTGGGTAACCGCACTGCTTGGCGGTGCAACCGCCTTCATCGAGTCTACGCTCGCGCAGATTTACAAAAAGCGTGCACCGGACGGCAGCTGCTACGGCGGTCCTGCGGTACTACATGCGCGATGCACTCGGCAAGCGCTGGATGGGTGTCATCTGCTCGGGGCTCATCATCCTGATCTACGCAGTCGGCTATAACATGCTGGCGGCGTACAATCTGCAGTCCACATTCTCGGTGTTCAAGTTCTACCATCCGGTTATCACGCCGGCGTTCATCGGCGTCATTCTGGCGTTCCTGTTCGGCGTAATGGTACTCGGCGGCGCAAAGCGTCTGGCAAGCATCACCGAAATCCTTGTTCCGTTCATGGGTATCCTGTATGTGCTGGTTTCGCTGCTCATTATCTGCCTGAACATCAGGAATGTACCGGGCATGTTCGCGTCCATCTTCCGCAACGCATTTGACTTCCAGTCCGTGATGGGCGGCTTCTCCGGCAGCTGCATCATGTACGGCGTGAAGCGCGGTCTGTACTCGAACGAAGCAGGTATGGGCTCTGCACCGAATGCAGCCGCCACCGCATCTGTTTCCCATCCGGCCAAGCAGGGTCTGGTGCAGATGCTGTCCGTATTCATCGACACGCTGCTCATCTGTACGGCAACGGCGTTCATGTGTCTGTCCACCAGCGTTGTTCCGACCGAGGAAATCGCCGGTGCGGTTTATGTACAGAATGCTATCGCATCCACGCTCGGTACGGCAGGTCCGGTGTTCCTTGCTGTGGCGATGATGCTGTTCGCGTTCACCACGCTGCTCGGCAACTACTCATACTGCGAGGGCTGTCTGGAGTTCATCCTGCATCGCAGCATCAAAAAGCATGAGCTGCTCCTCTTCCGCCTGTTTGCTACGGCCATCGTGTTCATCGGTGCGATTGCAAACGCCGGTCTGGTCTGGGATACTGCGGATATGCTGCAGGGTATGATCGTCGTAGTCAACGTGCCGACCATCCTGATTCTTGGCGGCACGGCAATCAGGTGCCTGAATGATTACGTTGCAAGCCGCAAGCGCGGTGAGAATCCGGTATTTCACGCGAAGAACATTGGCATCAAGGAAGAAACTGATTTCTGGAAATAAGCGCATAAGAAAAGGACTGCTGCACAAGGATAAAACCTGTGCAGCAGTCCTTTTTGTTATGCGTTTGTGTTCTCCTGCGGTGGATTTGCCGTTAAATCGCGGAAATGCTGCAGACGTGCCGTCCACAGCGTGGTATCCTGCGGGTCATCCGGCGAGATCGAGAGATTGTTCTTCGTCCAGTCCGCGAGAAATGCACTGAATTTCTCCGCACCGACACAGTTGTAATGCAGTGAATCGTAGAAGTCGTTTTCCGGATCTGCGGCAATCTGCGCGGTGTAGTCGTTGCAATTCAGTGTTGATATGCCGTCGCGTCCGTCAAACTGCGCGGTCAGCCTGTCCCAGTCAGCGTCGTGCAGACGCTTTGTCGGAGCACGGTACAGCACCAGCTGAATATTGTTCCTGCGGCAGAGCGCGTAAATATCCTCAAGGGCGTCCATGTTTCGTTCCCAGTCCTCCGGGGCAATATCAACCGTTTCGCAGTCGTCCGGACCCTTGTCCGTGCCGCCGGACAGAAAGGTGTAGCCGGCCAGCATATCCTCGGTGTACGGCTGCACGTCCTCGCTCTTGAGGGTTGTCCAGCGGTCGTGATAGAAGTACAGCGGAAACAGCAGTCCCTTGCGGACTTCGGGTTCGGCATTAAAAAGGTCGCGTGCAGACGATTGATGCCCCACGGCATCTGACCGATGTTGGTCTTGGTGAAGCCCATGTATTGGTGGAACGCTATACCGGTGCACTCCACGAAAACCGCCTTGGGTGACTGCGTGCGCAGGCTTTCCTTTAAGTAATCCAGCGTCAGCGGAAGCGGCTGCTCGGGTCCGGCCTGCACAAAGGCGGTCAGACCGGAATTTTCCCAGTATACGGCAGGTACCACATCGCAGTAGGTGACGGACGAGCCGAAGAACAGCACATCGATCGAATCCGTCTGCTCCTGCTTGTACATGCCCCAGACCGAGCCGTAATCATGCTGCTGCGGTGTGAGATAATGGGTCGCACCGGCGAGGATACCGCCGAGCACTGCCGCAGCGGCAAGGAAGGCCGCCAGTTCTCTCTTGAAAATATGTTTCACGGCGATTCCTCCTTAAAACTGGAAATAGACGAATTCCTGCGGGTTGAATCCGGTGCCGTACGCGCCGCACACGGCCGTCACTGCCAGCAGGATAACCCAGACCGCGTACCGGAGCCAGACGGTCTCCAGCAGCTTTTTCCCGCAGCGGAAAACGGTCACCGATGATGTCGGTCAGCACCAGTCCGATGAGGCTCACGGCAAGCACATGCAGCGCACGCTCGGTCAGACCGAGATGCGTCAGGTTAAGCGGGAAGCATGCGCCTGCCGCCGTCACAATGCGTTTGATAATAGCCCACGCCTGCAAAGCAGAATCCGCGCGGAAGAATATCCACGCAAACGTGGAAAGGCCGAAGGTGATAATCACGCGGATGATCTGCAGCCAGCCTGCGTCCCACGGGATGTGCAGTGCGGCGCACAGGCGCTGCTTTGCCGGTGTCAGCAGGCCGCCGATAACCTGAAAAACGCCGAACAGCAGTCCCCAGAGCACATATTTCATGGCGGCACCGTGCCACAGACCGCTCAGTGCGAACACGATCAGCACGTTGATGTAGGTGCGCGCTTTTGCCCTTGCGGCTGCCGCCGAGCGGGAAATATAAGTAGTCGCGGAACCAGGTGGACAGCGAAATGTGCCATCTGTGCCAGAATTCCTTGGAGCTTTGCGCCATGTACGGTGCGTGGAAGTTTTCCATCAGCGTAATGCCGAACAGCCGCGCGGAGCCGATCGCCATATCGGAGTAGGCGGAAAAGTCGCAGTAGATCTGCAGGGCATACGCCACCGCGGCGAATGCCAGCTCCAGACCGGAAAACTGCGCCGGATCAGCGTACGCGGTGTTGGCCAGAATCGCCAGATTATCTGCGAGCAGCACCTTCTTGACCGTGCCCTCGATGAGCCGTTCGGCGGCAAAGCGCACATCGTCCGCGTTTGCGCAGCGCGGCTGCTTGAACTGCGGGAGCAGGCTCTTCGAGCGCTCGATCGGGCCGGACAGGATTGCTGGAAAGAAGGTGGTAAACAGCGCAAAATCGAGGAAATTGCGCTCGGCTTCACGACCGCGGTACACGTCGATCATATAGCCGCAGATGACGAACGTGTAGAACGAAATGCCGATTGGCAGGGCCAGCTGCGGCAGACTGAGCTGCACACCGGTGCAGCCGAGCAGCTCTCCGAAAAAGCCGAGGTATTTGAATAACCCGAGTGCGCCGAGGTTGAGCACAAGCACCAGCGTGAGCAGACCGCGCTTACGCTCGGTGCGTTCCAGCTTTTGCGCCGCAAAGAAGTTGAAGGCAACGGTCAGCGCCAGCAGCGGCAGAAATTTTACACCGCCGATGGCGTAAAAACAGATGCTCAGCAGCAGAAGAAACGGTTTCTTGGCTTTCTGTGACAGTGGGTGGTAAATGAGTGCGCCCATCACCAGAAAGACGATATAAGCGAATGAATTTGGTGTCACGTTTATTTCTCTCCGTCCCCAAAATTATTTGTTGTATCCGGTCACGCCGTTTTTATTCATCCAGGTCAGCTTGACCTGCAGCAAACGGGCGATCGCCGGATTTTCCTGACCGTGCCGGGCTGCATACAGCCGCTGCAGCTCAAGCAGGTCGTTGTAGGTCAAATACGGATAATCCTGTCCGGAACAGGTGCCGTCCGGCTTGTAGGAGTAGTTCAGATCACCGTCCGACTTGTACCACAGCAGTTCGCTCTGCTCAATGCCGCGCACCATGCGGTCAGCGAGGACGGCGTAGCTGTCCTTATCAACTGCGTCTGCCATCCGGTACAGGAATTCGGCTTCGGCGGCATGATGATTGAGTGAAGCGTGTGTCGGCGAGGACTCTCCGTTCGGGTGCCAGTAATCCTGCACGAGCCATCCCTCGTCATCGCCGGCCCCGAAGGTGAAGTGATGCTGCTCGGCAAAGCTGACGAGAAAATCCGCATACTTGCGGGTCTTGTCCAGCCAGCCGGTCACGCCGAAGTTTTCGGCTGCGTTGATATTCGCCAGCCAGAAATCCGTGTTGAAACGGGTGTCGTAGTAGCCGGGTTCGATGCCGTAATCCGTCTTGAGCCATGTGCTGCCCGCCTGAGAGGGGATAAAGCCGTACTCGTTCTGCTGCTCGCGCATCAGGTCGATCATCGCCAGACCGATCGCGCGGGAGGCCGGCTGATCGGTGTCGTTTGCCATTTTGCCGGCAATATGCGCCGCCGGAAGCGAGTAGAAGTAGTTCTCGTCGAACGGATAGTAGGTCGAAGGTGCGGTATAGTAGTAGCCGTTGTAGCACCAGCGGTTGGTGCCGATCAGGCTGTAGTTCGCCCAGCGGCTGAGCATGGACGGGTCGCTCCAGTCGATGAGCGTCTGCTGAGAAGTCAGCAGCAGATAGTCGCTGTAGGTGCCCTGCGCAAGAGCCGCGACCTGCACGGAGAACCGGAAGCCGGAAGCTGTCCGCTCGATCTTCAGAGAGCCGTTTTTGCCCGGAAAATACTCGATCATGCCGTTGTCTCGCGCGGCATAGGTCATCGGCGTGACGAGAATGCTGTCCACGCCGTCCACCCGCAGGAAGTACATGCCGCTCGGCAGTGTACCCGCAGTGAGCGGCTGCTGTTTCCACGAGGACGCTGCGGTGTCGTACCAGCGAACGGTGCCGGACGTGCCCTTCATCTCAAACTGCGCGGCTGTGTGCGCGGGTGCGTCCAGTACGGCGGCAGAGTGTCCCATCTCAACCGCGCAGCCCTGACCGTCCGTGTAGCGGCGGGTCGCTCGATGAACTTCTGTCAGGTCCTGTTCGGTCTCGCTGCGCGTCACGTCGCCCAGTTTGGTGGTGAAGGCCGTGTAGGAATGGGTCTGCGGCGGCTTCGGTGCATCGGTTTCCCGCTGCTGGTAGGGAGACCATCGGCGCAAAAACGCTGCAAAATAGTCGCCAGCTGTGCGCGGGAGACCGTGCGCTGCGGAGACAGCGTGGTCGCGGTTGTGCCGGTGATCAGTTTCTTGGCGTTGGCCCACTGCATAGCGGTCTGCGCATACGGATGAATCGAAGAAGCATCCGTGTAGCCGGAGAGAGCGCTTCGTGCCGTCACATCCAGCTTTTTGTATTCGGCAAAGCGGTACAGCATAACGGCGAACTGCTCGCGCGTAAGTGAGGTGCCGGGGCGAAATACCGTGTCGCTGTAACCGGTGATGATGCCGTTGGACACACCCCCCACTGAACCGCGGTCAGGAAGGACGCATCCTCCGCGACATCCTGAAAGGTAAGCACTGTGTCAGCCGCAGGCGCATGCTCCATGCGGTACAGCGCCTGCACCAGACAGGCGCGGGTCGCAGGTGCATCTGCAGCAAAGGTGTATTCGAAATGCCGTCCATCAGATTGGACTGTACGGCGAATTCCATGGCCTGCTCGGCCCAGTGCGGATTTAAATCGGAATAATCGGCGGCAGCGGCGCCGGTCAGCATCGAAAGGCTGAGCATTACGGCCGCCGCGGTATAGCGATGTTTTTTCAAAAGAGTAAACCTCCGTGATTGTTTTCGCGCAGAAAATCATGCGCGTGGTTTATACACTTTCACAATTTATCATTATAACACCGCGGCAGGGCGGGCCGCAATAGCAATTCTTTGCAATATCAGCGGAGAATTACTGCAAATTCTCGATGAGTTTGCGGCAGGTATCAGCGGGCAGGCTGCTGTACAGGTGATAGACGATGTCATCGTGCGTCCAGAGGAGCGTGATAGTGCCGTTTTTCTCGATCATCGCAACCGGACTGCCGTGCAGAGCAAATTCGGTAACGGATGCGTTTTCCGTGTCCACGAGCTTGTGTGCCTCCGAGGTGTCCGTAATCCGGGTGCAGGTCAGGTCGAGAAAATCGGTAGTGCTCTCGTAGGTGACGGTATAGCCGTTAGGTGTGCTGTGCTCATCGGTTTTGTGCATGGTATCCGGCAGACCGGACAGAACCGGCGGTGTGAACGCCTTGCTGTCGGTTTCGGACGGCAGGGCCGATGAAAAACGATAGTCGGTCAGGTCGTTAAACACGCGCACGACAGTATTGATAAGCGATACGCGGTATGCCTCTACGCTCATCGCGCAGCCGAACGAAACCGCAGCGGAAAGCAGCAGAACAGCGGCCGTGCGGCGCGCAAGACGGAGGCTCCGGTTGAACGCTGCAGAGTGCTTTTTGTGCACGCACCAGACGGCGCATTTCACGCCGGGATTTTCGGGAGAAACGGTGCTCGGGCAGCGCATCCGGCGTGCAGGCTTGCAGCCACAGTTCGCGCGCGCTTCGGCGGCCTGCGCGGACAGCATATCGTCAGTGATCTTCATTTACGGTTCCTCCATCTCGCTCAGCGCTGCGCTGAGTTTTTCCTTGGCACGCTGGATGAGCTTGCGCACGTTCGGCTCGGTCGTATCCAGAATATTCGCAATCTCCGCGTTGGAATAGCCGCAGTCGTACCGCAGGAGCAGTACCGAGCGGTAACGCGGCGGCAGGGACGCGATAGCGGCGGCCAGTGCGTCGCGCGCGGCGAGACGCTCGATCTCGGCGGCAGGCGCAGCTCCAATATATTCCTCGGCAAGCGGCAGGACATTGCGGCGCTGCTTTTCGCGGTACAGGTCGATTGCTTTGTGCTCGGTAATAGTGACGAGCAGCGCACCCGTTTTTGTGACACCTTGGTGAAGAAATGGTATCCAGAATTTCGATGACTTTGAGAAAGCCTGATGCACCACGTCCTCCGTATCGCTGCTGTTGCACAGAATGCGGTTTGCGGTGTAGTACATCAGATTTTTGTATTCGCTGTAAAGAATCTCGAACTTGGACTTGTCCGCATCCGAGTCGATCATTGCCAGATAGAGAAACATTTTTACGCCTTCCTGCCTGTTATTTTAGCAGATTATAGCATATTGTGTCCGGCTGTGCAATCCAAAGAGCGGATTTGCAGGCCGGTTTTTCTCATGCCGCAAAAATTCAAAAAAATTTTTGCGGGAGCGTGTCACAAAACCGGAAGGACATTCGTCTATATAGTATGAGCAGGACAGGAGAGCCGGAAAGGAGGGAGTGCATGAACAATCGCAGGATATGGTTTCGATTAGGCGGCGTACTGGCTGCGGCAGCTGTCTGCACAGGCGGTGCGGCCGTTGTCTCCGACCGTGCGCAGGAAGCGAAAAATGTACAGAGGGCGTTCCTCGGCGCGATGGAAACGCAGATGCGGATAGGGTGCTATCCGTCGGAGACCGGCTCACCGGCCGACCTGACCGAGCGGGAACGCACGGAACTGCAGACGGCATACACTTCACGGGTGGAGCAGTACTACACCGAGAAAAATCCCTGCAGAAAACGATACATTGCACTGAACGAGGATTTTCTGACGGCTTGCGATTCTGATGTAGAATACAGCGAGTTCGGCGGCGTGGCCGACTGCCGATTTGACAGCGTGCGGCTGTATGCAGACCGAATGACGGCGGTGGTGCAGGCACAGACCGTTGTTTGGGATAAACGGATCTCCGGCAATCCGGAGCAGGGATTTTCGGTGGAGCTGCCGGTCAATCGGGATACCATCACTGCGACTATGAAGAAAGAGAACGGCGTGTGGAAACTGGACTCGATTGATTCACAGATCAGTCTGTCGGCTGCCGTATCGGCGGATGATGAGGTTTGCAGAGAACGCTATCCGACATTTGAAACGGCAAGGCAGGTGGCAGACAGTATAGATGACCAGGCATACATAAAGGAGGCGCGTTTCGCTTGAACTATTTTGGGCTGCACCGTGTGGCTGCTCCCGCATGAAAAGGATAGAGCGGCGGACTTGTTGTGGGGACAAATCCGCCGTAAACGGAAGAAAAAGTGAAACAGTCACAGACTGAACTGCTGTGACTGTTTTCGTCTGCTTGCAGAATATACAAAAAATTTTGAAAAAAGTTGTTATACTAAACAAGCGCTGTAAAAAACGCCTCTGTAGCTCAGTCGGTAGAGCAGGGGACTGAAAATCCCGTGTCGGTGGTTCGATTCCGCCCGGAGGCACCATTTTTTAATGAGTGCCAGTGGCACTCATTGAAAAAAATAATACCTCCAAGCCAAGGAATCGAAAGCTGGCTCTTGGAAATATGCCGGTGGCATATTTCAACCAGCGTGGCTTTTGCCGCAGCAAAAGCGATTCCGCCCGGAGAGGTAGCGTCGGAGCGGCAAGTAACCCATCTTCGAGTCAAAGAATCGCGTTAGCGCGAAAAAACCAAATATGCGGCTGTAGCTCATCTGGTAGAGCGCCACCTTGCCAAGGTGGAGGTAGCGAGTTCGAGCCTCGTCAGCCGCTCCAAATCAAAGGACACCGATGTAATTCGGTGTTTTTCTTTATCCGTAGCACACTCGCTTCCTCCACCTTCGTAAAATCAGAGGTCGGGGTCCCCGTGAAAGCCTGCGGCTTTTGCGGGGTGTGGATGCGAGTTCGAGCCTCGTCAGCCGCTCCAAATCAAAGGACACCGATGTAATTCGGTGTTTTTTTTATCCGCAGCACACTCACTTCCTCCACTTTCATAAAATCAGAGGTCGGGGTGTGGATGCGAGTTTGAGCCTCGTCAGCCGCTCTAAATCAAAAAGCACCGATGTATTCGGTGCTTTTTGTTTTACCCAAACCGCCAGCCACTGTTAATTCTTTGTCGGTTTACCGCTTCACCATGATAGTGCAATAACCGCTTTGCATGAAATTCCCTTTATCAGAAAATGAAATTTATGAAAAAATACAAAATTCACGTTTGCAGCAGAGAAACAAACGCAAACTGCGAAAGAACGCTTGTGACACCCCGTCAAATATGCTATAATGAGCCTATATTTTGGTAACACCGCACAATGAAAGCTGCGGTGCTTTTGCGGAAATTTTGCGCCCTGACTTCGTTCCGGTTTCACGGTAATACAGCAAGTATTACCGCAAAACTGTGTATAGTCAGTACACGAAATTTACTCGCAAATCACACTTGTTCCATTATGCGGTATTACCTTGTTCGCTTTACAGTTTACAGATAAGGAGCTTTCGACGTGAAAAATCGCGAGCAAATTCGCAATTTCTCCATCATTGCGCATATTGACCACGGCAAATCTACGCTGGCAGACCGTCTGCTGGAGCAGTGCAAGGCCGTTTCCGTGCGTGAAATGGAGGAGCAGCTACTCGACAATATGGAGCTTGAGCGCGAGCGCGGCATTACCATCAAGGCGCGTGCTGTCCGCATGGAATATACCGCGGACAACGGCAAGACCTACGAAATGAATCTGATCGACACCCCGGGACATGTGGACTTCAACTATGAGGTTTCGCGTTCTCTGGCGGCGTGTGAGGGTGCGCTTCTGGTTGTTGATGCGGCACAGGGTATTGAGGCGCAGACGCTCGGCAACACCTATCTTGCCATTGACGCCGGTCTGGAGGTCGTGCCGGTCATCAACAAGATCGACCTGCCGGCGGCAGACGCGCCGCGCGTCAAGAAGGAGATCGAGGATATCATCGGCATTCCGGCAGAGGACTCGCCCGAAATTTCCGCAAAATGAATATCAACATTCACGAGGTGCTCGAGCGTATCGTCACTGATATTCCGGCGCCGGAGGGCGATGCGGATGCGCCGCTGCGTGCGCTCGTGTTCGACAGCCAGTATGACCCGTACAAGGGCGTTGTCGTTTACATGCGCCTGCTTGACGGCAAGATCTGCCCGGGCATGAAGGTCAAAATGATGGCCACCGGTGCCGAATTTCAGGTGCTTGAGTGCGGCTATATGCTGCCGCTCGGTCTGTCTCCGCAGCAGGAGCTGTGTGCCGGTGAGGTAGGCTACTTTACCGCCTCTATTAAAAAGGTATCCGACACTCGTGTCGGCGATACCGTTACCGGTGTGGAAAATCCGACTCCGGAGGCGCTGCCCGGCTATCGCCCGGCACGTCCGATGGTATTCTGCGGGATTTACACCGAGGACGGCTCCAAGTATCCCGACCTGCGTGACGCACTTGAAAACTGCAGCTCAATGACGCAGCGCTGTCGTTTGAGCCGGAAAGCTCGGTCGCACTCGGCTTCGGCTTCCGCTGCGGCTTCCTCGGTATGCTGCACATGGAGATCATTCAGGAGCGTCTCGAACGCGAGTTCGACCTCGACCTTGTTACCACGTTGCCGAGCGGTATCTATGAGGTCAGCAAGACCGACGGCACCGTGCAGCGCTGCGATAATCCGCACGATTATCCGAGTCCGGATGTTATCGAGGAGGCTCGCGAGCCGTATGTCAAGGCGTCCATCATGACGCCGCAGGAGTTTGTCGGCAACATCATGCCGATGTGCCAGGACCGCCGCGGCATTTTTAAGGATATGCAGTATCTGGACTCCAATTTGGTCGAGCTGCATTACGAAATGCCGACCGGTGAGATTATTTATGACTTTTTCGACGCGCTCAAGGCTCGTACCAAGGGTTATGCATCGCTCGATTATGAATTTATCGACTATCGCAAGAGCGATCTTGTCAAGGTCGATATGCTGCTCAACGGCGATCAGGTGGACGCGCTGTCCTTTATCGCGCACCGCGACAAGGCCTACGGCCGTGCCCGCCGTATCTGCGAAAAGCTGAAGGAGAATATCCCGCGTCAGCTGTTTGAGGTGCCGATCCAGGCAGCCATCGGCGGCAAGGTCATCGCTCGTGAAACCGTCAAGGCGCTTCGCAAGGACGTACTGGCTAAGTGCTACGGCGGCGATATCACGCGTAAGAAGAAGCTGCTCGAAAAGCAGAAGGAAGGCAAGAAGAAGATGCGTGCGCTCGGCACGGTTCAGCTGCCGACCGAGGCTTTTATGGCTGTGCTTAAACTCGATGAAGAAAAACTAACGCTGCAACAGGCGGCAAGCCGCTCGGCCTCTACCTGCACATCCCGTTCTGCGTGAAAAAGTGCGCGTACTGCGATTTTTATTCGATCACGGATGCGTCACTCAAAGCCGATTACACGGCGGCGCTGATTCGTGATATAAAGGCGTACGGCGAACGCTGTTCCGGTTACACGGTCGATACCGTGTACATCGGCGGCGGCACGCCGACCTGCCTTGGCGCAGGCTATCTCAGCGAGATTTTACAGGCGGTCGGGGCATGCTTTGCAATTGCGGAAAACGCCGAAATCACGGTGGAATGCAATCCGGAGAGCACGGATCAAGCGGTGCTGGAGGCCATGCATAAGCACGGCGTCAACCGGCTCTCGTTTGGCGTGCAGGCGGCGCACGACACCGAGCTTAAACGCATCGGCCGTATCCACGACTTTGCGCAGGCACAGGCAGCCGTAGAACTCGCACGGCAGTGCGGCTTTACCAACATCAGCCTTGACTTGATGTACGGCCTGCCGGACCAGACGCAGGCGCAGTTTCTCGACTCGGTAACGCAGTGTTTGACGTTGAATCCGCAGCATTTGTCGTGCTACGGACTCAAACTGGAGCCTGCAACACCGATGGGACGTGAAAATCCGGTTCTGCCGGATGACGACACGCAGGCAGATACCTATCTTGCCATGTGCAGACTGCTCTGCAGGAACGGCTTCGAGCACTATGAAATATCAAATTTCGCAAAACCGGGTTTTTCGTTCCCGGCATAATTTCAAATACTGGGATCTTTCCGACTATCTCGGACTGGGACCGGGCGCCCATTCTTTCCTGAATGGCCGCCGGTTCGCGTTTGCCCGGGATATCAGGGCTTATATCAGCGGTGAGAGCATCCCGCAGGACGAGGAGGAGGTCTCGGACTTCCGGCGGCAGGGCGAATACCTGATGGTGCGTCTGCGTACCTCGGACGGTGCGGATATGCACGATCTCGAAAACCGATACCATGTCAGTACGGCTCCTTACGAGCAGGTATTCTGCATGCTGGAAAAGCACGGTCTTGCCGCTCACGAGGGAACACGGTGGTATCTCACCGAACAGGGGTTTCTGGTTTCCAACAGCATTATCAATGCTGTGGTGGAAGCCGGAGAATAATTGAGAACGACGGATTCTCAATTTTCCATTATTCATTTGTTTGTGATAAATTAACATATACGCAAAAATGGAGGAATCACTATGCGCGCAGTAATCACAGTAACAGGCAAGGACCGTACCGGTATCATCGCCAAGATTTCGAACACGCTCTATGAGCAGCAGGTCAACATCATCGACATTTCGCAGAACGTCATGGAAGATGTATTTGCAATGGTTATGCTGGTAAACATCGACAAGTGCACCGTAGACTTCAACACGCTCATCGACCTGCTTGACAAGGATGGTGAGGAACTCGGCATGAAGATTCACACCATGCACGAGGACATCTTCGACGCAATGCACAAAATCTGACAAATTGACGGAATCGAGAGCAGGTAACCGATTCTCAACTCTCAATTTTTCAGGAGGTTTAGTTAAATGTCTATGATCAACACGAAAGATATTCTGGAAACCATTAAGATGATCGAGGAGGAGCACCTCGACATTCGTACCATCACGATGGGCATTTCGCTGCGCGACCTTGCAGCGGACGACATCAATGTGCTGGCAGACAAGGTATACGACAAGGTAACGCGCCGCGCGGAAAAGCTGGTTGCCACCGGCGAGCAGATTGAGCGCGAGCTTGGTATCCCGATCATCAACAAGCGTATTTCGGTAACGCCGATCGCCATGGTCGGTGCGACCTCCTCGGCAAACAGCTATGTACCGCTGGCCAAGGCGCTTGACCGTGCCGCTGCGACCACTGGCGTCAACTTCGTCGGCGGCTTCTCGGCTCTGGTGCAGAAGGGTTTTGCCAAGGGCGATGAAATCCTGATCAACTCCATTCCGGAGGCAATGGCGGAGACCAATCTGGTCTGCTCGTCGGTCAACGTTGCGTCCACCAAGGCGGGCGTCAATCTGGATGCCATCGGTCTGATGGGCCGCATCATCAAGCAGACCGCAGAACTGACCAAGGACAATGATTCCATGGGCTGCTCCAAGCTGGTCGTTTTTGCCAACGCGGTAGACGATAACCCGTTCATGGCCGGTGCGTTCCACGGCATCGGTGAACCGGAGACCGTTATCAACGTTGGCGTTTCCGGTCCGGGCGTTGTGCAGTCCGCAATTCGCCGCGCAGGTGACTGCTCCATCGGCGAGGTAGCTGACGTGATCAAGAAAACTGCGTTCAAGATCACCCGTATGGGCCAGCTGGTCGGCGCACTGGCAAGCCAGCGCCTGGGTGTGCCGTTCGGCATCGTTGACCTGTCTCTCGCTCCGACCCCGGCGATCGGTGACTCGGTTGCGCGTATTCTGGAGGAAGTTGGTCTGGAGGTCTGCGGCGGCTGCGGCACGACCGCAATCCTCGCGATGCTGAATGATGCCGTTAAGAAGGGCGGCGTTATGGCATCCTCGAGTGTCGGCGGTCTGTCCGGCGCATTCATTCCGGTTTCCGAGGACGAGGGCATGATTGCGGCGGCTCAGGCAGGCGCACTGACCCTTGAGAAGCTCGAAGCAATGACTGCGGTATGCTCGGTTGGTATCGACATGGTTGCTGTTCCGGGTGACACCACTGCTGAGGTCATCTCCGGCCTGATCGCGGACGAGATCGCAATCGGCGTTGTCAACACCAAGACCACTGCTGTCCGTGTTATCCCGGCCATCGGCAAGGGAGTCGGTGATATGGTCGAGTTCGGCGGTCTGCTTGGCTCGGCTCCAATCATGCCGATCAAGACCGGTTCTCCCGCGAAGTTCATTAACCGCGGAGGCCGTATTCCGGCTCCGACTCAGAGCCTCAAGAACTAACTGCATAAAGCGCATAAAAACAGCTCAGCAATGCCTGAGCTGTTTTTATGCTATGCCTGTGAGACGAAAAAGACGCCCGCTCAAAAATGAGTGGGCGTTTATTGTTTTTACCGGTTCTCGTTGCCTTTTGGCACATGGCAGTGAAAATCACGCCTGCACCGGAGACAACCCCTACGCTTATCCACAGCTTGGATGAGCCGTCAGACAAGTGCACCTTGAAGCTGTCAGACGTTGGGATATCGTTCTCTGCAATATCAGTAGCCGAAACCTCGTTATCGCAGGTTTCACCGGCCGGAATCGGTCCATCGGGAATGTCGATAATGATCGGCTCATAGGAAATCTCCGGAACCTCGGAATCCGGACGGTTTACAGATGAATCAGTCTCGTTCTTTGAGATCTCTGAAACGAAAGCAGCGTCCGTCTCCGGAGAATCTTCTGCTGCAAAAGCGCTGATGCCGAGCATATTCAGACTCAGGCTGGCGGTGGTCAGCAGAACAAGAAAAACGCTTGCCTTTTCTCTTCATGAGCTCTCCCTCACTTTCGCATGAAATCAGAAGCATAAATCAATGCCGCTTCTTATTATCGAACATAGTTTATCAGACAGCAGATACAGAAAGAGGGTATATTTTGCGAAATGACAGCATTTTCCTAAAAAAATATTTTATACAAGGCGCTAAAGCGGACAACGGACACGGAAAAAGCCGTTCTGAGGCATAGAACGGCTTTGGAGAAGTTATTCCCACTGCTCCCAAACATCGGGCTGGTAGCCGACAGTTGCCTGACGGCCGTTGCGGACAATTGGCGTTTTCATCAGCGTGCCGTCCTCGAGCAGCTTTTTCCTTCTTGTCCTCGTCGTAGGCGAGGTAGGCAAGCGACGCATAACTCTTGCTTTTCTGGTCGAGCAGGTTGTCCAGTCCGCCGACAGCCTTCAGCACGCTGTCCAGTTCACCCTTGGACATGCCCTTTTTGCGCAAGGTCGATCATCTGGAATTTAATGCCGCGCTCCTTGAACCATCGCTGCGCTTTTTTGGTATCAAAACACTTGTTTTTACCGAAAATCTGAATATTCATGCCGTAATCTCCTTTGCTCTGCTGTTTGCATTATAGCAGAATTGGGAGAGGAAAACAAGGGCAATACCGCATAATTGAACAAGAGCGATTTGCGCAAAGCGCCGCGGCAGCGCGACCGGAGCCTGCGCAAGGAACCGCAGTTTTAATTGTGCGGTGTTGCCCAAATCCTATTGCGGTCGGCGCAGGTGCAAAACGCCGCAGGTGCGTGTGAACGGATACAGCAGCGCGCAGACAAGTGCGGCGCATCGGCCAACCTCACACAGGAGGAGCGGCACTGCGAAGAATACCTCGCCGTGTCGGGCAAAATTGCCGATGGCAGCCAGTCCGGCGGCAGTGAACGCCGGATAGGGGAGTAGGGCAGCGGTGTTAGCTCCAAGCAGTAGCACTGTGCGCAGCAGCAGGAGTGCGAGCAATGCACCGCCTGCGCTGAGTCCGCGCGACACGCTTGCGGACAGCCTGGTCTCCGGCAGAGAAAACGCCAGTACGACCGATGCCGGCAGCAGGGAGTACAGAATATGCCGGAATTGCGGCAGCAATGCCGCTGTCGGTGCGGAAAAGCTGGCAGGCGTAAGCTGTGTGAATGTCAGCACGCCGGAGAGCAGGAGTACCGTACCGGCAAGCCACGCAATCGGCAGTGCCCACATGGCACAGCGGTTGAGCCCCATTGATGCCATGAACAGGATGCAGACTGTCAGCAGCACAACTGTGCTGCCGCATGAGCGTCCGGTGAACACGGTCTTCTGCAGGAAAATGCTCATGCGGGCGATGGATGCAAGCAGCGGAAACAGCGAGGTCAGGGCGAGCACCCATTGTGCAGGAGCCGAATGCCGAATACGGTCGGACAGCCTTGCTGCTCCGATACCGGCCAGTGCACAGACCGTACACGCGAGTGCAGCGGCGTACACGCTCTGCCCGTCGGCGGGAAGATACAGTAATTCGCTCATCGGCAGCAGGGCAAACAGCGCCGTACACCACCGCGGAAACAGCCGCTCACGCATAGGCGCCACCGCCGATCTCACCGTCTAAAAAGCAGTTCAGCCGTTCGTTTTTGAACACTGCCGTGCCTGCCGGTGCTGTCTGTCCGAACGCATCCACGCGCAAGGCCGGAAGAATGGCCGTGCCGTCTGCGTGCAGCACATCGGTGACGCGGTACAGCGGCATATCCGGCAGAATGCCGTCCTGCGCGGAGCGGTCAAGCAGCTCGCTGAGCGCGTACACCTCGTTGTCGTTCTCCAGCAGCTCGGCGGCAGAGCCGTCCCGCACGACGGCTGCCCGCAGGCTGAGCCGCACATCGTTTTCACGGCAAAGATAGTCCGCCAGCGGAAGAATGCTCTCGGAAACCGCATCCTCGCTTAAAAGCAGCACCTGTGCATGGCTCAAATACAGGTCGCCCGGCAGGATACTGCGCAGGTTGCGCAGTGCGTCCGTTACATCGGTTCCGGTGGCGGACAGGTAAGCCGGTGCGGCGGTGTCGTCCGGCGAGTCCTGCCGCACAACCTCGGCGGTCAGGCAGTACACACCGTTTTTGCAGTCGAGCGCAAGCGCGGATACCGGCGAAACCTCTCTCGCACAGCCGCACAGCAACAGCAGCAGCGGCAGGAATCTGAGCAGATTCACGGGCGTTCCTCCTTCGACGGGCGTTTGACGGCAAAGCGGTCGCAGCGCATGAAAAACCATGGATAGCGAAGCCAGGTGTCCTCGTGCTCGGCAGAGATGCGCGGCACCAGATTGAGCAGATACGGTACCGAGCACGAGTGCATGCGGCACAGTGCTGCGAGTGTTAATCCGAGTGCAAGACCAACGCCATACAGTCCCCAGGAGGCTGCAGCAGCGAGCAGCACGAAGCGAAGCCACAGGGCAGCAGTCTGCAGCTTGGGCACCATCAGACCGGTGACACCCGCGATAGCGACTACGATAACGGTCGGTGCGGCGGCAAATCGCGCGGAAACTGCCGCGTCACCGAGCACCAGACCGCCGACAATGCTCATCGTCTGTCCCATGGCACCGGGCGTTCGCGCTCCGGCTTCCTTTGAGCGCCTCGAGCACGAACAGCATCAGGAGAATCTCCCAACCGATGGGAAGGGGAACGCCGCGCTGTGCGGCGGAGACAGCGAACAGCAGCCGCGCGGGCACTAATTCTCGGTGATAGAGCATGAGTGCGGCGTACATGGCGGGAAACGTGATCGTGAATACAAATCCGATGACACGCAGGATGCGCGAAAGATTCGCCTGCAGAAAGCTGATATAGTAGTCGTCGTTGGGCTGAAAGCACTCCTGAAACAGAAACGGCGCTGTGAGCGCTACCGGACTGCCGTCCACGACAATGACGCACCGACCCTCCAGCATACGGGAAGCGGCAACGTCCGGCCGTTCGGTCGTGCCGAGTGTCGGAAACGGCGACCAGCGGTGGTCGCGGATGCGCTCGGCAAGATAGTTGGAGTCGAGCACACTGTCGATATCGAGCGCGGTCAGACGCGTTTCCAGACGCTCAACCAGACTGTTTTCACACAGTCCGGCGATATAGCACAGGCACACGTTGGTGTTCGTGCGGCTGCCGACGCGCATAAACCGGAATTTCAGCCGAGGGTCGTTCACGCGGCGGCGGATGAGCGCCAGATTGGGCATAAAGCACTCGGTGAAGCCCTCTCGCGGGCCGGAAAGCACGCGCTCGTTTTCCGGCTCGGCGGTGCTGCGCTTGTCGAAGCCCTTGGTGTTGACGAGAACCGGACGTGCATCGCCGTCAGTCAGTACAATGGCGTCGCCGTAGAGAAAGGCGGCAAATACCTTGTTCATATCGGTTTCCACGCGGCATTCGTCGGCCTGGAGCACAGCGGCGGCGAGTATATCGGCGGAAAGCCGCGGCTGCTCACAGCGCAGGATCGGCCGCACAAGGCTCTGGTTGATGGCAAAGGGAATTTACCATGCCGTCAAAAGAAAAACAGCGCACAGCGCAGTCCGTTTTGACCGATGGCACGCCGTATGATAAGCGTATCGTCGTTCCGGAACAGCTCCTGCATCATGCGGATGTTTCGTTCCAGATCGGCGGTAAATGTGATCGTTTCCATAGTTTCACCCCGAGTTAGGGTGCGCACTATGATAAAAATTATTCGGAAAGTTATCTTGTAGGGCAGGGGTGACCTCATTCCGCCCTGCGGTCAAGTGGTCAATTCGGCCGAAAGAACCTCGACAAATAATCTGATTCCCTTCAGCGCTTCTGTCATCGTATTGCCCGACGAACCTACCTCCACCAGAAACGCGCTGTGCGTTGCATGCTGATTAAAACGCTGGGTCCGCAGATTAAGCGGACGCATGAGCGTCGGATAGGTGCGGTTGAGCCGGTACTGCAGCGATGCTGCACGCTTCAGGTTCTCCTGCCAGTCCGGGTGATACAGGCCGCCGTCATCTGTGCCGACCACAAGCATAAGCTGTGCAGTTTCCTCGCCGTTTATCGTGCAGGAGGTCTTGTAGGCGCGGCCGTCATCGGTCAGGATCGAGTCGCGGTGCACGTCAATGACGGTTGTGATGGATGGATATTCTGCCAGCGTGTCCTCAACCACGGCAAGCGAGCGGTCATACGCGCCGGTGTACACGGGCGAATCGAAAATTTCGCGGATATGTACGGCCTCAATGCCGTTGTTCTCGAGGACCTTCTGCAGCTCGTCACCGACGCGCACTACATTATAATTGGTATCGGTCGTGCGCTCGGTCTCGGTCGGTGTATACGGAAAAGCGGCATCCGGCGTGTAGCTTTCGCTGCCGTGTGTGTGATAGATAAGCACCTGCGGCCCATCTCCATCAGCGGAAAAATGCTCGTCTGCGGCCAGACAGTCTGCCGCATCCACGTCATACGAGGTCTCGTTGTTGATGGAGACCGTGGCAGCCTTGTCAGCGGCCGACAGCACCGGATTGTCGTTCTCGGTGTCGGACGAGGGCACATAGGTGCTCTCTGCAAGCGGATTTTCCGCCTGCTCATCCCGCGCTGCGGCAGCCGTGCGCGGCGTGTACACCTCGGCGGTATCCTCCGGCGAAACACCGAACTCGAGCGCCATTGCGCGGGTGACAAAGCCGCTGTTGCGAGCCAGACCGGTCAGTGCCTTTTGTGCGATCGGCTCGCCGCCTGCCCGGGAAAAAATCAGCAGCGACAGCGCCAGACAGAGGGTGATGGCGGCAGGCAGGCGGATGCCGCCTCTCGATCGGAATTTCTGATGTTTACGCCGCTTCATTGCGCCATCCTCCTTGCTGTTTCATGCTATCTATCATACGCCGTACAGCGTGCGAGTATGCCCGAAACCTGTCACGAGAGGTACAGGTCGATATCGGCAACGCTGAGGTGCGGATGCAGCGCCATGTTGACTGCGTAGCCGATCATGCGGGAGATGTCGGCAACCTCGCGGTCAATGTCGCGCGTGGTGATCATCACCGGCTGAGAGAGGTCGTCCAGCGCTTCGCAGGCAGGCTGCCCGAGCTGGCTGCTGATCTCATGTGCGAGCGTTGCACCGTCCACCACGGTCGGCACGCCAACGGCGATAACCGGCACGCCGAGTGTTTCCTTGTTGAGCGCTGCGCGGGCGTTTCCCACGCCGGCCCCCGGCGTAATGCCGGTATCTGCCAGCTGAACCGTACGCAGCAGCCGCGACAGCCGACCGGCGGCAAGCGCATCCACGGCGATGACAGCGGCAGGGCGCACGCGGTCGAGCACACCGCAGATGACCTCGCCGGTCTCGACGCCGGTCTGTCCGAGCACACCCGGAGCCAGTGCGGAAACGGGCCGCCAGTCCGCGAAAATAGCGGGTGACTGCGCTACCAGATGCCGCGTGGCAATGACATGATCGGCGGTCTGCGGACCGATGGCATCGGGGGTTATCATACGGTTGCCCAGTCCGGCAATGAGCACCGGACCGTCATTTGGATGCGGCAGCAGCTCGCGCAGCAGCGTGCTGAGCGCCTTGCAGGCACGCGGAAACGCATCCTCCTCACGGCGGATGAGTGCATCCAGCTCAAGCGTGAGATAGCGCCCCTGCGGCTTGCCGATCTCGCGGGCGGCATCCTCTGAGAGAATGCGTACCTCGTGTACGGCGAAGCCCTCAAGCGTGCGATCGGACTGCCGGACATGCGGCAGGGCAGCGGCTGTTTTATGGTTTTCGATCGCCTCAACGGCCAGATCGGTGCGGAAAGCCATGCGCAATCCCTCCTTATAAGGATAGTTTTTTTCGAGGAAAAAGTTTTTATGCAGAAAATGAAAAAACACTTGCTTTTTTTTTGTGAGAAGATGATAGAATAATATCACTGTTGAATAGAAAACGAAGGAGGTGTTTTCAGAATGCCCAATATTAAGTCTGCAAAGAAGCGCGTTAAGGTTAACTCCGTAAAGGCGCTGAACAACCAGATGGCTAAGAGCGAGCTCAAGACCACTCTGAAGAAGTTTGATGCTGCGATTGCTGGCGGCGATAAGGCTGAAGCAACTGCTGCTTACACGACCGCTGTCAAGGCTGTCGATCAGGCGGCTGCCAAGCACCTCCTGCACAAGAACAATGCGTCCAACAAGAAGAGCAAGATGACTACCAAGCTCAACGGCATGGCGTAAGTTCTGGTATAGAACATCGAAACCGCAAGTTTAACTTGCGGTTTTTCTTTTGTATCATTTAGATATTTATCGAAATGTGTTGACAAACGCAGAAACTGTGGTATACTGAAAACAATTAGATGGCCATCTAATTAATAGGATAGCGAGAAGGGCGGTGAACGGAATGAACATTACCATTCTGATTTGCGCGATTGCGCTGATTTTAGCGGCAATACTGGTAATCTGGCAGGCAAAAGCGCTTGCAAGGTGCGATTTAATTTGTAAATCCTGTGGCACGAAGCAGAATCTGCCGTGGAAGCGGCTGGTTTTCCGCACGCATGTGGGAAATGACTGGCAGCTGTATTGTTCGGTCTGCGGGCGCAAAACGTGGTTTGCCGCACGAAAGAGGGGACAGTAATGGGGTTTCAGCAGAGCTTTTAAGGCACTCAGCGATCCGGTGCGGCGCGAAATTCTGTCGCTGCTGCGGCGCGGACCGATGGCGGCGGGCGATATTGCGGCGCACTTCGAGGTGTCGGGCGCAACCATTTCGCATCACCTGTCCGTCCTGCGGGATGCGGGTCTGGTGCTGGATGACAAGCAGGGCAAGTACATTTATTATGAGCTGAATATGTCGGTCGTGGATGAGATTCTCGAATGGATCAGCGCCTTGAAAGGAGATGTCAGAAATGAAAAAAATCAGTAGACTGCAGGTGACGGCGTGGGTGCTGTCGCTGCTGCCGGCGGCAATGACAGCGGTGTTTTACAGCAGGCTGCCCGCGGAAATTCCTATGCAGTGGGATCTTGCCGGCCATATGAATTACGAAACCAGATGGCATTTGTGGATCGTGGCCGGGATGGCACCGCTGTTTGCGGTTCTGTTTTACTTTCTGCCGCGGTTTGACCCGAAAAGCAGGAACTACAGCAAGTTTTACGATGTCTATATCGGGTTTCAGATCATGATCGACCTGTTCCTGACCGCAATGTGCGGTATCTGTATTGCGGAAGCACTGCGTCCGGGTACGGTCGATGTGCCGACAGTCGTATGTCTGCTCGTCAGCCTGCTGGTGATGTGCCTCGGCAACATTATGCCGAAGTTTCGCATGAACTGGTACTGCGGACTCAAAACGCCGTGGACGCTGTCGAGCGAAACTGTCTGGACGAAAACGCATCGTGTGGCGGGCCGCATGCTGTTTGCGGCGGGTATTATCGGTGCGGCAGGCTCGTTCGTTCCGAACGAAATTGCGAAGTTTGTGCTGGTGCTTGCGCCAATGGCAGCGGCAACGATTATCCCGACTGTGCTGAGCTGGCGATGGTACCGCGCAGAACAGCAGTGATAGACGAAAAATGAACTTTGAAAGCGCGGTTTGCTGGAAAACCGCGCTTTTCTTGTATAAAAAGGTTAAAATTACAGAATGGTTACAACAAATTTAGTCATATTTTAACTTGTCAAGTGGGGAACGGTGTGCTATAATTTTGAAGCAAGTTTACATAGGTGGGGAATACGCCCTATCTATCATAACCACTGAGCAAGGAGAATATTATGAAAAGAACGCGAAAGCTGGTGACCGTTGCGGTGCTGGCGGTTGCGGTGGTCGTAAGCGCGATCACGGCAGCCTATGCACTGAGCGCGAACACCACGGAGACGTATGCGTATCTTCCTGAACACTCGGTTTACTTTTTATGATACAGCAGGAGAGTACGCGTGGGCTTCCAGCGAGGTTGATACGCTTGCCGTTGCAGGCGTGATCAAGGGCGGCGGAACCCATCTGTTTTATCCGGGCAACGCCATTACCCGAGCGGACTTCATCGTTATGCTCGACCGCGCCTATGGCATGAGTGAAGCGCTCGACAACGGTCAGGTCAATTCGAACGGCTCGTTTGTCGATGTGCCGAGCAGCGCCTATTACAGCAAGGCGGTTATCGCGGCGAAAGCCTTCGGCATAGTGGCGGGTACTGCGACCGGTGCGTTCCAGCCGCAGCAGCCTATCACTCGGCAGGATGCGATGGTGTTCCTCAAACGCACGATTGACCGCACGGCGCTCAAGCTGGGCACCGGTTCGGTGAGCAGCTTCTCGGATGCGAGCAGGATTTCCAATTACGCGAAGCCTTCCGTCAGTGCACTGGTCGGTGCTAAGGTGATCGGCGGCTCGAAAGGAAAAATCAATCCGCTTTCCAAGGTAACGCGTGCGGAGATGGCGGTGATGCTCTATCGGGCAACGCATTTGACCGTGCAGAGTAGCGGCGCTGTGTATCAGAGCCGCGGCGATCTGGTCAACCTGTGTATCGGTACGCAGAATTACTGCGATGTTGTGATCGAGAACTATGATCCTTCGGTGACGTATACCGGTCTGATGGGGTATACGGATTTCCGACGAGTCGGCGGCGTTACCTACGTTTCGCTGAGCGGCAAACGCGCGATCGACCGCACGGTAACGTACACGAACGGCGTGTTCACCTTCGCAGACGGTGAGGGTACAGTGAGCATTCCGGCGGCCGCCGATTGCGTAGCTATCGATGTCAGTCAGCCGTACCATCAGCTGAATGCGCCGACAAGCACCGGCAGTACCTACCGGCATTGCTATCCCTCCATCGAGGACGGCACGGTTACTGCAATTTATTATTCAGGATATAACGAAGCCACCCTGCTTTCGCAGGGTGGTTTTTCGTTGTTAAATTCGTGGGCGGAAACTGGAGAAACGTTACGTTCATTCTCCATTTTCTATTAAAAAGACACCTCCGCTATGCAGAGGTGTCTTTTTTATACATTTGAGATGAATGGATTTTTGGAGAGAATTGCAGGATTTGAGAATTAAAATTACTCGGAAACCAGCAGGGTGGACAGGTAACGGTCGCCGGTATCAGGCAGCAGAGCTACGATAACCTTGCCGGCGTTCTCCGGACGCTTGGACAGCTCAACAGCAGCCCACAGAGCAGCACCGGAGGAAATACCCACGAACAGACCCTCGCTGTGAGCGAACTGGCGAGAGGTTTCAAATGCATCCTCGTTTGCGACACGAATAACTTCGTCGTAAACCTTGGTGTCGAGTACATCCGGAACGAAGCCGGCGCCGATACCCTGAATCTTATGCGGGCCGCCCTTGCCGGTGGACAGTACCGGGAGGTATCCGGCTCAACAGCTACTACCTTGACATTCGGGTCCTGATCCTTCAGGTACTTGCCGGTGCCGGTTACGGTGCCGCCGGTGCCTACGCCTGCAACGAAGATGTCAACCTTGTGACCGGACTGCTCCCAGATCTCGGGACCGGTGGTTGCGTAGTGCGCAGCCGGGTTTGCCGGGTTTACGAACTGACCGGGGATGAAGCTGTTCGGGGTCTCCTTAGCCAGCTCGTTTGCCTTTGCAATCGCACCGGACATACCCTTCGTGCCTTCGGTCAGAACCAGCTCAGCGCCGTATGCCTTCAGCATGTTGCGGCGTTCAACGCTCATGGTTTCCGGCATGGTGAGGATGATGCGGTAGCCGCGGGAAGCTGCAACTGCTGCCAGACCGATGCCGGTGTTGCCGGAGGTCGGCTCGATAATGGTTGCGCCCGGCTTGAGTGCACCGGACTTCTCGGCCTCGTTGATCATGGCGTTTGCGATACGATCCTTAACGGAACCGGCCGGATTAAAGTACTCCAGCTTTGCGAGAACCTGTGCATTAGCGCCAGCCTTAGCTGCAAACTTTTCAGCCGCATACAGCGGGGTGTTGCCGATCAGGTCGGAGAAGCTCTTTTAATATCAGACATGGGATAAACCGCCTTTCAAAATTAAGAAAAATTAGAATGTGATGTTAATAAGGAATGATGGGAAAACTCAGTCGATGCAACATCGACACATTCGCCGGATCATCATTGAGATCACTCTCCTTAATTCACTTTAATCATATGTGTTTTGTATGAATTAAATATACAACCGAAACTCCTGTTTGTCAATAGGAATTTTGAAAAAAGTCAAAAAACTTCCGCACCCGGAAAATGGTGCGGAAGCTCACGATTTAATGATTGAGATCCCAGTCGATGGGGTCGATGCCGTGCGCTTCGAGAAACGCATTGCATTTGGAGAAGTGCTTGCAGCCGAAAAAAGCCATTGTACGCCGACAGAGGAGAGGGATGCACGCTTTCGAGCACAAGGTGCTGCGGTGCAGTGATGAGTTTCTTTTGCTACGGGCATTGCCGCCCCAGAGCAGAAAGACGATCGGCTGCTCATGCTCGTTCAGCTTTTCGATTATATGGTCAGTGAAGGTCGTCCAGCCGAGGTTTTTATGGCTGTTCGCCTGCCCGCGGCGTACGGTCAGAGTCGTGTTCAGCATGAGCACACCGCGCTCCGCCCACTTGGTGAGCGTGCCGTCCTTGGGAGGTACAATGCCGAGATCACTCTGCAGCTCCTTGAAGATGTTCTGCAGGCTCGGAGGCGGCTGAACACCCGGCTGAACCGAGAAGCAAAGTCCGTGCGCCTGTCCGGGACCATGATATGGGTCCTGTCCGAGAATGACGGCCTTGACCTTGAATACGGCGTGTACCGCAGAGCGTTAAAGATGTTCTCTGCCGCCGGATAGATGGTCTGCTCGGCGTATTTTTTTTCAGCCAGTAGCGAATGCGCTTGTAATAATCCTGCTCAAACTCACCGGCAAGGATCTCGTCCCAATCGTTGCCAAGATGTACCATGCTATCACTCCACCATTTCAGTTGTTCTAACTTTTTTGTCGTTTTATGTTTTATAAAGTATAAAAAGTATAACATACTGACTGCGATGTGTCAAAGTGCAGTTTTTTTGCCGCTTGTGAGCGGTGAGAGTTTCACGCTCTGCGGAGCGCAACTCCCTCGCTCAGGTTCAGCGAAAACCTGCCGCCCGGACAGGGTATATTGCTAACGCAACTCGTGTGCCCCGGTCAATCGGTGCAGAGAAAAAGACGGATGTTTAAACGGCTTGATGACCGTTTTTGAATAAACCATGAATTTTGTAAAGCCCTCTTGATTTTTTTCTGACTTTGGGATTATTATATCAATGTTGGCACTCGGTGATTGAGAGTGCTAATACCAAACAACAAACACAGAGGTGTATGTAATCATGGCAACCAAGCAGTTTAAGGCAGAATCAAGCGCCTGCTCGATTTGATGATCAACTCCATTTATACGCACAAGGAAATCTTTCTGCGTGAGCTGATCTCCAACGCATCCGACGCAACGGATAAGCTCTACTATAATGCAATGAAGGAAGGCAAGACCGGTATCACCCGCGACAGTCTGCCGATTGAGCTGACGCTCGACAAGGCAAACCGCCGCTTTATCATCGAGGACCACGGCTGCGGCATGACTGCCGAGGAAATGGAGAACAACCTCGGTACGATCGCGCATTCCGGTTCGCTGGCGTTCAAGAACGAAAACGAAAAGCAGGACGACATCGACATCATCGGTCAGTTCGGCGTTGGCTTCTATGCGGCATTTATGGTCGCAAAGCATGTTGAGGTCGTATCCCGTGCGGCAGGCAGCGACGAGGCCAACCGCTGGGAGTCCGACGGTGCGGACGGCTACACGGTTGCACCGTGCGAAAAGGCAGAAAACGGCACGAAAATCGTGCTGACCATCAAGGACAATACGGAGAACGAGAATTACGATGAATTTCTCGAGCCGTACCGTATTCAGGGTCTGGTAAAGAAGTATTCCGATTACATTCGCTATCCGATCAAGATGGATATGACGCGCTCCCGCATGAAGGAGAAGCCGGCGGATGCAGGTGACGACTATAAGCCGGAGTGGGAGGAGTACACCGAGAATGAGACCCTCAATTCCATGGTTCCGATCTGGAAGAAGTCCAAGAAGGAGCTGAAGGACGAGGATTACAACAGCTTCTATACGCAGAAGTTCTACGATTATCAGCCGCCGCTGTGCCACATCCATTCCAGTGTGGAAGGCGCGGTAACGTACACGGCAATGCTGTTCATCCCGTCTCACGCGCCGATGGACTACTACACCAAGGATTATGAGAAGGGTCTGCAGCTGTACTCCAACGGCGTACTCATCATGGACAAATGCGCGGATCTGCTGCCAGATCATTTCAGCTTTGTACACGGCATGGTCGATACGGCAGATCTGTCGCTCAACATCTCCCGTGAGATGCTGCAGCACGACCGCCATTTGAAGGCCATTGCGCAGAGCCTTGAGAAGAAGATCAAGAGCGAGCTGCTCAAGATGCAGAAGGATAAGCGCGAGGATTATGAGAAGTTCTGGGCAGCGTTCGGCCGTCAGATCAAGTACGGTGCTTATGTTGAGTACGGCGCGCACAAGGAGCTGCTGCAGGATCTGCTGATGTACCATTCCTCCACGGAGGACAAGCTGGTATCGCTCGCGGAGTACGCTTCCCGCATGAAGGAAGACCAGAAGTATATCTACTATGCTTGCGGCGAGACCATCGACAAGATCAAGCTGCTGCCGGTTATGGAAACGCTGTCCGACAAAAGGGCTACGAGGTGCTGTGTATGGATGACAGCATTGATGAGTTCTGCGTCAAGATGCTCGCTAAGTACAACGACAAGGAATTCAAGTCCATCGCGGATGCAGACCTCGGTCTGGACAGCGAGGACGAGAAGGAAGAGATCAAAAAGCTGAGTGAGGACAATAAGGATGTCCTCAGGAAGCGCTCGGCAAGGCGCTCGAGGGCAAGGTTAAGAAGGTCGAGCTGACCAGCCGTCTCAAGAGCCATCCGTGCTGCCTGCGTGCCGAAGGCCCGGTAACGCTCGAGATGGAGAAGGTGCTCAACCAGCAGGCTGCTGTCAACGGCGGTCAGAGCGTACACGCAGAGCGTGTTCTGGAGCTGAATGCCGAGCACCCGATCTTTAAGAAGCTGTGTGCGCTGCAGGCAGAAGGCTCGGATAAGGTTAGCACCTATGCGGATATCCTGTACACGCAGGCGCTGCTCATCGAGGGTATGCCGGTGGATGATCCGGTGGCTTACGCAAATGCTGTTTGCAATTTGCTCTCCTGAGATATATAATAATATAGTTAGTATATAATAGATTATATACGCGGGGATAAAAGAGTGAATGATTGATGGATTGAGAATAGCGATGCGGCTCGGCTGTGTCGATACTACATTTTATTTATGAACAAAACCGGAAGGTGATGAAACATGAAGAGAATGCTGTGGATACTCAATCCGCATGCGGGACGCGGTGCAATGAGCGGAAAGATCATCGGCTGCGTAACCGCATTTCAGCAGGCAGGATATGATGTGACGATTTATATCACGCAGGGTGCGCAGGATGCAACGCGTGTTGCACGGGAGCGTGCGGGCGAGTTCGATCGCATTGTGTGTGCAGGCGGTGACGGTACGCTGAACGAGGTGATTACCGGTCTTATGCAGGCGGAGACCCGGCCGGTTCTCGGTTATGTGCCTGCCGGTACGACAAACGACTTCGCGTTCAGTCTGGGCATTTCAAGGTGCCCGCTGAGGCGGCGGTTATTGCTGCAGGCGATACGCTGCAGGCGCTGGATATTGGCCGCTTCAACGATCGCTATTTTAACTATATTGCGGCGTTCGGTGCGTTTACTGAGGTCTCCTATGAGACACCGCAGCAGACCAAGAACATTTTCGGGCGTGCTGCGTATATCATCGAGGGCATTAAGGCGCTGACCAACATCAAAACCTACCACATCCGCGTGAACAGCGCGGAAACGCAGATGGAGGACGATTTCATCTACGGTATGGTGACAAACACGGTGTCGGTCGGCGGCTTTAAGACCATCCGGCCGGATGGCGTGGCGCTGGATGACGGGCTGTACGAGGTGCTGCTCATTTACCCGGTCGAAAATCCGATGGAGCTGCAGTGGCTGGCGAATGACCTGCTGACGCACAATATCGAATCTAACCGCTTCGCGTACTTCCGCACGTCAAAAATCAGTTTTTCGTCCGATGACGAGGTAACGTGGACGCTGGACGGCGAGTTCGGCGGTGCATTGCACAATGTGCAGATTACCAACTGCAGCCGTGCGATCACATTTGCCACCGGCAAGGAGCCGGAATGCAAAGAATCATAAGAAAAGTCCTGCAGAATGCGAGCTTAACCGTGATAAGGAACGAATGCAGTCTTATTATGGATAGCCGATGGATTCAGGTGTGCAAGGACCACAAACGCAAAGACAACCGCCCATTTCCGAAAGGAAGGGGCGGTTGATTTTTTGCTGTTTATCAAAAGCAAACTTATTCAATTTCATGGACGAGGTGGAAATCTTCGTATCGGCAGAGCCGGGATCAGAAAACGGCGTGACTTTCACGGTCACACCGTTCTTTGCGGCACAATAATTACTTGTCACGATTCAGTGTCAGCTTTGCGGGGTTTTTATACGTTGGGTGCAAGCAGGATGGGCTGAAGCTGTCTGCCGTTCATGGCTGCGTCAATGGCAGCGGGAATCAGCGTCATATCTGCGACAAGCGAGCGCGGCTTGCTGTGCGGCGCATCCTGCCGGAGCGGCACGAAATAGTAATGCCGGCGATTCAGCAGCGTGCCGAGATTGGCGGCGCTGCCGGACAGACCGTCGTTGGTGGAGACCGCCAGCACGACCGGACGTTCTCCGCGCAGATGGCTTTTGACCGCCATGGTTGCAGGCGTGTCCGTCAGACCGTGCACCAGTCTGGCGAGCGTATTGCCCGTGCATGGAGCAACGATCAGTATATCAAACAGCGCCTTCGGTCCAATCGGCTCGGCGGAAACAATGCTGTCGATAGGGGAGATGCCGGTGAGTGCGGTCAGCTCCTCGCGCCAGTGCGCGGCGGTGCCAAAGCGGGTGTCGAGTGTACCGGCGCTGTCGGACAGAATCGGCGTGACCGTGTCGCCGCGCTCGATGAGTGCTTGTATAACCGGCATGACCTTGGCAAAGGTACAGAACGAACCGGTCAGTACAAAGCCAATGCGGAGTTTGCTCATAAGATGCCCTCCTCGTGCAGAATGGTGTCCACGGTATCGAATACCGCGCGTGCAGCGCTGAGCGGTGCTACCTTGCCCGGAAGAGACAGTGCGTGCAGCACGCGGCAGCCATCCGGAGGCAGGGTATCGGCAGCAACACCGCCCGGCAGAGACGCAAGATCAATGATGAAGCAGGGCGGTTTCATGTCGGATAGTACCTCGGTTGTCAGGATCGGAGCGGGTACGGTGTTGAAAATCAGGTCAAAACCGGCAAGGTGACCGGCGAGCCTGCGTGTATCCAGTGCGTGCAGTCCTGCGGCGGCGATGCGTGCAAAATCACGCGTACAGCGTGCGGAGACTGTGACCTGTGCATCGAGAGCGTACAGCTTGCGTGCAAGAAGCATGCCGATCCGTCCGGCACCAATCACCAGACAGCGTGCATTTTGCAGCGTGAACGCAGTTTGCTCCATCGCGAGCTGAAGTGCTCCCTCGCAGGTAGGGAAGGCGTTAGCGGTTTGGCGCATAAACGGGTTTGCCTTCGCATAGACTGCAAGCGAAGGAGGGATAGCCATGAAACTGACCGAACAGGAGCAGGCTGCTGTTTCGCGCGGCATGATCGAGGGCCTGCTCCGCGCTTTGCACGCGGAAGGCGTGCTGCCGCCCGAGCGTCTGGAGCTGGTGCTCGAGCTGCTGTGCGCAGGCCGCTGACATGCTGCGCGTGGCCGCCTATTGCCGCGTTTCCACCTCGCAGGAGGACCAGAGAAACTCGCTGGAGAATCAGCGGCGATATTTTTCGGAGTACATCAGTCGTCAGCCGGACTGGGAGCTTGTGGAGGTTTATGCGGACGAGGGTCTGTCCGGCACCTCGTCCGACCGGCCTGCCTTTCGGCGCATGCTGGCAGCGGCAGCAGAAGAGAAAAATTGACCTGATTTTAACCAAAGAGGTCTCACGCTTTGCCCGAAATACGGTTGACACGCTCGCGTACACGAGGCTGCTGCGCCGTCAGGGAGTCGGTATTGTATTCATTGGAGATCAGATCGACACCCGCCAGAATGACGGTGAATTTCGGCTTACCATAATGGCAAGCGTAGCGCAGGAGGAGAGCCGCAAAATCTCTGAGCGCGTCAAAGTGGGGGCAGCAGCGCTCGATGGAGCGCGGTGTGGTGTTCGGGTGCAACAATATATACGGATTTACCCTGCAGGGTGGGGAACTGACGGTAAAACCCGAGCAGGCGGCAGTCGTCCGCGAGGTGTACCGCCGTTTCTTGATGGACGGCAAAGGCACTTACATCATCGCACGGGAGCTGACCGCCGAGGGCATCCCGCCGCCAAGCGGAAAAAGGAAAATCGTGGTCGTCTACGATGGTGCTGCGGCTGCTCCGAGGCGAGAAATACTGCGGCGATCTTCTGCAGCGCAAAAGCTGCACTCCGGATTTTCTCGATCATCGCAAGGTGAAAAATGAGGGCAGTCACCGCAGGTCTATCTGCGGGATCATCACGAGGCGATTGTGCCGCGCTCGATGTTCGAGGCTGTCCGGCGGGAACTCGACCGCCGGCAGGCAAACCGCAAAGCCGGCAGCCGACCCTCCGCGCGGTACTGGTGCTCCGGAAAAGTGGTCTGCGAACGGTGCGGCAGTCGGTTTTGTGCCGCGCAGGGGCGCACAGGCGGACGGCGGTCTGCGATGGGTGTGCGGGAAACGGGTGCAGCACGGCGTGGCAGCGTGTGCGGCTCCGGCAGTTGGGAATCGGATTTTGCTGGACTGCATGAAGCAAATTGTACAGGATTTACCAATCGACATGGAGATGGTATTGCGGCAGACCTTGCGCGCGATACCTGATCTCACACGCACCGAAAGACAGCAATTCTGTACAATTTTACGAAAAAAGCTGTACAGTGAAACGGTTTACAGCGCACTGCTCAATCATATTACTGTAACGGGGAGGGCTTGACTGTATATCTGCACGGCGTGTCCGAACCGCTGTATTTCGACCTTTTGGGCAGAGAAAAACCGTCCGTGCAGCGCACGGACGGCTGAACACTATTCGCTTTTTCTTTCCGCGTTCGTCGTAATCATCGAGGAACGAGTGGAGCACGCCGCCGGACTTGTAACCGGGCATCATATCCAGATTTACCGCGTGGATACTGTTGAAGATGCTGCGCTCGATATTCGGGTTGTCGCGGCGCAGACGGCGCAGCAGAATCTTGACCTCCTGCCGCTTGGAACCGCCGCCGTTGTCGCACATCGTGCAGTTTTCGGTGAAGCGGCACGCGCACTGGATAAATTCGAGGTCGTTATACTGCTTCCACGCGAGAATATCCTCCTCGTGAATGCAGTACAGCGGACGAATCAGCTCCATGCCTGCAAAGTTGGTGCTGTGCAGCTTGGGCAGCATGGCCTGCATCTGCGAGCCATAGAACATACTCATCACGGTCGTTTCAATGACGTCGTTGAAGTGGTGGCCGAGCGCGATTTTGTTGCAGCCCAGCTCCTTCGCTTTGCTGTACAGATAGCCGCGGCGCATGCGCGCACACAGGTAGCACGGGTTCTTCTCGCTGTTGTTGGCGACCGCGAAAACATCGGTCTCGAACACGGTGATCGGGATATGCAGCAGTGCGGCGTTGCTCTCAATTTTATTGCGGTTGATCTCGTTGTAGCCGGGGTCCATAACGAGGAAAACCACCTCGAACGGCACCTCGCTGTACCGCTGGAGCAGCTGCATCAGCTTGGCCATCAGCATGGAATCCTTGCCGCCGGAGATGCACACGGCAATCTTGTCGCCCGGCTGGATGAGCTGATACTGTCGAACCGCCAGTGTAAACGGGTTCCAGATGGTCTTGCGGAATTTTTTGATGATACTGCGCTCGATCAGCTCGTGCGGCTGTAAATCTCGTTTCATAATGATGCTCCCTGTATTACTTGACTAACTCGTGATAGCACGCGTCGAAAACGGACAGAAATTCGTCGATTTCCGCGTCCGTGGTAAGGTGGCTCAGGCTGATGCGCCACGAGGACAGCGCATTGCGCCGGTCGCGGCTGACGGCGAACACCGCCCGGGAGGGAAGTCCGTCCGCCGAGCAGGCGGATTTGACCGAAACGCACACGCCTTTTTTTCGGACAGCGCCCGCTGGAACACGGTTCCCTTGACGTTCTTGACACTCAGGTTGAGGATGTGCGGCACGGCGTGCTCCGGGCTGTTGATATGCACCGCGGGATACGCCGCAAGGGCTTTCCGCAGCCGCGCACTGTGGCGCTGAACGACCGCACAGCGGCTCTCACGCTCATCGCATGCCAGCTGCAGTGCCAGTGCAGATGAAGCCGCAAGACCGAGTGCGGGCGTGCCGCTGCGGTACAGCGAGGTGCTGGCACCGCCGTTCATTTGCGGTTCGAGCGGCATACGGCTGCGCTTAAGCAGCACACCGCTGCCGCAGATGCCGCCGAACTTGTGCGGCGCAAAGCTAAGCGTGTCGATACCGGCGAAGTTCACCGGGATGCGCCCGATAGCCTGCGTTGCGTCAACGTGCAGACGGCAGTTCGGATGGTCAGCCAGCAGCGCTGCGATTTCGTTTACCGGCTGAATGGTGCCAAGCTCACTGTCCACCGCGCAGATGGCAACGAGAACGGTATCCGGACGCAGAAGCTCGCGCACCTCCTCCGGGTCAACCGTGCCGTCCCGTCCGATGGAGAGCAGATCGATCTCCCAGCCGCGCTCCTGCAGGGCGGTCAGGCTGCCGCTGACCGAGGAATGCTCGAGCGGTGTGGAGATGATATGCTTGCCGATATGCCGTGACGCCTGTGCGATGCCCTTGATGGCAAGGTTGTTCGCCTCGGTCGCACCCGAGGTAAAGATGACCTCGGCAGGGGACGCGCCGGTCAGTGCCGCAATCTGCTCGGTGACACGCGCCATTTCCTCACGGGCGGCTTTGCCAGCCGCGTGTACCGAGTTCGGGTTGGCCGGGAACCGGCGTTCCATATCGCAGAATCGCTCCAGCACTGCCGGATCGGCGGGTGCATGGGCGGCATAATCGAGATAAATCATAGCATGGACTCCTCAAAATAAGGTTAACGGCTATAATCATAGCATTCTTATAGGAAAAAGTCAAGATGGACAGAAAAAGACTGCTGTCTCCGATGAAACAGCAGTCTTTTGTTTTACTTCATTGCAGGGTCGGTCACACCGTTCGCCTCGAACGCGCGGATGCGGTCCAGACAGGTGCCGCACTTGCCACGGCTTGTCGCCGCCCTCGTAGCAGCTCCATGTGAGCTGATAGGGAACCTGCAGCCGCAGACCTTCGGCAACGATCTGCGCCTTGTTCCAACGCACGAACGGAGCCTCGATGCGGACATCACCGCCCGAGCCGAGTACGATGGAGTGGTTCATCGCATTTACGAATTCCTCGCTGCAGTCGGGATAGGCATTGCCGGCGGCATCGTCGTGATGTGCACCGTAGTAAATCACGCTGCAATTCTTGGACAGCGCAACGCTTGCCGCTGCCGACAGGAACAGACCGTTGCGGAACGGCACATAGGTCGTAACCGGCTTGCCGCCGCGCTGCGCCAGCTGCTCGGCGTAGGATTCCTCGGGGATGTCCTCGGTCGAGTGGGAAAGCAGCGAGCAGTCGCTGTACGCGAACACCGGCGTCAGGTCGAGGGACGTACCTTCAATGCCGTAGTATTCGAGAACCGCCTTCGCAGCCTGGATCTCTTTAACGTGCTTCTGACCGTAGTAAATGGACAGCGCGCACACATTCTCCTTGCCGTGCTTCTCGATGGCAAGCGCAAGACAGGTCGTGCTGTCTACGCCGCCGCTGCACAGGACCATAGCCTTTTCGCTCATCGGTTGTCCACCTTCTCCGGGTACAGATCGTGGTGGGTGAGACGCTCGAATGCAACCTCTTCCCAGCGCGTGCCGGGCTTGCCGTAGTTGCAGTACGGGTCGATGGAGATGCCGCCGCGGCGTAAATTTGCCCCAGACCTCAATGTATTTGGGGTCCATGAGACGGATCAGATCCTTCATGATGATGTTCATGCAGTCCTCGTGGAAATCGCCGTGGTTCCGGAAGCTGAACAGATACAGCTTGAGCGACTTGCTCTCTACCATGCGCTCGCCGGGCACATAGGAGATGTAGATGGTGGCTAAGTCGGGCTGGCCGGTGATCGGGCACAGGCTGGTGAACTCCGGGCAGTTGAACTTGACAAAATAGTCATTGTCCGGATGCTTGTTCGGGAAAGTCTCCAGCATTTCGGGCGCATAGTCCGAGGGATACTTGTTCTTCTGGCTGCCCAGCAGAGTGACGCCGTTCAGTTCTTCTTTATTTCTTCCGGTCATGGTTGCATTCTCCTTACATTTAATTAGGCCTTAGTTGCCTTGGGATACAGTGCACGCTGCAGTACGTTCACCAGAACGACACCGCAGACCGCAGGTACGGACTGACCGATGCACAGGCTGGTGGCGAGTACAGAATACGGAACGTGCAGCAGATAGCTCAGATAGCTCGGTACGCCGAGACCGGGCACAAGGATGATCGGGAGGATCATCAGCCAGCGGCTCCAGCCCTTGCGGCGGATGAGCACGATGATCGCGGTAACGATGATACCGACGAAGCAGCCTCCGAACCAGTCCAGCAGACCGAGTCCGCCGAACAGAAAGTTGGCAATGAAATTAGCGAAACCAAGCGGCAAAACCAGGAACGGAAACAGGTAAGCGAGTGCATACAGAGCCGTTGCAATGCGGATCTGGTACGCACCGAAAGAGAAGCTCTGCGTAAAGTACAGCACAACAACGTAAAGTGCCATCACCATAGCAGAAACGGTCAGTTTTTGAACCTTGCTCATGTTTTCTTTTTACCATATTTCGTTCACCTCCAAATAATGCACACAACAACGTTGATTGAGAAACGTAAAGTTTTTCTGTTTCGTTGTCCCTAGTTTTGTTTTACGACAGGATGGTTTCGAACTGTCATTCCATATCCGGAAGCAAAGTGCCGAACGGCACAAACGATAGTATAGCGTATTTTTACCGTTTATGCAAGTGTAAAAGCACCAAAATGCGGTTTTTGATAGAGAGATTATGCGGTTTCACCAAGAAGCGCGAAATCCCTGCCCGACAGAGAGAAAACCGGACATTCGACAGAAAAAACGCGGTCTTGTCGAAAATTGTCGATAAATATGCGGGAAAAAGCAGGGATATCCGCTTGCGCGGACGCGCTGAATATGTAAAAAATAAGATGTAATCCATCAATCGGCATAAGATAGAAAGCCGGGGAAAGCAGTAAATGAAGATCAAACAAGGCAAAATGCGTATTTTACTGGCGTGTGCGGACGAGTCTCTGCTGAAACAGACAAAACGGCTTATGCAGGCGAGCAATGAGCTGGAGCTTGTCGGCTGTACGTCGAACGGCACGAAGGCGTGGGAAATGATTCGACAAAAAACGCCGGATATGGTCGTGCTGGATACCGACCTGCCGTATGCGGACGGCTTTGCCGTTGCGTCATGGATGAGACAGAATAAGATGTGGGATACGAGCATTATCCTGCTCAGCTCGTTCATCGGCGGTCAGACCTATGTGGAGTGCAGCCTGCTGCACATTAACGTGCTGCTGCGTAAGCCAATCTGCGCGGATGCACTGTATGAGCGCATCAAGCTGGCGGTCACCTGTACCAGTCGGGGAGACACGGTGGAGCAGCGGCTGGCCCAGATCCTGCGGGAGCTGGGTATGCGCGAGCAGACGATCGGCTATCAGTGTGCATTGCTGACCGTGTGCCTGTATCGGGAGACCAACGGTGCCAGCATCACCAAGATCATTTATCACAGTGTCGCGCAGCAGCTGAACAGCGAAGGCGGTAATGTGGAGCGCAACATGCGCTACGCCGTTCACCGCGCATGGGATAAGTGTGATAAAGCCGTGCTTGCCAGATATTTCGGTGAAGCGCGTGCACAGGATAAGGAGCCGCCGAGCAACCGCGAATTCTGTGCGGCTCTCGTGGAGTATCTTCGGCAGGAAGCCTGCCGCCTGTAACCGGACAGCCTGTGCTTTTTGCAAATGCGGCAGGTACCGCGTTGCGGATCGCCAACTCCTCGCGGGATAAGTAGTCGATGAGTGTCAGTCCGTTCTGCACCGCGCGGGCGTGTACGGAAAAAGGCACGGCACCGGCCAGCGTCAGTGTTCCGGCGGGAATGGCATCGAGTACATCGCCAATGGTGTGCTGTGCATTGGCAAGCGGCGCGTTCAGGCTGCCGTCCCCCATCTGCACCGGCATAGGCAGAATGACCGCGCGTGCATCGTCAAGGCATGCCTGCAGGTCACTGACAGCGGTGCAGCCTGCGGCGGGCCGGCGCTCGAGTGCAAACGTGCGCACGGTGTGGCCTGCTTCATGCAGCAGCTCGGCTAAATACGCCTGACGCACATCACCGCCGACGACGGCGAGAGTCGTCGATTGATTCATAAGCAAAAACCTCCTTTGCGCCATTCTATGCCGGATGCAAAAGAGGAGTGAAAAGAGAACATCCGCTCTTTTGTACAAACTGAGAGCGGATGTTTTTGTATAGATTACTGATTGAGTACCTCGAACAGCGTGTCGCATGCGCCGGTGAGCGACTGCGCAGGACCGTCTGCGGTGATCTCATAGGTGTTTTCGCAGCCGATGAGGCCGACACCCGGAATCGCAATCTTCGGCTCAACGGCAAGCGTCATGCCGGACTCGAGCGGAGCCGAGAAGCCTTTGGCGAGAACCGGTGTTTCGTCCATTGTCAGACCGATGGAGTGGCCGAGGAACTTGCAGCCGTTCATAAAGCCTTCGCGGAACGCAGAATCGACGAGAGAGGATCTTCTCGTAAATCTCAGCCGGAACGGCACCGGCGCGCAGGAGAGATGCAGTTTCGTTCTCCAGCGCAATGCACTGCTCGCGTGCCGCGCGGATCACACCGCTCTGCGGATGCTTGTCCAGCTCGCCGTAGTAGAACGTAATACTCTTTATCGGTATGGTAGCCGCGCCAGCCGCACGGAATGTCCAGCAGGACGGTGTCGCCTTCGTGCAGCGTGCGCTCGGACGAGCCGATGGACTTCATTGCGGTCGAGGTGCCGATACAGCCGGAGGGGCTGTCCAGTGCGGTGGGACGCAGGCTGTTTTCACTGAAGCTGGCAATACCGAGCACGTCCTCGGCTGCCGGCTGATTGTAGCGCGAGATACCCATGCCGCCGCGGTCCACGATGGCGGTGCAGATCTCGCTGCACAGGCGTGCTTCGCTGACGCCTTCGCGCAGGAACGCCGGAGCAAGTTCCTCGATGACATAGCGGTGCAGTCTGCCGGATTCGCGCATACAGTCAAGCTCATACGCGCTCTTGACCGAGCGCAGCGCGCTGAGCACACCGTCCATCGGCTTGCGTGCAAACGGCAGATGCTTGTTCAGCATGGAGAGCTTTTTGCAGCGTCATGGTCTTTGCGGCAACGTAGACGGTCTCCGGAATATCCGGATAGACCTCCTTGATGCCGCGGAAGCTGCCCATCGGACGGATGTCTGCAAAGGCGGATTCGTCCTTTGCAACATCAAACGAGCGGCGGACGAACAGCGTAGCCTGATCGGGTGTTACAACAAGTGCGCCATCCTGCATGGTGCCGGTGAAGTAGTACATGTCGAGCGTGTTGTCGAGCAGAAGCATGGACCACGCAGGGTCCTTCTCGGTCATAGCACAGCGCAGACGGTCGAGCCGCGTGTTCAGTTCGGCGGCGGGCACGGGAATATGGGGCATGGATGATCCTCCTGTATGATTAACGGTGGTTTACAAAAATGTTACTTTTAGTGTAGCACATATTTAACCGGAGAGCAACGCAGACGCGTTGACTTTTTATACCTTGTGCGATATGATTATAGTCTATGGAAGGACTGCGTTGTGCAGGGAAGGGAGCGATTATGATGCGCAGAAAAGTAGGCAAGCTGCTGGGCGACCGACGCGTTGTCGGAGGATTCCTGCTGCTGATTCAGCTTGCAATCGTTATGTTCGGCGTAAGCTGGGCAAGTACGGAATATCACTGGCTGACACCGGCACTGACCGTGCTGAGCGTTATCATTGTCATCTGGCTGGTGCGTAAGTACGACAACCCGATGTACAAGATCACATGGATGCTGGTTATTGTGCTGCTGCCGCTGTTCGGCGGCTTGTTTTATCTGTTCTGGGGCAATACGCCGCTCAATCGGGCGCGTACCCAGCATCAGTACGAGCCGAAACCGCCGGATTTCACTGATTATATGCGCACGCCTGCTACAAAGGAGCTGATCGAGCGGCATCCGCGTCATGCAGCACGCGCCCGCTATATCGAGACGCTGGACGGTATGCCGGTGTGGACCAACACGGAGACGAAATATTTCCGTATCGGTGAGGAAATGTTCGACTCCATGTGCGCGAGCTGCGCCGCGCACAGAAGTTCATCTTTCTGGAGTATTTCATCATCGAAGAAGGCGTAATGTGGGATACTATCCTTGACATCCTGCGGGAGAAGGCGGCCGCCGGACTGGATGTGCGCGTGCTGTACGACGACGTTGGTTCGATCTGCACGCTGCCGAAAAACTACGACCGATATCTGATGAGCCTCGGCATTCACGCGGTGCGCTTTAACCGCTTTATCCCGACGCTGAACACCTATCTCAACTACCGCAACCATCGCAAGATGACAATTATTGACGGCAATGTCGGTTATATGGGCGGTATCAATCTGGCGGACGAGTATATCAACAAAAAGGTACGCTTCGGCTACTGGAAGGACACCGGTATCATGCTGCGGGGTGAGGGAACAGCCAATATGACCGCCCTGTTCCTGCAGATGTGGGAGTATGTCACCGGCGAGGATATGCCGCCGCTCGAAAACTATCTGCCGACTGCCAAGCTGCCGGCAGACGGCTATGTGCAGCCGTTTGCGGATTCCCCGCTCGACGACATCAATATCGGTGAATCCACCTACCTGCAGATCATCCATAACGCGCGAAAGTACGTCTATATCACCACCCCGTATCTTGTACTGGATAACGAGATGATTACGGCGCTGACCATTGCGGCGCAGTCCGGCGTGGACGTGCGCATCCTGACGCCGGGCATCCCGGATAAAAAGCTGGTGTACATGATCACACGTTCGTACTATCAGCAGCTGCACCGAGCGGGTGTGAAGATTTATGAGTACCGACCGGGCTTTCTGCACGCGAAAACCATCGTGTCCGACGATGATACGGCGGTGGTCGGTACGATCAACATGGATTTCCGCTCGTTCTTCCTGCACTTTGAGTGCGCGACCTGCTTCTACAACAGCTCGGTCGTTGCCGCCGTTAAGCAGGACATTATGGAGACCATCAATGTTAGCCGCCGGATTGATGACGAATGGCTGCGCCGTGTGCCGTGGATTCGGTCGATCATGGCAAGCGTGCTGCGTCTGTTCGCGCCGCTGCTGTAATGAGAGGAGCGTGGTTTGATGGACCGACCGGAGCAGACACTTTCCGCTGTGCTGGATGCGGGAGAGCTGCTGCTGACCTCGGGTGCTGAGGCAGCTCGCGTAGAGGACACCATGCGCCGTCTGGCACGCGCCTACGGTTTTGTACGAGCGGATGTGCTGACCATCACGGCCAGCATGGCAGTAACGGTACGGACGGCAGACGATCAGGTGATTACGCAGACACGCCGCATCCTGCGGCGCGGAACCGATATGCGCTGCATTGAGGCGGTCAACGAGCTGTCGCGCAAGGTATGTGTGAATCCTATCCCGCCGGAGGAATTACACGCACATCTGGAAGCCATCCGCACCGCACCGGATAAGCTGCGCTGCCGGCTGCCGCTGGCGTATCTGATCACGTCAGGCTCGTTCGCTGTGTTCTTCGGCGGCACCTGGAGAGACGGCATAGCCGCCATGCTGTGCAGCGTGCTGCTGTATGTCATCGGCGTGCTCGGTGATCGGATTTCGTTGCAGCCGCTGGTGCTGACCATGCTCAGCTCGGCGGCGATGTGCACGGCAGCGCTCTCACGGTAAAAACCGGCATGGGACAGAATCTGGATTATATCATTATCGGCAACATCATGCTGCTGATTCCGGGCATTCCGTTCGTCAACTCCATGCGCGATATTGTCGTGGGCGACACCATCACCGGACTGCTCAGTGCATTTGAAGCGGTTTTGCGAGCGCTTGCCATCGCGGCAGGCTGCGCGCTTGTGCTCATGCAGACTGGGGGCGGTGCCGTATGACGGGTGAAATCCTTCTGCAGATTGTCATGGCGATGATCGGTGCGCTCGGCTTCGGACTGCTGTTTCATATTTCCGGCAGCCGCCTGATCACGATCATGCTGGGTGCTGCGGTAAACTGGGGTGTATACCTGCTGGCGATGCAGTGGTATGATAACCGCGTGACCGCGTTTTTTTGTCTCTACGCTGGCAACGGCCGCACTGGCCGAGCTGCTCGCGCGATTGCTCAAAGCGCCGGTCATCACGCTGCTTGTGCCTATGCTGGTGCCGCTGATTCCGGGCGGCGACCTGTATTACACGACGCTTGCGCTCGTGCAGGGCGACACAGCAGGCTTTGCTCGATACGGTACGCTGTTCATCGAGGAGGCGGGCGCGATGGCGTTCGGCGTCATCCTTGTGGCGTGCCTGGTGCAGACTCTCGGCAAGCTGTGGCTGCTGCACAGCGAAAAAAAATAAAGAAAGCGTTCTGTAAGAGGCTATCGCGGAACTACGGTTCCGCCGACAAGCAGGAACGGACCGTGGGCCGTTCCAAAGTCGTCCGAAAGTTCCTATTCAGAAACTTTCTCCTCCAGAAGTATAAAAAACCGAACGCCATCCTTGCGCGGCTTCTTGGCCGCGCTGCGTGGCACATGTCCCCGATTTTTGGAATTTGCATGGCAAATTTATTGAAACACGCGCTACCGCGCGATAGGATAAAATTGGTTTACTACAAACTGAGCGTTCTGTAAATTTCATACAGAACGCTTTTTGTGCTGCTTACAGCAGGTGAATTGTCAGATATAACGCACAGAGCAGAATCGCGATCCACACAGTGGCGAAAATTACATTGTACACTACCCGCGCAAGCGGCAGACGTGCCTGCCGCAGAGCCTTTCCCAGTACATCCGGGTCACCGAGTGCGCGCAGCACCCTGACGCACAGCCTGCTCCTGTGTGAGACTGCCGCGGCAGCGCAGCTCCTCCGCGCGGCTGAGAATATGGTCGGTTAGCTCCCGCCGAACGCGGGCACGGTAAGGCGGCCACAGGAGATGCCGGCACACGCGGTGCAGGTACGGCACAATCAGCTTATTTGGTGACACAGGCGCCACCTCCGATTGGCTTTGCGGCAGGTTTTCCACTGTTCCCGGCAGCAGGTGAGCGTTTTCACGCCCTGACGGGTCAGTCGGTAAAACCGGTGCGTGCCGTCCTCGGTCTGCCGTTCACAGGAGCGGACATCGCCGCGTGCCTCAAGTCCGTGCAGCAGGGGATACAGGCGGCTTTCGCGGATGGCAAACGCGCAGTCTGAGCGGCATTCCACCTCATGCAGCAGCTGAAAACCGGTCTTGTCCGCCTCCTCAAGCAGAGAAAGTACAAGCAGAGCTGCGCTGTCGTAAAGGCAGCGTCTTTTTTGTCCTCGCGGCATGGAGATCCCCTCCTTTATATATTCAGTATAACCGTTCGCAAGGGGTGCGTCAAATTATTTTACACAGATTTTACGATTGCAGCGCTTGCGTTTGTATGCGGAATAGGTATTATTAACAAGTATATCTGTGTGAGTATTCGCTGTTTATCATAGAACACTTGTCAGGAGGAAAAAATCGTGTTTTCATCGTTATTCAACTGGCTGATGGGCGCAGGCCGTGAACTGGCGGTTGTGCTCATCTCCATGGTTCCGCTGGTAGAATTGCGCGGTGCGGTCCCACTGGGCGCGGTCGCAGGCGTGCCGGCGATCGAGCTGATCCCGCTGGCTGTGATCGGCAATATGATCCCGATCCCGTTTTTACTGTTTTTCGGCGAAAAGCTGCTGGACTGGGTGTGCTCGCTCGGCCCGCTTTCCGGATTTGCCACCAAGTACCGTGAAAAAGCTGCTCGGAAAGACCGGTCAGGTCACCCGGTATGAACGGCTGGGTCTGTTCCTTTTTGTGGCGATCCCGCTGCCGGGCACCGGAGCATGGTCGGTGCATTGATCGCAACGCTGCTCAAAATGCCGAAAACCAAAGCGCTGACTTCGATTCTGTGCGGCGTAATTGTTGCAGGCTTCATTATGCTGCTCGGTTCTCAGGGTGTAATTGGCGTTGCACATTTTTTTTAACAGATAACAGCCATTCCCGTGGGAATGGCTGTTATCTTTTGCAGCAGTGAAAGAAAAATACCCTTTTCGGAAAATTCCTCTTGCCAACCGGTGCGATTTACGATATAATAACCATGTTATGCCGGTGTGATGGAATTGGTAGACGTAGTGGACTCAAAATCCACCGCTGGCGACAGCGTACCGGTTCGAGTCCGGTCACCGGCACCATCAAGCGCCTCGGTTCCTCGGAATACGGGGCGCTCACAATACTATCCGGGTGTAGCGCAGTTGGTAGCGCGCTTGTTTTGGGAACAAGATGCCGCAGGTTCAAGTCCTGTCACTCGGACCAGATGAAACATCGCTTAAACGTCGTTTTGAGCGGTGTTTTTGCGTTTGCAGAACAGAATGAATTTTCGGGAGGAACAACATGAAACTGACCCATTTGATGAAAACGGTGCAGCGCACATGGTCAACATCGGCGCAAAGCCGGTCACGCAGCGCGAAGCTGTGGCGCAGTCCGTGCTGACCATGCAGCCGGAGACGCTGCGCATGATCCTTGACGGCACAGCGCCCAAGGGCGATGTGTTCGCGTGCGCGCGCATCGCGGGCATTATGGCGGCCAAGAGGACGGCAGAGCTGATCCCGATGTGTCATCCAATCCCGATCGAGAGCGTGGACATCGCCATTGAGGCTGTCTCGGAGACGCAGGTGCGCGTTGTCAGCACGCTGCGCTGCTCGCACAAGACCGGCATTGAGATGGAAGCACTCACGGCGGCCTCTGTTGCTGCGCTGACCATCTACGACATGTGCAAGGCGGTGGACCGCGGTATGCGTATTCATGAGACGCTGCTGCTGCACAAGACCGGCGGCAAAAGCGGCGATTATCACGCGGAAGGAGCGGCGGCACGATGACTTTGCTGGAACAGCTGCAGGCTGCCGCAGAAAATGCGCGCAAGGGACTTCCGGCGGCGCTGACCATCGACGCGGACGGCGTACAGTATACGCGCAATTTCATGCCGCAGGAACGCCTGATTCTGCTCGGCGGCGGCACGATCGCGCAGTCGCTTTGCCGCTATGCGGCCGATCTCGGTTTTGAACTGGTCGTGGCGGACGACCGACCGTCCTTGCCAACCATCCGCGCTTTCCGGAAGCAAAGCAGATTGTATGTGATCTGTTTCCGGCGGCAATCGAGAAAATCGGCATCCGAGAGAGCGATTACGTTGCCGTTATCACGCGCGGGCATCGTTATGACGCGGACTGCCTGCGGGAGCTTCTGCGCGGCATCATGCCGCGCTATCTCGGCATGATCGGGTCGAAAAGACGCACGGTCGGTCTGCTGAACATGCTTGAGGAAGAAGGCTTCTCTCGGGCAGATCTCGACCGCATTCATACGCCCATCGGTCTGGACATTGGTGCGCTGACCGTCAAGGAGATCGCGATTTCTATCGTGGCAGAGCTGATCGCGGAACGCCGCCGCACGACCGACCGCCGTTCCAAGAGCAGCATTCTCACCGCAGAGGATATCGACCTGCCGCTGCTGGAAACCGCTGCACGCGGTGATATTCCAAAAACGCTCATGCTCGTGTACGAGACCAGCGGTTCCACGCCAGTAAAATCCGGATCGTACATGGTGGTCGATGCCAATACGGCTACTGCGGGCACCATCGGCGGCGGCTGCAGTGAGAGTGCCGTTATGCGGCAGGCGTATTACTTGATCGGCACCGGCGAGCACAAGTGCGTCACCATCGACATGAGCAACGACATTGCTGCGCAGGAAGGTATGGTTTGCGGCGGGCAGATGAAGGTGCTGCTGGCGGATTTGAGTACGAAAAAATCGACATAAAGTGAAAAAGTTGTCGAAAAATACTGGGATAAAATGTCATATTCTCTCTGGCATTCATAGATTTTAAATGGTATAATAAGGATAAAAAGTAAAGCAGGGGAAGCCATGAGACTCAAAAGACGGATTTTCGGTGTATTTGCAGCAGCACTGGCGGGTGTGCTGCTGTGCGGATGTACGGCTGCCGAGGGTATGCAGGAGCACCGGACGGAAACACCGATAACGATCAAGGTGGGCAGCGACAACTATCCGCCGTTTAATTATACCGATGAAAACGGCAATCCGGCAGGCGTGGATGTGGATTTGGCTAAGGAATCCTTCGGACGGCTGGGGTATGCAGTATCCTTCGTCGGCATTGACTGGGAAGAAAAGAAGAAACTGGTTGAACATGGTGATATTGACTGTATCTGGGGATGTTTTTTCCATTGATGGGCGCGAGAACGAATACAACTGGACCGAACCGTATATGATCAGCCGCCAGGTGGTTGCAGTCAACCGAAGCAGCGATATTTACCGGCTGAGCGATCTGGAGGGCAAGACCATTGCTGTGCAGTCCACCACCAAGCCGGAGAGTATTTTCCTCGAGCGAACGGATAGCCGCATTCCGCTTGTGCGTGAAGTATACAGTCTGGAGGATCGCGAACTGCTCTACACCCTCTCGGCAAGGGTTATGTGGATGCGATCGCGGCGCACGAAACCGCTATTCGGCAGTATATGAAGGATTATGATGCGGATTACCGTATTCTGGACGAAAGCATTCTCACGACAGGAATCGGTGTGGCATTTGCAAAAAACGATACGCGCGGACTGAGCGAACAGCTTTCCCGGGTTTTTGAGGAAATGCGTGCAGACGGTACGACTCGAACGATCATAGGCAGGTATCTGTCCGATCCGGATAAATATTTGGAGGTGGACTGTGCTGCAGATTAAAAAGGGCAAAGCCACACGCCGGTACGAACGGATTGCGGCTGCAATCGGCGCCGTGCTGGTTATCGTGGTCGGCTTTAACACGATGCGTGCGGAGAGCGCGCAGACACGGGAACAGCTCGGCAATACGATAGATTATGTGAAGGAGCAGTGCACGACCTATACACGCTACAATGCTGCAGCTGTTACCAAAAAAGCCTGATGCGTATCATGGACAACGCACAGCAGGTAAACCGCAATATCGGCTATGAAGGCTCGGCTGTAGATGAAGAACGGCTTCGGTTCTATGCGCAGGAACAGCGGCTGACCGGCATTATTCTGCTGGACACAGATGGAAGCGTGCAGTGCGAGTATAACGGTGATCTGCTGAATTTTCTGACGCTGCAGGAGTATATAGAGCGGGATACAGTGCTCGATGTGGTCAGGTATCCGCAGAAGACCTATGCTTCGCGGATTGACCTGCCGGACGGCTCCTATGTGGATATTTCGGCGTACGGCCGTACAGATGTGCCCGGTGTGATCGTTGCATACTATCACACCACTGCGGAGTATGCACGCAATTATACGCTGACCATACAGGGTTCGCTTGCGGGCTATAATACCAGGGACGACGGTGTGATTGTGGTGGCAAACGGCGACCGCATTATCGCGTCCAACGATGAAAAAGCTGGTTGATACCAAGGTGGAGGACAGCCGTATTCTGCAGCAGATCAAGTCGAATCTTTCGTCCGCCGCGGTCGGACATTTCAAGTGCGATGGCAGCATCTATTTCGGCGGTCTGGACCGCAGCCGCGATTACTATATCTACGCCTATGTATCCGACCGCATGGTAGCGACTGATATGGTCAAAAATATGATGGCGGCGCTGATCATCTATCTGGTCATGCTGACCGCGATTCAGATGTTCCGCAGACGTTCCGCGCGGGAATATCTGGCCGAGCGGGATCGGCGCGAGCGGGAATTCCGTGAGCAGCTGATGGAATCCGCTGAAAAAGGCCGAGCAGGCCAACCGCGCTAAGACCGAGTTCCTGCAGCGCATGAGCCACGATATCCGCACGCCGATCAACGGCATTCGCGGTATGATTGAGATTGCGAATTACTACAAGGACGATCCGGACAAGCAGACCGAGTGCCGGAAGAAAATCTGGGATGCCTCCGGTCTGCTGCTCGAGCTGGTAAACGAGGTGCTGGACATGGGCAAACTCGAATCCGGCGAGATCATGCTGGAGGAACGCGAGTTTGACCTCAAGGAACTGCTGGACAGCGTCGGCATGGTGGTGGATAAGCAGGCGCGGGAGCGGGGCATTACGATAATAACGGATGGCTATCCGGTTGAGCACCGCTGCCTGCTCGGCAGTCCGCTGCACCTGCGGCGGCTGCTGATGAATATCATCAGCAATGCGGTCAAGTACAACCGCGTGGGCGGCGAAATCAGGTTGGGATGCTGCGAAAAGCCGAGTGCGGATCCGGAGACTGCACAGATTGAATTCACCTGTGCGGATACCGGTATCGGCATGAGCGAGGAGTTTCAGAAGCATGTATTTGAGCCGTTTGCACAGGAGCGGAATACGGCTCGATCGGAATACGGCGGTACCGGTCTGGGTATGCCGATTGCGAAAAGTCTGGCGGAGAAAATGGGCGGCACGCTGTCCTTTGTCAGCAGGCAGGGCGTAGGCACGACGTTTACGCTGTCGCTGCCGTTCCGCATCTGCCATGCACCGGAGAAGCGGAACAAGCCGAAACGCCTGCTGCAGACCAGCTCTATTGCCGGACTGCATGTGCTGGTTGCGGAAGATAACAGGATGAATATGGAGATCGCTGAGTTTGTACTCAATGTGGAAGAAGCCTTCATCATCAAGGCAGTGAATGGCGAGGAGGCGGTACGCATTTTGCCGATTCCAGGCCGGGAGAAATTGATGCGATTTTAATGGATGTGATGATGCCGGTGATGGACGGTCTGGAAGCGACGCGGCGTATTCGTGCGATGAAGCGTCCGGATGCGAGAACCATTCCAATCATCGCCATGACAGCAAACGCTTTCGCAGAGGACCGTCAGCGTGCCTTTGCTGCGGGCATGGATATGCATATTGCAAAGCCGCTGGAAGGCTCGGAGATGGTGGAAACGCTGGAGCGGTTTGTCAAATCCTCGCGGAAATAGGAGCAGAAGCGCAGAAAGAATACGATATAAAGGAAAGTCAGCCAAAAACGGCTGACTTTTCCTGTATAGTGCAGTTCTGCTGCCCGCAGCATACACACAGCGGAACTATTCGGCAGGATGGAAAACTCACATCAGCCGTTCCTTCGCAAGCAGGTGGGCGTAATGCTGTTTGGCGCGGCTCAAGCGCGCACGGCTGGCCTCGTGGCTGATATGCAGATACTCGGCAATGTCACACAGTTCAGATTCAGCTGATACCGCAGATATAGAATCTCCTTATCCGTGCGGGATAATTCATTCGGCAGCAGGTCGAGCATAGAAAGGGACGCCGGTTCGCAGCCAAGATTCTGAACGCTGTCCAGCGGCACCTGCACATACCGGCTCTGCCGTTTGTACTCATCAAGCGCGAGATTGGTCAGCACGGTGGATGGTAAACGCCTCGTTTGTCAGTTCCTCTGCTGTAAACGGGTTGTGTGCAATGCGGATGGCCGCATACAGCAGCCGTTTGTAATTCCTGTCGTATAATTGAGAAAACAGCTCCTTGTCCTGTGCCGTCATAGATCGTTCACCTGATTCCTATCGGGTTATGTTATGCACGATACCCGTTTTCAAGGGGAAAATCAATAGCGCGTTCCTGATTGGTCACTTTGCGTTCCCGCTCTGCAGCCGGACGTCCATCAATCTGCGGTATAATAGAAACGGGGCAGCAGGAGACAGAACGCTTTGTGAAATATTGTCTGCTGTGCTGCTTTATGGTATAGTTAGTTCAGAACACAACAGGGAGGAGCACGCATGCGCATTATACTGTGCGATGACGATACCGCATTCACGCAGGTCTTTGAAAAACGCTTGCTGACCGTTTTCAAAAATACGGGATCACACCGGAGATCGTGTCCGCGCACACGGGCGTGGAAGCCTTGCGCGAGATTACACGCAGGCCGACGGATGTGCTGTTTTTAGACATTGATATGCCTGAAAAAACGGCTTTTCGGTCGCGGAAGAGCTGTCAGCCATGCCGTCGAAGCCTCTTATCATTTTCCTGTCCGGCATGGAAGATCTGGTGTATCAGTCGTTTGCGTTTCAGCCGTTCTGGTTTCTCCGCAAAACGCATCTGGAGGAGCTGCCGCAGGTAACCGAGAAAATGCTGCAGCTTCTCAACAGCCGTCAGATTCACTACACGGTTACGATGAACGGCAGCAGCACCCGCATTCCAATCACGGAGATTGCGTATTTTGAGAGCCAGGGACATTATATCGTTGTACATTACAACGAGAAATCCCTGCGGTTCAAGGCACGCATGAGCGATATCGAAACGGCACTCAGCAAATACTTTTTCGTGCGCTGCCACGTTGGCTATCTGCTGAATTGCCGGTTTGTTCAAATCTGCAGCCGGACAAGCGTCACCTTGACGGACGGAACGGTCCTGCCGGTCAGCCGCGCCAAGGCAGAGGAAACACAGACCGCCTTTATGGCGTATATGAGGAGCCTGCGCCCATGAATTTCTGGTTTGAAATGGCGATTAACGCCGTAGAGATAACCCTTATTTTGAGCTTCTTGGTGCAGTATTTCGGCTACCGCATGGCCGGTCCGGCGAAATACATATGGACGGCACTCTTTGGCGTGCTGTCCTTCGGCAGTGTAGCCTTTTTCTCCTGGGGGCAGTTGTATGAAGGCTATGCAAGCTTGGTACAGATATTGATTAACATTGCGTTTTGCTGTATTTTGCTGCGCGGGTCAATTCTGCAGAAGATATTTGTTTCTGCATTTACAATGGGCCTTGTGGCTGTTATTGCAACTTTTACAGCACTGCTTGTTGCAAAGCTATCCGGAAATAATGTTACCCTGCTGCTCAGCCGGTTTAATTCGGTTCGTATTATCTCGATTTTGATAACCAAGCTGCTGTTTTTTGTTATCACGCGGATTATCCTGCGGGTGAAGGAAAACGGTAAAATCAAATGGCTGGATGTTATCCCGCTGGCAGCGATTCCGACATTATCCATTATTACGATTACGCTGATGATGTACGCGGCGATACAGGAACCGCATATTCAAAATATTGTATTTTATGCGGTGTGCATCGTATTGGCGCTGAATATCCTGATTTATTTCCTGTTTGTTCGATTGGGGCAGGTCAGCAAAATCCAGACCGAAATGGCGCTGCTCGCGCTGCAGAACGAATGCCTGCAGGAAAACGCCAAGGACATTGAGAACATGTATGACACGGTTCGTGCGCTGCGGCATGACCTCAAAAATCATCTGCTCTGTATTTTATCCATGGCGGAAAACGGGATGTCGAGGGTATCGAGCAGTACACAGGGCAGCTTCTGCAGCAGCAGAATACTGTCAACAAGCTGATCATGTTTTCGGGCAGCAAGGTGCTGGATGCGATCATCAACAGCAAAAGCGCAGCCGCGGAACGGGCAGGCGTTCGGCTGAGCGCTATTATCACAACCCCGCTGGCGGGTGTTTCGCCGGAGGATATTACCATCATCCTCGGCAATGCGCTGGACAACGCGATTCGTGCCGCAAAAGACAGTCAGCGCAAGGTGGTGGATATTCATATTCAGCCGCAGGGAGCATACAGCTCGATTGTGATTGCCAATGATATCGCACATCCGGTGCTGTTGGACAATCCGGCACTGCGTACCACGAAAAATATCCGGTATCGCCACGGCTTCGGCATTCAGAATATGCGGCAGGCGGTGGAACGTAATCAGGGACTGATTCGGTTTTATAAGCAGAACGACCGGTTCATCTGCGATATTTTGCCCTTAACGTGCCAAGCAGGAACGAATAACGACTAAGCAGGAATAGCCGGTTGCAATTTCGGTGAAAAGCAGTTATCTTACAGATAGACCATGACAAATGCAATGTGCATGGGTTATCTGCTGAGATAACTGCTTTTTTGAGGTGAGTCCGATGCTATGTTGAAATGAAAACCGGTAAGGTATGGATAGTAATTAGAGAGCAAACAGGGAGGGTTAAATGATGAACAGATTTCGAAAAATACTGAGCGCCGCGCTGGCAGGCTGCATGGCGGTCTCTGCGCTGATGATGAGCGCCGGTGCGGCGAATACCGGCACAGAAGCCGCACGCGAGAAGGCCATTTACGGCAGTCAGGCGTGGACGGTGAACGGTGCGGCAGCTATTCAGCACAGCGACGGCACAGTAGAGCCGGTACCGGAGTTCTCGGCGCTGTATCCCGGGTGGACAGTGCCGAAGCAAGCGGCTTCGGTATCGAGTACGACACTGGCTGAGGTGGCTGATGTCGGTTCGCATTCGATCAGCGGCTATTACCGGAATGTGTATTTGACGCACGATGTGAAGTACAAGCCGTTTTACAGTTTTCTGGGAAACGGTGAGACGGTCAGTGCGTTTGCGGTGACGATACCGGGCAGAAAAATACAATCTGGGCATTTACAACGAGACAGCGCAGCAGGACGCAGGCTGGCTGCCGAATCTCTAAGGGCGATCGCGTACTGCTGCAGACCGCAAATGGTGTATACTGCTCGATTCGCGCAAGCGTACCGTTGAATATGCCGATTGGGTATTCGCGTATGAAGGTAGCGGAGGCAGGGGGAATTGAAAATGCGTGAAAGAGCTGAAACTTTTGGGTTTCAGCTCTTTTGGTGATGCGGAAATTGTGCTTTTGCTGCCGATCGGTAGCATATGTTCTGAAACGATATCCTGTCATCCTAAAACTCGTTAAAAAGGTGCTGAACCTGCACTAAAATGAAGCGCTGCGATTTTGGTAGACACTTGTGGTAGACACCAGTTTTTCACGAATTACATCACAAAACTAAATACCGTAAAAGTACAGAAAAAAGAGCTTCAAACATAAGTTTGAAGCTCTTTAACTTGGTGCGGATGGGGGACTTGAACCCCACGTCCTTGCGAACACTAGCACCTGAAGCTAGCGCGTCTGCCATTCCGCCACATCCGCATATTTGGTTGTTGAAAGAAGGTGGTGCGAGTGACGGGACTTGAACCCGTACGTCGATCGACACACGCCCCTCAAACGTGCCTGTCTACCAGTTCCAGCACACTCGCATTCTGTTCTCATCGAGTCGCCCTCACTGTCAGCGACAAGAATTATTATATCCATGTGGACGCCAAATGTCAACACCTTTTTTCAAATTTTTTTAAAAAATTTCAAAACGCGAAAAACAGACGATTTCTCTGACACGCGAAACAGTTTGTGTGTTACAATAGAAGCAGTCAGAAAACTCACAGCGAAAAGGAGGAAGACTTCAGTGCTTTCTAAAAAGTAAGGCAATCGGTTTTATCATCATGTCCGCATTCGGTTTTGCGATGATGGCGGCATTCGTGCGTCTGGCGGGTGATCTGCCGTTCACGCAGAAAAACATTTTTCCGCAATCTGGTCGCGGTGGCAGTGGCCGCCGTGGTGCTGTGCCGCGAAAGGTTGGTTTTAAGTGGGAAAAGGGCAACCTGCCGCTGCTGATCATACGCGCAACCTGCGGCACACTCGGCATTTTCTGCAATTACTACGCTATTGACCATCTCGTACTGGCAGATGCAAACATTCTTAATAAAATGTCGCCGTTCTTCGCTATCATCTTCTCGCTCATTCTGCTGAAGGAGCGGGCCAGCGTATTCCAGTACGCGGCGGTGCTTGCGGCATTCGGCAGCAGCATGCTGATTATCAAGCCGGGTTTTTCCTCGGCAACCTTCCCGGCAATTATCGGCCTGCTGGGCGGTATCGGTGCGGGCGCGGCCTACACCTGTGTGCGCGCACTCAGCCGGAAAGGCGAAAAGAGCGCCCGCATCGTGTTCTTCTTCTCGATGTTCTCCACGCTGGTATGCGTACCGGCTATGATCACGGACTACCACCCAATGACATGGGGACAGTTCTTCTGCCTGATCGGCGCAGGTGCGTCAGCCGCGCTCGGACAGTTCGGCGTAACGCTCGCGTACGCCAACGCACCGGCCAAAGAGATTTCGGTGTTCGACTACACGCAGGTCATCTTCTCGGCTGTCCTCGGCTTTTTCCTGTTCGGCCAGCTGCCGGACGGCTGGAGCGTCCTCGGCTATCTGCTGATCTGCGGCATTTCGGTCGCGGTGTTCTTCTACAACCGCAATCTGGAGCGCAAGGGACAGTAATATGATCGAGTACGAACTGGTTCGCTCCAAACGCAAGACGCTTGCTGTGCAGGTGACGCGCGAGGGACGTGTGATCGTTCGTGCGCCGCTGCGGCTGGCAAAATACCGTATTGAACGGTTTGTCGCGGAGCATACGGACTGGATAGCCCGCGCACTTGCCGATCAGCAGTCCCGCCGTGCGGCACATCCGGAGCCGGATGAGGCCAAGCAGGCTGAGCTTATCCGCCGAGCGAAAATAGAGCTGCCGCCCAAGGTACAGCATTACGCAAAACTGATGAACCTGTACCCGACCGGACTGAAGATCACCTCAGCGAGAACACGGTTCGGCTCGTGCAGCGGCAAAAACAGTATTTGCTTCTCATGGCGGCTGATGGACTATCCCGAACCCGCTATCGACTATGTGGTGGTGCATGAACTGGCGCACATTGCACATAAAAACCATGGACCGCAGTTCTGGGCACTGGTGGAGCGCTATTTACCCGATTATCGTGCGCGGCGTGCCATGCTGCGCGAATGAGAACAGGAAACGAGTATGAATATGACGAATCAATACAAAATTCTGGCATTGGATTTAGACGGAACGCTGCTGGATGCGCAGAGCCGCATTACGCCGGAGAACGCCCGCGCGGTACGCATGGCGCAGCAGGCGGGCGTGCAGATCGTGCTGTGCACCGGACGCAACGTGCGCGAGGTGCGCCGCTTCAGCGAACAGCTGGAAGCCGCACCGGACTGGCTCGTCACCGCAAACGGCGCGGCAGTGCAGCATCCGGACGACAGGGAACCGGCGTTTTTCGACGGCCTGAGCACAGAAATGGTGGACATCATCCTGAACGAGTGCACTGCCATTGACACCGACCCATGCCTGTATACCACGCAGGATTTGTACTATGGACATGCCTTTCGGCATTTCCTCGAAAACCTGCAGCGGCGCGGACGGGTCGTGATGGATGAGGCCGACGAGGGTTATCACTTTGTTGGGGACAAGAATGCGTGGCGCGCTGTGCTCGCAGACGAGCCGCGCCCGTTCACCAAGGCGATTCTTTATCACGATGACCCGAATGCAATCGCGCCGCTGACGGCTGCGCTCGATAAATACGGCATTTTTTCGAGCTCGCGCCGTCCGTCATGTACGGCGGAGAGCTGCGCAACGTCGAGGTCAACCGCGTGGGTGTGCACAAGGGACACGGACTGGAATGGCTGGCGCATCACCTCGGCTGCACGCTGGCCAACGTCATCGCCATCGGTGACAGCGAAAACGATCTGACCATGCTGCAGATGGCGGGACTGGGCGTCGCCATGGCAAACAGCGAGCCGTGCATCCGCGAAGCAGCGGACGTTATCACCGGCAGCAATACGGAAAACGGCGTCGCACAGGCGATTTTACCGACATATTCTGGGGGATGAACGATGAAAAAAGTAGTGGCAATCGGTGAACTGCTCATTGATTTCGTGCCGTAGCAGCGCGGCTGTGCACTTGATGAGGTCGTGCAGTTTGAGCGTGTCGCGGGCGGTGCGCCGGCCAATGTGGCAACCGCAGTGGCGCGTCTCGGCGGCAGAGCGCAGATGATTTCGCAGGTGGGAGAGGACGCATTCGGTACGCACATTCTCAAAACGCTGCACGCAAACGGCGTGAACATCTCAACGGTGTTCCGCACCGGACGGGCGAATACCGCGCTGGCGTTTGTTTCACTTGATAAGAACGGCAACCGCGAGTTTTCCTTCTACCGCAATCCCTCGGCAGACCTGTTTCTCGATGAAGCACAGATTACGCCGGATATTTTCGCAGACTGTGCCGTGCTGCACTTCTGCTCGGTCGATCTGGTAGATGCACCTGTCAAGCAGGCACATCGCAAGGCCATCCGGCTGGCAAAGGACGCAGGCGCGTTCCTCTCATTCGACCCTAACGTGCGTCTGCCGCTGTGGGGCAGCCCGGAAAGCTGTCAGGCAGCGATTCGTGAGTTTCTGCCGTATGCAGACCTCGTGAAGCTGTCGGATGATGAAGTTGAATTCTGCACCGGCTGCAAAACCGAGAGGGAAGCGGCAGAGCTTCTGTTTTCGCGGGGCTGTAGGCTGCTGCTTGTGACACGCGGCGCGGGCGGCGCGGCAGTCTACACGCCGAACGCAAGCGCCGAAACCAAAGCGCTGCCGGTGACGGTCGCGGATACCACCGGAGCGGGCGATTCGTTCATCGGGTCGTTCCTGTATCAGCTTACCCGCGACGGTGTGACAGTGGAAACGCTCGCAGACATCCCGCAGGAGAAACTTGCGGATTATCTGACATTTTCGTCTGAATGTTCGGCGTATACCGTACAGCATAAGGGCGCGGTTATGCCAACGGAAGAAGAATTGAGAATGGAAAATGGATAATGGAGAATTGAGGTTGCGCGCAAAGCGCGTTATTTAATTACCGCCCTGTGGGCGGACACCTTCATTTTCCATATTCCATTCTCAATTCTCAATTTTCCATTAACCTGCCACTAAAATTTATTGCACAATGTGTGCGAACGTGGTATAATTTTGAGGTTATAAAGAAATGATAACGATTCTTGGCATCGACCCGGGCTACGGCACGATTGGCTATGGCGTGGTGCGGTTCGATAATATGAAATTTACGCCGGTGCAGTACGGTGCGGCAAAAACCGCTCCCGGAACACCGATGCACCTGCGCTTATGTGAGATTTACGATGATATCTGTACGCTGGTGGACACATTTCACCCGGACGAGGTGGCAATCGAGGAGCTTTTTCTTCTCGAAAACGTCACAACCGGCATTCAGGTTGCGCAGGCGCGCGGTGTAATTCTGCTGGCGCTGGCACAGAAGGGACTGCATCCGGTATCCTATACACCGAATCAGGTGAAGCTGTCCGTTGTCGGCTACGGCGGGCGGAGAAAAACAGGTGATGGAAATGACGAAAAGCATTCTCCATCTCACCAAGCTGCCGCGTCCGGACGATGCCGCGGATGCGCTTGCGCTGGCCATCTGCCACGGGCATTCCCGGCAGGCCATGCGCTATGAAGGCTTATTATGAGGTTTAAATAGATGTTTTATTATGTAGACGGCACGGTTTCCGTGCTCCAGCAGGGTCTTGCGGTGATCGACTGCGGCGGTGTAGGATATGCCTGCCACACTTCGCAGAACACCATCGGCAAGCTGAAAACCGGCGAAAAAAGCGCGTCTGCTGACCTGGCTCAATGTCCGTGAGGGCGTGTTTGAGCTGTACGGCTTTATCGACGAGGAGGAGAAGTCCTGCTTCCTGATGCTGACCAGCGTTAACGGTGTTGGCCCGAAGGCGGCACTGTCCATCCTGTCGGTCGCACCGCCGGACAGACTGGCGCTCAGCATTATCACCGGCGATGAAAAATGCTCATGCAGGCGCCGGGCATCGGCAAGAAGATTGCACAGCGCATTGTACTCGAGCTGCGCGACAAGATGAGCAAGGAGCAGCTGGAGACCGCATCTGCAGCGTCTCCGGTGGCGGCAGCCGCCGTTTCCGGCGGTGTCAACCACACGCAGGAGGCAGTCGCGGCGCTTATGGTGCTCGGCTATACGCAGGCAGAGGCGCTGCACGCGATGGAGGGCCTGGATGCTGCCGGCATGGAGGCGGACGAGATCATCCGCCAGTGCTTGAAAAAGCTGGTCAAGTCCTGATTCTGGACGATAAAAGCCTGATCAAGTAGGGGAGTGTACCTTTGAGTATTGAATTTTCCGGCGGCATGACGGATGATGAGCGCATCATCTCCACCCGCCAGCTCAGCGAGGACGAGACCGAGAATTCGCTCCGTCCGAAATCCATGGCGGACTATATCGGTCAGAAAAAGCCAAGGAAAACCTGAGCATTTACATACAGGCCGCGAAAATGCGCGGTGAATCGCTCGACCATACGCTGCTGTACGGTCCGCCGGGTCTGGGCAAGACCACGCTCGCGGGCATCATTGCCGCAGAAATGGGCGTGAATATCCGTGTTACGAGCGGTCCGGCAATCGAAAAAGCGGGAGATTTGGCGGCTTTATTGACAAATCTCTCAGAGAATGATATTTTGTTTATTGACGAGATCCATCGTCTCGACCGTGCGGTAGAGGAGATTCTCTATCCCGCGATGGAGGACTATGCACTCGATATCATCATCGGCAAGGGGCCTTCGGCGCGCTCGATCCGTATCGACCTGCCGAAATTTACGCTCATCGGTGCGACTACGCGTGCCGGTCAGATGACCAGTCCGCTGCGTGACCGCTTCGGCGTCATGCTTCGTCTGGAGCTGTATTCGCCGGAGGAGCTGTGCGGTATTGTTGAACGCTCGGCAGGCATTCTTAATGTACCGTGCGAGCACGAGGGCGCATTCGAGATTGCGCGCCGCAGCCGCGGTACGCCGCGAATTGCCAACCGGCTTCTGCGCCGCGTGCGAGACTTCGCACAGGTAATCGGCACCGGTACGATTGACAGAAAAAGTGCCGACATTGCGCTTCGTGCACTCGAGATTGATGAGTCAGGTCTGGATAATGTAGACCGCAGGATGCTCAAAAGCATCATCCAGAACTACGGCGGCGGTCCGGTCGGACTGGACACGCTGGCCGCGACCATCGGCGAAGAAGCGATCACCTTGGAAGATGTTTATGAGCCGTATCTCATGCAGATCGGCTTTTCAGCCGCACGCCGCGCGGACGCTGCGTGACGCTGCAGGCTTACCGTCATTTGAATCTGGAACCGGCGGACGGACAGCAAATGCTGTAATGCAATCATTTCCCCGCCTTTATCATATAAGAAAGTTAGGTGTTTCATTTGGGTAGATATTTTGGAACAGACGGCGTTCGCGGTGTTGCGAACTCGGAACTTGATGCACTGCTGGCGTTCAAGATCGGCGCGGCAGCGGCATACGCACTTACGCAGGAGTCTGCACACGGCCGCAAGGCGAAGCTGCTGATCGGCAAGGACACCCGCGTATCCTCGGATATGCTGGAGAACGCGCTGGTCGCGGGCATCTGCTCGGTTGGCGCGGATGTAGAGCTGCTCGGCGTTATCCCGACGCCGGCGGTCGCTTTCTCCCCATCAAGCACAAGGCAGATGCGGGTATTGTCATTTCCGCAAGCCACAACTCCTTTGAGTACAACGGCATCAAGATTTTTGCGGGCAACGGCTACAAGCTGCCGGACGAAACCGAGGCAAGAATTGAGGACCTGATCGACGATTTCGAGTCTATTCCGAAGATGACCCACGAGAAGATCGGCCGTGTACTCAAAAGCGAGATCGACCCGGTAGTCGAGTACACCGACCATCTTGCAGATACCATCAAGGGCGACCTGTCCGGTCTGCGCGTAGCGGTGGACTGTGCAAACGGTTCCTCCTCCACAACGGTGGAGCGCCTCATGCGTCTGGTCGAGTGCAAGGCGGAAATCCGTTTCTATGAGCCGGATGGCATCAACATCAACGATAACTGCGGCTCCACCCATCTCGGTCAGCTGAAGGAGCGCGTCCGCTCGGGCAATTTTGATCTTGGCGTTGCCTTTGACGGTGATGCGGATCGCTGCCTGATCGTAGACGAGACCGACGAGGAGCTGGACGGCGACCGCATTATGGCAGTCTGCGCGGCGCACATGAAGAAGGAAGGCAAGCTGCGCGGCGGCGCATTTGTTGCCACCATTTTGTCCAACATGGGTCTGCACGCCTACGCCGATAAGAACGGCATGAAGATCGAATGCTCCAATGTAGGTGACCGCTATGTGCTCGAAATGATGCTCAAGAAGGGCTACATTCTGGGCGGCGAGCAGTCCGGACACGTTATTTTTCTTGAGTATGCGTCCACCGGTGACGGTGAGCTGACTGCACTGCAGTTTATGTCTATCCTCAAGGCGAGCGGCAAGAAGTGCTCGGAGATCGCAGCTGAGGTTGAGCCGTGGCCGCAGCTGATGATCAATGTCAAGGTGCCGAACGATAAGAAGGCTACCCTGCAGCAGCTGCCCGAGGTCAAGGCGGCTATCGATGCGGCTTCCGCAGAGCTGGGCAATAACGGCCGAATCCTGGTTCGCCCGTCCGGTACGGAGGCGCTTGTGCGCGTCATGGTAGAGGGCACGAACAGTGAGCAGGTAGATACTTTGGCAAAAAAAAAGGTTGCCAAAGTCATCGAGTCTGTTGTATAATATAAAAGAGCCAACGGGAGTGGGTGTGGTTTGCACACCCACTTTCTGCATTCTGAACAGGGAGGTGGGAGCATTTGCGCACAATTCCATAACATGCTAAGCGCCAGAACTGCGGTGCAGCCGGTATCGCAGTTGACGAGGAAAGGGTTAATCGAAAGTATTCGGCGGGTGCCCTTCGGTCACAAGTGGGTTGATCGTCAGCAGGCTGTTAAAACATACGGGCGACCGTATCGACAGAGCAGTTATGCGTAACGCACTATTTTTATACCCTTTTTTAGGGGCACTACCGCACAATTTGTCTGCGGCACTTTGCGAATCTTTTACGCTCTTCAGAACGCAAAATCTTTCGCAAACTGCTCTTGCGCCAAATTGCCCGGTAGCACCAATTTCTTATTACACAAGTACCACCGCATATATTGAGGTAAGGCAATACGGAATCATTAAACAAGAGCGATTTGTGAGAGAGTTTTGCGGACCGACAAGGCGCGACCGGAGTTCGCGCAAGAAGCCGCAGCTTTCATTGTTCCGTGCTGCCTAAGGCTCATACTGAAATGTTGCGGAAGATATGTTATATTTACCGTCGCAAAGGAGTATTATTTTATGTGTGGAATCGTTGGATTCACCGGACGCGAGAACGCGCTTCCGATTCTCATCAAGGGTCTGTACAGTCTGGAATACCGTGGCTATGACTCTGCTGGTGTGGCTGCCTTCACGAAGGACGGTCTGCGCGTTGTCAAGGCGCGCGGCCGCATTGCAAACCTTGAGGAGAAGATCAAGGAGGAAGGCGGCGACATGTACTGCACCTGCGGTATCGGCCACACCCGCTGGGCAACGCACGGCGAGCCGTCCGACCGCAACTCGCATCCGCATCTGGGCGGCAAGGGCAAGGTAGCAGTTGTACACAACGGCATTATCGAGAACTACAAGGAGCTGCGTGAGCGTCTGGAGGCACACGGCTACGAGTTTAAGTCCGAGACCGATACGGAGACTGTCGCGCACCTCGTGGACTATCTGCACACCGGCAAGCAGGAGGATCTGGCAAAGACCGTTCTGCAGGCCGTACAGCGTCTGCGCGGCTCTTACGCACTGGGCGTAGTCTCGATGGATAACACGCAGGAGATCGTTGCTGCACGCCGCGGCAACCCGCTGGTTATCGGTATCGGTGAGGGCGAGAACATGATCGCATCCGATATTACCGCTATTATCAATCGCACCAAGCGTTACATTATTCTGGATGATAACGAGGTTGCAATCGTTCGCCCGGACAGCGTAGTTGTCATGAACGAGTTCGGCGATACGGTAGAGAAGGAAATCATGACCGTAACGTGGGATATGTCTGCAGCGGAAAAGGGCGGCTACCAGCACTTTATGCTCAAGGAGATCATGGAGCAGCCCAAGGCAGTTGCCGATACGGTTAAGCCGCGCATCAAAAACGATGCGGTTGTATTCGAGGACAACGGTCTGACCGACGAGCGTCTGCGTGAGATCGAGCATATCCATATCATCGGCTGCGGCTCTGCACTGCACGCAGGCATGGTCGGCAAGCGCGTGATTGAGGCAATGTGCCGCATTCGCTGCACGGCAGAGGTTGCCAGTGAGTTCCGTTATGAGAACCCGATCATCGGCAAAAAGGATATGTGCATCGTTATCAGCCAGTCCGGCGAGACGGCGGATACGCTGGCTGCCATGCGTCTGGCCAAGCAGGCAGGTGCGTTCACGATTGCGATCGTGAACGTGGTTTCGTCCACCATCGCCCGCGAAGCAGACGGTGTGCTGTATACGTGGGCCGGCCCGGAGATTTCGGTTGCGACAACCAAGGCATATTCCGCACAGCTGTCCGCTCTGTACCTCATCTCGGTTAAGATCGCGCGTGTGCGCGGCCTGATCTCCATCGGTGACGAGCGTGCGCTGTGCGCTGAGCTGCAGCGCCTGCCGGAGTGCATCGAGCAGACCCTGAAATGCCAGTCGGATATGCAGCGTATCGCTACGCTGTATGCAAACCGCTCGAGCGTGTTCTTCCTTGGCCGCGGGCTGGACTATGCCGCCGCGCTCGAGGCTTCGCTCAAGCTGAAGGAAATTTCCTATATTCATTCGGAGGCGTATGCTGCCGGTGAGCTTAAGCACGGCACGATTTCGCTGATCGAGGAGGGTACTCTGGTTGTTGCTCTGGCAACGCAGCCGGCACTGTTTGAGAAAACAGTCTCCAATATCCGTGAGGTTGTAGCGCGCGGCGCAAGCGTCGTGCTCGTCACCACGGACGATTTCACCGGGGACGAGTCGGTCTGCCAGCACATCGTGCGCCTGCCGAAGTGCCTGTATGAATTTTCCGCTTCGCTTTCGATTATTCCGATGCAGCTTTTGGCATACTATATCGCAGTGGAGCGCAACTGTGATGTTGATAAGCCGCGCAACCTGGCAAAGTCGGTAACTGTAGAGTAAAACGTTAATAATATTGTCATAATTGCACAAAAACGGAAGAACGTTTTTGTGTGATATCGGTAAAGATGACAATCGTTTCTTGACATTTCCAATTCTACCGCGTATAATAGCTATTGACATGAGAAATGATTATCAAATACAGCCATCGAACGGGATTCCCGATGAAAAGCTGTGCCGTCTGGCGCGGCAGGGAGACGGACCCGCGATGGAGAATCTGATCCGTCGTTATACCCGTCTGGTCAAGACCTGTGCGCGGCCATACTTTCTGGCAGGCGCCGATGCAGAGGATCTAATGCAGGAGGGTATGCTCGGGCTGCTGAATGCCGTCCGGGAGTACGACGAGAGCAAGGGCGCACCCTTTGGAGCGTTTGCGCGGTTGTGCATCACGCGGAAGATTTATTCCGCAGTGAAGGCGGCAGCGTCGCTCAAGCACGACCCGCTCAATCAGTCCATGTCAATCGATCGACCTCTGTTTGAAGACCTTGCGGAATCGCGTACCCGGGTAACTGCACCGAATGGTGATCCTGAATCGCTTGTTATCGGCAATGAGGAGAGGGAAGAGCGGAAAAAGAAGCTCTACTCGCTTTTGTCTGAATTTGAGGCACAGGTTTTGACGTTGTTTTTGGACGGCTTATCGTATGAAGAGATGTCCGAAGCGCTGCACAAACCAATCAAATCTGTGGATAATGCCGTCCAGCGCATCAAGCGAAAATCGGCAGCCATTAAACCTATTTAGGCGATAGCAGGCGCAGTGTCTGTACGCATATATTTCAAGTTTCCCGAGGGAACAGTATCAAAGAGAGGTAAAAACCATGTACGAAGACAAGACTTTAGTATGCAAAGAATGTGGTAAGGAGTTCGTGTTCACCGCTGGCGAGCAGGAGTTTTACGCAGAGCGCGGTTTCCAGAACGAGCCGCAGCGCTGCAAGGCCTGCCGCGATGCGCGCAAGAATGCTGCACGCGGTCCGCCTGAGTTCTTCACCGCTACCTGTGCTGCTTGCGGCGGCGAGGCTCGCGTTCCGTTCGAGCCGAAATCTGACCGCCCGGTATATTGCAGCGAGTGCTTTGCAAAGATGCGTGAGCAGTGATACCGTAACGGTAAAAAATCAATAAATGACACGTTAAAAGTGCCAGTAATGACTTCTCATTGCTGGTGCTTTTTTTTCTTTGCCCAAAAGAAAGGAATCAGCAAGGAATATATGTGTTCCGAAAAATGATAAAGAAATGAAGAATCGAATCCGCAGGCGATGGGCGGCTTGCGGCAAAAGAAAACCTCTGCTCAAAAATGAGCAGAGGGGATCTTTTGATTTTAAGCAATAATGTCGTATCCCAGAATCAAGCCACGTTTCTGCCGATCGTCAAGGTCAGCAATAGCGGCATCAATACTGGGAAATAAGCAGGGGCAGATATGGCCTTTGCTAAGATTCACGAAGCTGTACATGTTTGTTCCCTTGTGGGGGAGCAGAAGTACGTCCAGCGTTTCGTTGCGCTTGAAAATGTAGAAATGCATAGAGAAGAGCCTCCTTTACTTGGTTTCATTGATGGTAAGCAGCTCTTCGACCGTCTCTTTCTGCCGGCGAAGAAAGCCGAGATAGAAACCGTCAGAAACAGAAAATGCGATGAATGCTGCGTGCAGCAGAAAGATTCCGATATTTATGAGAAGAGCTATAATCTCTGCGATGTTCATACTTTTTGATGCGTAAAAGGCATAGGCGGGATTGGTAAGCCGCAGATAAAAAGTCCCATAAGATAACCGCACTAACCGGAATCAGAGCGAACGATAAGACAATCCAAAAGCGGGTGTCTTTCTTAAGGGCCTCGTATAAATGCAGAATATCGGCGTGCTTGGTTTCCAGTTCCTCGCGCGAAAAGCGAGAATAGTAATCCAAGTCACATAGTTTCTGGTGCTTGATGAATTCGGCTGCGCCGTTTTTATCGGACTTTGATGGTATATTACTGGGCATAGGCGATAACTCCTGTAAATCGGGGATAGTTCTTGATAAAAAGAAAAGGAAGACTCTAAAGAGCCTTCCTTTCAGGTCGCAGGCCTCACAGACTTCTGCGACACTAATCACTATAAGCAGTATAGCATAGCAAATGCCGGCCCGTAAAGCGCCGAGAAAGGCATTGTTGTTCAGACGGTATTATTCCCGCATTGTCGAAAGCAGCGTTACGCTGGTCAGCACAACATCCGCCTGCGGCGGCTGAGGAGGGGACCAGATGTTAGGGCGAACGGCCTGAAGATGGTTATTTACGATCAGGTTCTTTCCGAGCGACTGCTGCAGTTCAACGATGTCTGCCGTTGTCAACTCGTGATCGCGGATGATGTTGGTTTCGCCAAAGCCCTTAACAGGGTTCTGTTTTGCAACATAAACGGTGTAGGCGTAGCCGATGTAGTAGAGATAGTTCATGAGTGGTTACCTCTTTATATGTTGACTTGTGCTCACATTAAGCAGAGGTTAGTGCCAAACCCTCAGCGTTTTGAGGGCTTGGAAGAAGATAAAATTACATGGTACTCAAACGCAATCCCGACATCATTCCAGATTTGGGGAGGCGGAGAAAATTACAGGGTTCTCAAACATGGACCAAATCTGCTCAAAAACGCCTGTGCAGTTTGGGAGGCGGAAGAAATTACAGGGTTCTCAAACGGACGTTGAGCGCATAAAAAGCTTTGAAAGTAGAAGAAATTACAGGGTACTCAAACTTCATATGGTTCTTGAGGATGTTATAACAAGCCTTACGAGCAAAAACCAACACTTGGACTTTAATGTTTTGAGACTTTGGAGGAGAGTAAATTACAGGATCTCAAACCTCATCGGCGGAGGCACTGGTTTGGACGAGAAAGAAATTACATGGTACTCAAACGAGTACGGCGTTGTCTATCTTGATGAACAAGGTTTAGAGGAAGATGAAATTACATGGTACTCAAACGTTTTGTGAAATCGCTTGACTTCAGACTTCAGTGTTGGGTTTGGAAGAAGATAAAATTACATGGCACTCAAACTTTACCATACAAAAAAACCTCGCCGCTGCACGGTTTGGAAGAGAAAGAAATTGCAGTGACTCAAACCCTTGAAAATCACGAATGTGCAGGTTTGGGAAAAGATGAAATTACATGGTACTTAAACTGGCATACTCGGGTTCTTTTCGGTTTAGAAGAAGATGAAATTACATAGTACTCAAACTGGACGGTGCAGGACAGAACGGTTTAGAAGAAGATAAAATTACATGGTACTCAAACCAGCATTGTCTGCAACTCGTGAATTGTAAGGTTTGGAAGAAGATAAAATTGCATGGTACTCAAACTTGTAAACTCCGGGTTCTTTTTCGGTTTAGAAGAAGATAAATTACATGGTTTCAAAATAACCAAAACATCATCAGCATCATCCTGGGTACCCAAAGGGTTGAAATTACATGGTTCTCAAACAATTCAGTTCCATTTATATGTTACACACTCGATTTGAGCTCACAATGAAATTGCAGGGTTCAAACATCAAAACCCAAAGATTTTGCTGTTTTGAAAGGAAGCAAAATTACATGGTGCTCAAACCAGGTCAGCCGTTAAAAATCACGAATTGCAGGTTTGGAAGAAGATAAAATTGCAGGGTTCTCAAACTTCTCCTATTGCGCTGCAAAGACAAAGTGACCATATGCGCGTGGCGTAGATGGTTTAGAAGAAGATAAAATTACATGGTACTCAAACCCGGAACCGGTGAGAGTTTTGGCAAAAGGTTTGGAAGAAGATAAAATTACATGGTACTCAAACTATCAAGGACGAGGCTCAAAGCGCCTCGGAGGTTTGGAAGAAGATAAAAATTACATGGTACTCAAACAACAATCAAAATTTATGTTGATAGCAGAAGGGTTTGGAAGAAGATAAAATTACATGGTTCTCAAATCTTATGCGAATGAGGAAACGGCGTCCTCGCGATTTGGAAGGGAATAGAATTGCAGGGTGCTCAAACGACGCCGCCATCTGAAGCAAACAAAGCAATGTTTCGGAAGCGAAAGAATTGCAGGGTACTCAAACGGGTCTGCGGACGTGCTGACAATGTTTTGTGGTTTGGAAGGAGATAAAATTACAGGGCTCTCAATTAGACTTTCTCTAACGGAAGTTGAGTGCATAAAAGCTTTGGAAGTAGAAGAAATTACAGGGTACTCAAACTCGGTAACATGCCAAAGGCAACAGTCGATATCCAGCCTTCAGATTTTAGGTTTGGATGGGGAGAAATTACATGGTACTCAAACTCGTGCTGCTACCAATCCACTCGTTTTGGTGGAGAAAAAAGCTACATGGTACTCAAACTTCGCAGCTGCTCGTTCGGAAGGTGATCCGGGTTGGAAGAAGATAGAATTACAGGATACTCAAACCTCATGCCGTTCTCTTATCCGCGCCTAATCGTTTTGGAAGCCGAAGAAATTGCATGGCGCTCAAACAAACTCGGCATCGTAAGTCAGTGAAAGAAGGAAATTGCATGGTACTCAACATCCCTTGCGCGACGATAGCAGTCAGCCGAGCTTTGAAAGCGGAAGAAATTACAGGCTCTCAAACGGAAAGTATTGTGGTTTTAAGATCTTGGTAGGTTGGAAGAAAGTAGAATTACGTGGTTCTCAAACCTATACACAGGCCAAAGATATCGACCGCCTGACTTGGAAGAAGATAGAATTACAGGGTTCTCAAACAGTACATTTCAACCTCAGGCTGGTTTAGAGGGGGATAGAATTACAGGACTCTCAACAATCGTCAATGGCCAACTCTATTGGGTTTGGAAGGGAATAGGATTATATGGTACTCAAACTGCCGAATAACGAACTACCGTTCGAGAAAAGATTTGAAAATATAAGAAATTGCAGGGTTCTCAAACATCGAAAAGAGCCGCAGCGTTGTAAGGAAGCAAAATTACATGATGCTCAAACTTCACGGCCTATTTCCCATTTAGAGCATTTACTTAGAAAAATGCAAGATTACAGGACACTCAAACCGGCCTTGACACAGATCACGTTTTAGAAAAGAAAGAAATTACAGGGTTCTCAAACATTATTATTGGCCGCTTGATTTGGAAAATGGGTTTTGGGGAAGATAAAATTGAATGGTTCTCAAACATACCTTGTATGGCAGAATACGATCAGCCCGCTTTGGAAAGAGTAAAATTACATGGTGCTCAAAACCCCTCACATAAGCTCGGTAACATGCCAAAGGGTTTAGAAGAAGAAATTACAGGGGTCTCAAACGTATGTTATACTTTGCACAACGGCGCTTTGAGGGTTTGGAAGAGAATAGAATTACATGATACTCAAACCAAAGCGGTGTTTTATTGACTTTTTGCTGGGTTTGGAAGAGAATAGAATTACATGGTACTCAAACACATGCTACACTTTGATGAAAAATTACAGAGCCCTCAAATTCGGTAACACGGTTCCTACGGCGCTTTGGAGAAGGGTAAAATTACATGGTACTCAAACATATCTTGTATGGCAAATCAAATCAGCCCACTTTGAAGAAGAGTAAAATCGTATGGTTCTCAAATAAACAGGGCCCAATATTTTTTGCGTACATTTCTACTTGAAAGGCAAAAAGAAATCGTAGGAGCACTTGTGCTCACTTTGAGCAGAGGTCGATGAGAAACCCTCAAACAGCGTTTTGAGGGTTTAGAGGAAGATGAAATTACATGGTACTCAAATCGCTTGACTTCAGACTTCAGTGTTGGGTTTGGAAAGAAGATAAAATTACATGGCACTCAAACTACTACCATACCAAAACCTCGCCGCTGCACAGTTTGGAAGAAAAAAGAAATTGCAGTGACTCAAACCCTTGAAAATCACGAATGTGCAGGTTTGGGAAAAGATGAAATTACATGGTACTCAAACCAGCATTGTCTGCAACTCGTGAACCGTGTGGGTTTTCTGTTTACATGAACTCAACATGTGGTACTCAAACCAGCAAAGAAATAAGTCAGTTTGGAAGAAGATAAAATTGCATGGTACTCAAACTTGTAAACTCGGGTTCTTTTTCGGTTTGGAAGAAGATAAATTACAAGGATCTCAAACATGTACCATAACATCATCAGCATCATCCTGGGTTTGGAAGGGTGTGAAATTACATGGTTCTCAAACAATTCAGTTCCATTTATATGTTACACACTCGATTTGGAGGGGTGTGAAATTGCAGGGTACTCAAACATCAAAAATCAAAGAGCCGCTGTTTTAAGGAAGCAAAATTACATGGTGCTCAAGCCCTACAGCCGTTAAAATCACGAATGTGCAGGTTTGGAAGAAGATAAAATTACAGGGTACTCAAACCGGAAAGGTTCATCTGTATTGTGCTACAAATACAAAGAAATTGCAGGGCACTCAAACATTTACTGGCTGATCGTTACGGCAGCAAAGGGTTTGGCAGAGGATAAAATTACATGGTTCTCAAACTTTTTCATTGTTATTCCCGCTTTGGAGAAGGGCAAAATTACATGGTACTCAAACACATGCTACACTTTCCAGCCAGAACACACTTAAAGCGGAAGAAATTGCAGAATTCTCAAACAAGGATGTGTAGGCGGTTTTGCTTTGTAATTATTATACCATATCCTGATAGAAAAAGCAAACATTTGTTCTATTTATCGGTGGAAGAAAATGTCGACCATTTCTCGGTATAGGTTGAATGCGGAACGCCAGAATGATGAAGTTTTTAACGTGTCGCTTGTACGGTTTTAACATGTGGGGCACAAGCAATCAATCTGCAATGCCTATTGCTTATATGGGCATCGGAACCCGAGCGCATAGAATCATAACAATAATACCAATCAGTATAGTTACAATAAAAATAATGCATGCAATCTCAATTTTGTATTCTTCTTTGTGCAGTTTGAACGCTGCAATGAGAACTATGGCACTTACAAGCGCAATAATACCTATTCCTTTCCATAACCATGAAAGTTCATGTATTAACTGCATTGTGGTCACTTCCTTTCTGAAACCTTGTAGAAAAAATATGGGATAGGATCACCCCACGTGTGTGGGGAAAAGACTTAAATTATCCCGGTAACAATGGTCCATATTAGCCATCTACATTTATAAATATCGAAAATCTGGTTTTGTAACACAAGAACAAATTGCATAAAAACTCCACCTAACCGCAAGGGTATAGATGGAGTAGGAATTTTCGATTGTGTGAGCGTTAATTTGACTGAGGGATATGCAGCATTCTAGCAGTTTCAAGCCATGCGATTTCATTGGACTCCAGCTCTTTGATTGCCTCAAGGCGAGTATCTCCTTGGGCGACACAGCCTTTCAAATGCAGGCTCTTGGCGATCCAGACACGATGCCCATTGACATTCTCACGGCTTATGGCGTAGGGATACAACATGAAGAACAGCTCCTTTAGCAATAAAAACGGATTCATATGACAAAGTGTAGCACAAGGCACGAGTATGCAGATTTTGAAGGTAGAGGATTTTGCATAGGTCTCAAACGATTTCAGACGTCAACTCGCCAACCAGACGGATTTGGGAGATATCTCATTTTATATAGGTCTCAAACCGCAAGCAAGGTCAATTCTCTTTTGCACTGTGAGGTTTGAAGGTATTTCGTTTTGCATAGGTCTCAAACCATATCGAGCAAAAAGCGGGGATAAGCGAGAATTTTGGAGGTATTTAATTTTGCATAAGTCCCAAACCTCAAAGATCACTGATAAAACGATGGGTAGATAATTTAACATAGGACTCAAAAGCCAGTCAAAAAGACTTTTATATGAGAGAAAAAGGGGTTAATCTCCCGGGTAGCTTTGTTGTAATCAGCCTGTCCAGCCGCAATAACAGCGGTCACGCAAACAACCGTTGCGAAAAGACACAGGCCAGCAATAATGCCGATGATAAACAAGTAAATCGCCTCCTGTATAAGCGAAAATGGTTGTGAATTTACAAGGTTAAGTAACTCAAACGCGCGTAGCGGTACGGGATAGCCGCTGAAAGAGGTTTGACATAGGGCTCAAACCCTGATGGAACGGATATTTCATATCCGATTGGAGGTAGATAGTTTTACATAGGTCTCAAACAGAAACAAAGGTCATCGGATGGGTTTGGAGGTGTAGATAATTTTTACACAGGACTCAAATTCTCGACCAGATGGCTGATGATTGGAAGGTGTTTGATTTTGCATAGGCCTCAAACGGGCGGCTGCGGAACTGTAACATACATTACGTTTTAGAGGAAAGTAATTTGCCATAGGGTCTCAAACCACGCTGCTAAAATGCATGTAATTAGGCCTCAAACCGCAAGAACGGCAGCTACATTACCGATCAGGGTTTGGAGGTATATGGTTTCACATAGGTCTCAAACATTATGAAAACATATAACAACATCCCCTCCGTTTTAGAGGTGAGTAATTTTACATAGGCCACAAACCTTGTCGGAAAGTCGCTCGACTGCGGAGAAAAAAGTTGGAAGTATTCGATTTTACATAGGTCTCAAACTAAGCGCGAACCTATGTTGGAATGCCGTCGGTTTTGGAGGTAAGTGATTTTACATAAGGACTCAAACAGGACAATAACAGTCGTCTGGAAATCGAAGAAATAGAGGTGTTTGCTGTTTTACATAGGTCTCAAACTGCAATCGTAAGCCCTATTCTCTTTGATTTAGATGCAAGATAGGACTCAAACCCTGATGGAACGGATATTTCATATCCGGTTGGAAGTGGATAGTTTTACATAGAGATCAAATTCATTGATGGCAAGTGACGCATCATCGCGGACTGTGAAATTTTACATAGGACTCAAGCGCTACGTCGTCGCACTTCCAGCGCACGGCTGTTTTGGAGGTAAGTGATTTTACATAGGTCTCAAATCATCTTGTTCATAGGGGAGTTTAAAAATAGGTCTCAAACAGCGGTCTTGACATAGCTTTCGGTAAGTTAGAGGTATCTGTTTTACATAGGGCTCAAAGGAGGCATTTGTTTTGCATGAATTGTAAAAATAGGACTCAAATGACCGGTCTGAACGGTGATAATAAGGTAAATGATTTCACATAGGTCTCAAACAGCGCAAGCGCTCGGGTGGGGCGGGATTTAGAGGTGTAAGGTTTTACATAAGTCTCAAACCCGGTGGAGTTCGAGGGTCTCGACATTCGTTTTAGAAGTGGACCGTTTTACATAGGTCTCAAACGTGATTAACATTTTCGGTAATGTTTTGTTGGTATGTTGTTTTACATAGGACTCAAACCCGGTCGAATTCGAGGGGTCTCGACATTCGTTTTAGAAGTGTTTGATTTTGCATAGGTCTCAAACAAAACAAGCGTATGGGGGAGTTCGTGTACGGTTCGGAGGTATTTAATTTTACATAAGAATCAAACCGCAAGAACGGCAGCTACATTACCGGTCAGGGTTTGGAGGCATTTGATTTTACATAGGTCTCAAACAAGCGAATGGTCATGCTCAGCTGACCGCATGTTTTGAAGATGTGCGATTTTACATAGGTCTCAAACAATGAACTACCGCCAAAGAAATCAACAGCGGTTTTGAAGGTGAGTCATTTTACATAGGTCTCAATTCTCGATGATCTGAAGAAAAATCTGAAGAAGAGTTTTGGAGGTATTAATTTTACATAGGACTCAAGCCTGGAGCTCGATGAAAGCGGAAATTAGGTAAGTTTGGAGGTGTTTGATTTTACATAGGTTTCAAACGGAGGTACACTATGGATTTGTCTGAGGTTTGGAAGCATCTTATTTTGCATAGGTCTCAAACTCCGTACGAAGCTCCACACGGAAACAAGACTTTAGAGATGAGTAATTTTACATAGGCCTCAAACGACTGCACGGCTTTGAGGTAGGTTTGGATGTATCTCGTTTTACATAGGCCTCAAGCAAACAAACAATCACATATTTTCATGGAGGCATTCATCGCCGCAATAACAACGCATCGCAAGTGTACCTTTACTATGACGATTGATGATTTCAAATGCCGTATGCGTGGGCATCTCTATAATCCAGAATCCATTGCGGCAATAGCTCTTCGGCGGAAGATAACCGAATTCGAAGAGATCTTGTTTAATAGTCTCAACTTCAGCTTCGGAATCACACATGCTTAAAGGCCAAATGACCAGTGTGTTGCGGTTAGCGAAATTAGACTTTAGATATGAACGAAGCATATCGTCAATGGTTACATGTTCTAGTTTCATAATAGCCCTTCTTTCTTTAAACGCAACATTTGCTTTGTAATTATTATACCATATTCCAGTGAAAAAAGCAAACAATTGTTCGATGCCCGGACTTATGCAGTTTTTGCATTAGCGAAAGGGAAGTGAACTGTGATATACTACAAAATTTGCGTCAGAATCGCTAATATGGCAGGGACAAGTAGTTCGGAAAGAACCCTTACTCTTGCCCGTATCGTGCCTCATACGCCGTCTACACGTCGCTACAGCCTATTCCATTTTGCACTTAGCAGGGTTGACATTGGTATGGTATAATGCAGGGTTTAGGCACTTTTTTATTTGTCCGGAGCAAAAATAGTCTTCAAATAAGAAAGAGAAAAGAGGTGTGAAAAATGGTCTATCTCCCATATGTTCGTTTTGAGCAGGAAGAAGGAGAAGGTCGAGGCTGGCATGGAACAGAGTTCATGCCGGACTGTCTCTATTAGGTTGCGGATGCTTGATACTGCGCAGGTGGAATACCGGAAACTGAGCGAGGTTCATCTGCAGTGTCGTGTAGACGATAATCAGCCTGAGTGATTGGGCAAAAGAAAACCTCTGCTCATATTGAGCAGAGGAGTGTAGAAGCCAAGGCCCATCAGCTTTTACGCCTAACAAAACCATAGTAACACCTCCGTGGAATCACTCCCACATATGTGTGGAAAATTGCTTTGTAATTATTATACCATATTCCAGCAAAAAGCAAATTTGTTCCATTTATCGGTGAGAGAAAATGCCAACCGTTTCTCGGTATCGGTTGAACGCGGAACGCCAGAACAATGGGGTTTTAACGTGTCATTTGTATGGTTTTTAACGTGTGGAATACAAGCAGTGATATTGTAACGCTAAAAAGTCATCAAATGACACGATAAAAAGTGTCGGTAATGAAATCCTCATTACCGGCACTTTTTATTTGTCCGGAGCAAAAATAGTCCTCAAATAAGAAAGGGAAAAGAGGTGTGAAAATGAGCAAAATGGTCTATCTCCCATATGTTCGTTTTGAGCAGGAAGAAGGAGAAGCTGAGGGTATCGGCTGGTACTTTACGCAGTATAATGCCGAAACTGGAGAAGGTAAAGGCTGGCATGGAACAGAGTTCATGCCGGACTGTCTCTTTGAAACGAAATGCGAGGGCGGCGAACCGGAAACAAAGTTCTTTGATGTGAATACCAATGAGCCGATCAAGCAGTGGAGTTGGCCGGAACCGCCGGATGACAATGCGTTCACGAACTATGGCTCGCTGGATGAGTTTGTAGCGAATAATTCGCAGAAGGTGTTCCGCATTGTTGACTGCAATAAAGAAGCACAGGACTGTCCCTGCATAATCTATGGTCGCCTGAGTACGATGATAGAGCTGGCAGATAAAGGCGCTCTGTTGGGCATTCAGGTGCTGCAGGAGAGCGATGATGGAAAGCTGTATGATACGGATACGCTGGAATACTACAAACTCAATGAGATCCGCCTGACAAGCTGCAAAGAAGACATGACACGACATTGTACTGATGAAGCTGCTGAGCGGATAGTCAATTATACATGGAATACGTATGGTTCGTTCAGTAGATTTGCAGAGAAGAACAAAGACAAGATGTTCCGTGTGCTTGTAAAGCCGGAGTTCTGCGGCGATGTCCCGGAAGACAGCTTTGATGCAAGACGCTGTAAGATGTCTTCTGTTGTAACGCTGCCGGATGATGATGTCCTTATTGGGTTGCGGATGCTTGATACTGCGCAGGTGGAATACCGGAAACTGAGCGAGGTTCATCTGCAGTGTCGTGCAGACGATAATCAGCCTGAGTGATTGGGCAAGAAAACCTCTGCTCATATTGAGCAGAGGAATAGGGAAAGGTTTAATGCATTGCGGACTCTATGCGATCCATATAAGGGCCTAACAGCATGTTGAATTTCTGGTAATCAGATTCCATAATTCTATTGTTTAAATGATGTTAAGCCGTTATCTTCGGGTTGTACGCTGACTAAAACCATATTTGATACCTCCTGATTATTATCTCACAATGTAGTAGCTTTTTGTAATTATAGCATTTTAAGAGGAAAATATGGCAATTTGGCGCAACGTTGCTGATGAGAAATTAGCAACCGCAAAAAGTTGCAAACACTTGAAAGCAAACTTTCAAGTAACTTACAAGTAGTTTCAAGTAGAAGCTGCTTTCCGCCAATGACTTGCATTGGCTTCGATAAAAAATGAAGATGAAATGCTGTTACTCGCCCTCAGATGTGATAAGAGGGCGAGTATCAGGACGTATGAAAAACTAATCACCAAAGACCAACATACCTACTTCCTGCGTCAACGCCAAGGGTAATCGGCTGTTTGTATCCTGCACTACCGTGCAGGAGCTTAATGGTAAACGGTGTGCGCTTTGCTACGCACGCTTTCTTATTGTTCAACAATGTACGAGCCTTGCGTGATGAGCATGGCATCAAGGGCTCGCCCTAAAAACTAGCAGCTAAGAAGAAGCCGCTCTCCTCAAAAGAGGAGTCGAAATCCTTACCCAAGGTTGCAAGCGGTTTATTCAGCCACACCTGTCGGCCTTACCTTAGCTTTACGTGATGTGTTGTCTTAGAGCGCACAGTTAGGATTAACGCCATGCGGTAACTATCTATTCGCGAGCAACGGGGCACCTCTTACGGTGCATAGGGTAGTCAATGCACTCTTGCGAGCATGCCTAAAATCTGAGCTCGTTTGCACAAGCCCGTGACTTCAGTCATGGGTCATTGACTGCTTATATGGGCATCGGAACCCGAGCGCATAGAATCATAGCAATAATACAAATCAGTATAGTCACTATAAGAATAATGCATGCAATCTCAATTTTGTATTCTTCTTTGTGCAGCTTGAATGCTGCAATGAGAACGATTGCACTTACAAGTGCGATAATAGCTATTCCTTTCCATAACCATGAAAGTTCATGTATTAACTGCATTGGGTCACTTCCTTTCTGGAATTTGGGATCACCCCCACGTGTGTGGGGAAATGTCGAAAAAATATTGAAAGTCCCAGGGATCACCCCCCACGTGTGTGGGGAAAAGGACGCGCTGGGAATGACTTTTCAGCGGCCACCCCACGTGTGTGGGGAAAAGCACATGTCACACCGTGTCATGGTTTCTACGTTGGGATCACCCCCCACGTGTGTGGGGAAAAGACTTAAAAGATATCCGAAAAGCATTGCATAATCCTCAAATATACAGTTGTCCGCATTCGCCATCTACATTTATAAATACCAAAGAAATGATTTTTGTAGCGCAAAAAAACTAATTTTCATAAAAAACTCCACCTAACCGCAAGGGGTATAGATGGAGTAAGTTTTGTCAAGAGTAAGAATCAAAAGTTTTACCATTATTTATGCATTTGTGAGTAAATACTTGGTTGCTGATGGCAATGAGCTTTGTTGAATAACTTCTTTATGCGTCTTAAAATATTTTTCGCTTATCTCAAGTATACTTGTAGGAACGTCAGATATAATCTTAATAGTTTTTGCTTGCAATCGGTGACTCTCTACTGTTACTTGAATAAATCTATTGAAGTTTATTCCATTAATTACAGCAAGGTCAAATATAACATTCCCATTTTCAATAAACGAAACATCTCCATCGCATAGCAAATCGTTTATGGGGTTTTCACATGTGTTAGCAATCACCAAAAAACAATCTTGCAAACTATCAACTTTCAAAACGTTATATTTTCTCATAACTCACCTCCTCACAGAACAATAGAATATTATATTCACATTATTTTATTGTTCTTAGCTTCCATCGCCTTTTAGCGAGAGCAAGGAAACGCATCTCCTCTATGTAATGCTCATCACCAAAGGCAAGAAGTGGGTTTGCAAGCTCACGATGTTTCTAAAGCCGCTCTAAAGAATTGTCGTTATTCCGTATATGTCTATATAAATACCAAAGAAAATGATTTTTGTAGCGCAAAAAACAAATTTTATAAAAACTCCATCTAACCGCAAGGGTACAGATGGAGTAAGGATTTTTGATTGTATGGGTGTTAATTTGACTGAGGGATATGCAGCATTCTGGCGGTCTCAAGCCATGTTATTTCATTGATTCCAGTCTTTGATGGCCTCAAGGCGAGTATCTCCTTGGGCGACGCAGCCTTTCAAATGCAGGCTCTTGGCGATCCAGACACGATGCCCATTGACGCTCTCACGGCTTATGGCGTAGGGATACAACATGAGGAACAGCTCCTTTTGAGAACAAAAATTGATAGAAAATAGAGGTATCTCGTTTTGCATAGGCCTCAAACAACAAATTCTGACTGCACGGCTTTGAGGTAGGTTTTGAGGTATTTCGTTTTACATAGGTCTCAAACAGCGAATAACGGGCAAACAAGAGAAAAAAATGGTTTGGAGGTATCTCGTTTTTGCATAGGTCTCAAACGACTAAGATAATAATACGCAAAGCGCATTGGGCTTGGAGGTATCTCGTTTTACATAGGTCGCAAACTGGCAGTTCCAGAATCTGTTGCTAAAGCCGGTTTTAGAGGTGGGCCGTTTTACATAGGCTCAAAGATGAATGAAGAGTGTCTTTTGGGGGTATCTAATTTGTCATAGATCTAAAACAGGCAGATTGAGGAGCTGCTGGTTTAGAAATGTCTGATTTGTACAGTTTTCAAATAGGTCTCAAATCATAAAGTTTGACGTACTGCAAAGGTGCAATTTTACATAGCTCTCAAATTAGCAAGAATATCATCTGAACGAACAGTTAATTTTAGAGGTAGACAGTTTCGTATAGGCTCAAATAAACTGATCGACTCCATAAAGCCGTAGGGTAAGCTTAACCAATCTCAAAACAGCTTAAACCAAATTCAGCAAAACGAGGTAAATCAGGACTCAAACGACCGGTCTATAAACGGTGTATGCGTAGCCGATGTAGTAGAGATAGTTCGTATAAATCACCTCGGTAGATACCACGCCCCGAAAGGGGCGTGGGTAATTGACATCTATCCTTCTTTTTCTTGTTTGGATTACTTTTTCGTTTGTTGCTCTACGGTCAGAATCTCCTTGAACCAAATACCGTATAGTACGATTGCTATCACCGATCCAATGACACATGCAAGCACAATGGGATTGTTTTCCCTTCGAGGAAGGGTAAATAGCCGGAAAATAGAGCAGGATGAGTTAAAATGTATGTTATGTAGATACCAACAGCCGCCGGAAGAGGGCCTGCGAATATATCTCTGGTAAATAAGTATGAAAATAGAGATAGAAGTGCTTCGTTACATGTTGGATGGTTCTCAAGCAAAGAAACCGTAAAAACCAGTAGAAGCGCAGGTTTGGAGACGAAAAATCACATGATACTCAATGTCGCACGTTCGCTTATTTCATTCTTTGAGCGGCTGCTCGGACAAGGATAACAAGCAGTTGAATAAGATTGCATGCTGCGCTGGCGACATACAAAGGAGCAAAGATAAATGCTCCCCAGTGGAAAAGCGTTAATACGGCAGAAAACTGGGAGATTCGAGGGGCCAGTATGGCACATGCAGCATCAACAGCCAACATTGCGCCCAGCCAATGCCGATGAAAACATAACATCTTTGATTTACCAAAAAAAGAATAGTCTGTTTGTCGATTAAGGTCTTTTGAGACATAAATAATCCTCAATTTGATTTAGAATTGGGAAAATGCAAAGATTGTGCGCACAATGAGCACAAGTTAATATCTATCCTTCAGCATTTTGAAGGCTTGTGTGTTTTAGAAGTAATAATTTTGTACAGGTCTTAAACAATCACTTCCTGCGACCTCGTTTGGTGACAAGTTTTAGAGGCATATAGTCTTCATAGGTTTCAAAAGTGGAATAATAATGCAATAGATAGCTTATCGGTGATTTTACATAAGTCTCAAAGCAAATTCCCTCAGCAATCCTCTTATAGCTAAGGTTTGGAGATATCTGTTTTACATAGGTTCCAAACTCAAACAGGGTACCCTGTAGGGGAAAATAAAGGGGAATTTTCACAAAAGACTCAATTAGACGATGACGACTGTTCCGCTAGAAAAGAGGTAAGTTCAGTGACATAAAATAAGGTAGCAATGTAATAAGTAGAAAAATAGAGGTATCTCGTTTTACATAGG
>VOFG01004002.1_pt1 | contig 81949 bp, 93 predicted proteins | sample 5384171 | NCBI WGS metagenome assembly VOFG01 (sample SAMN12384726, study PRJNA508395) | human gut metagenome | isolation source: healthy gut F | host: Homo sapiens
TACCCATGCAGTATGCAAGTTGGACCATTCCTGCCCGATTGGCTTATCAAAAGGGGCATACTCAGAACCAAACTCAACAATGACCTCACTCAATATGGTTTGTGCCCGGCAGATTATTGAGGAAATGCCTAATGACTTGGTCAGACGTAATCCGTCCAAATATACCTCACAATATATCAATCGCCTGATGTCTATGATTCCTAATTGGGAACGGGTGAGCAGGAGAAAGTCAAAGGCTTGCATCCCGCCTATTGTGACAAGACGGGACGGACAAAGCATCCGTGGGTAAGAGTGGAACCACCGAGCGGAGAAGTTTATGCTACATTACCCAATGAGCCGGATTTACCATTCTAAATATCAAAATAAGGGAAAAGAAAAATATCATGTCCCTTTGTCCCTCTTGCCTTTGAAAAAAAAGAATAAAAACATAAAAAATATAGAAAAGAGAAAGTTGCAGAATATGTCTGGGACATGGGACAAAATAATTGGAAACATGAAAAAGAAGAACTTATCAAACAACTACAAGAACGTGAACCACTGCTGGCAAATGCGGTCAGCCACATGGTAGAGTATATTCAAGACCGTTACCCAGCCGCATATCCAAGTAAAGAACAGACAGCAGCCGTGAACGACTACCTGCGGAGTGTTCATGCCGATGGGGACGGTAGTCTGTCAGAACGGGATTGCGAACACCGCCGTATCGCCTCACAGAACATCACCATTGCCGCTATCCGTGTACTGGATGAACAACAGCTTGATAGGTTGCAGAGCGTGCTTGACCATATCGCATACGACAGGGAATATTATATGCCGGAGAGAGGATACAGAATGCATCGCTGATTTTTCTTTTGGCTGCACCAATTATAAAACTTATTCAAATTGACAAGCGATGAAAACAGACTTGAATTATTGTATTGTGCTTTCGTCAGAACAGTTAGGTTATCTGGCAGGAAGCAAATATGGCATTGACCGTATGAAGATTCTGCACCAGGCTCATAGAAGCCGCAGTGTTGAAAGAAACGGAGTATGCGATGAAGGGATTTTCTACAACCTTACAAGTGGGGCAAGCCATTCTTTCGGAAGTGGATTTGTCCTGCAAATCGGGCTATGACAAAAAGACCATATCCCGTGTGCTTGACAAGATGAACCAGTTGGGAATTATCTCGTCCGCGCAGAACAACCGAACAAGCGTCCACACGCTGAAATGTATATCGGCATGGATGCTGGACGGTAACCGTATTGACAACCCATTTTATGTCCGGCTGAAAGACCGACAAAATGAAGGAGAGAATACGCCTGTTATATCAGAAGAAAGTGAACCATTTTCCCCTTCTTCTTTCCCTTCTGTTTCAGTTTCTCCACAGCCTACGGCAGAGGAAGAAGCTGACAAAGATATTTCTGAGAATTGTCCCAAATAACCATTATCAGAGAGACGGTGTGTCCGAAGTTGTTGTATGTAGTATTACAAGAAGTTCTATGTCACAAATTCGCTTCGCTTATTCGTACTACATAGGCGTATTCCGGCAGTCGCAAAAGCTCCCACCGTGCTGACCCTTTTTGAATTGATGTTTTACTCATAGCATAACAGAGCATGAAGAAGAAGAAAAAGAATAGTGATAAAGAAGTCGATGAAGAAAACGACAAAGAAAGCTACAAGGCGTACCCTACGGCTTGAAGCCAGAGTAACCGAACAAGAATATACCCAAACGACTGAACTTGCCAAGACCTGTGGTTTATCCATGAGCGACTATGTGCGGCGTACTGCTTTGGGGCAACACCCACGGCAACGGTTGACTGAACGTGAAGTGGAGCTCTGTGCAGTCTGACAGATGCGAGGGGCGACCTTATCCGTATTGCGGCCTGTAAAATCCATTCAAGCAGATAGACGGGCAATCTATTTCAGCGATACCCGGTTTGTGGAGCAATGGATGAGAGCCGCCACACAACTCATCAACCGCTGGAGCCAGATAGAGAATTATCTTACCGAATCAAGTCCCTTATCCGTTATGATAGCAAAAGCTAGTACCATATCGCATGGCGCAAATGCCATAAGATACTCCGTCAACAAGGAAAGGGCGGATCTGGTCAAAGTCAACCTGCTGCCTAATGATATTTCGCCGGAAGCGGTGTACGGGCGGATGATGCTCGTGCAGAAACTGTTTGCTGAGAAAATCAATAAGGGCAGACCTCTTGGCAGAAATGTGATAAGAATCGAGATTTCCCCATCCGAGGAAGAGAGTCGTGACTGGACGGTGGATGACTGGACACGTTTGGCAGATGAGTTCATCCGTGTGTTTGACTCTATAGACCTTTCCGGTAAGACCCAACGGGCATCCTCAAAGCAGACCAATCTCAAAGGTTCGCAATATATAGCAGCCCTACACCGTGATTCCAAAAGTGGTATTCTCCATCTGCATATTGACGCCAACCGTGTGGACATGGATGGCAAAATCAACGACAGCCATAAGATTGGCGAAAGGGCTGTTATGGCTGCGAACATCATCAACGAGACGGGGCTGGGTACAGTCGGAAGAAATCAGCATACGTCACAAACAAGAAATCGCAGACTGTTGTATGGAAATACTTCGCACGATTAATGAGTTCAGTTGGCAGAAGTATAAAACAGAACTAGTGAAGCGAGGCTATAAGGTACACCTGCAAGAAAAAGACGATGGCGGCGTTTACGGCTATTCCATCAAACGGGGTAACTCCACTTATAAGTCATCCATGTTGGGTATCGGACGAAACCTTACTCCATCAAAGATTGAGGCTACTTGGACAAAACTACATCCGCAGGAAAGGAAATCCGAACCGGCAAAAACTAATTCTCGCCAAACACGGACATCAGATATTATTCCTATTTCACAGCCAGTTATAAAGCACTACGATATAGCGACAGACGAATATCACAGATATCATGTCGAGATACCCGAAGTTGCAGATAATATCATCCGACAGAATTGTTCTTTGGAGGAAGCACATCCATTAGCTAAACTGGAAGAAATACAGCACACGGCTCTTTTGCTCTTTGCAGGATATTTGGATGCTGCTACAAGTATGGCTGCTTCAAGTGGCGGAGGCGGTTCTGACACAAACGGCTGGGGAAGAGATAAGGACGAGGATGAACTTGAATGGGCGCGTCGTTGTGCAAGAATGGCAAACAGCATGTGTAAACGCAGAAAAGGACTTCACAGATAAACACTACCATTAAAAACAAGAATCATGGGAATTGGAAAATCAAAAACACTCCATCAATAAACGTTTGATGATATGTTTAAGACGGCTGAAATCAGCCAAGAAACAGAAATTGAGAAGCAGGGTGCCGACAAGTTGCTTGTAGAAATACATGAGGCAAAAGAGGCATTATTGAAAATCCATCAAACTCTCCAAGAAGTTATTAAGGCAGAGAGTGATGCTGCTGTGGTATTGAAGGCTGCTATTGATAGTTCCGACAATATCATCAACGGCATTTGTAATGCGATTGTAAAAGCGGAACGAAACACGCAGTTTAAGGCAACTATAAAATCTGAATATCTAACCCAACTTCAACAGCTTTTTAGACCAAAGCTGTCGAAGCATGGAAGACCGTGTTGGAGAATCACCGTTCTGAACAAGCAAAGATGCTAACAGGACATGAGGCCAATATGCGTAAAATTCTCAGACGAAATGAGGGTATTTGGTTCTCTGACTTCTGGATGAAAGTTTTGGTGATATTTTTGTTCGTTTATACGGTGGTATTGGGACTGGTTACATATTGCGTCATATGATGTATCTTGTATGATATATGGGTAGTGTTTCCACCCATATATAGTTTAACCATGACAGTTTTTATATTTTCCAATAAATTATCAGCAAGTTAAATTCGGGATGAGTATAACTGAAATTTAACGGCTTGCATTTATTTGACATTTTGCTAGCAAGTTAGATTATGTACAAACAGGGATGTAACAGATTATAAATACTTGATAACTTTTACTTACAGATTGTGTTGCCATGTTTCTTGTGAGTGTTATAAAATACTTTCTCTTAGTTGATACCCACGCATTGAACCCTTTTCTATGACGAAACCAAGGATTTCTATGACTTTTAGTTTCAATCTAACGTTTTTTTTTGATGCTCTCCTGTTTTCAAAAATGAATTTTCTCAGAAAACTTTCAATATAAAACAATGTGTTGGATTCTAAATCATCTAAGACTAACGCATTATTCTTCGAAACGATTGTGTAAAGCCATTCAACTCCCTCCTTTTTAAATTTGCTGCCAATTGTACATAGAACCCTTGACACGGAATACAACACGGCAGGGATATGACTAAAGCTCCTTTGCTGCCATAGAATAAAATTCAATGTTAGTAGTTGTCAAACTGTGCCAAGATTCGATTCCTCTTGCCACCAACGCCATGCTAATAGGTATTTTATTATGACATCATTCAGATGATAACCTCTTGGATTTTAAACACAAATCCTTGATAAAAGGATACATCTTTCTCCAGATATACCAGAATTGCTCATTCCTACACATTCCATTTTCTGCGCTAACCATTTCATCAATAAACAAAAGCTGTTTCTTCTGTTGCCATCAGAGATTTTAAGATCGGGGCTATATATTTATCAATTTCAGAAGTTTTTCTGTTCAAAAGGAATTTTGACATTTGCCTAAATACGTTCAGCCGAAGTCCGTAAAGGTTTACGGAATAATTTGTGTCATTCTCAGAATCACACTGATGCAAATCTTTAAACAGTTCAGATGCAAATTTCTGTATAGCAGTTTCAACGATTTCTTTATGTTCCTCGTTTGACGTGTCAGAAGGAATAAGTTGCAACACTATTCCCAAATCAAAGATGTTAAGTTTCTTAATTTCTTCTTTGCAAATGTCCCAATCCTTAAATGAAATATTACCCACTTTATCTGACAAATCAGTCAGTATTGATTGTTTTGATAAGTGCTCCCAACATCCTTGCTTTTTCCCTTAAATCCGAGACGATTAAATTATAAACAGGTTTGAGCCTTTTATATAACCGAGTAGTATTTCTTGTGTTGTATTAGCATTCTCTTTCCATAAATTTGATTCATGAATGGACCCAATGACGTAATCACAGATTCTTTTGTATCCTCCAAGTTGCCCTTCATCGAAAAGAATAAAGACCATACATAAAATATAGTCTTCCACTTCTTCCGGGTATTCGTTCATCAGAACTGGTAGCGCATGACATGCTGCTTCTACACCATCACCTATTTGGTAACCATAGTTATCATCAAATAAATTTAAAATCGTGCTAACAACTATTTCTTTGCAAAAGGCTTTATCCTCAGTTGATAGCCTGTCTAAATGTTCAATCAGCAGTTTAGAACAAACATACGAAGGTACAGAATAATTCAACCTTGCATTAATATTATCTTTGGATGTTAATTCTTCTAATAATTGCTTCATATCCGATAAAGCGAGAAGCGGATTTTCATCATATCCCTTTTTGTTTTACAGATTTATCATGCAAGAAATCCGACCACACTCTTAGTGAAGAGTATTTGCATATTTCTTTTTGTTGGATTTCTGCTTCTTCGCTTTCTTCTTCTTCAAATCTTCAGCAAGTTCTTTCGGAGTAAACTCTATAAGTAAGCCGCTATCTTTACGTTCAGAGACTTTAGCTGTTAGATTACGTCTATCCATTCTTGCCAACAAAATACCATATTCTTTACAAACAGTTTCATCGGCTTTATACTCATCTAAAATTTCGTAGATGTTGTTGACAAGTTCTGTATTCTGCTCTTCTGAAAAACCTTTAACTCCGAAATATTGATAATTTAAGAAAATACTTTCTAAACATGTGTTCCTGAATGGCTCCTCACATGTTTTCAACCTTTCATCTATATATAAAACATCATTGAGTTTGTTCGAGCCATACCCAATCGAATAATGAGATTTTGCTTGGAACTCGTTTAATTGCCTTATACCGTCAAAATGGAATAACTCTATTGTTCTGAAAAGTACCAAAGCAATGTCACTGAATTTCTCAGGATATGCAAGTACGACACTACAAACGAGAGAAGTGAGCGATGCGGATTTTGAATTTACAAGAATACTTATAAGTATCTTTTGGCAATTTCGGAATCGAAGTTTTGTGCTATTCCTAGTAAAGACTTTTCCAAAGCCATGTGCACAGATTGAAGCAAATATGGAACGACAGGACCAATGATTCCACGATGCATACCCAAATGGCACCACTAACATATTGACGAACTTTCTTCTCGCCAATATAAAGTATAATCTCTTTAACGTCCTTCAATCCATATTCTGAATGCTTATATTTTTCTACTGCTTCATTCGTAAAAGAGATAATGAATTCAAGTGCTTCCTTAAAATCCACTTGGAGCAGCCATGTCATAGGTGTTTGATTAGCACTTGGAGGAAACAGCTTAACTTATAACTATCTGTTAAACCATATTCGTGTTCAGGTTTCATATTGACATATCCAAAGTCATCTTCATCTTGACTGTTCTTCCAAAACAAATCACATAATTGAATTACCGACTTCGGCAGTACCTTTATTAATTCTACCGCAAGATATGGCTTCTTCAGAAATTTTTGTGCACAACCTTTCGTATGGATCCCTGTATCCTATCCAATGGTTTGCGATAATTTTGTCAAAGATATCCTTTAACTCATTTTTATTTCATCGGCTGCATCAAATACAACCTTCAGAATTTTTTCTTCTAAATCATTGTGGATGTAAAAGCGTTCTTTTGTTTCTGCTTGCTGGATAAAGGCAATGTCAGCAAGCCTGCTTCCCGTGTCGTTCTACCAACTTTGTTATAAACACACCAATCGGTAAGAGCCTGGCAATACATAATTCATGTTTTTGTCAAGAAAATCCTTCTTGTATTTATAAACCAAAGATATAGCATCTTCCCATCCTCGCCCTTTGGGAGTGATTATTTCAATGCCAAGACTTACTGACGTATCAACACATGCAATCCGCAAAAGGAATAGAATACGTTTCAACAATTTATAATCGTCTGAAACAATATCTTTTTCAAATCGTGCAAAGAAAGAAGATGAGGAATCTGATAACAAAACGGATACCCAAAGTTCATCTATCCAGAATCCTACCAACTCGTCATTTGAAAGCGATTCCTTAATAAAATCATCAATCTCCCTGGATTTTCAGATAAGCATTCAGACAGCCAAAACCTAAATGCCCTGCGAATAGGTAAAGACGTACCTAATTCTTCAAAAAATCTTTCACGTTCAAGAAGTTATGAAAATTGCGCGAAATAATTTTTTCTCAATGCCCACTCTTCGTATATATCGTGAGTGATAAAATATCCGCTGTAAGAATAATCATAGCCAAGAATCTCATCTTGCTTTAGCATAAATAATGCGTGCTGAGGCATATGCGCAGCCTCGATATAAAATCGACCAGTATCACATCTTTTCTTATCAATCTCTATTATGCATCTCTCGCGCTCAACATGTAAATTATCTTTTATGTCAGCCCCCATTATACGCTTTCTCCAAAGGACTTCTATAAATTCCTTTGTAATTACCCTGCTTATTTACATCTTGATAATATAGAATATATTCTCTTAGGTAGAAAAGATTTCTTAGACGATCCCGAAAATTCCAATTGTTCGGCAATTGGAATCTAAAGTGCTCTGCTATTGATGTCAGTTCATCAATCTTTAGCAAAGATATATCACACACGTTAAAAGGAATCCGAAAACTTCTTTTATACAAAACGTCAAATCATTCAAATAAACAGACCTGGTTGTAAAAATGATACTCCATCCATTTTCCGTAAGTTCCTGTATCAGATTGCTTACCATATTGAATTCACTAACTTCAGCAAGTTTTTCTGCCGAATCAATGACGAATATTTTTGCAGTCTCGTTCTTGTAGGCTTCTAAAAATTTGACAAAGTATAATTGCCATCAAATCGAAAATATCATTAATATTACTGACATTCAATTCATTCGCTTTAAAACACTTATCGGGATAGTCTTTGCATTTTTTACATAGAAATCTTTGAATATAGCTGTCTTACCACAGCCTCCCTCGCCGGAGATTATGATGTTTTTATGCTCGGAAGTTCTTGCCAATATTTTCATTATCGTCTTTCTGTCGATTTTGATTCTCAGCCCATCAAACAAGATTTCGGTTTGAATATCCTTTAGAATATTCTCATTATGCGCAACTATACTGTCGATCAATTTGCCCTTATCGGGATTCAGGTTGAAGAAAAGGTCGAAAATGTAATTATTTTCTGGCAAAGACAACTGCAGCTCAATATGGCTCGGTACACGCCAAATAAGTTTAATTCCAAGATTTTCTGCAGTATTTTCGATTTCTTGTTGATACTTCGGCTTCTTCTGATTTTTTGCAGTACTTTCTGAAAATTCCTGATTGATGTAAAAATACAATTCATCCAGCCTTTTGTTCTTTTCCTTTACTTTTCGATGGAATCAATAATATCACCTTTGTTGGTTGCAATAGAAGTTGTGTAGTATTTGGACTGAAATCCAAGTATCTTATCCCCCCTTGACCAACGGTTCTGTTTCTATTCCAGCCTGATTTTTATAGCGAAAAAGTCCAATTCGCCTATTATGTTCTGCGCAGAAAAGCAGATAGGACATTTGTTCAAATGCCCATTCTTCTCGTTTGTCATATTTTAGTCCAAACACTTTCCAATTCATATTTCAATAATTTTGTTTGTTAGGTATTACTCCCCTCACACCTCCCTTGGGATTCTTCACGTCGCCCTTGTAGCGGGGGATAATATGCATGTGGACATGAAAAACAGATTGTCCTGCTGTCTCGTTCACATTTATGCCGATATTATATCCGTCAGGATGGAAGCGCTCATCAATGCACTTTTTCACATACAGAAGCATAACGTTCATAGCTTCACGCTCATGGTTAGTAAGATCAAAATACGATGCAACATGTCGTTTGGGGAATTATCAACGCATGACCAGAAGAAACCGGATAACCATCATAGAAAGCCACACAAGTGGCTGTTTCGCAAATTATTTCCACACGTCTTGAAAGACGACAGAAAGGGCACTTCTCTCCTTCCTTCCGGGGCAGTTTGTTAAAATGATTATATTGATATAACTCATAAATACTATTGCATACAAGACTATGGAAAGGTAAACGAACATTGCATTGGTAAGTGTATTGCTTATAAATGGCATGCAATCGGAAACCTTCTTCTTTCAGATCTCTACGAACTGCAAAGAATGCAGAACCTTTGGGGTGCAACAAATTGGTAACATTCATCATCACCTCTGCCTGCATAAGGCTCTAACACATTCAGCACATAATTGCATATTATGGTGTCAAACTTTCCTTCGGGATAATCTGGACGATAGTAATAATCATATCCAGTAATGTCATACCCTTGTCTTTTAAGTTCATCGGTATCAAAACCGAAACCACATCCATAGTCAAGAATGCGACCTTTAAGCAAGTCATGTTTCAACAGATACCTTGTAGGCACTGAAATATCTGTACGCTTAATAGCGGTAAGATAAGGATGATTGATTCTTTCTATTTCCATATTCAGTCATATTTCCATGTGTCGTAACCCATATTGATGGCTATCTGATTCATCGGTTTGAATGTTCTTTCGTATATCTCCTAAATTGATTGTCGCTCATATCAGCCAATTCGCGTGGAGTATATCTAATGAAAGATAATCCTCAAGCGTCTTGGGAGTTTTGTGGGCGTTGACACATATGCGTAGCGAACGATGTTGTATATCTGCCAATTTGCGAAGATATATATTCAAGTCCGGGGCTTGTTGCTTTTTGAAGAATTGACACTTCCGTCAGACGGTACCAAATTCCAATTTAAGTTATGGGCTACAAAAAGTCCAAGGTAAGAAATGGTCTAAGGCATAACCACCCTGATATAATTCCTTTCCTGTGTATAAACATTGAATGGACCCACCAAGATTTATGACCATATCCCAATAACGATGTTGATTGGAAAAGAGAATCACGTTTCTCAGGCTTTATCAACTTATTGGAGATAGCTGGCACATTCGGGTTACGTACTTGTAGAAATTGAGTTAGATTCCAATAAGCAAAATCCATCAAAATATTATAATGATTGTGTATATACAAATCCCATGCTGGATTAAGCATTATATAGAATTCTGCATCACCCTTATAAAGAGCATATAAGCAACCGTTTTCCAATGTCTGTGAACGAATCACCATTTCCTTGTCATCAGATGTGTTAATCCAAGGACGAAGAAAACGAAAAGGCACATTGAAAGTAAGAATCCTCAAACGACTCTTTGTCTGAATATCCTCCAGCCTGTCACGCAATAAAGCACAAATAGTTTCAACATCTGCATCAATGGGAATTCCCGTTATCTTCTGTAACTCTATCACAATGTTAAAAAGCGAATCACTTTTACCGAATGACAAACGGAAATAATGTATCGGATACCAAGCATTGGCAATCATTCTAATCACAATATCCCACACGTCAATACGTAGTTCCTCTGTTTTTGCGTGAATCTGCAAAATTGAGAGAAACCAAAAATATTTATACGTTGCTACTGTATTTGCAAACACTTTACCAAGTCTAACGGTACTTAATGATTGCGATTGTGGGATATTCATATAATAATGTTATTTATGAAACATATTTTCAAGTTCCTTTATCTTTCTCATCAATTCTTCGAATGTAGGTTTTCCTCCATATATCATAGATGACCGCATATCCTTGTAATCATTATACCAATCGTCAATGACATCATCGGGAGACAATAGCCTTATGCGTTTGCGTATGTCGGGAGTATAATCTACCCCACTCATGCTTGTTAATAATTCACGATGGTGGTATATTGCATTCCAGTATACATCGTTTGTTTTAGCTTGTGCCAAAATGTTTGTGTTTATCATTTGCACAAAGTTGAACAAATGATAAGATTCGTTTAATATCACCTCAAATTCACGCATTAGCGTGTTATCATTCTTATTGGTGATATATGTGAGCTCGTTTGAATGGGTAATTCGTTCATTTCTTACTTCTCCTATATTTTTGATTACTTGCATTAGGATGCTCTGGATTGGTCATTTCGAGATATCCAGGCTTCAACAAGAGCCATAATGTATGTCTGAATATTCTTGCTATGATATGTCACGCCCACTCTTTCGAGAATTTCCTTGCTGCTACGTGGCACACTACAGAAGTTTACTATATCCCTTTGTTTATTTGTTATTTTAGGACGCTTAGTGTCAGAGTCTGCATTAAAAATGTCAGAGTTGGTATCTAAGCTAGTGTCAGAGTCTGCATTGAAAGTGTCAGAGTTAGTATCTAAATTGGTGCCAGAGTCTCCAAGTTTAGTGTCTAAGTTGCCGTTGACTTGGTTACTTTTGCCATTAACTTGGTTACTTTCGTTATCGACTTGATTTACCTACTGGCCTATTTATAGTAATCACGAACTCATTTGTCCTGTCATTATTGGTGAACGAGACATTCACATCCTCAGACAAGGCACGAAGCATACCACTACCCACTCCTGTGTAGGGAAGCAAGTGAATGGCATTTGTGAAAAGAAACATATTTCGTGGCATAGAAGTTCCCACAACAATATCATCTACGGAAAGTCCATTAGGGGAGAGTTCCCGGGCTGTGTATTTCCACTCTGTCATCAAAGATGAAGATGCGGATAGGGGCTTTCGCATTCAGCGAGCGATGTACCAAAGCATTTACGGTGAACTCAACAAGACTGGTATAGGGTATCTCCAACACACCCTTCGAATTGAATTCATCCCCAACTTGTATATGACGCAAGTTTCGGGTGAAGAAATCCATAATGGTCTCGAACTGATGAAGCAGATTGCCTTCAATGTCGGCATCATTCACTTTATCACGAAATTGTGTACCGCCAAGATTGTTGCCCACAAAACAGATACACTTTGCCGTCATTACCGGAAGCCAACGCTGAGTGTACTTCCCAAACAATAACATTGCGGCCACTGTGATTTTTCCATCAGGACGAATGAAACGTAGGTTACGCAGCAGCTTCTCTCCATCGTGACCACTGGCGATAACGGAACAGACCGTATCTAAAGAGGCTTCGCGGAATGCGTCACCCACGAGCCCTTTTCTCACTAATACTTTTTCGAACTTATTGTTCAGGAAGGCTTTGATGGTACTTTCGTCCAAATCTTTGATGGCAGCATCTCTCACTCCTGCTTCATCTGGCGAGAAGCTACCGCAATCAGTCATCATCTCGGCAAGCCTCGGCATTATCGAACACTTTGCGCTTGTCGGCACCGTTCTTCACCCACACAATGCCACGATTGTCATGATAGGGCTTGTTCACTCCTTCTTGATGTGAGCCACAACAAGACTTCCGCCATCTACGGAATTGTTTCCACATCAATAAGGATGGCAGGAACAACATTCTCTGATGCAATGTTGCTAAGTGTATTAGTGGTTTCCTGCACTTCCAGATACGACAAAGGATTGACGCTACCAGTTTTATCCTTCACGCCAACAACCAGTGTACCACCACGTGCATTACTGAACGCTACCAGTTCGCAACCAATATCATAGTTGTCAAGAAGCCGCTCTTTGAATTGCACTTTACTGACCTCGCCAAGTCTTATCTGTTGTATAATATCTATTTCTTTCATTGTTCAAATGTTTTTGGTTGAGTAGCCTACCTGCATCAATATTCAAGGCCTCTGCTATACGTAGGAGGTTTCTTGCGTCCGGCTGCATGGTGTTCGTCACCCATTTGGAAACAGTAGCCCTGTCTTTTCCCTAATTGTTCTGCCAGCCACTTACTACTTTTTGTTCTTCTGCCAGCACAATCTTCAGCCTGTTAATCATTTCTTTTTCCATAAAAAGACATTCTTTTCGGTGTAAAAGTATAAATAAACCATGAAAATCACGAAGAAATACATCAAAAAAGAGCGTTATTTTATAAATAATTGGCGATAATATCAATCGCGTTCTTTGTTTATGGCGGCACATGTGGAAAGTATGGGACTCTATATAGCCCATTCAAATGGGGTAATAACAATATTTACTTCCTTTTATTTCATCTCGTTTCTGCGTAAACAATGCGTAAACAAACGGTTTCAGTTAGGGGATTCTGTGAGTTTCATAGGGGATAGCAAAATTCATAACCGTCTGATATACAACCAAGATTAACCAAATAAGTTATCACAGAATATCATCTTATCGTTCTCATAATCTGGAGGTCCCTGGTTCAAGCCCAGGCTGGTCCACAAAAAGGTTGTAACACAAGTTGTTACAACCTTTTTTTTATCCGGTATCGGAACCGAATCTATTGCTTCCTCTAATTTTTGCCCCCTTTCAGAGAATTTATTCCATGCCCAAAGTATATGAGAATATACTAGTTCCCACAAAATTATGATTTTAAAGATACGGAAGAGGTAAATAAAACGGGCATCATTAAAGAAACCCTAGATAGGGACTAACTAAAAAGGCAATAGTATCTCCAATTCCCCTCCCTTCGGGAAGGGATGGCTGAAAGCCGGGGTGGTAGGTAAAACAAGGTTGTATCTATTTTACTATGAATGAAAGAATTGCGTATTCACCTACCACCTCCCCCTGCGGGTACTCCTCCTTCCCGAAGGAGGAGATTTAAGATACTACCGACTTTTTAATCAGCCCAAAAAAAAATCCCATTTTGAAAACCACTCTTGGCACCAAAATGGGATAACACAAACAAAACAAACAATATTGGAGCGATTTTCACAAACAGCTTCCTTTTCTTAATCTATATTTCATAACACTTATTAGTTCTCTCTAATGTGAAAGTAATATTTCACCGCAAAAATATTATTTCTCCATTACATATAAAAAAGCTATATAATTGTAGTTATAAAAAATAATTTATTTAGATATAAAGATCTATCTAAAACTATTAAGAATAATTTTTAATAATCGATCAACTCTTTATTTATCAGCAATATACAGTAAAAAAATCATTTATACTGAAACAAAAAACAATCCATAAAAGCAAACACTGACTTTCGCATTCAAAACGCAAAAGCGAAGCAAACAACCTAAAATATTTCACTTTATAAAATCACAATCCCAGCATCACAAACAGAGTAAACTACTCAACAACTTTCCATTCTGAGATTTAATTTCTATATTTGGGAAATGTCCAACAAGCACTTATATATTTATCTATGACTGATACTATTTCATATCAATACGCTGCTCCGTCTGTCTTACAACGTTCGTCTGATCAGGACGAATTATTTCTGGCAAAATACAGTGAAATAGAAAAGAAAGAAGCTCCCTGTTTCTTTTGGGGGAAGCTGACACAACCTTATATGACGGCACGCTGCCTCATTGCGTTGTCCAACGTGGTACAATCCAGTTTTAATCTGACTCCTGCCCAAGCTTTCCATGCTGAAAGACCCGATTGTGACGGCAGGAAATGAACGTTTACGCTTCGAAGGATTTTCGAATTGTGCAGGCGTATATGCCAGAGTCGATGTACTGCCCGACGGACACGACGGAGAGTTCCTGGAGAACGGAACAACGAATGTTGACTTCAATGCCGGTATGATTTCTGCACTGGGAAGCATCAGCAAACAAGAAAAAGTAGTGATGTCAGTCGGACCTAAGGAGGTAGGGCTTTACAATAAAAGGTGAAAAAGTAATAGAACGCAAAGTACCGCTGCCCGTAAAATGGATAAAGGGGCTGACCACGGTACAGATTTACCAGTCTGTTGCCGAACGGATGTATTCATTCAATCGTATACAGACTTTGCAACTCTTTCAGACACTCCCCAAAGGAACCGTGAAATGTGACTATTATTTGGTGATGCGCGGACAAAAACCGGCCTTTTCACCGGTGAAAAGTCTGAATGCCGTTTGTATCGGAGGGGTACATCGTCTGCGCCTGCTCGAACCCCTGTTGCCGTTTGCCGACGACTGAGAGTCTTTGTCCATCCGACGATGCAATCGACCATTTGGCAACTCTATTTCGGTCCGGTTCGTTTCAGCCTTTCCCTGTCGCGGGAATGCTGGCGCGGATTCTCCGGAGAAGGTGCGGCATTGGACGCCCTGCTTGAAGACGTCCCGGAGAAATGGATAGCAGCGATGGATAAATACAGTTACGCCAACCAGCAGTTCAACCCCACTCTTTTTCGCTATTGAGGAGCACATTGATCTCGATAAGGTGGATTCTCTGTCTGCACGACTGGCAGCTATGGGGTTACTGGGCTTCGATCTGGATGATAATAGTTTCTTTTATCGTCGCCTGCCCTTTAAGACAGAGCGTATCCTGAGCCTCAATCCGCGTATGATAGCTGCCGAGAAGCTATTGGAAGAAGAGAAAGTGGAAATTATATCAAATGACGGAAATCGGACCGAAGCACGTGTCGCTGGGAGCGGAGGAGTAAGACATACGGTTATTCTGGACAGGGAAAGTGAGAAAGAACGCTGCACCTGTACCTGGTTTAGCGGCAATCAGGGAGAACGGGGAGCCTGCAAACATATTTTAGCAGTCAAAAACGAGTACAATGGAAGAACTGAAACACGAATTGGAGAAACTAGCCAAAACTTATGTGGATACTCCGGAGAAAGAAGAAAAGATATTGATTCCTTTTATCAAGCGATTATTAGAACTCCCGATGAAAGAAAGACGGAAAGTGATTCCAACTATCGGAGAACTGCAATATGAAAGAGGAGAAGGTTGGATGACTTGCTGCGACCCTGCCCGAAGGCGTTTTCTTGCCGCAATTGAGTTTATAAGTGCCAATAAACGTGAGATGACCATGGCATACGAAATAGATTTTGAGCTACTCTGCAAACTGCTCCAGCTTTTACCGCCCCACTTGGTTATCCGACTTCATTAATGGTGATCACTCATTCTATAGCTTCAACCTAAACTATCAAGAACTCATGCAAGCTCGTAGATTTGGGGTATATAAAAAGCTTTCTCCGAAGCTCTTGGGACAAATGGTCCCCTGGCAGATCAGAATAAGATCTTCCAACAGCAAAGAAGAAGAGACTTTCGACAGCAGCCCACTGCTGAAACGGGAAATCACCTTAAAAGAGCATATTTGGTACGTCTTCGAATATGAATCAAATCTCGGCTACCTGGACGATTGCGCCAAGCGTGCTTATAAAGAAGGGATTACGGTGCAGGACGAAAGTTTCAGCGCAATTCTCTATCGTTTCTCGCTCGACGGACATCTGGACAGAAACCAGCTTCTGCGAGCAACACTTTCCACCTTCAACCGAAGTTTTAAAAAAGACATGGTAAATTGGTTTGCCGGACTCTTTGAAGAATTGCAGCCAAGGGCGGAAGAACTCATATCCCTGCAAGAAGAAATCATGCAAGTGTTCACCTCTCCATACACCAAACCGGTGAATGTGATGTTACAGCAATTAAAAAAGATTGCTTCCGAAGGCGGGTTCCGCTATCAGGAGTTTATCGAGCGTGCGACTACTCTTTTCTTTTCCAGCCCCAAAACTCACTGCTTACTATTTATTCCATTTTTGAGCAGATCGTTGCCGGGCACCCCGAAATGAAAGAAGCGTGTTGCATCCCACTCTGCCAACTATTCCTAAAGAAAGATGAAAGCCTGCAAAAGAAAGCTGCCAGCCTTTATATCAAAATACGGAGACGCATCCTCTTCTACATTGCAAGAGACATTGCTATCTTACCAATCCGAGATGTTCCAGAGCGTACAGGATATACTTGTTTCTTTCATGAAGCAGCCTGCGGAAGAAACTGGCCTTCCCGAAACAACCTTCCAAGAAAAGGTTCGTATTTGTCGGGAAGACAACCGTATCCCGTTTCCTGCCAATAAAGAAGATTTTCTGTTCCAGCTCAGCCGCCTGTTCGACATGGATGAAAGTTGGGAAACAGACACAACGATTGCCGCCCTCATCGCCTTCCATCCCCAGTTGGATGAAGAAGATTTCAGCCGGATGGAGCCTGTATTCCAACGGGCAGCCAACATCATTATCAACAGTTGGGCAGTATACGAGAACTTTCTTGCCACTTTCCTGCTGGAATATCAACGTTTATGGACACAAAAAAGACACTGCCAACCAAGGATTCCTAAGTAAAATCTTCGCACGCCTGGAAGAAAGACTCAAAGGAATAGACGCAAACAGAGGAGCCTACGACGAACGTGCTTTCAAGCGTCTTGCAGACTGGCAGCCAACTTACAGCAATAGAACCTGTTTTGAACCTATCAAACAATTGTGGCTGGAAGTAATCCGTAAAATCAAAAAAGGCGACTCATTACCTTTACTCTCTACTCCGACACATAGCCCGGCATACATCCAGGCCACCGAACTTGTACGACGGCTCGCCGTTTATCAGGAAGCGAATGCAAAGCCTTGTTCATGGGACTTTCAGCTGGCCATAGCACGCTGCGCTTTAGAAGACAAGGAAGAAGCCATTGCTGTCGCCCGACAATTATTAAATAATGAATATCTGCATCTTTGTCTCTTTTTATTAGATAAGGGGACGCAGCCCGAACCACCGTACAATCATCCATCTGCCTGGCTTGCAGCCGGACTGGTGAAAGAGCCGGATACTGAATTCGAAGCATTCAAAAACTTCTCCTGCAACACGCTGCCCCACAATTACCTGACAGGAAATTACGGCTGGAAAGAACCGGCACAGAAAGAAAATCAATATGCAGCAGATGTACGTCTGCTCCAGCTCGATTTCTACAAGTGGCATGAGTATGCAGAACACAACAGCAACCAGCCTTTGGCAAGAACATCTGATCATCAACAGCAGATACAATATAGGCGATTCCGACTATATGGAACGTCTGTTCAGCTTCTTCCCCAACCAACCGGAACCACTGGTTGCACAAATCATCAACTGCTACATGGACTTCGGTTCACCGCAGGAAGAGAGCAAACGCAGTGTAGCCAATGCTTTACGTATGTTATTGTCTTTTCACTGTCCGCTCCGGGAGATGAGTTTACTGTTGCTGGGCGGAGGCCTGCTTTTACTGACAAAACCGTCCGTTCATACGCTGCGGAGCTATGGGTGGAAGGCATCGCTAACAACAGAATAGACAATCACCGGTTAGGAGAAATAGTAGCACGAATTATCAATATGGGCATTGTTCCGCTAAAACGCTTCACCACAGAAGTGTATGAAAGCATATACAAACGAAGCGCCTTTCACAATCAACAACTGGAAGAGTTACTCACTGTATTGATCGGCGGATTGCCCGACAATCCGGTCACCGGACAAAAACAGTTACTCGAACTCTACGCGGAAGTGCTTCGCATGAACGGTCATTGCGTAACTGACGACAAAGTCCGCGAGCGCCTGGAAATGTGGAAAAGAATGCTAATCTGAAAAAAGTAGTTACGGCATTAGAGAGGTGATAGGTAACAGGTAATAAGTAATAGGTAATATTGCTTGGTATCAGGTTTTTATCATTTCAGGTGATCTTAATTGATTTAAAGTAGACTAATTTATAAACACGGATATTGTTATCATATATCCTTCAATCAAAATTATAACCATGACTGCACTAGAAACACAGCTTACCGAGATAGTAGAAAAAGAGCAAGGGCAGAAGATCATTCCTTTTCTTCAGAAACTGACACAGGAGGAGGGAGAGCCTCATTCCCTGCCTCAGCCGATTGGAAGAATACTATAATAAGTTTGTCCAAAGGCTGGAAGAAAGGACATACGGTACGCGTGCCACGTCGGGACAGCATCACATTATTGATCTTGCCGCCCTTGTGATTTTTCCCCTCAAGGAATTTCGCAAACACGAATGGGGGATAAACACAGCGCATCTGAACGAGATAGCTGCATGGCATATTCCCACGTGGCTGGATAGTTATTTCGTTGAAGGTGAAGGTAAAGGAGTTTGGCGGTTTTTACAATATGGACTACGAGATATTGATGGACTGGATAGAAAGGGGTATTCTCACCATTTCCCCTCTCCGCAGACGATAGCAGGTTATCTGGTTAACTATATCCACACTACCCCCGTATTAGAAAAGCGGGATATTACAATCAACGAGCACATCTGGTATTTGTTTGAATATGACTGCGGGCAAAACTGGCACGCCAATCCGGCCAAAGGATATCCTTATTATACATTCCAGCACTTCACCGAGAACGGAAAGTTAGACCGTATGCGTGTACTGAAAGAGTCTTTGCTGGCAATCAACCGGAACTTCAACAAGAACCTGTGCAGCTGGTTTGCCGGTATGTTTACGGCACTCAATCCCAGCGTTGAAGAACAACTGACATTGCAGCCGGAGATGCTTGCCGCACTATCTTCTCCCCCATAGCCGTCCGATAAATATCATCCTCGGTCTTCTGAAGAATCTGTGCAGCCATCCCCGGTTCCTGACAGATGATTTTCTGGATCAGACCACTGTCCTCTTCGCTTCGGACGTAAAAAGCTGTCCATCAAAACACGCTGGGAGTTCTCAGTAAACTGGCGAAAGAGAAAAAAGAATATCGTGATACCATCTGTTGCGCTGCCGCACAAGGGTTGATGAGTCGCGACGAATCTACTCAGAACAAGATAGTGAAACTGATTCAGACATTTGGAGAAACAGAGTCGCCCACATTGAAAGAAGCACTCTCTGCTTATGCAGAAACAATGCTGACCAGCACTAAAAAGAGTTGGCAGCTTTTATCTGAAAGACAATGTTTCAGATGCTTTATCTACCGATAAAGTCTTGCTGACTACTCTTGACGAGCAGGCAAGTGTCGCCTCCTTCGACTATGAACCGATGCCACCCATCCTTCGGGAAGACAACCGGATACAGGAAATTACTTCCATCGAAGACCTGATATTTCTGGCCAGCCAAATACTAGATTCCAATGAGCTATACCACTTCGACCTTTTCCTGAATGCGTTGGTAGAATGGAATGAGCAACTGGAAGCGAAACATATCACCCAATGGACACCTGTTCTTCAACGTGCCTATAAGTTACTTTATCAATGGCGGAAGTTCACGCAACGGAATATTGGATTCTATGATGGCAACGTTCCTTATCGACTACGCAAAACTATTAATCAAGCTGTTTCCCTGTAGAAGCAAAAAAAAAAGAACTGAGCACCCTGCACGAGAAAATGGTGCAGAAAGACGAACTTCAGAAAGGTCAGTGGAGATATCGCAATCTGCAGAGAATAACCATCCGCCAAAAGAGTAATAAAAGAACGGAATTTCTATTCACAAACAATTACTGTACCGGACATTAGACCTTTTGGAAAGTAACGAGAACCGACTTCCCATGCTATCCACTCCTACGCATATGCCTGCATTTATTGACCCCATAGTTCTGATAAAAAGACTCGGACAATATCAGCAGGCCAATGCCGAACTCGGACGATATAGATATGCAGATAGCCCTGTCGAGGATGGCATTGAATAATTATCCTCGCAAGACTTTCCGACTGTCCTTCAGGAATTGGAAGGGGAATACCAAAATTTGTTTTCCTTCTTGATAGAGCAAAAGATGCAGTACCACAAAGCGCTCCCTTCGCCCATCCTTCATGGTGGATGACAGCAGGATTGATCAAATCACCGGAGACGGTTTATACTGAATTTAAAGATTTCTCTTATAGCAAAAAAGGCTCACGCGAATTTCTGACGGAAACTTCTCATGGTGGACTTTCCAAACCCTCATTCATATACTGATTATCACAACAAAGTGGTCAACTGGACATCTTCAACCCTTAGTTTCAATGTTCCGGAAGGAGAGAACATCCACATCGTCAACAAAGGAAAGTATGATGAGAGAGTGAGTTATCACTGTATGATCCGCATCCGCTACTGGTGGAAATGTATTCACAGATAGAACGTTATGACGATATACAAAACGATCTGCCCCGCCTTGTATGGCTGGCTCCCAATACACCGGAACCATTGTTTGTATGGTGCATCCGCTGTGCCATTTATGATCCGATGCTAAATGAAGTGAGAGAAGTTGGTATCACCAAGCCACCATAGAGGCACTCCACCAATTAAGGCACGAATGGCATGAGACCTCTTATCTGCTGGAAGCGAGTTGTATGCTGGTAGCCGACAAGACTTCCCGTTCTTATGCCGCCGGAATATGGACGGACCGTGTCAACACAGGATGTATAGACAGTGCACGTATCGGCAGGATACTGGGTTGCACCAACGTACCGGATGGGGACCTCTGAAAAGACTTACCGACTTGATACAACAGCAAATGATAAACGTCAGCCCACTACACAACCGGGAACTGGAGCTGCTACTTACATCACTGATTGCCGAACTTCCGGAACAGCCTGTCAAGGAACTGAAGAAGCTGCTGGAAATATATTCGGAACTGCTGTCTGTCAATAACAGCAGAGTAACGGATGAACGTATTCTGCAACTACTCGAAATATGGAAGAATACGGCCAATCTAAAAAAGTAATAGTCAGTATCAACCGCTGAAAATCCGGATAAATCACAGAAGAAGGTGTGCCGGTATTCAGACTATATTTGCATATATGGGTATAGTTACCGTTCATGCAGGGTATAGTAACCTAACATGCAGGATATATATGTCCAACGTACAGGGGATATATATCCAACACGCAGGGCATATATGTCCAACGCGCAGGATATATAGATCCAACAAACAGCGTAAAAAGGCTTTTTATTGGTGCTAAATTCAAAAAAGAAGTATCTTTGGCACACAAAACCCAAAGGAGTAATGATGATGCTGAAATATAGTTTATTTGTCTTTTTTTCTGCTGGCAGGGTATTCCTGCGTATCGGGGCATAAGGAGACAAAGACATCTGCAGAGACCGAAATAACGTACACAGACTCTATGTGCGCAGGACTCGGGAGATATAAGCCCCCGAAGGTACAGCATCCGACTGTACATCCCTTGCTCATGCGGACTCCATTGATGCAGATTCTATTTATACATCCCCCTCGCAGAAAAAATGAATCCGCCAGTACACTGATTCCAAGGCATCAAAAGCCCGATGGCTCTTTACATGGATTCTCTGAGACTAATAAATATAGCGGAGCCTGGACAACAGCATCGCCATCAGCCTAATGTACACAAAAGCGGATAACTTCACCGGAGAAATTCTTTATGACGACCTGTCCGAAGCCTATCTGCATCCTCATGCGGCGTATGCCCTCTTAAAAGCACAAGAAGCACTGAAGGTACTGCATCCATCTTACAGTCTCATTATTTACGACGCTGCGTCCGATGTCGGTACAGAGAAAAATGTGGGATGTGGTCAAAGGAACTTCCAAATACAGATATGTCTCCAATCCCAACCGTGGGCGGACTTCATAATTACGGCCTGGCGGTGAGACATCAGCATTCAGGACTCGCTGGGGCGACCGTTGCCTATGGGCACAAAAGGTAGATCATCTTGGGTAGAAGCGCACATCACCGAAGAAGGCGAACTGATACGCAACGGAAAAATCACCGAAACAGAACGTCAGAACCGGATATTATTGAGGAAGTAATGAAAGCCGCCGGATTCCGTGCATTGCCCAGCGAATGGTGGCATTTCAACTTCTGCAGCCGGGAAGAAGCCCGGAAGAAATACAACGTAATACCATAAACGAGTACCACCATATAACGCCGAATATAAACAACCTATGATGCAAATCTCCCCGAAACCCAGGCTCTTTATCCGCGAACATCAGACGGATGATGTACGTGCTCTGGCCCTGCAAGCCCGGAAATACCCGAATGTAGATATGCCGACCGCCATCACACAGATAGCAGGAAGGCAAGTTGCCGCCGAAAAGATTCCATCATGGAGAGATACGGATGATATATGGTACCCGAAGCACCTGTCACTGGAGCAATGTTCGTCAGAAGTCACCGCCCTACAAAGCAACCCTTCTAAAAGGTAACTCCCTGACGGACCTGACCGGAGGATTCGGAATAGACTGCGCTTTCCTTGCTGCCAGATTCAAATCCGCCACTTACGTAGAACGTCAGCAGGAACTCTGCGAGATAGCAGCACACAACTTTCCCATCCTGAACCTAAACCATATCAACGTAAAGAACGAGGACGGAGTGAGTTATCTGCAAGCTATGTCTCCGGTAGACTGCATCTTCCTCGATCCTGCCCGCCGCAACGAGCACGGAGGAAAGACGGTTGCCATCTCAGACTGTGAACCCGATGTAGCCGAACTGGAAGAACTCTTACTGAACAAAGCGGAACAGGTCATGGTCAAACTCTCGCCCATGCTGGACTTGTCATTGGCATTGAAAGAGTTACAACACGTACAGGAAGTCCACATCATATCTGCCAATAATGAATGCAAAGAGTTACTACTGATACTCGGACAAGCATCGGCAGAAGAAATATCCATCCATTGCGTAAATCTCCCTACCAGGGGGGGGCACAGGAAGAACAGCATTTCGTATTCACCCGCGAACAGGAGCAGTGCAGCGAATGCAACTATACCGACACACTGGAAAAATTATCTCTATGAGCCGAACGCTTCACTCCTGAAAGCCGGGCTTTCCGCAGCATCGCCTCCGCATTTCCTGTTAAAAACTGCATCCTAACAGTCATCTTTATACTTCTGATGTGTTGGTCGAGAGCTTTCCCGGCAGGGCTTTCCACATCATTAGTCAGTGCAGCCTTAATAAAAAAAGAACTAAAAGAAAGTCTCGGAGACTTGAAAAAAAGCAAATATCACAGTACGTAACTTTCCGGCTACGGTTGCCGAACTCCGTAAACGAATCAAATTGTCGGAAGGTGGAGACACTTATCTGTTTGCCAGCACCTTAAACAACGGACAAAAAGTACTGATCCGCTGTGAGAAAGCCTGAGTCTGTAATAGCATTACAACACAGCCCCTTCCTGCACCATTACATCAGTATATGAAATAGGAACGATAAAAAGGATAAGGATCACTCAGGCTGTCCTTAAAATCCCAGACTGAATTTCCCGAAAAATAAATGAGAGTGTGTCAAAAGTCAATAGTAACGAAACTGGGGCTGACAAAAAAGTCGGCAGTATCTTAAATCTCCTCCTTCGGGAAGGAGGAGTACCCGCAGGGGGAGGTGGTAGGTGAATACACAAGCTATTGCTACTGACTTTTGACACCCCCATTAATGAGTAATATTATTACCGAAGTGTTACACTCAATTTATTCCCCGAAGGTATATCCGAACTATTGCCATACATGATTTCATATTTTCCGGGCATAATACGCATAGTATTTGTAGTCGGATCAAAGAACTCAAATGTAGTTGGCAAAAGATCAATAGATACAACACAAGTCTCTCCCGCCTTCAGCGGTACCCGACGGAAAGCGCGCAAACTCTTTATCGGCCCTTCCGCATCATCTACTTTGCGGACATACACCTGAATAACTTCAGCTCCATCATACTTCCCTGTATTCTTCACATTGACTTTAAAATTCAAATCCTGTCCGGCAGATATAATTTTCTTATTCAAACGTCCTTTAGAAATATCGAAAGTAGTATAACTCAATCCGTATCCAAAAGGAAACAAAGGAACTTCCGTCATATATCTATAGGTACGATTCTTCATACTGTAATCTTCAAAATCCGGCAACTGGTCCGTACTCCTATAAAAAGTAACGGGCGAGCTTTCCACTCGGATTAAAATCTCCGAACAGAACGTCCGCCACAGCCAATCCGCCAGACTGCCCGGGATACCATGCCTGCAAGATAGCATCACAAGACTCCATCTCAGGAACCAATGCGACCGCCGATCCGGAACAGTTGACAAACACCACCTTCTTCCCGCTTTCTTCAATGCTTTCAGGATATCACGCTGCACTTGCGGTAGTTCAATTGAAGTACGGTCGCCGCCAGCAAATCCGGGACTGTTAACGGAATACATCTCTTCGCCTTCCAAACTCGGCGAAATGCCACCTGCGAAAATAACAACATCCGCTTCTTTGACTCTATCGACAACCATCTCAGGTGAAATATGACGATAAATACCCAAATCAAATCTAAGCAATGCCTCCGCACCTGCCTGCATATATTCTATTCTGATCTTATAATCTGTCCCCGCAATTGCTTTCAACGTATATTCCCTTTTAGCACTGGCATGTTCTCCCCAATAATCAATCACCTTTTCCCCGTTCACATATACCCGATAGCCATCATCTCCTTCAATCAGCAACTCATGCTCCACTCTCTTTCGGACGAAAAGTTCCTTCATAAACAGCAGTAAAATTATATAAGCCCACACCTGTGGCAAAGACCGTATTCCCACCATTACTCAGATTAATCGGAGAATAATCTGACTTGTAGCCGCTACATCACCACTCAAATTCATATTATTCCAGTAGGTAGCCGTCAGACCGGGACGCCCATTGTTGGAGATCTCATTAAAATAAGATTCAAAAATCCGATTATCCAGTAACTCACATCCTTTCTCAAAAGGTACATCGCCTATCTTGCAGCGAATCCCTTCCAAAATAGTATATGTATGTGAGGGTACACCTTCATAGTTTCCCCATTGCATCACCGAATCAACCGCATTCGGTCCCATCACTGCGATACGTGCCCCTGTTTTTGCCAACGGAAGCACGCCATTATTGCAAAGCAATACCATAGATTTACGTGCCAGATCCAACGCCATCTGTTTGTGCAAATCACAATCCACAGTATCTATACTAATTCTGCTCCAGGGAACGATAGAATCGGATCCATCTCGCCCAAAGCAAAACGGGCTTTCAACAAACGACGCAAACTTGTGTCTATACGTTCTTCTGTGATTAATCCCTGCTTTACTGCTTCCTCCAAATGCGAATATATCGAACCACATTCAAGATCAGTTCCATTGATCACAGCAGAAGCACTGGCATCGGCAGCATCTTTATGTGTCTCATGGCGGCCTTTCACAAAAAAATCATCAATAGCACCGCAATCACTTACAACCAAATGTTTATAGCCCCATTCATCCCTCAATATTTGCGTTAACAACCGGTTGCTATCACAACAGGGCTCTCCTTCCAGGCGTTGATAAGCGCACATCACTTCCTTCACGTCTGCCTCTTGCACCAAAGCCTTGAAAGCCGGAAGGTAAGTCTCCCATAGATCACGGGGAGAGAGGTCTTCTACATCAAAAGAGTGACGTTTCGCCTCAGGACCACTATGCACTGCATAATGCTTGACACACGCATGAGCCTTGTCATATTCGGCATCTGCCGGCCCCTGCATTCCCTTTACTACAGCTACTCCCATACGGGTAGTCAGATAGGGTCTTCGCCGAAAGTCTCCTGTCCCCTCCCCCAACGCGGATCACGGAAAATATTCACATTCGGATTCCAAAAAGTAAGCCCTTCGTTTCCATATCCATAGCGATTACTGCGATGGGCATCGTGGAATTTAGCACGTCCTTCATCACTAACGGCAACATACACTCTTTCAATTGCTTCATCATCAAAGGTAGATGCCATACCCATAGTTATCGGAAACACTGTAGCCAGTCCATTACGGGCAACACCATGCAAAGCCTCACTCCACCAATTATAGGGAGCTACTCCTAACCGTTCTACCGCAAAAGAAGAATTTTTCATTAATCCTATTTTCTCTTTCAAAGTTAATCTCCTAATAAGTCTTCCGCACGCTCTTCGGGAGTAAGTTTCGGATTCTTATAAGGTTCATTCTGCGCGAAGCTGCCCATCGACGCAACGATACTCAAACTTAAAGTTAACAGTACTTTTTTCATTTTGTCCAAATTAATTAAAGCTTTATTTATTATGTTACCTTGCAATTTCACATCGGAAAACTACATTCTAATCATTGTTTTCAAATACAATAACTATGATCGGGGAATGCTGTCTGATTTATCTGTTCAAATGGAAACGCCTAACTTGAAACAGCGATGAATGATAAATGTAGTGCAAAAAAAAGCTGCCATACCAAACTTTTTTCCAACTATTTTTATTACTAAATAATTTTTGCGAATCAAAGCTTATTACTATCAGCCTCCAAACCTGATTATAGCCAAAAGTACATGAGTTTCTATTACATCATTAATAATCTGACTACTTCAGAAAGTCTATCTGAAAAGAAAAGAGGCTATTGAAAATACAGATAAAGTAACAGCCTGCTAAAAACAGCAAGAAAGAAGATAAGTATATTCCGACACTATATAAATAATGAGAAAGAAGGAATGTCTTATTTTATAACTAAAATGAAAGAAGCGACAATAGAATCTCCCAGCCTCGCTTCACCTTATCTTTCAAGAATTTCAAGGCCTTACCCATATGTATTTCTACAGTCTTCTGACTAATACCAAGCCTCTCGGCTATCTCCTTGTAACTCAGGCTTTCTTCACGGCTCAACAAGAAACACTTTCTTTGTTGTTCAGGAAGTGAATTGATTAACCGATCAATGAATATTTTTAGTTGAGAAGCGCAATAATCTTCCTCCACAGTAGTGGAGTTATAATAACCTTCGTTTCCATAGGCTACCAAAACAGAGGTTTTGAAAAGATTCTCATTTACTCTCTTCTTATTTTTATTAAATACGATGTTTCGGGTAACAATAAAGAGAAAACCTTTGATATTTTCATCTTCCTTCAGTAAATGCCTTGATTCCCACAACTTCACAAACACATCCTGAACAATTTCCTCTGCATCAGCAATTGTAGCGATGTACAATCGGCTAAAGTCATAAACCTGACTCCAATACTCGTTATACAAATCTATAAACGCTTGATGATCACCGCCCTTAATAGCCAATACTCTTTCTCTTTCGTTCATATTTGTGCAAATATTAGTGACAACAAAGCTATACATTATTTAAAAGATACAAAAATAAAACACATTTTTTTATATCCGATAGGGGTAAATGTAATATGGGGAGTATTTAGTATGTAACCGAAGTCAATAACGATCATTATCACTAATATACAAAGACGTGAATTCAATAGAACTCATTAATATTATAAAAAAAGATGTTAGCCGACAGACTGACAACTTCCGAAAGGGAACAAACTTCTCAATGAGAAGCCTATGGTTAACTTTCAGTCTCAACAATGGGATAAAACCACAAAAGGCTCATATACAAGATCATGTTCCCCGCACACCATACTCAATAAGATTATGGTCAGATGCCGGAACGAAAAACAGCCTTTAGAGAGAAACAAGAAATACTATCGTATCGGATATTCCATCGCTGCCACTGTTGCCATCTTCATTATCGGCTTTTGGATTGCCAACAATATTTCATCATCCGACATTAATATCAGTGCTCCAATGAATGATAAGCTGGCAGTCATGCTGCCGGACAGTTCGGAAGTATGGCTCAACGCAGGCTTCTCAAATTCGCTATCACAAGTCATTTCTGAACAACAGAGAAATCTTCTTGGAAAAAGGAGAAGCTTTCTTTAAAGTGAAAAAAGCTCAGGGAGCACCCTTCAGGGTTTATTTCCGGGAATCGCGTATTGAAGTGACCGGAACGGAATTCAACATCAAAGCCGGGCACATGGAATCGGAAATTACCTTATTCACCGGCTCCATCAAATTCCAGGCAGAGGAAGGACAGCGAGAACTGCCGATGCAACCGAACGAACGAATCGTATACAATACCCAGGCCAAATCAGTTGTACGCACGAATATAGATATCAACGAGTATGACTGGCGCTCAAGTAAATATCGCTTTACCAACAAGCCATTACAGGAATTCATCAATTTTATCAACCGTTCATACCATGTAAACATCATAATTAAAGAAGAAAAGTCTCAAAGAGCCTGAAGTTTAACGGAACTATACGTAAAGACGAGCCGCTTACCAATATCAGCGAAAAGATATGTATCAGCCTCGATTTAAAAGAAAAACAAGAAAATAACAACATCATATTATATTAATACATAAGAATCAATTATCAATATATTCACTATTAACCTTTTAGAAACATGAAAAACATGCATTTTAGTAACAGCATACTCAGATATGCCGTTCTATTGATTTGCTTCCTTCCAATGGCTCTCTACGCTCATGGCGCACAAGGAAAGAGAATCATTCTCAAGGGTCAGTCCATCACCATGCAACAGGCTATTCAGGCTGATTGAAGAAAATAGCCAGTACACTTTCTTCTTCAAGTCCGGTGTTATCGCCAATGACGAGAAAAAGGACTACGATTGCGAAGGAGACATTAATGAGATTTTAAGAAAAGTATTCAGTAACAGCGGAATCGACTATGTCATCAAGAACAATGAGATTATCTTGAAAAGCGCGAAAGCAGAGGCTGTTCAGCAAAGAGTCAGGGACCGAAAAGTCGGAAATCGTAGGTGTGGTAGTCGACGCCAACACAGGTGAATCCATCATCGGTGCTTCCGTACAAATCAAAGGGGCTGCTACAGGAGTAATCACCAACATTGACGGAAAGTTCACGATTATGGCTGCTCCTTCGGATGTTATTCTCATTTCTTATGTAGGATACACTCCCAAAGAAATCAAGATCGGTTCACGCAAAGTGTTATCCATCGATTTGAATGAAGATGCCAAGCAGTTGGAAGAAGTAGTCATCACAGCTTATGGTACAGGACAAAAGAAAGCCAGTATGGTAGGCTCCGTTGAATCTATTAAACCGGCTGAATTAAAGGTACCTTCTACCAATCTGTCTACTGCATTTGCCGGACGTCTGGCAGGTGTTATTGCCGTCCAGAAAAGTGGTCAGCCGGGAGGCTGATGGCGCCAACTTTTGGATTCGCGGTGTTTCGACCATGAACGGAGTCACCGATCCACTAATTATTCTGGATGGTGTACAGGTAAGTTCAAGTGACTTGAATAATCTTGATCCTGAAATTATCGATAGCTTCTCTATCCTGAAAGATGCTACCGCAACAGCGATGTACGGTACCCGTGGTGCCAACGGTGTGATGATTGTAACCACCAAATCGGGTATGAATCTGGATAAGCCGATCATCAACTTCCGCATGGAAGCACAGATGTCTCAACCGACCAGCACTCCTAAATTCGTAGACGGTGCTACTTATATGGAACTTTTCAACGAGGCCGTAAACAATGACAATAGCGGTGACGTGCTTTACAGTCAGGATAGAATTGACGGAACACGTGCCGGATTGAACCCTTATATCTATCCGAACGTAAACTGGTATGACGAACTATTCAAAGACGCTTCTTACAGCGAAAAGTTCAACTTTAACATCCGTGGCGGTGGTAAACGTGTAGACTACTTCTCCAGTATCTCTGTCAACCACGAATCCGGTATGTTGAAAAAATCGTTCAAAGGATTTCTTTTCCTATAATAATAACATTGAAATCATGCGCTATAACTTCCAGAATAACATCAATGCCAAATTGAGCAATTCTTCTAAGTTATCCTTGCGCCTGAACGTACAATTGCGTGACATGACTACTCCTAACCAGGAGTAGGAGCCATCTTTAACAATGCCATGAATACATCACCTGTTGAATTTCCAGTATATTTCCCGGATGACGGTGAAACACCTTATATAAAATGGGGAGCTACAGAACGTGTCAACGCCGACTATCAGACCAACCCGGTGGCTCAGGCTGCTACAGGCTACAACAAAGGATTCCAAAGCACAGTCATTGCAGCACTGGAATTTAACCAGAAGTTGGATTTCATCACCGAAGGTCTGAGTTTCAAAGCACTGGCTTCATTCAAGAACTGGTCGAGTTCCGAGAACAAACGTGAAGGGAAGTGGAACAAATTCGCACTGACCGGATACGAAGACGATGGCAATGGTGGCTACACCTACACAACAAGCCGTATTGGAGACGAATATACGACAAACCTGACCGCAAAGAATACAAATTCCGGCGACCGCCGTTTCTATTTGGAAGGAATGGTCAATTACAGCCGTACATTCGGTGAACATGACGTCAATGCGATGCTAATCTATAGCCAGGACGAACTTGTAAACAACACACCGGGCGATGGGAACTTTATCGGTTCATTGCCTCAACGCAAACAAGGTCTTGCAGCACGCGCCTCCTACGCTTATGCCGGAAAGTATATGGCTGAAGTGAACGTAGGATACAATGGATCGGAGAATTTTGCCAAAGGACACCGTTTCGGTCTGTTCCCTCCATTGCCGCAGGTTATAACATCAGTGAAGAATCTTTCTTCAAACCTTTGAAAAACGTTGTTTCTAAATTGAAGCTACGCGGTTCGTGGGGTCTGGTAGGTAACGACCAGATTAATGGCAGCCGTTTTATCTACATGTCTCAAATTGACCTGGGCGGCAAAGGATTTACAACAGGTGTCAATCAGAATGTAACCTACAATGGTCCCGTTTATCAACGCTATGCCAATGAAGATATTACATGGGAGGTAGGAGAAAAGATTAATTTTGGAGTCGATTTACAATTGTTCCACTCTTTAGACCTTACTTTTGATATCTTTCGCGAAAATCGTCGCGACATCTTCCAGGAGAAAGGGACCACTCCGACATATATGGGTACAGCTACCACTAAAGTATACGGCAACCTGGCAGCTATGCGCAATCAGGGATTTGAATTAGCAGCCAGCTATAACAAGCAGTTCAACAAAAACTGGTTCGTCAGCTTCAAAGGAACTTTCACATATGCGCATAATGAAATCACCAATATGATGAATCACCGAAATATCCATGGCAGTCAAAAAAATCGGAGTCAGTGCCAATAAGAATGCCATTTATATTGCCGACGGACTCTTCATTGATGCAGCAGATATTGCCAACCACCAACAACAATTGGGAGCGGCAGTGATTCCAGGAGATATCAAATATATCAATATTTCAAGAGACTGGTACGGATATGATGATAACCTGACAGATACAGACGACTGGGTATGGGCAAAACATCCCGGCGTACCGGAGATTGTATATGGCTTCGGTCCCTCTATTAAATGGAAGAATCTGGATTTCTCCTTCTTCTTCCAGGGAATAGCCAGAACCTCCTTCATGGTAAAAGATTTCCATCCCTTTGGTGACAGTATGCTGCGCAACGTACTATCATGGGTGGCAGACGAACGCTGGAGTCCCGACAATCAAAATACCAATGCGACTTACCCGCGCTTGTCACGCAAAACCAATAATAATAACAACAAATTGTCCAGCTATTGGGAGCGTAACGGTGCCTTCCTGAAATTAAAGAATGCTGAGATCGGATATACCTATAAGAATATGCGTTTATACATCAGCGGTTCTAATCTGATGACCTTTGCTCCGTTCGATCTGTGGGATCCTGAACAGGGTGGTGGCAGTGGTCTTTCATATCCGACCCAGCGCGTATTCAACATTGGATTCCAAATGACTATTAACAACAAATAATACCTTAAAGATATGAAAAAGAATACACTATATCTATTCATCCTCTTATTGATTACAGGGCTGAATACTTCCTGTAACTATCTGGATATCGTTCCCGACGAAACAGCCACGGAAAAGGATGCCTTTGCCAATCCCCGTGCCGCACTGCGATATTTATATTCCTGCTACGGATATCTGCCTCAGTCAAACATGGTTCAGTCATGTATGGACTTTACCGGTGACGAAACGATCAGCCCGTTTGCCGAAAGTTACGTAAAATTCGCTGAAGGTTCTTATGACTCAAGCAATACAATTATCAGTTATTGGAATACACTGTTTCAGGGAATACGTCAATGCTATTTGTTGAAAGAAAATATCCACTCCGTTCCTAAGATCAGCCAGGAGGAAGTCGATCTTTACACGGCAGAAGCCGACTTCCTGATCGCCTATTTCCACCTCCTTCTGATCAAATGTTACGGGCCGACCATTTTGGTAAAAGAACTTCCGGCACTCGACACTCCCGCAGAGAATATGCTTGGACGTCGTCCGTACGATGAATGTATCGACTGGGTTGCCGACTTACTTGACGATGCAGCCACCAGACTTCCTGCCACACGCAATAGTTCGGATTATGGGCGTGCCACGAGCGTCATTGCCAAAAAGGCTTAAAAGCACGTATGTTGCTTTATGCCGCTTCACCATTATTCAATGGGAACCCTGATTACACAGACTTTAAGAACCCGGACGGCGAACAGCCTCATGTCGACCACTTATTCGGAAGAAAAATACAAACGTGCAGCAGATGCAACATGGGATGCCATTCAGGCTGCATCAGGAGCCGGTCACGGTTCTATATAGCCAGTACTACAAGTAATGCTTATCCGGAACCGACCAACCTGACAGAACGCACACTTCGTATGACTTTCATGGATAGCGAAAACTACAAAGAAGTCATTTTCCCCGAAACCCGTAAAGCAGGTGCTTATGGTATTCAACGTAAATCCATACCTTTCTTCCCACGTGGCTCGTGGAATGGTATAGCCCCCACTATTACCATGCTCGACCGCTTCTACACAGTCAATGGATTACCGATTGACGAAGACCCCGAATTCAATACAAACAACAAACTGGATATCGTAACCATCCCTGAAGGCACTACCTATGCCGAACCGGGAAAAAAGAACATTATACATGAACATGAACCGCGAACCCCGATTCTATGCGTGGGTTGCATTTGAGAACGGTTATTATGAATGTCGTACAGACGATAAAAGATATGCTTATCACAAATTCTGGGGTGCTGAGCGTTCTGAAGGAGACAAGTGGTTGACCGGATTTCTGGCAACAGAAAACTGCGGTGTCAGAGCCGATGACGGAAAGATAGTCACTGCGGCACGCTCTCAGAACTACTCCAAAACAGGATACCTGAACAAAAAGGTGTACACCCAGGGATACAAGCTACCGTTGGTACCCCCCGGACCAACGGTAGAATATCCATGGCCTGTGATACGTCTCGCCGAACTTTACCTGAACTATGCCGAAGCCTGCGTAGGATATGGTAAAGAAGGATATCCCGAAAAAGGAATGGCTTATCTAGACAAAGTACGCGAACGCGCCGGACTAAAACCGGTACTGGAAAAGCTGGGCAAATGCCAAAGTTCCTTTGACAAGCTATGACGGCCAATGCGGTCCCGACGGCAGAGTGATGAAAATCGTCAGACAGGAACGTATGATCGAGCTTTATCAGGAGAATCATAATTTCTGGGACATCCGCCGCTGGAAAATGGGAGAAACTTATTTCAATGTCAAGGCACGTGGTCTGAACATTCTTGCCGAGACAATGGAAGACTTCGCCAAGATTGTGGAGATACAGGACAAGCGTACATTCGATGCACCCCGTCAGTATCTGATGCCTATTCCGGCAGGTGAAGTAAGCAAGAACCCGAACATGGTGCAGAATCCGGGCTACTAATCAATGATGAATAACAATTATTAAAAACAATCTGATTATGAAAAAAGATACTTATGACGATATGTCTTATCGGAGGATTAGCCATGCTCTGGTCTTGCAGCGATGACAAAGATTCCTATCCGGTACCCAGCGACATCGAAAATCTGAAAGCGACTCCCGCTCCGGGACAGATTACCCTGAGCCTGGACCAACCCTGCCGATGAAAACTTATATTATGTACAGATAGAATATACCATCGGAGCCACAGGAAAGTCATACAGAAAACAAGTCAGTCAATATGCCAATGAACTGGTAATAGACAATCTGCTCCAAAAGTACGGTGAAATCAACTTCACCGTACAAGCCTTCAATCGTGGCAACACCGCAGGCACCATCCATCAGATAACTGCACAAGCAGAAAAGGCAAGTCCTACGTTTGGCACTCCCGTAAAGATAGATCTGGACTATAAGAAAATATGGACGAATGCTCCATTTCCTACCCGGCCGATCAAAGACCTGGTAGACGGAAATATAGCAACCTTCTTCCACTCGTGGTGGAGCTCACTAGTAGAAATTCCACATTATCTGGTAGTAGATTTAGGCGAAGAAGTCAGTGCTATTAAATTCCGTTCGACCAATACCAACCGTGCGAACGATAGTTCATGGAAAACGATCAACCTATATACAAGTGATAGTTATAATCCAGCAGAATGGTTTGATGGCGTCGAGAAAATTGATGGCAACACAGTGGATATCTCACAGGCAGGCACCCACAAGGAAACTACCTTAACGGGACTTCCCGACGGAGTGAGCGAAGTGTACAACTCAGAGGTAATTCCGCTGTCAAAACCTTCCCGCTATCTTTGGTTCGAAGTGACAGAGACCACGAAGGGCACTCCTTATTTTGCTTTAGGAGAACTGGAAATCTATCAATGTTCAATGGTCGTACTTGAATAAAAAAAAAGAATGAAGAAATATATACTGCTTTTCTTTCTATTATCGTTGCTGCCATGCCTGTCTACGGCATGCTCTGACGATGACGGCTCTTCAACCCCAATTTAACCGTTGGAAAAGAGACAGTTGATTTCAATAGTGAGTCCGGTAGCCAGAATGTAGCTGTCACTACCAATGTGGATACCTGGACTGTCAAATCAGATAAAAATTGGTGCCACCCGTCAGCAGACGGGAAGGCACTGAAAATATCTGTAGACGAAAGCGACGAACGGTACGTGCGCAAAGCAACCGTTACCGTGATAGCTGCCGACCAGACAAAGACAATCACAGTACGCCAGTTGGGATACGAAGCAGCCATTCTGGTTGACCAGTCCAGCTTTGAGGTAGGTGTTATCGGTGGAGAAATCCAGTTTGACGTGACGACAAATGTAGAAGTAGCCATCACTTTGCCGGAATGGATTACCGCAAAACCTGCCAGCCGTGCACCGGCCACAGTCACCACCCCCATACATATATGGTGAAAGCAACCGGACTTGACAGTCAGCGTCATGGCAACATTGAAATAACGGAAGTATTACCGACTATCGATCCCGATACGGAACAGGCAGAACCTGTAAGCGCATCCGTATTTGTTACTCAGAAAGGACTCAACGAATTTGCCGAAGGCAACGGAGAAGACGTAAAAGGTGACATCAAGATCAAAATAGTAAGCGGAACGGCTTCTTCTTTTCAATCCGGCAGCAACATCGAAAAATCTTTTGACGGAGATTATTCGACACTTTATCATTCAGTTGGAGTAATGGCGCAAGCAACTATTTCCCCATCACATTAACCTATAATTTTGAAACAGTCACAGATGTCGATTATTTGATTTACCATCCGCGCAACAACGGAAATAATGGTAGATTCAAAGAAACAGAAATACAATATTCAGCAGACGGTCACACATTCACAAAACTTATTGATAAGGATTTTCAAGGTTCGGCTACGGCAGGCAAAGTAACATTTGACCAAACGATACAGGCAAAGTCTTTCCGTTTCATCGTAAAAAGCGGTTCCGGTGACGGACAAGGATTTGCTTCGTGCGCCGAGATGGAGTTCTTTGCAAAGAATCCCGTGAACTTTGATTATTCGACTCTCTTCACAGACGCAAGTTGCAGTGAACTGAAAACCGGTATTACGGAAGATGACATAGCGCAGTGCGAATACCCGTTCTTTAAGAATATAGCCTACTATATGATTAAAGGCAAGTATCCCGCAGAGTTCCGTATCAGCGAGTTCAAGGCATACCCCAATCCGGATATCCAGTCGGAAACCCACAAGACCAACCCTTACAGCCAGTTGGACAATCCGACCGGAATATCGGTCAAGGCAGGTGAAAACCTGATTGTACTGGTGGGAGACACACACGGATATGACATCGGACTGCGGGTACAGAATCTGGATGCACCTGAGAATGACGGTTTTGGCGGAGTGACCTACTTACTGAATCAGGGAATCAACAAGCTTACTATCAGCGAACAAGGACTGGTGTACGTGATGTATGTCACAAAAACGCTGGACGATCCGGCAGCGGCCCCTGTCAAAATCCATTTTGCATCGGGAAAGGTGAACGGCTACTTCGACTCACAAAACCCGGAGCATAACGGACGCTGGTCGGAACTGCTCAACAAAGCAACCAACCGGTATTTTGACGTACTGGGGAAATATGCCCACCTCACTTTCGAGACGAGTGACCTACGGACGTACACAGGTTCCAAGGGAGATGAACTGATAGACCTTTATGACAAGATCGTGTACAGCGAGCAGCAGTTGCTGGGCTTGGAGAAATACGACAAGATGTTCAGAAACCGGATGTATCTGAATGTCATGTATAAGTCCTATATGTACGCCACAGCCTATCACACAGCCTACAACCGAACAACAATGAATGAAATCTGTAGTCCGGAGAAACTGAAGACAAGCGCTTGCTGGGGACCGGCACACGAGATAGGACATTGCAATCAGACCCCGTCCGGGAGTATTGTGGGGCGGCAACACGGAAGTGACGAACAACATCATGTCCGAGTACATACAGACCACCATTTTTCGGCCAGCCCTCCCCGCATACAGGTCGAAGACATGGGAATCACCTACCGAAACAGATACTCCAAAGCATGGAGTGGGATTATCGCTGCCGGAAGTCCGCATGCCGACTTCCAGAATCTGGGAAAGAATAATGCCAACGATGTATTCTGTGCCTCGTTCCCTTCTGGCAACTGGAACTCTATTTCGGGAAAGTGCTGGGCAGGACTCCGTTGCAACAGGCGGACAAAGGAGGTTTTATCCGAAGTATATGAATACGCGCAATAAAGACTACACGGAATGACTCACGGAGAAATTCAGCTTGACTTTGTATATACCTGCTCCAAGATTTCCGGTATGAACTTACTCGACTTCTTCACCAAATGGGGATTCCTGACTCCGGTCGACAAGGAACTGGACGACTACGGGAAAAAGCAGCTGACCGTGACACAAGACATGATAGACGCTCTCAAACAGAAAGTGAACGCACTGGGAGGCACCCGTCCGGATGTCGCTTTAGAATACATTTCGGATAACACGTACGAACTGTATAAAACGAAAACCGCCATCATCAAAGGAGAGAATGCCACTCATGCTCCCAAGACATTTACGGTAGGTTCCGGCGATAATGCGGTGACTTACAACGGTGAGACCATCACGATCAAGAACTGGACCAATGTAGTGACGTACGAAGTGAAAAGATGAAACCGGCAAATTCATCCTCATCTGCAGCGGCGAAAATGCCCCTTCTCTGTAGATACATTCACCATTCGGTTCGCTGGAAAGATGGTTTCGGTTAAGCGCCGTTTCCGTTACGGGCGAACGTATCGACATTCCAATGAATTGATCGTATCTCAGATACATTCAAGATAACTTTTTATCGGGTTAGGTATCGAAGGGTGTCCGCAGGCGGGCGCCCTTCTTGCGCTCACAATCGTAGCATATTTGTTACGCGTTCTTCAATCAACTGTAAAAAGCAAGAAACGTCAAACCTCTACTTTTGCAGCAAATAATTAACGCACGCTAACATTTATGAAACGATTTCTCAGATTAGTCTCTTTGCTCTTTTAATCATGAGTACAAGCGGAAATACTTTTGCAGAAGGAAAAAGTAAACGTAGCCCGACAGGGTACGATCCGCGGACGCATAGTAGACACTTCAAACAAATTCTTCCGGGAGCATCCATCTATATTGAAAAATTACACACCGGAGTGACCAGTGATGTCAACGGTTATTATACTTTCGCCAATCTTACTCCGGGCACATATACCGTGAAAGTCAGCTACGTAGGCTACTCACCCGTTGAAATGAAAATCACCATTCCGGCAGGAAAGACACTCGAAAAGGACGTCGTACTCAATGAAGGGCTCGAACTGCAGGAAGTAGTGGTAGGCGGCGCCTTCCAGGGACAACGCCGCGCCATCAACTCACAAAAGAACACACTCGGAATCACCAATGTCGTTTCAGCCGATCAGGTGGGTAAAGTTCCCTGACTCCAATATCGGAGACGCACTGAAGCGTATCAATGGTATTAATGTACAATACGATCAGGGAGAAGCCCGCTTCGGACAAGTACGCGGAACTTCGGCCGATCTTAGTTCTGTGACAATCAACGGCAACCGTCTCCCTTCTGCCGAAGGCGACACCCGTAATGTCCAGCTCGACCTTATCCCCGCAGACATGGTGCAGACAATCGAAGTAAGCAAGGTAGTCACCTCGGATATGGATGGAGATGCCATTGGCGGCTCTATCAATCTGATTACTAAAAGTACTCCTTATAAACGAACCATCAGTGCCACAGCAGGAACCGGCTACAACTGGATTAGCCAGAAAGCACAGCTGAACTTGGATTTACTTATGGCGACCGCTTCTTCAACGACAAACTGGGAATGATGGCAGCCGTCTCTTATCAGAATGCTCCGGTAGGTTCGGATGATGTAGAATTTGAATACGACGTCAAAAAAAAGGCGAGGTAGTAATGGTAGAAGCACAGAAACGCCAGTACTACGTGACGTGAACGCCAAAGCTACTCCTGGCTTTCGATTACGACATCAACCCGAACCACCGGCTGACGCTGCAAGGTATCTACAACCGTCGCCACGACTGGGAAAACCGCTACCGCGTCACCTACAAAGACCTCGACAAAACAGGACCGGACGATGAAGGCGAAATGCAGCAATCCGCCCAGATCGAGACAAGGGAGGTACTCCCGACAACAAAACGCCCGCTTGGAATTACAACAGACAATGGACCTCAGTCTGAGCGGTGAACATCAGTTCGGCAAACTATCAATGAACTGGGGAGCTTCTTTCCTACGCACGTGCCAGCGAAGACCGTCCGAACGAAAGATACTTCAACCTGAAACAAGGACTTTCTCGGCTTTACCATCGTGGATGCAGGCGGCCGTTTCCCTTACGTGACTACCGATGTCAACCTGCACAACGGAGAAGCGGACAGCGAAAGGGGCAAATGGAAAGTGAAAGAACTGACCGAAAGCAACCAGGAAATCTACGAAAAGACCTGAAGTTCAAAGTAGACTTCGAACTGCCGCTGGCCAACGGCATCTATGGCAACAGCCTGAAATTCGGAGCAAAGTATGCATCCAAGACTAAAAATCGCATGTAACCGTCTACGACTACGCAGACGCCTACAAGGATGCATACAAAACAGCGTATATGGACAACCTCACGAGTGAGATTCGCGACGGCTATCATGCCGGGAAATCAATATAAGTCGACCGATTTCGTATCCAAAGAATACCTGGGTTCGCTCGACCTGCAGCAGCATGGAGGGCGAACAGGTGCTCGAAGAATCATCCGGCAACTATCATGCTAAAGAGAATGTGACTTCCGCTTTTTTCCGCTTCGACCAGAACCTGGGAAAGAAACTAAAAATGATGCTGGGTCTCCGCATGGAAGCCACTCATATCAAATACGACGGCTGGAACTGGAACGGCCGACGACAAAGACGAAGACAGAAACCCTCGAACCTACCGGAAACCATAAAAACAACTATGTCAACTGGCTCCCCAGCGTATTATTGAAATACGATGTGACCGATGACTTAAAGCTCCGCGCTTCGTTCACCGAGACACTGAGGCGTCCGAAATACTCCGCATTGATCCCCTGTGTCAATATCAACCGCAGCGACAACGAACTCGTGATGGGTAACTCCGACCTGACCCCGACCATCTCCTACAACTTCGACCTCAGCGCAGACTACTACCTCAAAAGTGTCGGTCTGATCAGCGCAGGTATCTTCTACAAGAAGATCAATGACTTTATCGTCGATCAGGTCATCGGTGACTACACCTATCAGAACAACGAATACAAGAAGTTCACCCAGCCCAAAAACGCCGGCGACGCCGACCTGCTGGGCGTAGAACTGGCCTATCAACGCGACTTCGGCTTCATTGCTCCCGCACTGAAATGTATCGGTTTCTATGGTACGTACACCTACACCCACACCCAAGTGAACAACTTCAACTTCGAAGGTCGTGAGAACGAGAAAGACCTGTCCCTGCCGGGATCACCCGAACATACGGCAAACGCCTCACTCTACTTCGAAAAAGAAAGGTTTTAACGTACGTCTCTCCTACAACTTTGCATCCAGCTTTATCGACGAAATGGGAGAAGTTGCAGCTCTAGACCGTTACTATGACGCAGTGAGCTACATGGACCTGAACGCCAGCTACACCTTCGGCAAGAAGATAAAGACCACGTTCTATGCAGACGCCACCAACCTGCTGAACCAACCTCTGCGTTATTATCAGGGCACTAAAGACCGTACCATGCAGTCTGAACACTACGGTGTAAAGATAAACGCCGGCGTAAAAGTTAACTTCTGACAGCACGCAAAGCGAAAACCTCCGTTCTAAGAATGGAACGCCCCGTTGGTTTTAAAGGAACGGGGTCTTGGTTTTAAACCAACGCCTCGTTCCTTTAAAACCAAAAGAACAGAGAATTTCAGTCTTTCATTAACGACAATTATAAACAACTAATAATCAATATAATATGAAGATAAAAAGGCTTATTCATTCTTCTTTTCCTTTCCGTCTTTACATTCGCCCACGCACAGCTCACGGATTATTCCATCTTTGACAAGAAGTTTAACTTCTACGTAGCGAATGATTTAGGTCGCAACGGATATTACGACCAAAAGCCAATAGCCGAACTGATGGGGACAATGGGCGAAGAGATAGGTCCCGAATTTGTATTAGCCACCGGAGACGTTCACCACTTCGACGGAGTGCGTAGCGTGAACGACCCTTTGTGGATGACCAACTACGAGCTTATCTACTCCCACCCCGAACTGATGATCGACTGGTTCTCCATCTTAGGCAACCACGAATACCGTGGAAGCACTCAGGCAGTACTGGACTATACGAACATCAGCCGCCGCTGGTCCATGCCTGCCCGCTACTACACCAAGGTATTCGAAGAGAAAGGTGCCACCATCCGCATCGTCTGGATTGACACGACTCCCTCTGATTGAGAAATACCGCCAGGAAAGTGATAAATATCCCGATGCCTGCAAACAGGACATCAGCAAACAGCTGTCATGGCTGGAATCTGTACTGGCAAGTGCCAAGGAGGACTGGATCATCGTAGCCGGACATCATCCCATCTACGCTTATACTCCCAAAGAGGAAAGCGAACGACTGGACATGCAGAAACGGGTTGACACCATCTTACGCAAGCACAAGGTAGATATGTACATCTGCGGACACATCCATAACTTCCAGCATATCCGGGTTCCGGGAAGTGACATCGATTATGTCGTTAACTCCTCCGGCTCACTGGCACGCAAAGTAGAACCTATCGAAGGTACAAAGTTCTGTAGTCCTGAACCGGGTTTCTCCGTCTGCTCTATCAACAAGAAAGAACTCAATCTACGCATGATAGACAAGAAAGGGAATATGCTTTATACGATCACCCGAAAGAAATAAATTCTCTATTAAAGAAAGAAATTCTACTCTCAGAAAAAAAACACACGACAAAGGGCGTCTCCTTCGCGATGAAGGGGCGCCCTGATTTATTATAGTACTCCTTTGCCCCGACAGATGATCAAAGCAAAAATCACAAGTTCATTAAGTAACGAAGCTTATATTATTCTGATTTGTTACTCTGACTAGCAGTATCCGCAGTGTTACTCTTGCTTAGATCATTCTTGGGAGTCGTCGTTGCGTTCCCATCACGGACAGCCATGTAATGCGGAGACATAATCTCAATTCGCTTCATTAAACTTATCCTGAATAGTCTGATGCAAATCAGAATAAATCTGAGACATCTTATGCGCCTCCTTGATATACGCATTCACCTGATACACCGGATACCAGTCGCTCAACGAAGTTTCCAGCACGAACGGGCGCGGGTCATCCACTACTCGGGCGTATTCAACGCAGCATCAATCAGTATCTGATTGACCTGGCGCCAGGGGACATCATAACCGATGGATACCTCCGAATGGATAATCAAGCCATACTCCCGTGCCGATGTACTATAATTCACGGTATGTGAAGACATGATAAAGAGTTGGGCACCGTCACCACCTCATTTTCGGAGTGCGGATACGGGTGACAAGCGGCGTCTTCTCTATGATATCGCAGGTGGTATCGTTCAGTTTAATCCGGTCGCCCATCTTGAACGGGCGCATATAGGTAATCACCAGCCCGGCAATAATATTTCCGATAACGGTACTTGATCCAAGAGAGACAATCAATCCGACAAAGACCGAAATCCCTTGGAATACCCCAGAATCAGAACCCGGCAGATAAGGGTAAATCATCGCGATCATAAATGCGTAGAGCAGGAACCGGACGATGTGGAAGGTCGGCATGGCCCAATCCGGGTAAAAACCGTTGAATTTAAGACGCCCCGCTTCTATCTCACGAGCCAGATAAAGCACCATACGTACCAGATACTTCACCGCATACCAGATAACAACAATTGTAAACAGATTGGGGACATAGTCTATTATATCCACAAAGATTTTCCGAATCGGATTCCAGATATAACCCAGCAAGCGGTATGCCAGTCCTTCGGTCTGCGGGAAGATGATAAAATCAAAGGGACAGTAATCAACAGTTGTATCCCCATAAGGATATAACGTCCGATGCCTGCCAAAAAGACTAACAGATTGGCTTGTTTTTGAGCATCCAGCAACTCATATCCCTGGATAGACACAGGCTTTATCTTTGTATCTTTCAGACGCAGGATACGTACTTTCAGTTTGCGAAATGCCCAGTTGGTCAGACGGAAAAGGAGATACTGACCGACAATCACCAACAGAAAATAAAGGATACGCTTCGCCATTCGCCAAATGCTGTGCTCCGCTTTCATCTCATGCAGTTTGGTGATTACATTCTGCCGCCTCTCTTTGGCAAGGGAGTCACGGGAGACTCCTTCCCACAAAGCATCCTGATCTGTAAGAGATAACAATACTTTATTGCCATACATCAGGTCGGAAACAATATCCGAATGGTCGATGGAAACGGAATCGGGACGGAGATTAAAACGCTTTCCTATCTCTTCGATAGCGGCACCGGTCATCTGTGCCCGTTGCTGGGAGTGTATCCGCCCCGTTTTGTAAAAAGATAAAACAGGGTATCCCCTTCGGCAACTACCGGTATTCCTTTCGTGAATTGACGCAGTGAGTCGATACGCTGCCGTTGCTGGGAGAATTTCACCGAATCGGCGGACAGCATCTGAAGCCTCATCTGCTCCATCTCCATACGCATATTGGCTTCATTGAGCCGCGCTTCTTCCAATGATTTCTGCAGATTTGCCACACGGGCAGAATCAGAATCCCGATGCAAAAGAGACTGGATGCGTTGCTACTGTATCTCCGGCGAAAATCTTCTTGACTGCCTGCTCCAGTTGCGCCTGTACATTGACTGCAAGGGAAGCCATTATGAGCAGCAATGCAAACCGTTTTATTTTTTTTTTCATATCCATATAGAATGATTCCAAGTTAGGTGAATTAACTTTAATTTCACTTTTTAATAAACATGGCAAACATACGGATTGTTTTTTGACATAACAATTCCTAAATGATTATCTTTGCCCCAAAAGAGAAAAATTATGAATATACTATTACTTATCGGAGGATTAATTCTCATTTTACTAGGAGCTAACGGACTGACAGACGGTGCCGCTTCCGTAGCCAAACGTTTCCGCATACCTTCCATCGTTATCGGACTGACCATTGTCGCTTTCGGCACGTCCGCTCCGGAACTGACGGTGAGTGTCGCTTCAGCCCTGAAAGGAAGCGCGGACATTGCCATAGGTAATGTAGTAGGAAGTAACATATTCAATACGCTGATGATCGTGGGATGTACGGCACTGTTCGCTCCGATTGTCATCACCCGGAATACCTTACGAAAAGAGATACCGCTCTGTATCCTCTCGTCTGTGGTATTGCTGATATGCGCCAATGACATATTCCTCGATAATGCCACAGAAAATATACTGAACAGAGTAGACGGTCTGCTTTTACTCTGCTTCTTCGCCATCTTCATGGGGTATACGTTTGCCATCGCTTTCCCAAAATCTTCCGCTGCACCGGAACCGGCAGCACCGGAACACACGGCACCGGAAGAAGAGATCGCCTGCTTTCGTGGTGGAAATCCATTCTCTATATCATTGGCGGACTGGCGGCACTCATCTATGGAGGTCAGCCTGTTCGTCAACGGAGCTACAGGGATTGCCCGCAGCATGGGAGTCAGCGAATCCATTATCGGATTAACGCTGGTAGCCGGAGGAACTTCCTGCCGGAGCTTGCCACTTCCATCGTCGCCGCACTGAAAAAGAATCCGAAATGGCTATCGGAAATGTAATCGGCAGTAATCTCTTCAATATCTTCTTTGTATTGGGGTGCAGCGCCAGTATCACTCCCCCTCCATCTTAGCGGAATTACAAACTTCGACCTGTTCACACTGGTAGGTTCCAGCATTCTGCTCTGGCTGTTCGGGCTGTTCTTTGCCAAGCGGACCATTACACGGATAGAAGGAAGCATTATGATACTTTGCTATGTAGCGTATACGGTGGTACTGATTTATAATTCTTAATAAAGTAATCCATACCCAACAATAAAAGGCTACCGGTAATCATACCCGAAGCCTTTCACTTTTATCATAGAAACAAATCATTTATTCCACTTCAACCGCAGTCAATACATTCACACCATACTTTCCATCCTTAGAAATCCACCAGTCCGTATCCCCATTGGCACAATGGATGGCATAACGAGGATTATATCTGAGTCTGTCCGATCCGTCCGGTATCCACAGACCTAACTTATAAGTTCCGGCAGTCACCGAGGCAGGAGTTCAAGAGATACATCCACTGTATGCATCAGCGAAGTATAAGCAGAATCCTTTGGTTCGAACGGTTGCCAGTTCTTTGGATTGGCATCGGTCGGAAATTCCGTAACCTCTCCTGCATCATCAATCAATACAAAATAAACAGGATGTTCACCAAATACGGTGGCAAAAACCTCTGTTCTTCAAAGCTCAGTTTCAAGATGTTCTCCTTTCCACTCACTAATTTGCTGAAGTGACTGCTCAATCCGGTAACCCAGATGATCGCGTATATAATCGAACACATTGCGTTTTACCTTCGTTCCGTCTTTCTTCCGGAAGTAACTGTCGGACACCGGCATATGATGCTGGAGAAGGGAGTCTTCCGTTATCATCGTTTTCTTCCAGACCACCATGGAATATTCGGGCGGATTATTCTCGTCAAACCGGTTGTTGGGATGTTGCTCCTTATAATTATGTATGATACTTAGCGAAGTATAATGCTGGAGGAATAAACGTCTCGCCGCCTGCATACCGTCAATAATCCATCCGGCAGAAGGACTGTCCGGATCAGCGCCCACGCTCCAGAATCCCCAGGGCAGTTCACCGTCTACTACGAGGTAAGGAGATTCCGCCACTATCTGATCGAACTTCGGTGTCCCTTCGTGCATATCGGCATCCCATCTGTCGGGGCGTATGACAATGAAGTCATCATGGAAAGAAAGTCTCTTATAAAGTTCCGGTTTATCTTTCAGCAGGTTCTTAAATTCCGGGAGTCTGACTTGTACATTTCTCTCCGCAGGAACCACAGAAAGCAGTTTTTCCAATACGGCAGCCTTTGTTTCTTCCGAGTTTTCCAGTCCCTGAACCGAACTGTGCCATTCGCCCCACGCGCCAATCATTCCGGCTTGTACGACCAGAATCAGGTCTTTATTTTTCTCCAGGAAAGGTTTTAATTGATCCAAGTGCGCCAGTAGCTGTTCGCCGGTAGGACCGACAGGCGACCGTCCCATAAAGTCGCGTTCGTAGGCAAAGCGCAGTACGGCCTTTTTTTCCTTGCTTTTGCAGTTCATCAAAATATGCCTGCATGGTCCGGAAGTTTTCTTCAGACAGTTCTTTACCTATTAAATAAGTCAGATAAAAAGTAGCTCTGTGAGAGTGAAACACTATCTGCTACATATTTAGCAGACAATTCATTCAGTTCTTCGGTAGGAGTGTCTTTTCGTGCAGCACATCCACCGCGGTTTCCAGCCGGAATCCTCTTCCCGGGTTGTATAATCCATTTTCTCCCCTGCGTCATCTACACAGATTCCACGAAACTCCAGCGTCCGTTGACTATGACCGCATCCGCTTGCCAATAAAGCAAAGAGTGCAACTATCATGCTGCTACCTATCCAATTCCTTTTCATAGTAATAATTTTGTTTACCGGACAAATGTATGACAAATCCGGTGACAAGCATTATTTACCGGTCATTTTGTATAAGAAAGTATCAGCATCTGATAAATAACGCAAAAGTATTAGTTAATGCTAAAATTGTATTTGCCCTGCTGTCGGAATAATTCTACCTTTGCCATACGCTTCAGCTATGCCTCCATAGCCGTAGATTTAATCTTAAAAATAAGGCAATACATGAAAAGACTTCATTGGATCTTACTATTAATGATTCTGCTGATCCCGACAGAAAGTATCAGTGCCAAAAAGAAAACAGAGAAAAGTGACAGAGAAATCTGGTGCGACGTAATGTACCGGATGGCTGCTCCTGTATTAAGCAACATGAGCGAAGGTCTGCTGAAACAGAATATGCTCGTAGAATTAAGTCCGACATGGGACGGGCGCAATCAGAACGTCACTTATATGGAATGCTTCGGTCGTCTAATGGGGACTGGCACCGTGGCTGTCATTGCCCGATGATGATACTCCGGAAGGACTCCAACGCAAACAACTGCGGGAATGGGCATTGAAAAGCTATGCTAACGCGGTAGATCCCGCTTCCCCCGATTATCTGTTATGGCGTCAGGAGAATCAGACCTTGGTGGATGCCGCCTTCCTGGCAGAAAGTTTCCTGAGAAGTTATGATGCCTTATGGATGCCATTGGACAGCATCACCAAGCAGCGGTATATCGCCGAATTTACGGATCTCAGACGGGTCGATCCTTCCTATAGCAACTGGCTGTTGTTCAGCGCCACCGTCGAGTCCTTCCTTCGGAAAAGCTGGTGCGCCCAGTGACACTTACCGCATCAGTTCCTCTCTGCGCAAGATAGAAGAATGGTATGTAGGTGACGGCTGGTATTCGGACGGACCTCGTTTCGCATTCGATTATTACAATAGCTTCGTCATACATCCTATGTATATAGAAGCACTGGAGATAATCACCGAAGCCGGCAAACGTGAGAAGATAGGAAATATGCCCGGCTGCAACTTCCATGAAGCGATCAGACGTGCCCAACGATTCGGAGTAATCCTCGAACGCCTCATCTCTCCGGAAGGTACGCTACCTGTTTTCGGACGTTCTATCACTTACCGTACCGGGTCTTTGCAGACATTAGCCCTGCTTGCGTGGCGCAACTGGCTTCCCGAAGAATTATCAAACGGACAGGTCCGCACAGCCATGACGGCTGTCATCCAACGTATGTTCGGGGACGGCCGCAACTTCAATACAGCAGGTTTTCTGACACTGGGATTCAACGGTTCCCAGCCCGGTATTTCCGATTATTACACTAATAACGGCAGCTTGTATATGGCATCGCTTGCTTTCCTCCCCGCTTAGGTCTGTCTGCCGATGATCCCTTTTGGACGGATGCTTCACAATCCTGGACTTCGAAAAAAGCATGGGAAGGAGAAGAGTTTCCGAAAGATCATTCTTATCATAAAGAATAAGTGAGAATCAGCGTCTTATAATAGTTTCCAGTCGCACTGGAAACTATTGTCCATTCACACCGGAAACTGTTTTATCACAGCCAGCTCTTGACTTTTCCTTTTTTTATTTTGTATCTTTGAAGGTAGTCAAAAAGAAGAAAAGCAATATGAAACGTATAAAATATAAGACATAACAGCAGCCAATAAGGCATCTGTTTCCATCTATAGGAATGGAAAAGGGAGAGAATCAGCTCTGATTTTCTCCCTTTTTGTTTATATAATTCCAAGGTTACTCAGAAATTTCCCAAAAATAGTTTTTAATAAACTTGGATACCGTTTATAATAAACCCTTCAACTATTTATTAAAAACGCTCAAACGGTTTATTATAAAACTGTAAGGATATTATTGTAGCCAAGCCGAAAGGATATTCATATTTGAGCAGAAGAATCATTAAAACGGTCAATATTATAGACAAATAGTCAACGACAGAATTTGACAGCCAAAGAAACAACGCCAAGCAAAAGACAAAATTTTAAAAGAAATACCATAAAAGTATTAGTATCTGCTAATATTATATTTGTCTCCCCTTAAAATAGTCTTACCTTTGCTCATCATTAGTTATGGCCTTTGATTCAATAACGAATAAAACATTAACCATATAAATAAAAGTATCATGAATAAACAAACCTTTTTAACACTACTTGCTACATTCGCACTCCTCTTCAGTTTCACTTTCTCCTGCCATGCCAAAGGAAAAGACAAAGCTAAACATGTTGTTTTCATCGGTTTGGACGGCTGGGGAGCCTACAGCCTTCCCAAAGCAGATATGCCGAACGTAAAGAAACTGATGGAGGACGGAGCTACACACTGAAAAAAGCGTTCTGCCCTCCCCTCTTCCAGTGCCATCAACTGGGCATCCATGTTCATGGGAGCGGGACCGGAACTTCACGGATACACCGAATGGGGATCTAAAACACCGGAACTTCCCTCACGTGTATTAAATAAGAATGGTATCTTCCCTACTGTTTTCCAATTACTGCGCGATGCCCGCCGGAAGCGGAAATAGGCTGCCTGTATGAATGGGAAGGAATTAAATATTTAGTAGATACGCTGTCTTTAAGTTATCACTATCATGTTGCCGACTGCAACAAGACTCCGAAAGAACTGGGCAATATGGCTTCTTCTTATATTAAGGAGAAACACCCCGCTCTTGTTGCCATCTGCTACGACGGCCCCGACCACACCGGACACACTGCCGGACACGACACACCGGAATATTATGAGAAACTTAAAGAACTGGATGTGTATGTCGGCCAAATCGTTCAGGCGGTAAAAGACGCGGGAATGCTGGATGATACCATTTTCATATTAACTTCCGACCATGGAGGTATCGATAAAGGTCATGGCGGAAAAACAATGCAAGAAATGGAAACTGCTTTCATCATATCCGGCAAGAATATTAAGAAAGGACTCCGGTTTGACGATGTAAGCATGATGCAATACGATGTGGCGTCCACTATCGCCCGCATCTTTCATTTAGAACAACCACAAGTTTGGATAGGTAGACCCATGGAGATTGTTTTCAAATAATCATTCAGGATGATTAATAGGATGGGAAAAGGAGAAGCTAAAATAACTGGCTTCTCCTTTTTTATTTATCTATCCACGCTCATAAGATAGGAGATTATAAATACTATTTCTTATAAGTAACAAAATGAGCAGTCATAATAGTTTTATTTCCTATAAGTAATAGAAATCACACCTCCACAGCCTGTTAATTACCGAATAATACTTGCATCAACATACATATCCTTATACCTTTGTCCCCGGTAACACAACATAATATAACTTCAATCATAAATGTACTCTTTTGACATTCTTAATAAGCAATCCAACTGATTAAAGCAGCATTCAAACATTCTGATAGGACATCTTATCTTTTGTTTATTCAAATTAAAATACAATACGATAGAATTGTATTAGTAAATGATAAAATACTACTTGTCTGACGGAGCATTATCGCCTACTTTTGCATCATCAGTTATTGGTTGAAGTTTCCATGGATCAATCAACAATTGAATAGAGTTTATAATCTAATACAATAAATTATGAGAAGAAAAATTTATTTTCTACTATTCTTTTTTCTTTGCCTGACTAGCATTCCACTGGCAGCCCAGGATATTGAAATAAAAGGAATGGTAACAGAAGCTACAACAAATGAACCCTTACCAGGAGTCACAGTCAGAGTGAAAGGTAAAGACACCGGCACAGTAACAGACATGGATGGTAAATACTCCATCAAAGCGAATAAAGGGAATATACTGATATTCTCAACAATAGGTATGAAACAAATAGAAAAGTTTGTCACGTCCGAACTCCAATCAATGTATCTATGGAAGAAGATAATATCGCTCTGGAACAAGTAGTAGTGATTGGTTATGGTACAGTGAAGAAGAGTCATCTTTCGGGGGCTGTAGGTTCGGTTAGTGCAAAAGAACTTAACGGTCAGGTTGCTTCTAACGCAGCCACAGCCCTACAAGGGAAAATACCCGGAGTATCAGTAGCCAGTTCCAGTGGTGATCCCAATGGAAGTATGACGATCAATGTACGTGGTATCAGTTCTTTATCCAACAACAATCCACTTTATGTAGTAGACGGAGCATTTGGAGATATCAGTATGGTCGATCCTAACGATATTTCCTCTATCGAAGTTTTAAAAGATGCTGCCGCGGCAGCAATCTACGGTTCACGTGCAGCAGGTGGTGTTGTACTGATTACCACTAAAAGCGGTCGTAAAGACATGCCGACTAAATTAGATGTCAATTTCTTCACAGGAGTCAGCCAGACTCCCAAAACACTGAAAGTTTTTAATGGAGAAGAATACAGCCGCTTCGCACGCTACTACAAATTAGCAGGCGACGGTTATGGTGCAGAAAATGGAGCTACCCCTTTCATTGGAGAAGGCACAGACTGGCAAGACGTAATGCTGCGTACTGCCATGACTTATAAAGCCAATGCTACCATCAGCGGCGGTTCCAAAAACGGTTCTTACAGTTCGTCAGTCAGCTACCTTAATAAAGAAGGGATACTGCGCAACACTGATCATGAATCTTATAATATCCGTTTGAAAAGCGATTATTCATTCTTCGACAATCGCTTGACAATAGGTGAATCTATGATTGTAAATCTGACAAAAGGTAGTGGATACATTCATCAGGATACCATGTTCGATATCTTTCAGTTCCCGTCAGTAGTACCGGTATACGATCCTACAAACGCAGGAGGCTGGGGTACTTCCAATGACATCAATTTACCGAATCCATTGGCTGAAATGACAGTCAACGACGAACGGACAGAAACAACCAAGATTTTCCTCAATGCTTATTTACAGGCTGAAATCATCAAAGGACTAAAGTACAAACTCAATGTAGGTATCAGAAAAGAGCATACTAAGTGGCGTTATTACAAGGATGTATACGATTTAGGAACATTCGGTAAAAAAACGACAAGCCCGACCTTTGAAGAAAAATCGTCAACATGGGAATCATGGGTATGAGAAAACACCCTGAATTATGACCGTACATTCGGCAAACACAATTTGTCACTCCTTGCCGGATACTCTGCCCAGAAAGACAAAAGTTACAGCCTTTATGGTAAAAATGGAGATATGCCCCAGTTCATTGAAACAATGCCGGGCAATGTAGATCCTTCCAACCTGAAAGCATCCAGTTCGCTGAATGAACTTGCATTGGTATCTCTGTTCGGACGTGTCATGTATTCCTTTGACGACCGTTATTTATTCTCGGCATCTATTCGCCGTGACGGTTCTTCACGTTTCAAGTGGACATCAATATGGTGCATTCCTTCTGCTTCTATTGGATGGAACATCAACCGCGAAAAATTCTTTAAACCTTTAGAGAATGTATTCGATCAGTTGAAGCTGCGTTTTAGTTATGGTAAACTCGGTAATCAGGAGATGACCAGCTACTATCCGACACAAAGTGTAGTATCGGACGGCATGAACTATGTGATGAATAATTCGCCTTGGTTTGGTTCTATGCCATATGTGCAGGCAATCTCACCCGCCAATTTAACATGGGAAAATACGGAGACCTATAACATCGGTTTAGATGTCAGTCTGCTAAACGGACGATTGACGCTTACTGCTGATGCTTACGTTAAGAATACAAATGATGTGCTATTACCTATTCCTTCTACCGCATCTACCGGTATCAGCGGAAACTCTATTCAGAATGCGGGACAAGTACGGAACAAAGGATTCGAACTTGCGGTCAACTATCGCGGTGCCATCAAGGAAAAGTTCAACTATTACATCGGTGCCAATATCGCAGCCGACAAGAATGAAGTGACCAAAATAACATTAGGCGGACAAAACCTGATGATCTCCGGATACAGCGCACACGGTGCCGGTGGTCGCGGTATCAATATGTTTGCAGAAGGGCATCCGATGTCATATTTCAACCTGATCGAAACAGACGGATTATTCCGCTCGGCAGAAGAGATCGCTAATTATAAAAACAAAGACGGTGAACTCATCCAGCCCGCTGCACAAGTTGGTGATGTCCGCTACAAAGACTGGAACGGTGACGGCAAAATAAACACAGATGACCAGCATGACGTAGGAAGTCCGTTCCCCGATTTCACTTTTTGGCATAAGACTCGGCGGCGAATGGAACAACTTCGACTTTAACCTTTTCTTTTTGACGGAATGGTAGGCAACAAGATATATAATTATCCCCGTTATCGCCTGGAATCAGGAAACTTCAACGGAAACATGAGTACCGTATTGGCCAATTCATGGAGACCGGACAATCAGAACACTGATATTCCTCGTTTCTCTAAGACTGACGGTGCAGACAACAAATGGGCATACACCGACAGATGGCTGGAAGACGGCTCGTACATACGTTTGAAAACATTGGACATTGGCTATACATTACCCAAAGTTCTGACAAAGAAAATCAAACTTGAAAACGTAAGAATATACACTTCAATGGAGAACCTGTTCACATTGACCAAATATTCCGGCTATACCCCCGACCTGGGTGAAAGTTCTGTCGCAGGTGTTGCTTACAATGTATTCTCAAGAGGTATCGACCAGGGACGCTATCCATTGCCCCGTACTATTTCTTTCGGAATACAAGTCAACCTGTAATACCTTAAATTAATATTAAACATTAAACAGTTTATGAACATGAAAAGAAATTGGTTATCATATATGTGCATGGCGCTCTTTTTTTTCCGGAGCGCTGACATCGTGCAACGAATCCAGCTTTTTGAATCTGTCGGACCCCAATTACTTCACGGAAAGCAACTTCTGGAAAGATAAAGCAGATGCAGAAAGTGCTTTGGCAGCCGCCTATTCTCCGATAAAAGGAGCCATGTACGGATACTTCGGCGCATTTGACGGCTGGCTAAACTTTAAACGGTCGTGGTGACGATATCTACACAATCAAAGGAGAAGAAGTTCCGATGTGGAATATTGCAAACTTCCTGAACTCGCCCTCTACCGGAAATGATCCTTACGGGCGCTTTATTCAGGCATCCAGCGTGCCAACATCGTACTGCGGTATATTGATCAGATACCTGCATCAGGTATTACTGAAGAAGACCGCTCGATGATCAAAGGCGAAGCACTCTTTCTGCGTGGCTATCAATACTTCCTGTTAGTCAACAATTACAAAGAAGTGCCTTTGAGACTGATTCCATCCAACGAAGATGAAACCAATAAAGCCGCTGCTGAAGCTGCATTATGGGCACAAGTAGAAGAAGATCTGGATAACGCCATCAAATGCAACCTGCCAGTAGAACGCTCTACTGCCAAAGAACGCATAACTAAAGGTGCAGCTATTGCAATGCTGGGCAAAGTATATGCCACCCAACACAAATATCCGGAAGCCAAACAGCTATTAGGTACATTACTGAAAGGCTCCTTATTCTTACATGAATTGATGGACAACTTCGAAAAGAATTTCAAATGAAGAAGAGTTCAATAAAGAATCCGTATTTGAACTGGCATACAGTCCGGACGGAGACTACTCCTGGAGCAATGAAAGCGGTATCTGTTTAGGTTGCTATATTCCTCAGTTTATCGGTCCGGTAAAATCCGGCGGATGGGCTAAATTAATGCCGAACTCCCTGATCGTAGGAGAGTTTACAAAAGAAACACGTCCGAGTGATGCAGATACCAAGTTTGACAAACGTATGTATGCCAGCCTCTTTTTGATGCTGCCAACTATGGAGATAAAGTTCTAACGAGAAATGGTATGGAAATAATTACTCCATGGATGATCTTTGGGAAGGCAATGAAGGAAAAATGGCAGGCGGAGCACCAAGTTTCAACGTCAATGGGACAGCAGGTAAGTTCCTGATAAAGAAAAATACTGCATATTATGTGGATGACAAGGCACCGGACGCCATGGGCAACAAAGAAGGAAGGTCCAGCAATTTGCGCGTAATGCGCTTTGCCGAGGTACTGTTGCTTTATGCTGAAGCATGCGCCAAAACCAATGATCCGGATGGTGCCAACTATGCTTTAAACAAATCCGCCAAAGAGCAGGACTTACGGAAAGACTTTTGCACAAGCTGAATTAATGAATGAAATAGAACACCAATGCTTATTGGAGTTCTTTGCGGAAGGACATCGTTTTGACGATTTGAAACGTTGGTATTCGCCCAGCGAAATTCAGTTGATCTTCAAGGCGAATGGAAAACAAAGGTGCGGAAAACTTCCAGGAAAAACACCTTTATTATCCTATACCGACAAGTGAACTAAAACAATAATACTGCCATGGAACAAACCAGTTTATGGAAATAAAAAACCTAGCAAGATTAACTTAATAAAAGAAACAACATGAAAAGATATATTCATTACTATTCGTATCCCTCTTTCTATTCATTGGATACTCTTGTGACGATGGAAGTCTGAGTCACAGTGACGTCTACATTCCGGACCCGGTAGAAGAAACAGACGAGGATGACGGATTCTCAGCCGAACCCACCACAGAAGTCTGTCATCAAAGTACAGTTCGGAGAAGGGCACGAACATCAGATAATCGATGGCTTCGGATGTGCCTTTGCAGAGTGGTCACATCGTATATGGAACAACATGATGCGCGAAGATGTAGTCAATGATCTTTTCGGAGAAAATGGCTTGAAGGCTGAATATTTTCAGAGGTGAGGTATTTCCACACTATCAGAACCCTACCACAAACGTCATTGACTTCGGAATGAACCGTACCTTCAATCTTGCAGCCAACGATCCCTCTATGATCAATGATTACTGGAGAGACTTTAACGGTTCCGGATGTGGCGAACAAGTACAATTAGGTCAAATGTGGCTGGTAGATATCCTGCAGAAAAAATATAAAGATGTGAAATTTATATTCTCTACCTGGAGTCCTCCCGGAACTATGAAATCTAACGGAAAGCCCTCAGGCGGTAGCCTGGCGTCCGGTGCGGAAGATGCATATGCTAACTATCTGATTGACTTCATCAAAGCATACACTGAAAAGTTCGGCATTGAGATATATGCAATATCACCATCTAATGAGCCTAACAGCAGTGGAACGGGATGGAACGGTTGTAGCTGGAGTTATACCAATCTGGCTAACTTCTGCCAGAAGAATCTTCGCCCGGCTTTAGATAAAGCAGGTTATCAAGACATGAAGATTATCTTTGGAGAGCACTCGTGGTGGAAAGCAGGAGTCACTTTTTTTCTTGAAAATGGCTTGAAAGCCTGTCCCGATCTGGTTAACTCCAACATTATTGCAGCAGGCTCACGGATACACATTAATTGGCAACACTGAGTTTGTACAATCACCACTCTGCGCTGAAAATAATATTCATTTATGGAATACGGAAACCAGTTCTACAGACACATACGATCCATCCTGGAAAAACGCGATGCAATGGGCTACTACTTTCCATAATTATCTGGCAGTTTCCAACCTGAACGCATTTATCTGGTGGGCAGGTGCACGTCCTTGTACGAATAATGAAGCGTTGATCAGACTGGAAGAAGCACTTCCCGGAACCAATTATGAAAGAGCGTCCCGCTACTACAGTTACGGACAATTTACTAAGTTTATCCCGGAAGGAAGCCGACGTGTGGATATCAAGACTGTTGCTCCCGAAGGTGACGAAGAAGCATTCCCGAAAGAACTGTTGATGACAGCTTACATCAAGGACGACAATTATACGATCGTACTGGTAAACAATTCTACAAGCAAGGCCTTCGAAACCAAACTGGAAATTGAAGGAAAAGAGTTTCAGACCATGATCTCATATACATCAGATGAAGGAGTTAAGTGGCAACGCAAAAAAGTAAATCCATCTTCAGCGGATTGCGCCCATTACAGTCCCTAAGTTTAGTGTAGTAACCATCACTGGTAAAATGAAAGATATTGAAGCTGAATAAATAGTCTAAATAAACAATGAATATCATGAAAAGAAATCTATTATATTTGGCAGGATTCCTGCTTGCAGCCGCTACTGTTTTCTCCGGCTGTAATGACGATGATCCATCCTATCACGACTTAGTGCCAAATACGCAGGAGTTGATCATTAATCTGGATGAGACCCCGGAAGGAATCATTCAAATAGTTCAAGGCAACGGCAATTATAAAATTACAAGTTCCAATGAAGATGTAGCAACCGCCATTGCCGAAGGTAACAAAATTAAAGTAACAGCTCTGAAGGCCGGTAGTACCGACTTATCTATTACCGACTGGGCTAAAATGAGTACCAATGTCAAAGTCATCGTCGATCAGTTAAGTGAACTGGTTTTGTCCAATTCGGCTACAACAATGTATCCGGGTGAAAACAAGACAGTCAATGTTTATACAGGAAACAGAGGCTACAAAGTAACAGTTGACAAAGAGTCTGTCGAAAGCTACAGTAGATGAAGAAGGACATATACAGATAGAATCTCTGGCACCAGGCAATGCAACAGTTACAGTGACCGACAGACTGAACAAGAGTGCAGAATTTTCAGTAAAAGTAATAAAGAAACTTGTAGTTGACAATAGTGAAGAAATTGCTTATTTGACAGTCGGTGAACCTTTGACAATCAAGATTCTGGACGGTAACGGAGGCTATACCTGCACAAATAATGGTTCCGCCACTTATCTGAAAATGCACGATAGCGGAAAATGGAACAGATGTTATCATCGAAGGTCTTAAAAGATATCGTTTCAACAAGACGGTAACAATCAAAGACCAGGAAGGAGAGGCAATCAGCATCAATATAGTCTATATCGACGATCTTTATCTGGAGAATCCATCATATCGTTACTTAATAGCGGTGGGTCATCTTCTTATCAGTCTGTCTCTACCTCGACAGTGGGTTCCATTACTCATTCGGAAGAGTTCAATATGTCCGAAATTGTTATAAAAGGAACAGGAACTTATGCCAGCGGTTTTGCAGTTCAGTTTACAGGTGATTTGACGAAAGGCAACAAAGGTGATGCGGTACTGTATAAAGTAACAAGAAATGCAGTGGACAAAAAAGTGAAATATCCGATAGAAGATTGCCGGATCGATAAAGTGGAAGATGGTTGGTACTGGGTCGCCTTTCTTAGAACCCAATTGCACCATCCGCTCTTATATGATTACCAAACAATAGTTTATAGACTTGACACATGTATTTTTTGAAAGTACCCCATACTTTCAAAATGACAAAAGTACAAAGAGACTGTCCCTACAACACCGTATATCTCAGGTATGTCTGGCTTGCAAACAGTCTCTTTTGTCCTGTCAAGTAATACAAAAAGGATCGCAAGCCGATGCTTTACTCTAATTTTATGAATTGATATGAATAGATATGATAACAGACTACATATTCTCACGAAAGAATATGATGAGAACTCATCTCACGTGAAAATGAAAAGATACTGCCCGGCAATGGTGTTTTTGAACGATACAAATATCCCATTCTGACAGCAGAGCACCCTCCGCTGGAGTGGAGATACGACTTCAATCCGGAAACAAATCCCTATCTGATGGAACGTTTCGGCATTAACGCCGTATTCAATGCAGGCGCTATCAAATTCAACGGGAAATATCTTGTTATGGCACGGGTAGAAGGACATGACCGCAAATCATTCTTCGCCATCGCAGAAAGTCCCAATGGTATCGACAACTTCCGCTTTTTGGGAATATCCGGTACAACTGCCGGACCTATATCCGGAAGAAACGAACGTCTACGATATGCGTCTGACAAAAACACGAGGACGGATGGATATACGGTATCTTCTGCTCGGAAAGCAAAGATCCGGACGCACCCGCAGGAGACCTCACTTCGGCCATCGCAGCAGCAGGAATCATACGCAGCAGGGACCTTAAAAACTGGGAACGCCTGCCCAACCTCGTCTCCCAAAGCCAGCAACGGAATGTGGTGCTGCACCCAGAGTTCGTAGACGGAAAATATGCATTGTACACCCGTCCGCAGGACGGATTCATCGATGCAGGCAGCGGAGGCGGTATTTCATGGGCATTGATAGACGATATCACTCATGCAGTGGTCAAGAAGGAAATCGTTATAGAACAGCGCCATTATCACACGATCAAAGAAGTGAAAAACGGTGAAGGGCCTCATCCCATCAAGACTCCCCCAAGGATGGCTACATCTGGCACACGGAGTCCGTGCCTGTGCTGCCGGGCTCAGATATGTCCTATATCTGTATATGACGTCTTTAGATGATCCAAGGAAGGTGATAGCCCAGCCGGGAGGTTACTTCATGGCACCTGTGGGAGAAGAAAGAACCGGAGATGTATCCAACGTGCTATTCTCCAACGGATGGATCGCGGATGAAGACGGAACGGTATACATCTACTATGCTTCCTCCGACACACGGATGCACGTAGCGACTTCTACGATCGAACGACTAATCGATTACTGCCGGCATACACCGGAAGACAGACTCCGTTCCACGACTTCCGTGAAAAGCATATACGATATCATAGAAGCCAATAAGCTCGTGATGTCGGAAAATGCCGTTGTATTATAGTTCCGAAAGCAGTATTATCATCTGTCTTTCAGGATGTTCCATTCTGCATGATGGATGTTAACAACTGAGTTGCAGGGTATTAACAGCTGACACGTCAAGTATTAACACCTGACGTGTCAGCTATTAAAGCCTGAGAAGTCAGATAAATAGTATCAGTATGAGTTAAAATAATATTTGTTTTCTTCCCCACATTCGACCTACTTTTTGTACCTGATAGATTATTAATGTACAAAACCTAATCAAAATAGCAACATGAAATTACACACATCCGATCTTCTGATCATCTGCGCCTACCTCATTGCCATGATTGTCATCGGACTCATACTGAAGAAGCGAGCCGCACAGAATATGGACTCCTATTTCCTGGGAGGCAAATCACTGCCCTTCTATATGCTTGGCCTGTCCAATGCATCCGGAATGTTCGACATCACCGGTACGATGCTAATGGTTTACTGGGCATTTGCCTACGGATTCAAAAAAGTCTCTGGATTCCCTGGCTGTGGCCGGTATTCAATCAGATATTCCTCATGGTTTATCTGTCGGTGTGGTTGCGGCGTTCCAATGTGCTCACCGGAGCCGAATGGATCAAAACCCGCTTCGGTAAAGGCAAGGGAGCGACACTCTCTCATACCATCGTTGTCGTATTTGCGTTATTAAGCGTACTCGGATTTCTGAGTTACGGATTCATAGGAATAGGCAAATTCATGGAAATCTTTTATTCCCTGGGAAGTCATTTCACCCCTACATTCCTTTCACGGTATCACCGGAGTATGTTCCGCATGTATACGGTATCTTCTTCACAGCTATCGCCACCTTCTACGTCATGTTGGGGGAATGCTGAGCATCGTATGGACAGATGTCGTACAGTTCCTTATCATGACGGTGGCAGGCATCGTTATCGTAGTGATCGGTATGCAGATGGTGGCGCCGGATATGATACACTCCTTTGTACCTGCCGGATGGGATTCCCCTTCTTCGGATGGACGCTCGATATTGACTGGAGCAGCCGGATGAGTTTGCTGACCGAACGAATGGCGAACGAACCTTACAGTCTGATAGGCATCTTTGTCATGATGGCGTTGCTCAAAGGCATCTTCATGAGTATGGCAGGGCCTGCGCCCAACTATGATATGCAGAAAATTCTGTCCTGCAAATCTCCCAAAGAAGCGGCGATGATGAGCGGTTCCGTATCCGTCGTGCTGTTAATTCCCACGCTATCTGATGATTATGGGATTTGCATTACTTTGCCATCTATTTCTTCAAGGAAGACGGCGGACTGACACAGATGGAGGTGACCCGCACGGACTTTGAGACCATTCTTCCCCATCTGATCACACGATATGTTCCGGCAGGATTTGCAGGATTATTATTGGCAGGTCTACTGGCAGCTTTCATGTCGACCTTTGCTTCTACCGTCAATGCAGCCCCTGCATATATCGTAAAATGATATTTATCTGAAATACATCAACCCGAAAGCGAGTGTGAAGACACAGATACGCAGCAGCTATGTCATTTCCGTTGCAGTAGTGGTGGTGAGCACCGTCATCGGATTCTTCCTGAAAGATATCAATGAATCTTTCAGTGGATTGTTGAGTGCACTGTTCGGAGGATATCATCGCAGCCAACGTACTGAAATGGCATTGGTGGCGTTTCAACGGTGAAGGTTACTTGGGGAATGACTGCCGGATAGTGGCCGCTATTGTGATGAAATTTACCGTTCGGATGCATGGGTAATCTTTATTTCTTCCCCGTAACTGTTCGGCGTCTCTCTGATCGGATGTATCATCGGGACTTACAGCGCTCCGGCTACAGATGAATTTGAGACTCCTGATCAGTAACTTCTATGTCAATGTACGCCCGTGGGGATGCTGGAAACCGATTCAGGAGAAAGCAATCGCCCGTTACCCGCATATTTAGGCGAATAAAAACTTCAAAAGAGATGCCTTCAATGTGGCGATAGGAATCATCTGGCAATGTACGCTTACCATCATTCCAATGTACCTCGTTGTCCGCGAACAGTTAGGGCTCTGGAGTTCTATCGCTTTGCTTCTGATTACCACGCTCATACTCAGAAAAACCTGGTACAAGCCTTTGTGTAAGGAAGAAGCGAGATACAACGAAGAGATGAAACAAATACGATAAGTATCAGCATAATTAATTTATATCATAAATTTAGGCACGGATGACACGGATTTCACGGATTTAAGAGATCGGTCAATTAAAAACCGCGTTAATCCGTGTCATCTGTGCCTAATAAAACAGAGAACCGATCATGAAAAGACTATCCGTAATACTCTTGTCATTTTTACTATATCTTCCGCTGTGCGCACAATTTAAAGGAACCGTCTATGTCGACATCAATCAATCGGGCACATTCGACAAAGGAGACAAACCGCTGGAGGGAGTGATGGTAACAGACGGAATGAACGTAGTAAAAACAGATAGAAAAGGCCGGTTCTCCTTATCGGGATTCGAGAAAACCCGATTTATCAGCATCACTACACCTGCCGGATTCGAGACACAAATTCTACCTCCCTGTCAAGGAGGACAGGAAAAGCTATGATTTTATAGTGACCGAAAGCGAACGGACCAAGGGCAGAGAACACTCCTTTATCCATATCACCGACACGGAAGTGACCGGAGGAGTGGGGAGTTGGGTCACCGACCTACAACAATACATAAAGAACGAACAACCGGCTTTTCTGATTCATACCGGAGACATCTGCTACGAACCGGGACTCACAGTGCACAATCAAATTGTGAATGCACAAACAATGGACTGCCCCGTCTATTACTGCATAGGCAACCACGACCTGGTGAAAGGCAACTACGGCGAAGAACTTTATGAATCGATTTATGGCCCGACATGGTATTCGTTCGATGTCGGCAACGTGCATTATGTCGTTACTCCCATCGACCACGGAGACAACCCGACCGATTACACGCAAAGGGATGTATACAACTGGCTGAAGAATGACCTCGCCCTGATGAAGAAAGATCAGGCGCTTGTTCTTTTAACCACGACCTGTTTACTCCCGGCGATAACTTCGTATTCAAGGCAGACAAAAAGGATATCCTCGACTTTCGTACCTTCAACACGAAAGCACAAATTTACGGACATATGCACTACAACTACGTCCGCAATCAGAAAGGCATTTATACCATCTGCACCGGCACACTGGACAAAGGAGGCATCGATCACTCCCCTTCTTCATTCAGAGACATAAAGATAGATGCCAACGATCACCTCACAACGCAACTGCGTTATACTTTCATCGAACCGCAAATCGCTATTGTTTCTCCGATGAAGAATCAAGCAGCCCCCATACATCCGGAAACCGGCTATCAGCTTCCGGTCTCGGTCAACACCTATAACTCACAGGCAAAAAAAACATCGTCTGTTTCTTATGTGCTGAGCAATCCGGAAGACAACCGGAAATAGCCAAAAGGCAACCTGTCGCCCCTCACCGACTGGAACTGGAGCGGAAATATTCAAATACCCGCTAACGAAAACGGAAAGAAACTGAACCTGACAGTGACTTCATCATTCAACGACGGAAAGGAAGCGACTGCCACCAGGCAGTTCCTTTATCAGAAAGATTTTCAAATCGACTGCTATCGCAGGAAGGACTGGAATACCCTACTTCAGAACGCAAGTCACTCCGGTGGAATAAATGACTCCCAAATCAAACTCCCCTGCAACTACAATGGACAGCGAACACAGGAAGTAACATCTTCATGACCTCCCCTCATCGCCGGACAAAGAGTATTCATTGCCACTACCGATGATAACACGTCGCTCAACACTTATATCTGTGCATTCGACTTCCATTCCGGCAAACAACTATGGAAGTTCCGCACGGAAAACTCGGTAAAGAATACCATTGCCTGCGAAAATGGAATCGTTGTAGCCCAGGATGCCTCCTGCAATCTGTACGCCCTCGACGCAGCATCCGGAAAACCACTGTGGCAACAATACATCAACTTAAAGAACTATCCCTATCTGACCGAAGGACTGACAATTGACAAAGGAATCGTCTATGCCGGAATCGGTGCCGGACTTTCAGCCTACGACCTGAAAACAGGAAAAGTGATATGGACCAACACGGACTGGAAACAACGGGAAGGCTCGACCACCACGTTAACCATCGCCGGAGACGTACTAATCAGTGGTACCCAATGGGGAGGACTGTATGGCAACGACATCCGCACTGGCAAACAACTCTGGAAGCTCTCCGACAACGGACTCGGCAACCGAGGTGCTTCTCCGGTCTACAAAGACGGAAAATTATGGCTCATCTCCTCCAAAGCTTTTTCCTGATAGAACCTCAAACCGGTAAAGTACTCCAGCAAAAGGAACTGTCCGCCAATCTGGACGTGACATCTACTCCACTCGTAACCGAACAAGAGATTATCTTCGGCAGCGCAGACCGTGGAGTTTTCGCTCTCGACAAACCGACTCTTTTCATCAAATGGAGAGCCGAGACTTTGCCTTCTCTTGTATACACTGCTCCTTATTCTTCTACGCCGCAGGCGGGAGTAAAACAAGCCCTGTATCTTCACAAGGAATTGTCTATATCGGAGGCTTCCGACGGGTATTTATACGCCATCGACCAGTCAACAGGGATTATCAAAGACAAGTTGTACTTCGGAGCACCAGTTTTCTCAACGATAGCCGTATCGGGAAACAGAATGATAGTTTGTGACTTTGCCGGCAATGTTTACTGCTTTGCATCTAACTAAATTTGCCGGCCTCTCACTCTTCCTTATCATAATGAACGAAACCAATCGGTTTACGTTTCTTATGCTGGGGTACTTGTTTCTGTTTATCAGCCAATTGCGATAAAGCTAAATAGATGCCGTCCAATTCTTTGCGGGTATCTTCGCTAAGGTCGTTGATTGCCTCCAATGTTTCCTCACCTATCTGATTGATCATTGCGAAAGCTTTGCAACCTTGATTCTCCAACTCTTGTATGCGCTGTTTCAGCTCTTCTATTTCTTCATTCTTGGCTTCACTAGCCAATACATATTGGCGGATACTGACAAAAGCACGCATAATATTGATATTTACCCTAATGGCTACTTCCGAATGCAGGACACTTGAAAGCATGGCTACACCCTGTTCGGTAAAAGCAAACGGCTTGTAAGCACTGAAGTTATACTGGGGTGTCCCATTTTGGGATACCCTACTGGATAACAAAGAGTTAGCCTCTTCTGTCGAGAGTTCAAACATAAAGTCAATAGGAAAACGGTCAATGTTACGTCTTACGGCACGCTTTAACAAGCGGGTTTCTGTTGCATACAATTCCGCCAAATCGAAATCGAGCATCACCTTCTGCCCTCTGATCTCATATATTTTATTCTGAATAATCTGCAGTTCCATTTGTGTTATAGTTATTTCTGACAAAGGTACTCCAAATATCAGTCCAAGCAACGATTCACTACCTTTTATTTTCCGGAATCGGGCCTCCCCCTGTACAGTTTTTCCCACCCGTAGCGTTGTAATTTAAAGATTATCACGTATCTTTGCCCTCAATCATAAATACGAGATATGGCTATTACAATCAAGAAAGTCTCTACAAAGAGAACTTAAGAAGTTTATTCGCTTTAATTACAGGATGTATAAGGGCAATCCATATTCCGTGCCCGACCTTTACGACGATATGCTCAACACATTCAACAAAAAAGAAGAATGCGGCATTCGAGTTCTGTGAAGCAGATTACTTCCTGGCATACCGGGACGACAAAATCGTAGGTCGTGTGGCCGCTATCATCAATAACCGCGCCAACGAAAAGTGGGAATGCAAGAACGTCCGTTTCGGATGGATAGATTTCATTGATGACCCCGAAGTATCATCCGCACTCATCAAGACCGTCGAAGACTGGGGAAAAGAGCGCGGCATGACCCACATCACAGGTCCTCTGGGATTCACCGATTTCGATGCGGAAGGAATGCTGATCGAAGGATTCGACCAACTCAGCACAATGGCTACTATCTACAACCACCCGTACTACCCCGTACACATGGAGACTCGGTTTCGAGAAAGACGCCGACTGGGTGGAATACAAAATCTACATCCCCGATGCCATCCCCGACAAGCACAAGCGTATCACCGAACTGATTCAACGAAAATACAACCTGAAGATAAAGAAATACACCTCCGGAAGAAAAATAGCCAAAGACTACGGACAGGAAATCTTCGAACTGATGAACGAAGCATACAGCCCGCTCTACGGCTACTCCCCGCTGACGCAACGGCAAATCAACCAGTACGTAAAGATGTATCTCCCGATTCTCGACTTACGGATGGTTACCCTCATTACCGACGCCGACGACAAAAGCTGGTATGCGTAGGCATCTCCATGCCGTCTCTTGCCGAGGCCCTGCAAAAAGTCACACGGCCGTCTGCTCCCTCTAGGATGGTTCTATCTGCTGAAAGCACTGTTCATGAAACGCCGTGCCAAAATGCTTGACCTGCTGCTTGTAGCAGTCAAACCGGAGTACCAGAATAAAGGTGTTAACGCTTTGTTATTTTCCGATTTAATTCCGGTTTATCAAAAATTAGGTTTTATCTTTGCGGAAAGCAACCCCGAACTGGAACTGAACGGAAAAGTCCAGGCACAATGGGATTACTTTGAGACTAAGCAACATAAGCGCCGCCGTGCGTTCACCAAAGAGATTAAATAACAGCTATGGAAGAGAACGAATTGATATCTGTAGACAACAACAATGCAGTAGAGTACACTGACGACAACATCCGCCACCTGAGCGACATGGAACATGTGCGCACACGCCCCGGTATGTACATCGGTAGGCTGGGCGATGGCGCGCACGCCGAAGACGGAATCTATGTCCTCCTCAAAGAAGTCATTGACAACAGTATCGACGAGTTCAAAATGCAAGCCGGTAAAGAAAATCGAAATTACCGTTGAAGAGAACCTCCGCGTCAGCGTACGCGACTACGGACGAGGCATCCCGCAGGGAAAGCCTGGTAGAAGCCGTAAGCGTACTGAACACGGGTGGTAAATACGACAGCAAGGCATTTAAGAAAAGCGTCGGACTGAACGGTGTCGGTGTGAAAGCCGTCAACGCATTGAGCTCTCGTTTTGAAGTACGCAGTTACCGTGACGGTAAAGTGCGTATCGCCACATTCTCCAAAGGAAACCTGCAGACCGACGTGACGCAGGACACCGAAGAGGACAACGGAACCTTTATCTTCTTCGAACCGGACAATACGCTGTTCGTCAACTACTGCTTCAAGCCCGAATTTATCGAGACCATGTTGCGTAACTATACGTACCTCAACACGGGACTCGCCATCATTTACAACGGTCACCGCATCCTGTCGCGCAACGGTCTGGTAGACCTGCTGAACGACAACATGACGGCAACCGGCCTCTATCCCATCGTCCACCTGAAAGGAGAAGACATCGAAATCGCCTTCACTCACACCGGACAGTACGGAGAAGAGTATTACTCCTTCGTCAACGGTCAGCACACCACACAGGGGGGTACCCATCAGAGTGCTTTCAAAGAACATATCGCCCGTACCATCAAAGAGTTCTTCAACAAGAACATGGACTATACCGACATCCGTAACGGACTGGTTGCCGCCATCGCCGTCAATGTGGAAGAGCCGATCTTCGAAAGCCAGACCAAAACGAAACTGGGATCTACCAACATGACTCCCGGCGGCGTGACAGTCAACAAATACGTAGGCGACTTCATCAAGTTGGAAGTAGACAACTTCCTGCACAAAAACGCGGACGTAGCGGAAGTAATGCAGCAAAAGATACAGGAATCGGAAAGGGAACGGAAAGCCATCGCAGGCGTCACGAAGCTGGCACGCGAACGTGCCAAGAAGGCCAACCTGCACAACCGCAAGTTGCGCGACTGCCGCATCCACCTCAACGACCCGAAAGGGAAAGGAATGGAAGAAGACTCCTGCATCTTTATCACTGAGGGAGACTCTGCAAGCGGCTCCATCACCAAAAGCCGTGACGTGACTACCCAAGCTGTATTCAGCCTTCGCGGTAAACCGTTGAACTCGTTCGGACTGACGAAAAAGGTAGTTTACGAAAATGAGGAGTTCAACCTGCTGCAAGCTGCGTTAAATATAGAAGACGGCATAGAAGGACTCCGTTACAACAAAGTGATCGTTGCCACCGATGCCGATGTGGACGGTATGCACATCCGTCTGCTGCTCATCACGTTCTTCCTGCAATTCTTCCCCGACCTCATCAAGAAAGGTCACGTATATATTCTGCAAACGCCGTTATTCCGCGTGCGCAACAAGCAGAAAACGGTGTACTGCTACAGCGAGGACGAACGGGTGAACGCCATCAACGAACTAAGCCCCAACCCGGAAATCACCCGATTCAAGGGACTGGGAGAAATATCACCGGACGAATTCAAGCACTTTATCGGCAAGGATATGCGCCTGGAACAAGTGACATTGCGTAAGACAGATGCCGTAAAAGAACTGCTGGAGTTCTACATGGGCAAAATACAATGGAACGACAGAACTTTATTATAGACAATCTGGTTATAGAAGAAGACTTGGCATCATGAGAAAAGCAATATTTCCGGGTACATTCGACCCCTTCACCATCGGTCATTATTCGGTAGTGGAACGTGCACTCACCTTTATGGACGAGATAATCATCGGGATCGGTATCAACGAAAACAAGAATACCTATTTCCCCATCGAGAAAAGAGAAGAAATGATCCGGAATCTCTACAAGGACAATCCCCGCATCAAAGTGATGTCTTACGACTGTCTGACGATAGACTTTGCCCAACAGGTAGAAGCACAATTCATCGTTCGCGGCATCCGCACGGTCAAGGATTTCGAGTACGAGGAAACGATTGCCGACATTAACCGCAAACTGGCGGGCATCGAAACCATCCTGCTCTTCACAGAACCGGAACTGACCTGCGTCATCAACGATTGTACGCGAGCCTGCTGACTTACAACAAAGATATCAGCCAGTTTATCCCCGAAGGAATGGAGATAAATTGAAAGTCGGTAGTATCTCTATTGAGGCTGACTTTAAAGTCAGCCTCAGGGGAATGAAGATAGTTTGGATAACGCAAAGGTAACTTGCGAAACTTGAAATAATAATTAATGATGATGAAGAAGATTAAAGTATACGCCCTCCTGGTTTGTCTGTTGGCAACGTCTGCTGCACAGGCCCAAAGTTTCGGCTCTGCCGCCATGCGCAAACTCCAAATGGCGGAATTCGCAATTTCCAACTTCTACGTAGACAAAGTAGATGAAGACAAACTGGTAGAAGAAGCTATCATCAAGATGCTGGCACAGCCTCGACCCGCACTCCACTTACTCGGATGCCGAAGAAGTGAAGAAGATGAACGAACCGCTTCAAGGCAACTTCGAAGGCATCGGCGTACAGTTCCAGATGATCGAGGACACCCTGCTCGTCGTACAACCTGTCAGCAACGGCCCCTCCGAGAAAGTGGGCATCCTTGCCGGCGACCGCATCATTGCCGTCAACGACTCCGCCATCGCAGGAGTAAAAAAATGAGCACGGCAGATATCATGAAGCGCCTGCGTGGCCCGAAAGGTTCGAAAGTCAACCTGACCATCGTCCGCCGTGGAGTACAAGACCCGCTCGTGTTCACCGTGAAAAGAGATAAGATACCTATCCTGAGTCTCGACGCTTCCTACATGATTCAGCCAAAGATCGGATACATCCGCATCAACCGCTTTGGCGCAACCACCGCCGAAGAATTTAAGAAAGCAATGAAAGACCTGCAAAAAGCAAGGCATGAAAGACCTCATCCTCGACCTGCAAGGCAACGGCGGAGGATATCTGAACGCCGCCATCGACCTTGCCAACGAATTCCTCGGACAGAAGGAACTGATTGTTTACACCGAAGTCCGGACCGCACAGCGCAGCGAGTTCTTCGCCAAAGGAAACGGAGAGTTCCGTGACGGCCGCCTCATCGTACTGGTAGACGAATACACCGCTTCCGCCAGCGAAATCGTGAGCGGCGCAGTGCAGGATTGGGACAGAGGTATCATCGTAGGCCGACGTTCTTTCGGCAAAGGACTGGTGCAACGTCCTATCGACCTGCCGGACGGCTCCATGATCCGACTGACCATTGCACGGTACTACACCCCTGCCGGTCGTTGCATCCAAAAGCCTTATGACAGCTCGACCGATTACAATAAAGACCTGATAGACCGCTTCAACCACGGAGAACTGATGAATGCCGACAGCATCCACTTCCCCGACTCATTGAAAGTGCAGACCAAGAAACTGAAACGTACCGTCTACGGCGGAGGTGGCATCATGCCGGACTACTTCGTTCCGATTGATACGACACTCTACACGGACTATCACCGGAAACTGGTCGGCAAAGGAGTCATCATCAAATTCACAATGAAATTCATCGAAGACCACCGCAAGGAACTGGCCGATAAATATAAGAAGTTCGACAGCTTCAACGAAAAGTTTGTTATTGACGACGATATGCTCGCCACCCTCCGCGAAATGGGTGAGAAAGAAGGGGTGAAGTTTAACGAAGAGCAGTATCAGAAGGCACTTCCGCTGATCAAGACACAGGCTCAAAGCACTGATAGCCCGTGACCTCTGGGATATGAACGAATATTTCCGCGTCATGAATACAACGAACGAAAGCGTGCAGAAAGCATTGGAAATCTTCCGTTCGGGAGAGTATCAGAAGAAGTTGAAATAAACATCGAAAAATAAAACGGATAAACCGTACCCGATCAGACACCTTGGTTGTAGTATAAGTAAAATCATTAAAACAGAAGTATGATACGACAGTTTGGTTTTACTTGGACAGCAATCAGCCTGGTTACTGATGGGATACGGTTTATTTTTTTGCCCTTTCCCCTTTGCAGGCGCAGACCGCCATCAAGAAATTTTCACTAGAGCTAAAGAACGAAAGCCTGCCCGAAGCACTGAAGCAGTTGGAAAAGGCAGGAGGAAAAAACATCCTCTTCACCTACAACGGAACAGAAAGTTATCGGGTGACCGTCAGCATCCGCGAAAAAGACGGAACGCGAAGCCATCGACCTTGTACTGGCCGGCAAACCCTTCCTTTGCATCGAACGGGAAGAGTATTTCGTCGTGCAGCGGAAGAAATCGGACAAAGCCATCGCCACAGAAGGCAAAGTATATGACGAAAAAGGAGCCCCCCTGCCCTTTGTCAACATTCTCGCCCTTGCCGCCGATTCCAGTTTCCTTGCCGGAAGCGTGACCGAAGAAGACGGCTCCTTCCATCTGCCCCCGGTAGCGGGAGAAGACTGTCTGCTGAAAGCGACCTACATAGGATATCGCCCGCAAATCATCCCCCTGCCGGCAACAAAACACCATCCGCCTGCAACCCGACACAGAGTTACTGAAAGAAGTAGTCGTCACCGCCTCCCGCCCGCTGATAGAACGGAAAGGCGGAACGCTGAAGGCCAATATAGCCGGAACACCCCTTTCACTGATGGGATCGGCCAAAGAAATGATCTCCCACCTCCCTTTTGTCACCGGCTCGGACGGAGAATTTACCGTACTGGGCAGAGGCACTCCTGAAATCTATATCAACGGCCGCAAAGTCAGAGACAAGACCGAACTGGACCGTCTGCAAGCCAATGAAATACTATCGGCAGAAATCATCACTACACCGGGCGTACAATATGGCTCTTCGGTAGGCGCCGTCATCCGTCTGCGCACCATCCGCAAACGCGGACAGGGAATGAGCGGCAGTTTCTACACCGACTACTCGCAAGGACACGAACCGATCGGCAACGAAGGCATATCCCTGAACTACCGTACCGGCGGACTGGATATTTTCGTAAAAGGAGACTTTGCGGAAATCAACAATCACACAACCAACATCTCCAGCCAGGACATTTATGCTTCGTCCGACTGGAACCAATCGACAGAAAACAAAAGCAAACAAACCTACCGCACCTTCAACGGCGAACTGGGATTCAACTACGAAATCGACGAAGACCAGTCATACGGTATGCGCTATATGCCCGGCACGAACATAGGCAATGCACATACTACCAATGAAGGGACCACCCTCATCCTGCAAGATGGCAAAGAAGTAGACCACCTGCACGCTCTCCGCCAAACAGATGCCCACACCGGCTGGTGGCAGGCAGCCAACGGATACTACAACGGCACTTTCGGCAAATGGAACATCGACTTCAACGCCGACTACCTGTACGGCCGGGACCGCATCCGTCAATATGCCGAAAACAACGGAACCGAAGACGCCACTTCGAGCAACCGCGTACGCAACCACCTCTATGCCGCCAAGCTCCTGCTCACCGCCCCACTCTGGAAAGGCAAACTCAGTTTCGGCACAGAAGAGACATTCACCAACCGCCACGACGTATTTCTCCAAAGCGGCTTCTCCGCCGATGCCGACGACCGCATCAAACAAACGATGCTCTCCGGCTTCATCGACTACAGCCTGCCATTGGGAAAGTTCAACATCCTTGCCGGACTGCGCTATGAATTTCAACAAACAGATTACTACGAGAAAGGGATTCACCAAGACGACCAAAGCCCCACCTATCGCGACTGGATACCGGTAGTCAGCATCAGATACACCTCCGGCAACTGGTTCTTCGCCCTTTCTCACCGGACGCTGAAATACAGTCCCAGTTATGACATGCTCACCAGCGCCGTCACCTATCAGAACAAGTACTCCTACCAGAGCGGAGACCCGTTTCTCGTTCCTCAGATACATCGTGCGACTTTCTTTGATGCCGGATGGAAATGGATCAACTTCAGCCTCAACTACGACCATTGCTGGAATATGTACACCAGCTACACCCGACCGTATGACGACATCAACCATCCCGGTGTATTGCTGTTCGGCAGAGCAAGCATTCCGCATTCCAACCGATACGGAGGCAGCATCGTCCTTTCGCCAAAGATCGGCATATGGCAGCCTCAGTTCACCACCGGTATTGACTGGTTCAACTCTCACGCAACCTCCATAGGCATTACCCAAAACTGGAATGAACCGCGATTCTATTTCATTTTTGATAACAACTTCAGTTTCCCTAAAGGTTGGTTCTTCAACATCAAAGGAGAACTGGCGCCCGGCGCCAAACAAAGTTACGCCATCTGGAAAACCGAAGGAAGAGTAGATGCCCAACTGACCAAATCATTCCTGAAAGACCAGGCGCTGAAAGTATCGGTAACCGCGAAAGACATCTTTCACACCGGCTACAGATACTTCACCATCTATGGCGACCGTACCTTCAGTTCCAACCGTGATTATACCGATCAGCAGCGTTTCGGCATCCGGCTGAGCTATCAGTTCAACGCCACGAAGAGCAAATATAAAGGAACCGGAGCCGGAGCAAGCGAAAAGTCACGTTTGTAATTCCCGGTTTCACAAAGATGACCAACAAGTCGGTTCCATCACAAGAGAGGCTGACTAAAAAGTCAATAGTATTCCCAATCTCCTCCTTCGGGAAGGAGGAGTACCCGTAGGGGGAGGTGGTAGGTGAACACATTAAAGTTACTACTGATTTTTTTTTAGTCGAACTCGGGGAAAAGTACTATTTTTGCAGCTTCAGAATCCAGATAAAGAATGTTCCTGTTCCATAAAAACCAGACAAAACGAGAAGCCTTCGGGCAAATGTTTACGGAAATGTACGCGAATGGTCCGTTATGCCTCACAACTGATGGGCGACGGAGAGGAAGCACGGGACATCGTAAGCGAAGTGATGGAGCAGGCTTGGAAACACTTCGACCAATTGGACGAGGCCGACCGCGGAGGCTGGATTTATACAGCAGTCCGCAACACCTGCCTCAACCGGATGAAGCATCTGCAAGTGGAACGGGACAATGCGAAAGCACTCTACGAAGCAACGCTGGCCGATGTAAAAAGTAACTATCGGGAACACGAAGCACTGTTGCAGAAAGCGGAAACGATAGCCCGAAGCCTGCCGGAACCGACTTGCACCATCCTGCGGCTATGCTATTACGAACATCTCACCTATCGGGAAGTCGCCCAACAACTCGGCATCAGTCCCGACACGGTAAAAACATATATCCAAAGCATTGCTTACACTACGCGAAGCCATGAAAGAATAAAGAAGGAGGATACGCTATGGAAGAAAAAGAAAAACGTACCAGCAAAGAAGAAGAAGGTTCCGGCTACGGACTGACAGCAGACAGCGACCATTGTGAACTGACAACAGACGACCGTACCCCATTCTCCGAAAACGCAGAAACACGCCGTCTGCAAAAATGCCTTTGGTGAAGCGTTGGGTGATCTGCCTCTGCCGGACGAAGTCCGGGAAGAATGGACCACATTCCTGCAACGGCAGGCACAGCAGAAGCGCAAACTTTATCTCCGCATCTGTTTATCCGGTGGTGTGGCAGCAGCCATTGCCCTGTTATTGTTACTTTGGTCCCCTTGGCACATCACAGGCAAGGACGGCATCCAGCAGAACATCGAAATCTTCACCGCCCTCCATGCACCGGAACAAATTACCACTATCGAAGAGAACGGCAGAATCATCGTATCTACCCCGCCCGCCACGACCACCCGCCTCACATTGGAGGACGGAAGTCACGTCCTTTTAAGTGCAAACAGCCGTCTGGAATACCCCAAAGAGTTTTCCTCTCAGGGAAACCGCACCGTAAACCTCACCGGAGAAGCACGCTTCGAAGTGACCAAAGACGCCCACCGCCCCTTCATCGTCTCCGCCGATAAAATGCAGACACAAGTGCTGGGCACCGTATTCGACGTAAATGCCTATCCCGGCAATGCCCCCCCGCCGTCACCCTGTATCAAGGACGAGTAAAGGTCGGCAAAGCAGCCTCTCCCTTGAGAAAGAAATAGTACCCGGACAATGCCCCACATTGACCACTAGCGGTGACATCCGTCTGACGAAAGCCACGCAGACTGAAAAAGAAGGATGGACCAAAGACGAGTTTTATTATGACAACACCGAAATGATAACCGTACTGCAAAATATAGGAACCTGGTATAATATCAGCGTCATCTGCCATTCTGCAGACCTTTTACACAAACGAGTCCATTTCCGCTTCAGCCGGAATGTTCCGATAAAGACTCTACTGAATGTACTGAATGATTTAGGCATTGCACACTTCCAGTATAAGGATAAGCAGATAGTAGTAGAATAAACGCAATCACCTCCTGACGAAAAAAACAAACTTTCATCTGTCATCTTTCACCATTGGTCGCCAAACTCCTTATTCATCGGGGCTTCCGATGATGAAAGATGATCTTTCAATCTATCACCCGATCTTTCATCTTTCACCTCAAGAATCTTTCACTTCAAGCACCTTTTATCTTCGGGCAAATCCCGTCTACTCTTGTTTCCCGTTTACTTTCGATAGCATGCGCAGTATGGCACCATAAAAACAGAAATTCCTCTTCTCCGGATTTCGTTCTTCCTGCTCAATCCGTTCTTCTTTTCCCATGTACAAAAGCCCTTCATCAACTTCGAACGTATTTCTTCTGTCTCGCATAGCTCACACCTATTCTGCACATAGGTACGTGTCAATACCAAACGAATGATTTCCCGATTCGGACAGAAACATTCATCTTTAGCCAAAGCAGCCAGCACCACATCCAACAGGCAAAGGGTACATCGTAATTCTGTTTCCGATAATCGGTCGATACTTTCAATCTGTCCAAAAGCTGGGCCAGTTGTCTTTCAAAAGGCAAGTTTATTGGTGGAGCTTTGTAAATCAAGCTTCATCAGGCAGGGACGGGGACAAGTAGAATCATTCATCACTACTATTTTTTATTTGTTTGTGTATTCGCATACCTTCATGAAGAAGGCGCGGAAACTATTACTATATTACCCCATGAGAGGCTCTGGTAAGCCCGCGTCTGAATAATAAGCAATAGCTCCACGCCCATTAGAAGTATATAACAAATTTATATACGAAATGAACGTGGAGACTGACCGCCTATTATCTGCAGACGCAAAAAATTTACCAGATTTCTCAAAGCAGATAATAAAAACGTTATCTCCAAATCAATAAAACATATCTTTGTTTAGAAGATACGCCACAAATATAGGCATATTTTCCTAATAAGAATACCATTAAGGAAGTAAAATGAGTAAATAGAAGGGAGATGAACAAAACCGTCTACAACCAACAGACTATGTTCCTTCATCGCACGAGATACAAGAATGATTTCCCTTTCTTATTGCCTCTGCACAAAGAACAAGCTGCACGAATACCCAAAAGAAGCAGGAATACTTTGTTTATCTCCCTATTATAGTTTATCTTTGCTACTGATATAGCTAGTTGTTCACGACCGTGAGCAGCTCTTACCACGGCCGTGATCAACGCTCTTCACGGACGTGAGCAACGCTTACCACGGCCGTGAACAACTAATGATGCAAGCACCTTCATCCAACAATGCAGGCATCATAAACCAAAGATAAAGGCAGGATAACTTATGTATGAACGCTTGACAGCAAGCAGACAATCACTATATAACCCGAGTTCTGTCCAAGTCCGGAAACTAATGATTAGTTTTGCAGATCAAAGGTAGCTATATCTTTATAACAAACAAGAAACGACGAATATGTTATAACGATGTAAAGCAATGGACGAAATAGAGAAAAACAACGGTGAAATCATCATATACCGGACAGAAGACGGAAGGACACAACTTGAAGTCCGTTTGAGAATGAGAACGTTTGGCTGTCACAACAACAAATGAGTGAACTATTCCAAACTTCCCGTACTAACATAGTTGAACATATAAAGCACATCTTTGAAGAAGGTGAATTAGAGGAAAATTCAACCTGTCAGATATTCCGACAGGTTCGAATAGAAGGCACAAGAAAGGTAGAAAGAAGTATACCTTTCTATAATCTTGATATGATCATATCATTGGGATATAGAGTAAAATCACGAGTTGCCACCCACTTCCGCCGCTGGGCTACCGAACGTCTGAAAGAATATCTGATCAAAGGTTTCGCCATGGACGACCAACGTCTGAAAGAAATAGGCGGCGGCGGTTACTGGTACGAACTACTCAACCGTATACGCGATATCCGTTCATCTGAAAAAGTACTCTACCGGCAGGTTCTCGACTTGTATGCCACCAGTGTAGACTATGACCCAAAGGCAGACGAATCCATCCGGTTTTTCAAAATCGTGCAGAATAAGTTACACTATGCCGCCCACGGCCACACAGCAGCAGAAGTGATCTTCGAACGAGCGGATGCAGAAAAGCCATTTATGGGACTGGCCACATTTCCCGGCGAACAACCCGGAAAGAAGATGTGCTGATAGCTAAAAACTATCTCAATGAAAAGGAACTGAAGATATTGAACAACCTGGTTTCCGGATACTTCGACTTCGCAGAAATACAAGCTATCAAACGTTCGCCCATGTATATGTCGGACTATATACATCACCTGGACCTCATCTTATCGACCACCGGAGAGCAAGTTTTGCAGAACGCAGGCACGATCTCTCACGAACAAGCCAAACAAAAAGCTCCTCTGGGCGAATACCGAAAATATCATGTCAAAACCCTGTCGCCTGTAGAAGAGGCATATTTTGACAGTATCAAGAAACTGACAGCCGAAAACAAAGAAGAAGAAAAAAGAAATAAAATACAATAAACAGTATCATGGCAATACAATTTGAACTCTACAAGTCTCCTGCCCGGAAGGACGAAGAAGACAAGGAACTCTACCACGCACGGGTAGTCAACTTTCAGCATATCGACACCGACTATCTCGCCAAAGAAATACAACAAGCGACTTCGCTGACCGAAGGAGATGTAAAAGCGGTCCTCGAATCACTGAGCCACTTTATGGGATCACGCCTCCGGGAAGGGGAACGTGTTCACCTCGACGGCATCGGCTACTTTCAGGTAAAGCTGAACAGTCTGGAACCGATCACCTCGCCCAAGCCTGAAAGCAAACCAAATGAAACTCAAAGCAAACATCGGCTTCAAGGCGGATAAAAAACTGAGAAGTTCGGTGAGTGTCGTCAAAGTGGAACGCAGTAAACTGAAGTTACACTCAGTGCCACGCGTATTATGGTAAGCCGGAAGTAGAAGACACGTTCCGATGCCGGGGTATTATGGTAAGCCGGAAGTAGAAGACACCGTAAAATAAAGGGAAAGACAGAAAAATATGGCTTCAATAAGGGTGGAATGCTGCATCAGAACAAGTGAAATAAGCACGAAATAAGAATTTCAAATGGAAAGCGTTGCTCAATTTTGGCCGTGGCCACAATAATATTGCTATCTTTGCGTTATTATTATAAACATCTGTACCTTATTTGTACCTGTAAGAAAAAAGTAGATATGATGAGAAGAATAGATATTAAGAACTACAAAATGAATGAATTATGGCGGTAGCAAAGTATAAGATAGTACGGAAATGTCCTGTGTGCGGAGAAGAGTTCTTCGCAAGGACTTTGGAGTCCTGGTATTGTTCACCCAAATGCTCCAAGGTGGCGTGGAAGCGTAAGCATGATGAAGAAAAAACGCCAACTTGAACTGGACAAGATTGTAAGCAATATGCCCAAGTCTAAAGAGTATATCAGCATAACGGAAGCGTATGCTATGTTTGGTGCAAGCCGCTCAACCATTTATAGGCTCATCTACATGAAAAAAGATGAAATTTCATCTGGATGACAGCACCGTGTATGCTCATATACGAAAATACTCAATACCGACCCGGCAAATCGGTAATTATGTGTATGCTCACAAGGAATCAATAGACAAACTTTATAAAGATATAAAACCATTATGAAAAGATTAGATTATACTAAAGTCTCCGTCAAATTAAAGAAAAGTGAGTGGAGAGATGAGTGGTTCATCTATCTTGAAGCTTATCCTGTTTATGAGACGGGAAATGACAAACCCAAACGAGTGCGTGAATATCTCAGGAGGTCTATTACTACCCCTATATGGGATAAACGACGAAGCGAGCGAGCCGTTGCTGGTAGAATAAACACAAGCCCAAGCGAGATGACAATGGCGTTATTCAGTGTAAATCCAAGCAAGATATGGAAACTTGCCTTTATGCGGATGGCGTTCGAGTCCTGCGTCAAAAAGAGTACGACAACATGGCTCTCTTTACTGACCAGCAAATGGAAATGGCAGAACAAAGCGAACGCTCAAAATGCAATGTTCTGGAGTATATTGAGAAGTTAATCAAAGAAAGAGAGGAAACTGCGTCAGAATCGATAGTTGTCAACTGGCGCAGATTGCACACACTGTTGTCAATGTTTGCCAAGTGTGACTACATACAGTTCTCGCAGATTGACATGAAGTATATTGAGGCATTCCGTTCCTTCTTGATAAAGGCACCGCAGGGTGGTTCTAAGAAAGGAACTATTTCAAGGAATACGGCATCGACGTACTTCTCTATCTTCAAGGCGGCACTCAAACAAGCTTTCGTGGATGGCTATCTGAATTGTGATATTGCTGCCAAGGCTAAAAATATCATGTTTCAGAGTGCTCGAAGAGAGTATCTGTCACTGGAAGAACTTAATATATTGGCAAAGACTCCGTGTGATGATATACTAAAACGGGCAGCCTTGTTCTCTGCACTGACAGGAATGCGACATAGCGATATTCAAAAGCTTAAATGGTCAGAGGTTGAAGAATACAATGGTGGGTACCGTCTCAATTTCACTCAGCAGAAGACTAAGGGCGTTGAATACATGCCTATATCGCCACAGGCATACAAGCTTTGCGGTGAGCGCAAGAAAGACGGAGAACTGTTGGTGTTTGCCGGACTGCCTGACCCTTCATGGATATCTAGGCCTTTGGAAAGATGAAGCTACAGAAGCTTTTAAGTTGGACATAGATGAATAGTGATTATCATTTGTAAGCACTTAGTATAGAAGACCACTTGTATCAATAAGTCCTTTATTGTACAGGTGGTTTTTAGTGCCTTTCATTTTCAACATTCTATGTAATGATGCTATTGTTTTGGCACTTTAACCTTTCGTGGAAACCAAACATTTATAACAATAAACAGATAAAAATGAAAAAAGACAGCCTTTTTTGGCTTCTCTCTTTTGAAGAGAGCAAGCGTGTCCACAAACATGTGGAGTGTACAGAAGACTTCTACAGAGAACTGTATGAGTTGTTTGAGATCGCAAGAAGTTGGTATCTTCAAGCTGAAAAGAATCATATGAAGACAGAGTACTTCATAGAACTATTTGAGCGCAGTCACCAATATATTGACTGTGATTGTGCACGTTGTAAGAACTCGCGACAGATGGCAATTGGCATTATTGGTACTTTGTTTAGAGACTCTAAGTGTGTGTCAATAATCAAGAAAAAAGAAGATTATTCCAAGCAGGAACTTATTGAGTTGTTTCTTCAACATGTGGGTACTGGTCTGCCAATCCTTACCCGAAAGAAATCGTCCATCCTCACTTTGGGATGCCAATTGTCAGACAGACAGATGGATTTGTAAGATTGATGGTATATATGAACTTGTTCAATCAGAAAAAGAAGAAACATGGTTTACGGTTGCTGAATTATGTGCTTATCTCCCAACACATCCGGTAGAGCATACCATATATTGCATCGAAGAACGAGATTCAAAGAGAAGCAGAGGAATATGTACTATCTACACAAAGAAAGAATAGACGGCTAATATAACCGTGCTACTGTCTGTAAACAATTTAATTAAGGTACGTGACACATGAATGAAAGACATTTTAGACTCTATGAGCGAATTGTCGCAATAGAAGACAGTTTGGAGGCTTTGGGACCTATTGACAAACTAATAGAGCGAATCGAGGAATTGGAGAAGATGGTCAAGCAGACCAAAACCGTCTTGGGGTTTGACGAAGCATGTAAGTATATTGGTGTTTCTGAAAGCCTGCTATACAAACTTACAGCCGCAAAAGAAGTTCCACACTATAAGCCAAGGGGAAAAATGCTGTATTTTAATAGAGAAGAAATCGACAAGTGGCTGCTCCAAAACAAACAAGAGGTCATTGGAATGGTAACGAAAATAGAAATTGATAATCCGAAAGAATGAAAATGGAAGAAAATAACAAACATGTACAGCCTAACTCAAAAGAGGAAGGAGTACAGCGTCTCAATCGCATATTGAGCGAATCGTTGATAAAGGCAACAGATACTTATAAAACACCTCCTCAGATTATATGGGTTGATAATTCCAGCATAGCCACATTGGGCAACTTCAGTGCTTCTACTGGTAAGGCAAAGGCGAAAAAGACCTTCAACGTGTCTGCCTTGGTAGCCGCTTCCCTCGCCAACGGCAAGGTACTGAACTATCGCGCCAGTCTGCCAGAGGGGAAACGCAAGATACTGTATGTAGATACGGAGCAGAGCCGCTATCACTGCCATAATGTGCTGGAGCGCATCCTGAAGCTCGCTGGTCTACCTACAAGCATCGACAACGAGAACCTTGACTTTATCTGTCTGAGAGAGTACACGCCCTCCGTCAGGATAGAGGTCATAGACTATGCGCTTGCCCAAGACCAAAGCTATGGACTGGTCATCATCGACGGAATCAGAGACCTGCTTCTCGACATCAACAATGCGGGAGAATCGGTCGAGGTCATCAACAAGATGATGGAATGGTCATCAAAGTATGACCTGCACATCCATTGCGTATTGCATCAGAACAAGGGCGACAATAACGTGCGCGGGCATATCGGTACGGAGATGAACAACAAGGCAGAGACGGTGCTTGTCATCACCAAGAGCACCACCAATCCCGACATCAGCGAGGTGAAGGCGATGCACATCCGTGAGAAGGAGTTCAAGCCGTTTGCCTTTACAGTCAATGAGGAAGGGTTGCCAGAGATTGTCGAGCACACGCCGGAGAAGGAAGAAGGTGACAAGCAACCGTCAAGGTTTACTTACCAAGACTTGACATCCGAACAGCATAACGAGGCGCTGACGGCTGCATTCAAGGAGAAACCTATCAAAGGATTCGATCGCATGGTGGAGGAATTAACGCAAGCCTATGCAGACATTGGCTTTAAGCGTGGCAGAAGCGTCATCATCAAAATGCTGAAATACCTGATTAACGAGCAAAAGCTCATAGTGAAGCGGGATAATCATTACTATTTCGGATATACACCTGCCGAGATTGACCTGTTCCATGAAGAGGAATAAAAACAGTTCAGAAACCAGTTTAGTTTACGTCCGTGCCTATATATAAGAAATAAGGCCAAAGTAAACAGAAAACTATGTGGTGATAGGCGGAGCAGCCTGTGACATCACCATGACCAATACCGTGGTGCGTCCACGCGCCACACACGACATCGACATGATAGTCATCGTAGAGAACATGACCGAGGCTTTCGCCAATCGCTTCTGGCAGTTTGTGCGGGAGGCTGGCTATCGACCTGAAAAGAGGAAACAGGAGGCTGGTGAGCCACCAAGGTATGAAATGTATCGTTTCCTTGATGGTAAAGACGGCTATCCCGAGATGATAGAACTGCTGTCACGCCACCCCGACGTGCTTGGAGAGCCAAAGGGATTTGTCATAGAACCTATCCCGACCGATTGTTAGAT
>VOFG01004468.1_pt1 | contig 81917 bp, 124 predicted proteins | sample 5384171 | NCBI WGS metagenome assembly VOFG01 (sample SAMN12384726, study PRJNA508395) | human gut metagenome | isolation source: healthy gut F | host: Homo sapiens
TACCGCACCTACGGCAATCGATTGGCTTCGCTACGCTCAACAAGTTCCTCTCGCCTACTTCGGCACCGGCAACAGCGAAAAGACCATCCGCGCCAACATGGCCGAGGAGCTGATCGCCCCGCTACGCGGACGATGTGTACGCATCCTTTACTTATACCGACGATGAGATCGACGCCTATTACGCCGAGAACGCCGACAGCTACGACCGCGTGAACGTTCTCTATACGCTCATCTCCGCCGCCGCGAACGAGGACGAGGGCATCGATGCCGATACCGCCAAGGCTGCCGCCGAGGACAAGGCAAAGGTCATTCTGGCCGGCGCCGGCAGCTCGGAGGAAGACTTCCGCGCCGCCGTTCTCAAGGAGACCGAGGCCGAAGCCTCCGAAACGAGCTACACCGTCACCTCCTTCCTCAGCCGCTTTGAAGGCAGCGTGGAGCGTGATGATATCGCCGAGGGCAAAGTGTTCTCCCACAGCAGTGATTCCGGCGTGTACGTCGTTTACATTCTCGGCACCGAGTCGAACGACTACCCGACGGTGAACGTCCGCCACATCCTCATCAAGGCCGTGGATGCCGATGGCGACGGCACATACTCTGATGCCGAGAAGCAGACCGCATACGACGCTGTCAAGGCCATCGAGGACGAATGGCTCGCCGCAGGCGGCACCGAGGAGGGCTTCGCTGCTCTCGCCAACGAGAAGAGCGAGGATACCGGCTCGAACACCAACGGCGGCCTGTATGAGCAGATCTACAAGGGCCAGATGGTCACCGAGTTCAACGACTTCTGCTTCGGCGAGCGCGAAGTCGGCGACTACGCCATCGTTTACGGCGAGAACAGCGCCTATGCCGGATACCATCTGGTGTATTTCTCCGGCGAGAACGCCCTGTATTCGCGCGTCCTCGCCGAGAACGCCATGCGTCAGGCGGACGGCGGCGCCGCCATCAGCGATCTGACGGCCGATCTTACGCCGGTCCATGCGTCCGGCTGGCGTCTCGTCATGGCGGGCTGAGTATCCGAATAAACAAGCGCGGCGGGAGCCTTCCGCCGCGTGAGCTTGTCAAAAAAGTATTTTTGACAAGCTCTCAAACGAGACCCACTTCGTTGGGCTCTCGTTTGAAAAGGCTGCGGCTCGCCGCAGCGCACTCGCTTCGCTCGCACGTTTGCGAGCCGAGAAGTATTTTTGCCGACGTGCACGCCGCCGGCAAAAATGATTTGAACTTTATTTGCGCCTGCGGGCGCAAACTCTGCGAGGCTTTTTGACAGTCTGGCGCGGCGGGAGGCTTCCCGCCGCGTTTTTTATGAAATGAAAGGACAGTAAATGGACGAACGTTTCCGCCGCGCCGGGGCGATCCTCGGCGACGCGGCGATGAAAAAACTCTCCGAAAGCCGCGTAGCGGTGCTCGGGCTCGGCGGCGTCGGCTCGTGGTGCGCCGAGGCGCTCTGCCGGAGCGGGGTGGGAACGCTGTATCTTCTCGATCAGGACACCGTGTCGCTGAGCAACGTGAACCGGCAGCTTTTTGCGCTCACGTCCACGCTTGACCTGCCGAAAGCGGAAGCGGCGGCGGCGCGGCTGCGCGATATCGCCCCGGAAAGCAGGATCGTCCCGATGGTCTACCGGTACGCGCCCGAGACGCGCGATACGCTGCTTGATCTGAAGCCGGACTTCATCGTGGACTGCATCGATCTTGTGTCCTGCAAGGTCGATCTTGCGGTGAGCTGCGCCGAGCGCGGCATCCGGCTCGTCGCGGCGCTCGGCACCGGCAACAAGAAGGACGCATCCCTTCTCCGGCTGACCGACCTCGCCAAAACCGAGGGATGCCCGCTTGCGCGCGTTGTGCGGCGCGAGCTGCGCCGCCGGGGCATCACGCACCTGCCGGTCGTATACTCGCCCGAGGAGGCGGCTGAGCCGGATACCGGCGAAACGCCGCCGCCGGGCCGCCGCAGCGTGCCGGGCAGCCTCGTGTGGTCCCCGCCTCCGCAGGGCTGCTGCTCTGCCAGTATGTTGTCACGGAACTCATAAAATAAAAAATCGTCTCTGGAAAACCAGAGACGATTTTTTCATCCGTTATAGCGGTTCATGGCGCGGTCGATGCCGTGCTGTACGCAGCATTCGATGGCATCGGCGGCGCGCTCTTCGGCTCTTTTCGAGCGCCGCGGCATCTTCGCCGCGGGGAACGCCCATCACCCAGTCGGCCATGTCGTAATCGGGGTGCGGCGGGGAGCCGACGCCGACGCGCAGCCGGGGGAAAGTTTTCCGTGCCGAGATGGAGGATGATGTTCTTGAGCCCGTTGTGCCCTCCGGCGCTGCCGGAGGCACGCAGACGAAGCCGCCCCGGTACGAGCGCGACCTCGTCGGAAACAACGAGAACATGCTCCGGAGGGATCTTTAAAATAATCCGCAAGCGGGCGCACCGCCTCGCCGGAGAGATTCATAAACGTCTGCGGCTTTACGAGCAGCACATCGTGTCCGCCGATGCTGCCGCGCGCCGTAAGCGCGCGTGAGCGCAGCCGGTTGATCGAAACGCCGCAGCGTTTGGCGAGAATGTCGCCGACGGCAAAGCCGACGTTGTGGCGTGTGCCGTTATACCGCGGCCCGGCGTTGCCGAGAAAGACGATCATCCATTCGGCGCCGCCGGAGGAAGAACGAAACAGCATAGGGATATCTTACTCGAACAGCGGGGAGATGGAAACTTCCTCGTAGATACGGCGAATGGCTTCGGCGAAGAGACGGTCCACGGAGACATAGTTGATCTTCTCGAGACGCGGCTCGCCAACGGGATAGGGGATCGTGTCGCAGAGCTTCAGCTCCTTGATGGGGCTTTCCTCAATGCGCTCGAGCGCCGGGGCGGAGAGAACGCCATGCGTAGCGCAGGCATAGATCTCCTTCGCGCCGCCGACCTCGATGAGCGCTCTGGCAGCGCCGCAGAGGGAACCGGCGGTATCGACCATATCGTCGAGCAGGATGACGGTCTTGCCTTCCACGTTGCCGATGATGTTCATGACCTCGGACTTGTTGGCGACCTCGCGGCGCTTATCGACGATGGCAAGGTTCATGTTGAGCTTCATGGCAAACTGGCGGGCGCGGGCCACGCTGCCCACGTCGGGGGAGACGACCATTACGTCGGGGTTGCCCCTTGCCGAACTTCTGCAGATAGTAATCGGCGAAGAGGGGAGCGCCGCGCATGTTGTCCACGGGGATATCGAAGAAGCCCCTGGATCTGGTTGGCGTGCAGGTCCATGGTAAGTACGCGGTCGGCGCCGGCGGCCTCGATGATGTTCGCAACGAGCTTTGCGGAGATGGGGTCGCGGCTCTTCGCCTTGCGGTCCTGACGGGCGTAGCCGAAGTACGGATGACAGCGGTGATACGACCGGCGCTGGCACGGTGCATCGCGTCGATCATGACGAGCAGCTCCATCAGGTTGTCGTTCACGGGCTTGCAGGTAGACTGCACGATGAACACATCCGCGAGCGCTTAATGTCGGCCTTGCCGAGGGGCTTGTAGAGATGGTTGCAGATGCTTTCCGCCAGAGCGGGATTGGAGTTTCGGAGAATACCTTGACTTCTTTGCCGTGTGAAATCAAAACAAATCACCTTTCTGTCTTTAATTTTCGTGGCGTACCCGGTGCGGGCACATAATTTCATAATAAGTATACCACATTCTCCGAGGAAAGAAAGCGGAAAGTTCAACTTTTCGAGCCTTTACATTTGTGGTTTTTTTGTATATAATATCTTAGCTAATTTGATTTGGAATGCAAAGGGAATTTTGTCATGTCAATGTTGGAATTTGAAGAGTATAAAGGCAAAGCTCAACACGCTCAAGCCTGCGCTGGACGATCTGCAGGACGCGCTCCATCTGGAAGAGGCGAAGCGCGAGATCGCCGAGCTGCAGGAGGAGAGCGCGCAGGACGGCTTCTGGAACAACGTCTCCCACTCGCAGCAGGTGCAGCAGCGCATCAAGCAGCTGCAGACCAAGTGCGAAAAGTACGACAAGCTCTGCTCGTCCTGGGACGATCTTTTCACCATGTGTGAAATGGCGCTCGAAGAGGACGATGCCTCCATGCTTGAAGAGCTGAAAGCGGAGTATGATACGCTCTCGGAAAAGCTGGAAGAAATGCGTCTTTCCACGCTGCTCACCGGCGAGTACGACGCGAACAACGCCATTTTGACGTTCCACGCCGGTGCCGGCGGCACCGAGGCGCAGGACTGGACGCAGATGCTCTACCGCATGTATACCATGTGGACGGATCGCCACGGCTATAAGTATACGCTGCTCGACTATCAGGACGGTGAAGAGGCCGGCATCAAGTCCGCCACCATCAAGATCGAGGGCGACAACGCCTACGGCTATCTCAAAAGCGAAAACGGCGTCCACCGCCTTGTGCGCATCTCGCCGTACGACGCCTCTGGCCGCCGCCACACGAGCTTTGCCGCCGTGGAGGTCATGCCCGAGATCGCCGAGGACAACAGCGAGATCGAGCTGCGCGACGACGAGATCAAAATGGACGTGTACCGCTCCTCCGGCGCGGGCGGCCAGAAGGTCAACAAGACATCCTCCGCCGTTCGCCTGACCCACCTGCCGACGGGCATCGTCGTGTCCTCGCAGGTCGAGCGAAGCCACTTCCAGAATCTCGAAAACTGCAAATCCATGCTCCGTGCCAAGCTCGCCGAGATCAAGGAGCGCGAGCATCTCGAAAAGATCTCGGACATCAAGGGCGTGCAGCAGAAGATCGAGTGGGGCAGCCAGATCCGCTCGTACGTATTCATGCCGTATACGCTCGCCAAGGACACGCGCACCGGTTATGAAAACAGCAACATCCAGGCCGTCATGGACGGCGATATCGACGGCTTCATCAACGCCTATCTCGCGATGAAGGCCGAGAAATAAAAATGCCTTTCAACCGCCCGCGGCGTCATGCTGCGGGCGGTCTATGCTTTTTGGGAGGAAATTCAATGATCTGGTATCGTATCGGAGAATCTCTTATACATACGGAATCCGCACCCCGCGCGGATGTGCCGGCGCTTGTGCTTCTCACAACGGAGGAGTTGGAGAAACGCCCGGACCTTCCGGGGATTGGAAAAGTTCTGGAACATACGCCATCGGTGCGCGGTGCGCGGACCTGCCGTGCCGAGGTGCGCCCCGACTGCCTGTCCGGTACGCTTGTGCTCCCGCGTAAGGGAAAAGACGGTGTCCGCGCCGCATACGGTCTGCTCGTTACGCAAAACCGCATCGTTCTCACGGACGATTCCGCTTCGCTTCCGCCCCTCCTGCACCGCATCGCGCAGGAAAACGATGGACGAAGGGAACGGTCGGGCAGACGCTCTATGATTTCTTTGAACAGCTCATTGCCCGTGATCTGCATCGTTTGGAAGAGCTGGAAGAGCAGGCGGAAGCCTTGGAGGATCAGGTGCTCGCTGACGGTGTTGATTCTCTCAGCGCTGCGATGAACGCGCTGCGAAAGGAGACAATGGCGCTCTTTCGCTATTATTCGCAGCTCGACGACGTGGCGTGCGAGCTGTGCGAAAACGAGAACGGTTTCTTTTCGGAAACGGAAACGGAGCGATTTCGTCTTTTGAGGGGCGTGTTGCCCGCCTGCGGGAGAACGCACAGCTCCTGTGTGAATACTGCCGGCAGATCCAAAGCGCGTTTCAGGCGCAGATCGATATCCGGCAGAACCGTGTGATGCAGATCCTCACCATTGTCACGACGATCTTTCTTCCCCTCACGCTGCTCACCGGCTGGTACGGCATGAACTTTGTCAATATGCCGGAGCTGCGCTGGAAATACGGCTATCTCATGGTAGGCGTTATCAGCGCGGCGGTTTTGGTTCTCGGTCTTTGGATCTGTAAGAAAAAGAAGTTCTGGTAAAGCAGAGAGCAAACCGGCGGCCGGTTTTTATCGGCTGCCGGTTTGCTGTTGGCAAAATAGTACATCCATAATATAACATATGTTGCACAACGGAAGCTGCAAGGAGAGAATAGTATGCTGCCCGGCGTTAAATTTTCTGGAGAGGAGATCGTCCGCGCCGCGCTTGCGCTCGTCCGCGAGCAGGGGGATACGCTCCGTGTCCGCGCCGTCACCAAGGCGCTTGGCTTCGTGGTTGTCGTGCTGCTCATCCGCTCCGGAAGCATCGTGCCGTGCATTCTTACGCACGGCGTGCTGAACGCGCTGAGCGTGTTCGCTCCGGAACCGGACTACAAAACGCGGTGCGTCATCTTTCGATCCTCATCGTTCTCGCGGCTGCGTATGCGGCATATCTCCTGCGGCGTCTGCCGCCGTTGACAAGCGGGGAAAGCTGTGTCAGAATGGAAAAAAAAAACACCGAGGGGATTAAGCCTTGAACGCTCTCGAGCTCGATACCGTATTGCTCTCACCGGACCGGACGTGTCTGGAAATTCTGGATCAGACGCTGCTGCCCGGCGAAGTGAAAACGCTGTACCTTTCGGATATGCGCGACATCTGGGAAGCGATCTACTCGCTTCGCGTGCGCGGCGCACCGGCCATCGGCGTGTGCGCGGGCTATGCGCTCGTGCTGGCCGCCTCGCAGATCGAAACGGAGGATAAGGACGTCTTTTTCGCGCGCCTGCGTGAAACGAAGGAATACCTCGCCTCCGCCCGCCCGACGGCAGTGAATCTCTTCTGGGCGCTCGACCGGATGTGGCAGACGGCGGAGGCGCATGCCGGTGAGAGCATTCCGGCCATCCGCGAGACTCTTTTGCGGAGGCGCAGCGCATCCGCGATGAGGACGTTGCCATCAGCCGCTCCATCGGCGAGCTGGGCTTCGGCCTTCTGCACCACGGCGACGGTATTCTCACGCACTGCAACGCCGGAACGCTCGCCACCGCAAAATACGGCACGGCGACCGCGCCGATGTACATCGCGCTCGAGCACGGCTGGAACGACCTTCGCGTCTACTGCGACGAAACGCGCCCGCTTCTGCAGGGCGCGCGGCTCACCGCGCTTGAAATGCACGCTGCCGGATTGGATACGACGCTCCTTTGCGATAACGCTGCGTCGAGCCTGATGCAGACGGGGGAAAGTTAACATAATATTTGTCGGCTGCGATCGTGTGGCACGGAACGGCGACGCCGCGAACAAGATCGGCACCTCCGCCGTGGCGATATTGGCGAAGTATTACGGCATCCCGTTTTATGTCTGCGCGCCGAGCTCCACGATCGATATGTCGCTCGCGTCCGGCGCGGAGATCCCCATTGAGCAGCGCGCCGCGGAGGAGGTCACGGAGATGTGGTACAAAAAGCGCATGGCGCCGGAGGGCGTCGGCGTGTATAACCCCGCGTTCGACGTGACCGACCATTCGCTCATCACCGGCATCATCACCGAGCGCGGCATCTGCACCGCGCCCTTTGAGGACGCCTTCCGCGCTCTCGGGTTTTAAGCGGAGGATGCTTTTATGACGGGACCCGATCCAAACAGCATCTATCCCAACGAGAACATCCGTCAGGTCGTGTACATCAAAAACGTCATTTCCCGGCCGAATATCTTTGTCGGGGACTACACGTATTACGACGACATAGACGGCGCGGAAAGGTTTGAGGAACACGTCACGCACCATTATGATTTCCTCGGCGACAGACTCATCATCGGGAAATTCTGCGCTATCGCCCGCGGCATTGAGTTTATCATGAACGGCGCGAACCATCGCATGCACAGCGTGACGACCTACCCGTTCAACATCATGGGCGGCGGCTGGGAGCAGTTTGCCCCAGCGCTGGATGATCTGCCGCTGAAAGGCGACACGGTCGTCGGAAACGACGTGTGGATCGGGCAGAACGTGACCGTGATGCCGGGGGTGCATATCGGGGATGGCGTGATCATCGCCGCAAACTCCGTTGTGGCGAAGGACGTTCCGCCGTACTGCATCGCGGGCGGCAATCCCTGCCGGGTCATCCGCCGCCGGTTCGATGAAGAGCTCACGGCGTATCTTCTGGAGCTCCAATGGTGGGATTGGGACGCGGAAAAAATCTTCCGCAACATGGAAGCACTCTGCAGCGGCGATCTTGAGAAGATCCGGAATATAAAAGAGTAAAGAAAGCAAACAGGCCCCGGACATTTCGATGTCCGGGGCCTGCTGTATGTGCTGATGAAGAAAATCAATATCCGAATAACCGGCTGACAACAGTGCCGTCGACGGCGTTGAGCGTCAGCATGGGCTGCCTGCAGCTTACGCCGTTTTGCATAACCTCGGAAGTATCAGTCCCCGGGGCGTACCAGCTCCAGGAGCCCCAGAAATCCCACACAGGAACGATCGTTCCCTGCGAAGAACCCTTATCTCGAATGCGCATGAGTGTGAGAGAAACCTCGGTGATGGTCACATCCATGCGCGTTTCAAAGCCGTTGAGCTTGTCGAGCTCAACAAGCGTGTAACTTTCCGACGGCCCGGTGATCACCACGGGCAGCATCGTATCCGACCGCCGCGATCTCTTCAAACGGCAGCAGCGAGGCACTCTCTTCCTGTACAATCGCATCGCCGCTGGGCGAATACCATTCGAAAGACAGTATACCTTCGCTCCCAACATAGATTTGGATGTTCTCCATGTTCCAGGACACCATGTCGCCCTTTGCCCCTTCACTGCTGTTGTAATATTCATACTCGTAGGATTCCCGCGTACCGTCAGCGCGGAAAAGATCCTGCCGGACGCCGGATACGCGAATGCCGTTCACCGTGGGCGCGTAATAGAGCCGCCAAACGCCCGGCTCCCATTCCTGCGCATCGTCCAGCGCCATGCCGGCAAGACCCAGTTCCTGCATCAGCGCATCGGCCAGATCGACGGCCTCTTCCAGGAAAATATCCGTCCGGCTGATGGCCGGCTCATTAGCGCTGTATTTATAGTCCCGGCGGATAATCTGCGCGTACCGGAGATTGTTGTCGATGGAGACATCGTAGACGACTCCGTCTACCGTGGCGGAGCCGCGGACAGCTTTCGGATCATCGGAATCGGAGAAACCGTGGATTACGGGCTTTTCCTCCGGTGCTTTAGCAATTTCCGCCGAATAATATGCGGCCAATTCATCGCGGCGGCTTTCCCGCTGCTCCGCTGTCAGCGCGGGTGCATCCGGGTCGGGCGACCATTCCGGGGAATTGATACGGTCGAGACTTTCCTGCAGCTCCTGCTTTGTCTGGGTGTAGCCATAAAGCGGCGCGCTCTTCAGAAGTACGCGCAGAAGGTTGTCCACATCGGCCTGCGTAAATTCGCCCGGCGTCACAGAGGCAACAGGGAGAACGACGCCCTGTTCGGCGACGACCTGCGCATCCGCGTGGATCGAGAGCTTTCCTTCCTGCGCCGTCCAGTCTCCGGTGAACGAATTCGGGAAAGAGTATGCCGTCTGTTCCTTGGCACTCTTCTCGATGAGCATGGTTTGATTGAGGTTTGCGGGCTCTGCCGTCGTTTGGCTGCCGCAGCCGGACAGCATAGCAGCAAGCAGTGCAGCGGCTGTCCAGCACAAGGTTTTTCGTTTCATTTTAACACATCCTTTCTTTTGGATGTTTCCAGCATAGCAGAGAGGAACGGCAAAGAGTTTACCGCCGTATTACCGTTTTCTTACGTTTTCGCCTCTGGCAGCACGATGTGCGCCGTTGTCCCGTTGCCGGGCGTGCTTTCCAGCGCCAGCGTCCCGCCGTGGACGACAGCAATTTCCCGCACGAGCGCCAGCCCCAGACCGAAGCCGCCGTTTTTCTTGCTGCGGGAGGGATCACCCGTATAGAACGCCTCGGTCACTCTTGGCAGGTCTTTCGCCGGAATGCCCCGGCCATGGTCCGTGACGGTAAAGCCGATCTCATCGGCAGAAACGGAAACGACCTGCCCCGGTGCGGACGCTTTGGCGCTGTTCTCTACAAGGTTAGCAAGAGCGCTGCATTAAATCTGCGTCCATGGAGAGCATGTCCACTCGGCAGTCCGTTTTCAGAGAAACGCCGTATTTCGCGCAGATCCCCTCCGTGAGCTGCTGTACCCGGGCGAGAAGCTCCGGGACGGACGTTGCAGGAAAACGCGGCGTTCTTTTTTCACGGAAAGCAGCATCAGCAGCTTTCGTACCATGGTATCCAGCCAACGAAGCTTGTGATCCATACTTTCCAGAAGCGCTGCCTGATTTTCTTCGGGCAGATAGACCGTCTGCAGCGTGTTCACGTTCAGGAGCAGGGATGTCAGGGGTGTTTTCAGCTCATGTGTCACGGCAGCAGTAAACAGCTTCTGCCGCTCGGTGCGCTCCTGCAGGGCAGCCACATAGCTTTCCACTGCGAGAGCCATCCGATTAAAATCCAGCGCTAGCATCCCCACCTCGTCGGCGGGTGAAACGGGAACGCGCTGACCGTAATTCCGGCGGCAACACTTCCTGCCGCTTCCGAAAGCGCTGAAAGCTGGCGGAGCGTCCGCCCGACAAGGTATCGTACCATGGCGAGCCCCAGCAGTATGACAGCAAGTGCCAACAGAGCAAAGCGGACGGCAAGCTCCCGGAGCTGCGAATGGATGTACGTAGCCTCCGCAACAAGATATATGCAGTATGTATCGCCGTGAAAATCCACGGCTTTGCCAAGGACGAGAAAATTCCTGCCATAAGCGCGGACACGCGCAGAAGCGCCGCGCTGCCGGATGAGACAGTCAGATAGCTTTCAGCGTCAACCGGCGTAGCTGCGAAAAGGCATTCTCCGTTGACATAGAGCGCGCTCCCCGCCGTTCCGCAGCTGCGAAAGCAATGGGTCAGAAAGACTCTCCAGGAGAGGGCAGAGCCCATTTCGTAGAAGTCTGGTAAACAGCAGTTTCAAAAGAGACGGCCAACTCGTCGAGAGAATCCAGTGAACGCTGCAAAAGAGCGCCGTAAGACTGCTCGCCCACCTGCCAGAGCATGGCCGCGCAGAGCCCGGCTGCCACCAGCAAGAGGATCGCGGCACAGAGCGCAGTGATTTTCTTTTTCAGCTTCATCGTTCCTCCAGCCGGTATCCTGCCTTGGATACGGTTCGGATCTCGTCCGCGAGACCGAGCTTTTCGAAAGATTAGCGATACGGACGTCCACAGTGCGGATATCTCGAAATAGTCCTCGCCCCATATCTCATTGAGAATTCGGTCGCGGGAAACAGTGCGGTTTTTGTTTTTCATCAGCACGGCCAGTACATCGAATTCTAGCGGGGGAAGAGAAATAACCTCGCCGTTTCGCGTCAGACGGCGGTTGCGGTTATCCAGTGTCAGATCGCGGAAGCGGTATACCTCGTTCAGCCTCCCGCACCGCCGTAGCGCCTTTTCCATGCGCACCATTAGCGCGAGCATGTCAAAGGGCTTAGCAATGTAGTCCTCTGCACCGCCGCGAAGCCCCAGCACCTCGTGCTGCGCGTCCCTCATGGCGGTCAGGCAGATCACGGGGATATCATATTTCCGCAGCTCCGGGAGCAACGCAAAGCCGTCCAGCCCAGGCAGCATCATGTCCAGCAGCGTCAGATCGTAGTTGTGATCCACTTCCAGTGCGTCCCGGGCGGCAAGACCATTATCAAAGACGGTGACGGCGTAGTCTGCGCATTCGAGATTCAGCTTTACCGCTTCGGCGATGGCAGCGTCGTCCTCTATCATCAAAATACGGTTGCCCATGGTATCATCTCCCTTCCTTCGACATTCTACCATAGCCGGGCACACGGGTGTTTACCAAAATGTTACCGTGCGGATATTTAAGAAAAACGGCGCAGCTGGAGCTGCGCCGTTATCTGTGCACAGGGATCATTCGCTCAGCGGCGTGATGCCGCAGCTGGTGAGGAATGTATCCGAAAGGGGAGAGCCGAACCAGTTATAGAGCCGCCGGGCGGGACTGTCCTCCGTCTCGTCGCTGCGAATGACGACATAGCCCTTCGTGCCGAGCGGGTAATCGCCGGTGCGGACATTCTCCGGCGTGGCGCTGTAGCCGTTCAGCGAGAAGGCGAGCAGCGCTTCGTTGGAATAGACGTCGTTCAGATACGTCATAATGCTGTACCCGATGGCGTAAGGATCGTCGAGACAGGCGGAGACGAGCGTGTTCATCTCGTCGAGCCGCTCAAAGCCGAGCGCCTCGTAATCCGGAACATCCTCGCCTTTGAACACCATCTTTTTCAAAAAGCCGCTGGCTGCCGGACTGATCGTCGCGGTAAAGCACGCGGATCGCGTGATCCGCGCCGCCGAGCTCGCTCCAGTTGGTGATCTCGCCGCGGAAAATGGCGCGTACCTGATCGAGCGTCAGGTCGGTGACGCCGCATGCGCTGTTCCCGATGAACACAAGCCCATCGCCGCCGTAGAGCTTCATTTCGACCTCCACGCCGCGCTCGGCGAGATAGGCCTTTTCTTCATCGGTGGGCGCGGCGAGCAGGGCGATGTCTGCCTTCTTATCGGCAATGTTCAGCCACGCGCCGTGCGTCGTGGAGCAGAGCGGTTCCGCGCCGCCGTAGCCGGTGTCAAGACAGAAGAAGCGGTAAATGCTGCTCGTGAGCGGCTTTCGCGCCGTGGAGGAATCCATCACGGGAAAGTCTCCGGCGGCAAAGAGCTCGCTGTAATAGCCCTTCACGCCGATCTCATAAAGCTGCGCGCTCTCCAGATCAAGCACATAATAGCGCGTGGAGGACGTCCAGCCGTAATCTCCGGCGTCGCTGCTCTGGCTGCACGCGATGAGCGCCTTGCCGCCGCGCGTCGCGGCGACATATTTGCTGCTGCTTTCCTCGGAAGGGATGTCGAGCGTCAGTCGCTCGCTGCCGCAGACAAGATTGAGCGCAAAGTTTGTCTGATAGTTTCCTTCGACGAGGTAGGTGTCGTTGCAGGCGTGTAGAATGTTGTCGTTCACAGCAAAATATCCGCTCAAAATACTGATTGCACCATTGACAGGGGCGACGCGCATCTGAACACCGCGGCTGCTGTCACTGATGAAGTAGTTATCCGAGGAGTTGTAAGACGGATAGCAGTACGGGTCCAAAATGTCTGTCCACAGCTTTTCCAAAGAAGGAAGTACATAGCCGGTGATGCGGCAGGTATCTCCGGAGTAATCACTGCCGATCAAAACATCACCGGACACACAGACGTCGCCGAAATACTCCCCCGGGAAGATCTCCACCGGTTCTTTGCCGTCTTCGCAGAGATAGAGCTTCGATTCGCGGATACTGTAATATTCGCCGACGAAGCCGCCGGAGAACGCGCGTGGATGCGGTGGAACTGCTGCGTACCGGCGGGGAGAATTTCCTCACTCTCGCCGGTGAGCACGTTGATGCGCGCCGCGCTCCCGTCGTCAAACGAGGCGAGAACGCTGTCGCCGTTTTGATCGAAGCAGTTGGTGTATTTGTCGGCAAGGAGCTTTGCTTCCCCGCCGCCATAGGGAATGGCATACAGGCGGGACTGCTCCATCTGCACGCAGAAGTAGGGAGTATCGGCCGCGGCAGGCGCTTCCGTGAGCGCGAGAGTGCCCGTTGCGTTGCCGGAGCTTGCATAGGCGTCGCCCCAACTCGCATAGGCGTCGCCGGAAGAGGCGTTGCCCCAGCTTGCGTAGGCGTCGCCAGAGGACGCGTTGCCGCTGCTGGCGTTCGGCGCGCTGCAGGCGCACAGCACAAGAAGCAGCGCCAGAGACAGAAACAGGGCTGTCAGCTTTTTCATATGTTTTCTCCTTTTTTGAAGAAGTTTACACCCTATAGACGAGGACTTCTGCCGATCGGTTCGTAAAAAATTCAGCGGAGCCTCAAAAAGAGACTCCGCTGTGCTGCGTGCGCGGTCTTACACCGTTTCGGTGTGCACGGCCTTGACGGTATACCCGGCGGCCTCGATGACTTCCTTTGACCTTCGCCTCGTCCGGCTTTTCGGCGGAGATGAACTCGGTCTTGTTCGCGGTGTGGTCGGAAACGGGGTTCTCAGCGGCGAAGGCTTTGGAGAGCGCCTCATTGACGTGCTTTTTCACACATGTGGCACATCATGCCCTCAACGGTGACGGTAGTTTTGTACATGGTTTTTTCCTCCTTATGATCGGTTGCGGTATTCGTTTTTGCGGCGCGGCGGTGAACTCGACCGGGAGCGTCACCGGCTGCCTGTGCTTATCGTGCTTTGCTTCGTGCAGACGGAAGAGATTGAGCCGCAGCGCGTTCGTCACGACGCAAAGCTCGAAAGACTCATCGCGAGCGCGCCGAACATCGGCTGCAGCGTCCAGCCGAAGATCGGGATCCATACGCCCGCGGCGAGCGGGATGCCGATGATATTATAGATGAACGCCCAGAAAAGATTCTCCCGAATGTTGCGCAGCGCCGCGCGGCTGAGCCGGATGGCGGCGGAAACATCGCTCACGCCGCTTTTCATAAGCACAACGTCCGCAGCGTCGATGGCGACGTCCGTTCCGGCGCCGACGGCGAGACCGACGTCCGCGCGCGTGAGCGCCGGGGCGTCGTTGATGCCGTCGCCCACCATGGCGACCTTGCCGCTCTCGCGCAGCTTCCGGATCACGGCCTCCTTGCCGTCCGGGAGCACCCGGCCACCACGGCGTCGACCCCGGCCGCAGAGCCGATGGCGGCGGCGGTGCGGGTGTTGTCGCCCGTGAGCATCACGACGCGAAGGCCCATGCCCTTGAGCTCGCGGATAGCTTCGGCAGCGTCGCTCTTCATAACGTCCGCCACGGCGATCACGCCGAAGCTCATTGTTTCGGGAGAAGTAGAGCGGCGTTTTGCCCTCGTCCGCGAGTGCCGCGGCGCGCTGCGTGGTGGTCTCCGGGAGCGCGGTCTTTTCGCGGATGAAGTCCGCGTTGCCGCCGCAGACGGTGTATCCTTCGATCTTCGCGGTGAGACCTCGGCCCGGCACGGCGGCGAAGTCTTCCGCCTCGGGACACTCGCCGCCGTGGGAGGCAAAGCCGTTTAAAATGGCGCGGGAGAGGGATGTTCGCTCTTGCTCTCGAGCGCCGCGACAAAAGCGCAAGCTCGTCCTCGGAAACGCCGTCCGCCGGGAGAAGATCGGTGATTTCCGGCTGGCCGGTCGTGATGGTACCGGTCTTATCGAGCACAACGATCTGCGTACGGCCGGTCTCTTCAAGCGAGGCCGCCGTTTTGAAGAGAATGCCGTTTTCGCGCCGACGCCGCTGCCGACCATGATGGCGACCGGCGTGGCAAGCCCGAGCGCACACGGGCAGCTGATAACGAGCACCGATATGCCGCGCGCGCGAGCGCGTATCCGAATGTCTGCCCGATGAGCAGCCAGACGATAATGGTAACGGCTGCGATGCCGATCACCGTCGGCACGAATACGCCGGCGACCTTGTCGGCGGTCTTGGCGATGGGGGCCTTTGTCGCGGCGGCGTCGCTGACCATGCGGATGATCTGCGAGAGCGTCGTATCCTCGCCGACGCCGGTCGCCCGGCAGCGCAGAAAGCCGGACTGGTTGATCGTACCGGCGCTCACCTTGTCGTTTTTCCGCCTTGTCCACGGGGGAGGCTTTCCCCGTGAGTGCGGACTCGTTCACGGCGCTCGCGCCGGAGAGCACGACGCCGTCCACCGGGATGCTGTCACCGGGGCGGACGAGGAAAATGTCGCCGAGAACGACCTCCTCCGCCGGGACGACGACCTCCTCGCCGTTCCGCTCCAGACGCGCCGTTTTCGGCGAGAGCTGCATGAGCGAGCGGAGCGCGTCGGTCGTTTTGCCCTTGGAATGCGCCTCGAGCGTCTTGCCGACGGTGATGAGCGTTAATATCATGGCGGCGGATTCAAAATAGAGATCGGCTTCCGCCGTCGGATCGATGGTCAGCGTGAAGAGCTCGTATACACTCCAGAGATACGCCGCCGCCGAACCCATCGCGACGAGCGTATCCATGTTCGGCGCACCCTTTACGGCGCTCCGGAACCCGCTGATAAAAAGTTCTGGTTGATGACGAGCACGATGCCCGCGAGCAGGAGCTGGATGAGCCCCATGCCCACGCTGTTATGATGCAGCCAGCGCGGCATCGGCGCGCCCCACATGTGACCCATCGAAAAGTACATCAGTACGAGCAGCACCGCCACCGAGGATATATCAGCCGCTTTTTAAGCTTCGGCGTTTCATGGTCGGCCAGCTCGTCCGCTGCTGCGGCGGGCGCGGCACGCTTCGCGCCCTTCAAGCTTGCGCCGTATCCGGCGTTTTCCACCGCGCGGACGATGTCCGCCGGAGCGGCGGTACCGTCCACGCCCATTGAATTTGTGAGCAGGCTCACCGCGCACGAGGTAACGCCCGGCACGGCGGAGACCGCCTTTTCCACCCGCGCGGAGCACGCCGCGCAGCTCATGCCTGTAACAGAGTATTGCGTCATGGTATTTGCCTTTCTGTTGTGGTGTATTGCGGTTCGGGTTATTTCATCAGCTTCTGCAAAAAGCTCCGTCAGCTCGTCCACAACGGAGTCGTCTCCCGCGCGGATGTCGCGCACGACGCAGTTGTGGAGGTGCGCGTTCAAAAAAGCGCGCGGTTAAAGCCGTTCATCGCCGCGCTCACCGCCGCAGACTGCGTGAGAATGTCTGCGCAGTAGGCGTCGCGCTCGAGCATGCCGCGGATGCCGCGGATCTGTCCCTCAATCCGGCTCAGCCGGTTCATGAGCGCGCGGCGCTCTTCCTCGCTTCGCTCGGTTTTTTTGCAGCAGCAACACATTTTTTCTTCGTTCAAGGGTCGTTCCTGCCTTTCGGTATGTATTATATACCCCTGGGGGGGTATTGTCAAGAGACTTTCTCAAAAAATCGAGGCGGAGTTTGACTTCATTTTCCGCGTGTGTATAATATAAGCAAAGAATCCCATGCAAAGGAGGCGCTGACCATGACGGCGATCCGATCCGGGAAGGTGCGCGCGGCGCTGCTCCTCGGTATCTTTCTTCTCATGCTGCTCGGAAACGTCCTCACGCCGTACGTGGTGGACGACTGGGCGTATATGCACAGCTTTGCGACCGGCGAGCGTCTCACGCGCTTCGGCGAGATATTCCCCTCCATGGCGGCGCACGCGCAGACCATGAACGGACGGCTCTTCGCCCATTTCTGGGCGCAGCTCTTTCTGCTGCTGCCGAAAGCGGTATTTAATATAGTAAACGCTTTGGTATTCACGGCGCTGATCGCGCTCCTTGCCCGGCCTCGCACAGCCGGAGGGCGAGCGGGATAACCTCATTCTATTGATGATCTTCTGCGCCGTATGGGTGTTTGTTCCGGCGTTCGGACAGGTGTTCTTCTGGCTGGACGGGGCGTGCAATTACGGCTGGGGCTGCGCCGTGGGTTGGCTTTTTCTCATGCCGTACATCCGCTTTTTTTGATCGTGATGCGAAGAAAAACCGCTGTTCTGGATTTTGTGGATGCTCGCGGGCTTTTATACCGGCGCGTATCTGGAAAATATGGCGGCCGGGGCGATCTTCCTTTCGGCACTGCTGCTTTTTGGCCGCCGTGTGCTTTGCAGGAAGAAAACGGCGTCCTCCCGTGGCTGCCGGTGCTCGCGTCGGTCGGCGGCTTCATTTTTATGATGACCCGCCCGGCGGAGGGCATGAAAAGCGGCGCGGAGAGCTCGCTCGCGTCCCTTTGGAACGGGGCTTGTCGCCGCGCTGGAGAAGTACCGCTCGCTGGCGGTGCTGCTCGTTGTTTTGCTGTGTCGCTCGTTGCGGCGCTCTGGTACCACGCCCGCCGGGAGAAAATTTATCTCGCCGCGGCGCTCGTGCTCGGCTCGCTCTGCGCCAACTTCGCGCTGAGCGTCGCTTCGTATTATCCGGAGCGGTGTCTCGCGTTTCCGGCGGTGCTGCTCATTGCGGCAGACGCCGTGCTTTGTCGGAGCTCTTCTCCGGCAAAGCGAAGCTCCCGGTGCTGTGTACGGCGGCGGTGCTCGTGCTGTCGACGCTCTATTGGGGGCGTTTTCGGCTTTGCCGATATTACGAATGTGTATCTTCAGGTGAGGGCGAACGAAACGGCTGTTACCGAGGCGGCCGCGCGCGGCGAGAACAGCGTGACGGTGCCGTATATCGAGACGTTGACGCGCTATTCCGCGCTGTACGATCTCAAATATCTCGATACGGAAGACGCGCAGAGCTGGCCGAACGACGTTATGGCAGATGTGTTCGGCATCGGTGAGATCCGGGGCGAGCCGGATGCTACGAAGGAGGCGGAGTAATGCTGTCGGTGGTTATCCCCGTCTATAATGAGGGGGCCGTTCTGGAAAAACGGCTTCGGTCATCCGCGGTGTGCTGTCCGATGCCGCAATCGGCTGCGAGCTCATTTTCGTGGATGACGGCTCCCGGGACGCCACCTGGGAGAAGATCACGGCGCTTTCCACGTCCGGCGGTGTCCGCGGACTCCATTTTTCCCGGAATTTCGGCAAAGGAAGCGGCGATCCTCGCGGACTTGCCGCGGCGAAAGGCGACTGCTGCGTTGTGATCGACTGCGACCTGCAGCATCCGCCGGAAAAGCTCGTCGAAATGTATCGCCTGTGGGAGCAGGGCTACGAGATCGTGGAGGGCAGAAGGCCAGCCGCGGCGCGGAGAGCCACGCGCACGGTCTCGCGGCGAGCGTTCTATTCTCTCATCAGCCGCGCGACCGGCATCGACATGGCGAACGCCTCTGACTTCAAGCTGCTCGACCGGAAGGCGGTCAACGTTCTCATCAATATGCGCGAGCGGAACGCCTTTTTTCCGCGCGCTTTCCTCGTGGATCGGCTTTAAAACGGTGAGCATCCCCTTCGATGTGCAAAAGCGCGCAGGCGGAAGCTCAAATGGTCCACGCCGGCGCTCGCAAAGTACGCCGTGGATAATATCGCCTCGTTCTCCGCCGCACCCATGCAGCTCGTCACGGTACTCGGCGGTATTATGCTGCTCGTCTCGCTCGTGCTCGGTACGATCGCGCTCGTGCAGAAGTTCTCCGGGCGGGCGCTCGGAGGCTTCACCACCGTGATCCTTATCCAGCTTTTTTCCAGCAGCATCATCATGATAAGTCTCGGCATCATCGGCTATTACATTTCCAAAATTTACGAGGAAGTGAAGGGAAGACCCCGGTATATCATCACCGATACCTGCGGCGACGAAGAAAAATAAACAACGCTCCCCGCCGGAAGACCTGTCCGGCGGGGAGCGTTTGCCCTATATGACTTATATGCCGTAAAGCGAAGCGACCGGGGCGGCGAGAACTACGGTGAGAAGCCCTGCCACGATGAGCGAGAGCGAGCTCATCGCGCCCTGGATCTCGCCCATTTCAAGCGCCCGGGACGTTCCGACGGCGTGCGCGGCGGTCCCGATGGCGACGCCCTGCGCAATGGGGCTCGTGATGCGGAACACCCGGCACGCGCCATCAGCGCAGATATTGCCGAGAAGGCCGGTCAGAATGATCGCCGCGACCGTGAGTGAGGGGTAGCCGCCAAGCTCCGCGGAAACGTCCATGCCGATCGCGGTAGTGATGGGTTTGGGGAGAAGCGTGGTGAACAGAGAGAAGTCCAGCCGGAAGAGCGCCGCGAGCGCAAACACCGTGGCAAAGGCTCGCAGCCACCCCGGCAGCGATGCCGAGCGTTATGGCAAGGGCGTTTTTCTTCAGCAGCTCAAATTTCTCATAGAGCGGCACGGCAAGGCATACCGTCACCGGGGTAAGCAGAAAGTTGATGTACTTTGCGCCGTTGAGATAGCTGCCGTAATCGATACGGAACAGGAGCAAAACTCCGATGGAGAAAAGGATCGCAAGCAGCAGGGGATTGAACAGCGCAAAGTTCCACTTTTTCCGGATGGCGCGCCCCAGCTCGAACGAACCGATGGTGATGACAACGCCGAGAAAGGCGGAGTTTTCGATCAGCTCACGCATCATCGTTTATCCTCCCGCTTCTGGCGCAGACGCATCACGCGCTGCGTGGTGCACCCTGCGGCGGCGAACACCGTGAACGTCGATACAACGACGATCGCGGCAAACGGCAGCCACACGGGACGCAGCACGTCCCACTTTTCCAGAAGACCCACGCCCGCCGGAACGAACAGCATCGGCATGATTTCCAGCAGAAAAGCGCTCGTTTCACGAATGGCGTCTGCTTTTAAAAGGCGCGTTTCCAGCGCGGCAAAAGAGCAGAACGATCCCGTAAATGCTCGCCGGGACGGGCAGCGGCAGCAGATAATGCAGCAGCTCGCCGAGAAACGACACGAGCAGAATGATGCCAAGTTGGCGGATGTACTTCATACGCTTGAACCTCTTGCGAAAAAATCCTTTTCTTTTTACCCAATTTGACCGCGTTTGTCAAGACGATTCCGGTTGTAAAATTAAAAACATTGTGATATAGTATGTTTATCCGATCCGATGAGGAGGAACGATCCATGCTGATCTCGACCAAGGGACGCTACGCGCTGCGTGTCATGGCGGATCTTGCCCGCAATGGCGGGGGGAATACGTTGTGCTGATGGACATTGCCGAGCGCCAGAACATATCGGAAAAGTATCTGGAAGGCATCGTCGCCGCGCTCAGCCGCAGCGGATTTTTGCTGACGCAGCGCGGCCGCGGGGCGGCTACCAGCTCGCCCGCCGCCCGGAGGAATACGCCGTTGGAGACATCCTCCGCGCCGCGGAGGGCTCCATAGCGCCGGTATCCTGTGTCAAGTCCGGTGATGCGGAGTGTCCGAACGCCGACAACTGTCTCACGCTGCCGCTTTGGAAGGAGCTCGACCGGGTGATGAACGACTATCTGGAGAGCGTCACGCTCGCCGATCTCATAAACGGCAATATTGCCGCAAAATCGACCGATTCCGGGAAATAACCCGGCGCGAAAAAGCTCCTTGAAAAAACCTATTGACAATATATGTTTATGGTGCTACATTGTAAACATACAAAAAACAGTAGGGTTTTGAAAAGGAGCTTTTTCCATGTTTGTATATGCGGACAACGCGGCGACCACGAAGATGAGCAAAACGGCCATCGACGCGATGCTGCCGTATCTGGACACCTGGTACGGCAACGCCTCGAGCCTTTATGCATTCGGCCAGAAGTCGGCGGAAGCGCTCGCCGCGGCGCGCGAAACGGTAGCGGGTGTCTGGGCGCCGAGGCGCGGAGATCACCTTCACCTCCGGCGGCAGCGAGGCGGACAACCAGGCCATTCTCTCCGCGGCGGCCATCGGCGCGAAGAAGGGCAAAAAAGCACATCATTTCCACGGCGTTTGAGCATCACGCGGTGCTGCATACGCTCAAGAAGCTGAAGAAATACGGCTACGAGATCACGCTGCTGGACGTCCATGAAACGGCATCGTCACGCCCGAGCAGGTGCGCGGCGCTATCCGCGAGGATACCTGCCTTGTGACGGTCATGTACGCCAACAACGAGATCGGCACCATCCAGCCCATCGCGGAGATCGGCGCGGTCTGCCGCGAAAAAGGGTGTTATCTTCCACACGGACGCGGTGCAGGCGGCGGGCCATGTCGCCATCGACGTAAAAGCGGAGAACATCGATATGCTCTCCATTTCCGCGCACAAGTTCCATGGCCCGAAGGGAGTCGGCGCGCTGTATGCCCGCCGGGGCATCCCTCTGGTGAACGTGATCGAGGGCGGCGCGCAGGGAGCGCGGCAAACGTGCCGGCACGGAGAATATCGGCGGCATCGTCGCGATGGCAGCAGCGCTTTCTGAGGCGTGCGAAAATCTCGACAAGAATGCGGCGTATGTCAGTGCCCTGCGCGATAAGCTCATCGCGGGACTCAAGACCATTCCGCACGCGGCGCTCAACGGGCGACGAGACGAAGCGTCTTCCCGGCAACGTGAACTTCTGCTTTGAGGGCATCGAGGGCGAGAGCCTTCTTCTCCTGCTCGACGAGGCGGGCATCTGCGCTTCCTCCGGCAGCGCGTGCACATCCGGTTCGCTCGATCCGAGCCACGTTCTGCTCGCCATCGGCCGTCCGCACGAGGTAGCGCACGGCTCGCTGCGTCTCACGCTCTGCGAGGAGAACACCGAGGAGCAGGTCGATCATATGCTGCGCGAGATCCCGCGCGTTGTGGAATATCTCCGCGGCATGTCCCCGGTCTGGAAGGACCTCACATCCGGCAAAAACAGTTCATGCTTTGAGATAAAAGGAGGCAAGCATCATGGCTCTTTACAGCGATAAGGTAATGGATCATTTCAAAAATCCCCGCAACGTCGGCGAGATCCCCGACGCGGACGGTGTCGGCGAGGTCGGCAACGCCAAATGCGGCGATATTATGAAGATGTATCTGAAGATCAAGGACAACGTCATCGAGGACGTGAAGTTTGAAACGTTCGGCTGCGGCAGCGCCATCGCTTCGAGCTCCATGGCCACCGAGATGATCAAGGGCAAGACGATCGAGGAAGCGCTCGCCGTGTCGAACAAGGAGGTCGTGGAAGCGCTCGACGGTCTGCCCGCGCACAAGCTGCATTGCAGCGTCCTGGCCGAGGAAGCCATCAAGACCGCCGTCAAGGACTATTACGACAAGAACAACATCCCCTACGACCATTCCCGGTTCCCCGACTGCGAAAACTGCGGCAGCTGCCATATGGTGTGAGCGTTTTACACGAAAAAGACGCCGAAGGAAATCATCCTTCGGCGTCTTTTATGGTTTAGGAGACTTTTTCGTATAGCTTTCCGGTGGGCGCGGAGAAAAGTTTTACAATGCGTCCTGTGACGAGCATGGACAAAACGGTCCCGATCCCGATATTGGATATACGGCCGGAAAAAATGAGCGTGATCGCAATGGAGAGCGCCACGCAGCCGAGATCCAGCACGTTCTTTCCGTAACCGAAGTCCTTTTTCAGCGCTATGCCGATCGCTCCGGCAGCACCCTCGCCGGGGTTCGGGATAAGTTACATCCCGGCAGTCAGCGAGATAACGACGGCGGTCAGCTCGATGGCCAGAACGAGCACGAGATACTGGCTGACCGGCTTGGTCAGAAGCGGGATGTGGTCATCAAAAAACTGGATCAGGATGCTGCATACAAAGCTTGTGGCGAGTTGGAAGCACTGCACCGGATGGAAATCCTTGCGGAGCAGCAGCCGCTGCATCAGAACGAACAGGAGATAAAGCGTGTAAACGCACATCCAGAGCGGGATACCGGCCAGCTGATGAACGTTGAACGGCACGGAATTGATCGGCGAAATGCCGAGCTGCGTTTTGGTGTTCAGATCGATGCCGAGCGAGAGAAAGACCAGTCCCACGCAGAAGATCAAAAGACGGAGAATAAATCGTTTTATTTTTACGCGCCGTTCCATAACAAGCTCCTTCAGACAAAATCTTTTTTATTCTACCACAAGAAGAGAGGATTGGGAAGGACCGGAGAAAATTCTCTGGTAGACGGGCCGCGGTTTTTGTGCTATCCTGTCGGAAGAGGTGATGCGATATGGCGATCAAGCCGGAATGGGAAGGGAAAGGGTATTCGTTCTTCCAGAATACGAACTGCGAGTATTTCCCCTGCCATCAAACGAATAAAACGGAAGATTTCAACTGTCTTTTCTGCTACTGCCCGCTCTACGCCCTCGGCGACAAGTGCGGCGGCAACTTTCAGTATCTGGCATCCGGTTATAAGGACTGCAGCGGCTGCCTGATCCCGCACCGGCGCGAAAATTACGGGCGTATTCTGGAAAAATACCCGCAGATCGCGGACCTGGCGAAACAGAACCGGACGAAAAGACGAGGAGAAGTGAATATGCAGATCGCATGGTTACGGCACGAGGACAACTGGCAGGACGTGAAAACGCCGCCATGAATACCGTCGGCAAAGATAAGGGCGTGTATCCCACCGCCGCATGGAAAAAGAAAATTCTGCTCGCCGAGCATTCGCCGATCCGGCTGATGCAGTTTGCGTGGAAGTGGAGCGACCTTCCGTACTGGGTCAGCGTCCACATCGTCCGCCACAAGATCGGCATTGAGCATTTCGTCAGCACGCAGCGCACCGACCGCACCGGCGTAGACCGCACGGAGCGGCCGCAGAACGCCCCGGTGCTCCACCAGTGCCAGGCGAATGCGCAGGCGCTCATCACGATCAGCCGCAAGCGCCTCTGCTCCGGCGCAAGCGCTGAAACGCGGCAGGCGTGGCAGCTTCTCAAGGACGAGATCGCAAAGGTCGAGCCGGAGCTTGCCTCCTGCATGGTGCGCGAGTGTGTTTACCGCGGCTTCTGCCCGGAAATGTACGGCTGCGGCTTTGACAAGACCGAGGAGTACAAAAAGAGCTCGAGCGCTACCACGCCATTCCCGAAGTGCAGAAATAACGAAAACGCCTTCTCCGGTCGGAGAAGGCGTTTTCGCTATCAAAGAAGCCTCGCAGAGTTTGCTCCCGCAGGAGCAAAGAATGGGATCATTTTCTCCGGCGACATGTGCGTCGGAGAAAATACTTTACGGCTTGCAAATGTGCGAGCGCAAGCAAGTGCGCTGCGGCGAGCCGCAGCCCCTTCAAACGAGAGCGTAAGCGAAGCGGGTCTCGTCTGAGGACGCAAGTCAGATGATCTTCGTCCCGCGCTCTTCCGCGGCGAGGACGGTCCGCCCGGCCTCAATGGAGTGCGTGAGCCACACGTTGCCGCCGATCACGCAGTTGTCGCCGATGTGCGTCATGCCGCCGAGGATCGTTGCCCCGGCGTAGACGACGACGTGGTTGCCGATGTCCGGATGGCGCTTGATGCCCTTGACGGGGTTGCCGTTCTCGTCCAGCTCAAAGCTCTTCGCGCCGAGCGTGACGCCCTGATAGAGCTTCACATGCTCGCCGATGGTCGTCGTCTGCCGATGACGACGCCCGTGCCGTGGTCGATAAAGAAGTAGTTGCCGATCGTTGCGCCCGGGTGGATGTCGATGCCGGTGAGCTGGTGGGCGTATTCGGTCATCATGCGCGGCAGCATGGGGATGCCCATTTTGTACAGCCGGTGCGCCATGCGGTAAATGCTGATGGCTTCAAACGCGGGGTAGGCGAGCATGATCTCGTCGCAACTCATCGCGGCGGGGTCGCCGTCGTAAGCGGCCTGAATGTCGGTTTCGAGGCACGCTTTGATCTCCGGGATCTGCTCAAGAAAGCGGAGAATGAGCGCGTCTGTCTCGTCCTCGGTCCGCTCCGGCTGGATCGTCGTGAGGATCTGTCTCAAGAAGCCCGCGGCGCTCTGCAGGTTATAGCTCACCGCGATGGCGGAGGCAGCGCTGCCCCGCCGGGAGGATGTGCCGAAAATATGCGGGTACATGGCGCTGCGCAGCAGCGCGATCAGGCGCGCAACGCGCCCTTCATGCCGGGGCAGTTTTCCAGCGTCCCGTCCATGTTTCCGGTGGAAATGAGGCGCTCCGTGATCTCCCGGATCGCCTGCTGATGCAATGAATCGTGCTTCAAAGGTAATTCCAGCCCTTCTTTATGGTTTCGATGAGACCCCGGCGTTCCCGCCGGTCTTGTATTCCGCGGCGATCTTCCGGCCGCGGCGGACGGATACGATGAACAGCGCGCCCATGGCAAGCGTCAGCGCAAGGCCGTACCAGAAGCTGATGATGTATCCGCGCTGCCGGCCGAAGCCATCCACCATATAGCCTATGATGACGGCGTTGACCGAGGTTCCGAGCGCGGACACCATGGAGCTGTAGGAGAGAAGCTCGCCGCAGTCCCGGCTGCCGTATATATCGCGGATGGCAATGGCAATCATAACGGTGCTCGTCGCCATGGAGAAGCCGTAGAGCGCTGCGCCGGCGATGCGCGCCGTAAGCGAATTTATGAGCAGCAGGAGATAGCCCGCCGCTGTGACCGCCGTGCCGGCGGCGAGCGAGACGCGAAGGCCGAACCGGTCGTAGAGATGGCCGAGCAGGAGCTTTCCCACAACGTTTCCCGCCATGGAGCAGGAGACCATCAGCGCGCCGACGGCCGAACCATAGCCGAAGTATATGCCGATCGGGCTGAGGTGCGAGCAGTACGAACAGGTAAACGACGCAAGAAGTCCCGCAAGGATCAAAAAGCCAGAAAGCGCTCTCCCGCTTGGCGCGGGAGGCCGGAACGCCGTCGAGCGGACAGCTCTCACCGGTGAGCGCTTCATCGTCCTCGGCGCCGTAGGGCCGGCAGCCGACGTCCTCCGGCGAGCACCGCAGCAGAAAGACCGAGACCGGCAGCATCATCAAAAGAGAAATAGCGCCGAATGAGAAAAAGCCGGCCCGCCAGCCGAAGGTGCGGATGATGGCATTGCCGAGCGGATTGCCGAGCCCCCGACGATCCCCGAGAACGCCGCCGCAAGGCCGACGGCAAGGCCGCGTTTTTTATGGAACCAGTTGCCGAGAATGTACGGCGCGGGGTAAAACATGAGAAATGCGCCGGCAAAGCCCTGAAGGGCTCCGGCAATGTAAAAGGCGGGAAGCGTCCGGAAAAAAGCCCATGGCGAACACCGTGCCGGAAAATACGAGCGACGCGCCGCCGAGCAGAATGCGCGAATCGATGCGGCGGAAGAGCGTTCCGACAAACGGCAGAACAATACACGAACAGACGCCGAAAAAGAGCACATAAAAAAGTGAAAGCGCCCATACCGAAGCCGAGATCTTCGATCACGGGGCATAGAAAATGCCGCGGCAGTTGTGAACGATGCCGAGCGATCCGCCCTGCAGCAGACAACAGCCGATCAGCATCCACCAGGCGCGGTGGATGCGGCCGGGGTTGTTCATATCATTTCCCTCTTATATCCTGTGATTGCATTTAAAAAATATATAGTAAAATAAATGCTTATTCAAATAAACTATATCATCTTATAAAGGGAGTGTCAATAAAAAGCTTGTTAATTTAATAATAATATATGGATAATATGACGATTTATGGTTTTTTTGACAGCGAATAGGGGTTGTATTTGGTATGGAAAGTGCTATAATCCGAAAATGTGAACGAAATGTGTCTTTCGGAGGCGCACATTTCGTAAAAAGATCGAGAGGAGTTTTTTCCATGTCCAAAGAGCCCGAAAAGAAAGCTGCGGAACATGGCGGTTCTGAGATCGAATATGCGTTCGGTCGCGTTCCCGCGGACAAACGCAAGACCTTCAGCACCATTCTGGTCATTCTTGTCGGCTACTGCATTTTCTTTCCAACTTCGTCACCGGCGCCACGGTCGGCTCCAAGATGAGCTTCAGCGGCACGGTGTGGTCGATCGTCGTCGGCAACGCGATCCTTGCGCTTGTCGCCGTCATGGTCGGTATAATCGGCGCGAAGAGCGGCAAGACCACGCTGGTTCTCGCCCGCAACTTCCTCGGCAAGCGCAGCTCGGCCATCATGTCCGTGCTGATCGCTCTGTCTGCCGTCAACTGGATCGCCGTGAACGCGGACACCTTTGCGAATATGATCCTTACCAACTTCAAGTGGTGGCCCTGCCCGTGTGGCTGACCGCCATCATTGTTGTTGCCATCTGGGCCCAGTCCGCCATCCGCGGCGTGAAGGGTCTGGAGATCGTCAGCTGGCTCGGCGCTCCTGCCGCCGTCATTCTGGCCATTGCGTCCTTCATTGCCATCGGCACCAAGACCGGCTTCGGCACGGTTATCCACTATGTCCCCGGTGAGGGCCAGCTGACCTTCGCCGCCGGCTCCACGTCCATCGTCGGCGCGTGGATCTTCGGCTGCATCGTCACGCCGGACGTCACCCGCTATGCGAAGAACGGCAAGCACGTTTCTCTTGCTGCGCCCATCGCCGTGTACGTCGGCCTCGCCATGATCGAGCTCGTCGGCGCCATGACCGCGCAGGCCACCGGCAACGCCAGCTTCGTCGCCGCTACCGCGGCTCTCGGCCTCGGCATCCTGGTGTTCGTCTGCGCCATCTTCTGCGTCTGGACGACGCAGGACAACAACATCTATTCCGCGTCACTCTCCCTGCAGAACATCTTCGTTGACACGAAGCTCGAAGGCAGGTCAAGCACGCCTGGCTTGCCATCATCGTGGCCGCCCTCGCCGCCATCTTCGCGGCTGTCGGCGCTGTGAAGTACCTTCTGCCTGTCGTCAAGGCTCTGTCGGTCCTCCTGCCGCCCATCCCGGCCATGATGATCGCGGAGCAGTGGTGCGTGAAGAACTCCAAGGAGAACCAGAACATCAACTGGGTCGGTATCGTCTCCTGGATCGTTGCCACCGTCATTGGCCAGATCTGCGTCAACCGCAACTTCCTCATCCCCGCGGTCGTCAGCATGGTCGTGGCTTTCCTCCTGTACTGGGGTCTCAGCAAGGCTCTTGACAAGTCCTGGAACAAAGGAAGCCACCGGCAAGGCCGAATAATTTCTTTCATCAGAAAACATTTTGTCATCATCAGCCCCCGAAAAGCAATCCCCATACCGCAAGGTATGGGGTTTGTCTTTTTCTGCAGAATGTAGTATACTATTCTCGAAGGAGTGATAAAAATGGAAACAACAGCTTTTACGGATAAAACCGGGCCGTGCAGCGATGTGCTCATCATCGGCGGCGGTCTGGCCGGTATGTATTCCGCGCTCGCCGCCGCGGAGAGCGGCGCTGCGGTGCGTATTCTCTGCAAAGCAAGACCGGCGGCTCCGGCAATTCGGTGGTGGCCATGTCGGTGCACCGCTTCGCGCCGGACGCGCCCGGCCTGCGCGAGGATTACCGCCGCCGCTTCCCTTGCTTCCGGCGCGGGACAGCAGGACGCGGAGCTCGCGGCGTTCTTTGTCGATCACGCTGCCGCGGCCATGGAGCGGCTGCGCGGTCTCGGCCTGCCGCTCGAATACCGGACGCTTTCGGAAAACGGCGGGGAATATCCGTATCTCGCCTGCTGCTCGCCCAAGCAGGGACGCATTCTGACGAAGGCCGTGCGGGAGAAGCTGAACGAGTATCCCAATATCGCCGTGGAGGACGGCGTGACCGTCTGCGATATTCTTACCGAAAACGGCCGCGCGCAGGGCGTCCTCGCGCTCTGCGGCGGGGGAGATGCGCGTATACCCGGCCAAAACGATGATCCTCTGCTGCGGCGGCGCAGGCAACGTGTACGCCGCAACGAGCAACACGCGCGATGTGACCGGCGACGGCTACGCGATGGCCGCGCGCTGCGGTCTGCCGCTGCGCGGCATGGAGTTTGTGCAGTTTTATCCTTACCGCATTTACTCGCCCAAGCGGGCGGATATCTTCCCGGACCTTTTCGACCACGGCGCGGTGCTCCGCAACGAGAAGGGCGAGCGGTTTATGGACTGCGCCAAGTATCCGATGAAGGAGCTTGAAAACCGCGACGTCGTCGCGCGCGCCGAGTTCGCCGAAAAGGAAGTGCGGCTTGATCTTTCCGGCTGCGATAAGGCATATCTCGAGCGCGAGTGCCCCAACATCGCGCGCATGGCGCGCGATAACCCGGATAAGCCGCTGCTCATCCGTCCGGTGGCGCATTTCTTCATGGGCGGCGTGCCGCTGCGCACCGACTGCTCCACAGACGTTGCGGGCCTCTATGCCTGCGGCGAGGTCACCGGCGGGCTGCACGGGGCGAACCGTCTCGCCGGAAGCGCGCTGACGGAAACAGTCGTCTTCGGCGCGATCGCGGGAAAAATGCCGCGGAATACGCCGCGGCCGACGCTGATACGCGCCGGAAACCGCTGCGGCAGCCGGACGTGTCCTTTCGACGTATCCGGAACTCGGCACGGATCCGCTCCGCGACCTGCGCGACGATCTGCGTGTGACCATGCAGAAGGATGCCTCCGTTATCCGCACGAAAGAGGGGATGGAGCAGGCCCTCGGCGAGATCGACAAGATCAAGGCCGCTCTGCGCGAGCGCCGCCCGGCGTCTCTTGCCGAGTGGAACGAGCTTCGCAATATGCTCCTTACGGCGGAGAGCGTCACGCGCGCAGCGCTGGAACGCAAAGAAAGCCTCGGCGCGCATTGCCGCGCGGACTGAAACCCCATACAAGAAGAAAATGCCTCGCGCGGGGATATTCCCCGCGCGAGGCATTTATCGTACTTAAATCGCGAGAACGACGATCTTTCCGTCCTGTACGGTGAGCCCGACGGTTTTGCCGCGCCCTTGAGATGATCGATGATCTCGGTAGCGATGGCGTCCTCCACGTCCTTCTGGATGAGACGCTGGAGATTGCGCGCGCCGTAGGCAGCGCTGTAGCCCTTTTCGGCAAGATAGGTGATGACGCTCTCGTCCCAGGTGAGGGCGGTGCCGCGCTCGGCCATCGCGGTGCGGAGATCCTCAAGCATAAGCGAGGCGATCGCGCGGATGTTTTCCTCCGTCAGACGGTGGAAGTAAATGATCTCGTCCACGCGGTTGATGAACTCCGGGCGGAGGAATTCGTTGAGCGCCTTGACAGCCTTTTCCTTGCCCTGCTCGTCGGCACTCATATTGAAGCCGACGCTGCCGGTGCGCTTGTCGCTGCCTGCGTTCGTCGTCATAACGATTATGGTGTTTTCAAAGTTCACAGTCCTGCCCTGCGCGTCGGTGATGCGGCCGTCGTCAAGAATCTGCAGCAGGATGTTCATAACGTCCGGGTGCGCCTTTTCTATCTCGTCAAAGAGCACCACGGAATACGGCTTGCGGCGTATTTTCTCTGTGAGCTGCCCGGCCTCGTCATAGCCGACGTAGCCCGGAGGCGAGCCGATGATGCGCGAAACGCTGAACTTTTCCATAAACTCGGACATATCGAGCCGGATGAGCGATTCGGGGGAGTTGAAGAGATCGGCGGCAAGCCGCTTGACCAGCTCCGTTTTGCCCACGCCGGTGGAGCCGACGAAAATGAAGCTCACGGGCTTGCGCTTGGACTGCAGTCCGGCGCGGCTGCGCTTGATAGCGGCGCAAACGGCGTTCACGGCCTCGTCCTGCCCGATGATATGTCCTTGAGCCGTCCGGCAAGACCGGAGAGACGCTCAAACTCGTCGGCGCGAATGTTTGAAGCGGGGATCTTCGTCCAGAGCTCGATGATGTGCGCAAGATTGTCCGCGGTGAGCTCCGGCATGCCCTTGGCTTCGATCTGAGAAAGCTCATCCTTGAGCTGAAGATCGCGGCTGCGCAGCTCGGCAAGCTTTTCAAAGTCGCCGTCGCTCGCCGTGCTGCTGAGCAAAGCTCTCGCGCTCCTTGTCGAGATCGGCGCATTCCTTTTTTGATCTCGGCGCTGCGTTCAATGTCCTTGTTGTGGAGATTCACGTCCGAGCACGCCTCGTCGATGAGGTCGATGGCCTTGTCGGGGAGGAAACGGTCGGTGATGTAGCGCTCGGAGAGCGTCACGGCTATGCGGCACATCTCGTCGGAGATCTTCACGCCGTGGAAGTCCTCGTAATACTTGCGGATGCCCTTGAGAATCTCCACGCTGTCGCTGAGCGAGGGCTCGGCGACGGTCACGGGCTGGAAGCGGCGCTCAAGCGCGGCGTCCTTTTCAATGTGCTTGCGGTATTCGCTGAACGTCGTTGCGCCGATGACCTGGATCTCGCCGCGGGAGAGCGCGGGCTTGAGAATGTTTGCGGCGTTCATGCTGCCCTCGGCGTCGCCCGCGCCGACGAGGATTGTGCACCTCGTCGATGACAAGGATGATGTTTCCCTCGCGGCGGATCTCTTCAATGAGACCCTTCATGCGCGACTCAAACTGGCCGCGGAACTGCGTTCCCGCGACGAGAGAAGTGAGATCGAGCAGAAATACCTGCTTGTCGCGCAGCTTGGCCGGTACGTCGCCAGAGGCGATGCGCTGCGCGAGACCTCGGCGATCGCCGTCTTGCCGACGCCCGGCTCGCCGATGAGGCAGGGGTTGTTCTTCTGGCGGCGGTTGAGGATCTGGATGACGCGCTCCAACTCCTCGCTGCGGCCGATCATACGGTCGAGCTTGCCGCGCGGGCGCGGTCGGTGAGCGAGATGCAGTAGTTATCGAGAAACTTGCGCTTCGGCTTGCGCTCGCCGCCGTCCTTGCCGACGCGGGGACGCTCGGTCTCGGCAGCGCTGTCGCGATTTTCGGCGTTGGCGGCGTTCTGCGCGCCGAAAAGCCGGTTGAGGAACGGGAACGTTGCGGTCTTCCCGTCGTCGTCCGAGCTGTCGTCGTCGTTTTCGATGTTCATAAGATCGTCCCCGCTGCCGGAGAGATTCTGCATGGCCTCCATCATTTCGGAGGAAAGCCCGTCGAGATCTTCGTCGTTGATGCCCATTTTGGAAATGATATCGTCGATGGGCTTGATGTGCAGCTCACGGGCGCACTTGAGACACAGTCCCTCCTGGTGGGACTGGCCGTTTTCAATACGGTTGATGAATACCACCGCCATGTTCTTGTGGCAGCGGGCGCAGAGAGAGGTTGCATAGATGTTCTCCTGTATTCTGTGAAATGGCGTTAAATTCCGAGCAGGTGTACGAAGATCGTGCGATCCATAAACCAGGAGACGAGGAAGGTGTTGGAAAAGCGTCTCCTGCGAGACGAGAAGTCCTACGAACCGCAGCGCCCAGCCGATGATGAGGCAGAACGCCATGCCCTGCACCAGACCGGCCACCGCGCCGCCGATGTCGTTGAGCAGCTCGTGGTTCGGTATCTGGAAGCTGATATTGGGAATGTTCCCGATCACCGTGAGGAGGATCAGGATCATAACGAATGCGAGAATAAACCCGCCGACATAAGATATGCGGCGGCAGAGTACTTTCTACAACGGCGTCGATGAGCTCGGCATTATTTTCCTTCGCGTAGGCGACGGCTTCGTCCGCCATCTGCTCGCTGGTGGATTCGTAAATGCCCATGCCGTTGTAGGTGAGCGTGCAGAATTCCGTTTCGCGGCCGGGATTCTGCGCAAAATAGTCCTTGACGGAAAGGTTGGTGCTGTCGATCCCCATGGCGGGGCGGACGGTTTTGTCGACGACGTTCACCTCAACAAAGCCGCTGGCGAACGGGCGCAGCGCGTCGATCACCTCTCCGGAATAGGTCTGGGAGAGAAGATTCGCGCCGTATACCGAAACAACGAACGCGATCAGACTGAAGATGCCCATGACGAGCCCCTTCTTATAGCCGGACCAGACACAGAAAATGAGTATGGACAAAAACAAAAGACTCAGTACCGCTTTCATGCAAAGCCTCCTTTTTTCAGGCGCGGCCGGTGAGAGATCACCGGTTGAAATCGATTTGTACAACGCCGGACGCACCGGCGAAAAGAGCGCGGCTGTCCGAGCAGAGAAACACCTGCCGGACGTCCTCCGGCGGCTGATAGGATACGATCTCCTCCAGCGCGGAGGAAAAGAGCGTGGATTCCTCTCCGGTGAAGAGGACGGAAGCTGGCTGCCGCAGGGACGACATGGCCGCGGCTTCAAGAGGGCGGTAAAGCTCCCCAGCGGCTCGCCGGAGGGGGAGAACGCTGTGATCACCGTCTCGCCGCCGCCGAGACCGCTCGCCGCCGCAACGGCGGCAAAGTCTCCGCTGAGTGAAAAGGCGGAGAGATGCGCGTTTCGAGCCGGTGCTCGGAGAGCAGCGTGCCGTCCGCGGAGAGAAAGCAAACCGCCGTTTCTGTCACCGCGGCAATGGAGCCGTCCGAGAGAAAGCCGAAATCCACGATCAGCTCGCCGGGGCGAAAAACTCGGCCTGCATCTCCTCGCGGTCGATGCGGAAAAAGCGGAGATACCCGCCGTCGTCTCCGGCGCCGTTCACGCAGAGAAGGCCTTTCCGGTCGTCCGCGCGGAGACGGGCGTGACGCTCGAAGCGTCCCAGCGGAGGAGCGGCGTGAGATCGGTGTCGTATACGACGACGCTCCCGCGATAACCGTCCTTATCGGTTAGGACGGTAATAAGCCCGGTTTCGTTCACATCGGCAAAGCATACGCCGCCCTCGGTCGCACTCTCGGCGGCCGAACCGTCCGGATACAGCGCGTGGATGCCGTTTTGCCCGGCGTCCCAGAACACCGCGAGCTGCGTCCCGGCAGCGCACATCGGCTCCGTCATCGCAAAGTCGGCGCTTGCGGCGCATTTCCCGCTGGCGGTGAAGAGCTGCGCGCCGGTTGTCGTGGCGGCGGCGAGCCCGTTTCCGGCGGCGGAATAAAAGACATTCTCTCCGCTCCGGAGCCGGAAGCCGTCGCGGTTCCGCACGGCGGCCGCCGTGTGCGACTGGACGACGCTCAGCACGAGCAACAGCGCTGCGATGCAGAGCATGGCGGCTGTCGCGGCGAGCACACGGGGCAGATTCCGGTGCTTGCGCTCCGGCGCGGCGGTATACCTATTAGAATGCATCAAAACCTCCAAAAATCAAGCGTCTGCCATCATTTCCCCGGCGGGGCCGTCGTACCAGATGCGGTGCATATAAAGACCCTGCGGCGGCATCGTCGGGCCGGTGAGACGGCGGTCGCGCATTTCGAGAAGCGCGGGAATATCCTCCGCCCGGAGCTTTCCGTAGCTTGCGTATACCATCGTGCCGACCATGGCGCGGACCATGTTGTACAAAAACCCGTTGGCGCACACACGCACAGTGATGAGATCGCCCTCGCGTTCGGCATCGCACCAGTACACGGTGCGGACGGTCGTTTTCGTTTCGGTGCCGACGCTCCGCACGGCGGCAAAGTCGTGCGTGCCTTCAAAGGCCTTCGCCGCGGCGCGCATCTGCGCAATGTCGAGCCGGGACGGATAGAAGCACACGCGCTTATCGAGAAACGGATCGGGAATGCGGCTGTTCAGGATCTTATAGATATATTCCTTCTGGATGCACGAGCCGATGGCGTTGAAGCTCTCGTCCACCTCGCAGGCGTCCGTCACGGCGATATCGCCGGGGAGACGGGCGTTGAGCGCGAGCGGGACCTTCTCGATCGGGATCGTACAGTCGGAGCGGAAATTCGCGCAGTAGCGCAGGGCGTGCACGCCCGCGTCCGTGCGGCCCGCAGCCCGTTACATGGACGCTTGTACCGAGTATTTTTGCAATGGCGTCCTCCACGGTCTGCTGCACCGTGGGGAGACCGGCCTGCCGCTGCCAGCCGTGATAGGCGGAGCCGTCGTATCGGAGACGGAGTGCAATGTTTCTCAAATGCCGTACCTCGTCAGGATGATCGACCCGGCCAGGATCAGCGCCCAGAAAGCGAGAGCCAGGTAGTCGTTTCGGCCCATGCGCAGCACCTTCATGCGGGTGCGCCCCTCGCCGCCGTTGTAGCAGCGGCACTCCATCGCGGTGGCCAGCTCGTCGGCGCGGCGGAACGCGCTCACGAACAGCGGCACAAGGATCGGCAGCAGCGCCTTCGCGCGGCGGACAAGACTGCCGCTTTCAAAATCCGCGCCGCGCGCCTTCTGCGCGGAAATGATCTTGTCGGTCTCTTCGATGAGCGTCGGGATAAAGCGCAGCGCGATGCTCATCATCATGGAAAGCTCATGCACCGGGAAGCGCAGCTTTTTGAGCGGACTCAAAAGCTGCTCCAGCCCGTCGGTGAGCTGCAGGGGAGAGGTCGTATACGTCAGAAGAAACGTTCCGCACACGAGCAGAATGATGCGAAGCACCATCAGCACCGCGCGGCGGATGCCGTTATCGGTGATGCGCAGCACCCAGAACGAGCAGATCACATTGCCGTCCGAGTAAAAGAGATTGAGCACCGCCGTTAAGATCACGATCACTATGAGCGAGCTTGAGCCCTTGAAGAGCGCCTTCGGGCGGATGTGTGAGAGAGCCACGCAGAAATACGAGCGTGAGCAGCACGGCGCAGTAGCGCTCAGTTGTTGGCGGTGAAGAGCGCGGCAATGTAGAGCACCACGGCGATGAGCTTCGTGCGCGGGTCGAGCCGGTGCACGATGGTATTGCCGGGGAAGTACTGGCCGAGCGTAATGTCTTTCAGCATGCGCCGCCCTCCTTCCCTGCGAGCAGGGCCGCGGCGAGATCGTGCGGGGTATAGATGCCCTGCGGAACAGCAGCGCCGCGCGCGCGCAGCTCCTCTGCGGAGCGGCTGCGCCCGGAATGCCGAGACCCATTTCACGAAGCTCCGCGGCGTGGGTAAAGATCTCCTCCGGCGCGCCGTCGAGCGCGATCTTGCCGCGCCGCATGACGATGAGCCGCTCGGCGTTTTCCGCGGCGACGTCCATATCGTGCGTGACGAGCACAACGGTGCTCCCCGTGGAGCGATGGTATTCGGCGATGTTTGCAAGGATCTCGCGGCACCCGGAGGGTCAAGCCCGCCATCGGCTCATCGAGCACGAGCACCTCCGGCTTCATGGCCATCACGCCCGCAATCGCGATGCGGCGCTTCTGTCCGCCGGAAAGATCGAGCGGGGACGCCTCGAAGAGCGATTCATCGACTCCGGCAAACTTTGCGCCGAAGCGGACGTGCTCGTCCACCTCCTGCTCGTTCAATCCCATGTTTTCGGACCGAACGCAATGTCGCGGTAAACCGTCTCTTCAAAGAGCTGGCATTCCGGGTACTGGAACACCAGACCGACACGGAACCGGACGGGCGCAGCGCCTTGTGGGCGGTGGATGTCCTCTTCTCCGAGCAGCACGCGCCCCGCGGCGGCTTCAAAAAGCCCGTTGAGATGCTGGATGAGCGTGCTCTTGCCGCTGCCGGTATGACCGAGCAGCGCCGCGTACTGACCGGCGGGGATGGAGAGATCAATATTGTCGAGAGCGACCTTTTCAAACGGAGTCCCGGCGCTGTATACGCACCGGAGAGACTCCAGACGGATATCGGGCATAACGAAAAACCTTTACTGATGGATTTAATTTCCGAGCCAGCGGACAATGGCATCGGCGGCTTCCGCGTCGGAGAGCGCGCCGAGCGGCACATCCGCCCCCGGCGTCGCGCAGCTCATAGAGCGTTTCCGTCGTGGCGGGAACGTCCAGACCGATCGAACGCATCTGTTCAACGCGACGAAAAGACGTCCTTCGGCGCGCCGTCAAGCACGAGCTTGCCGTCGGACACGACGAGCAGGCGGTCGGCATTGATGCACTCATCCATGTGGTGCGTGATGAGAACGACTGTGACGCCCGTCGCAGCGCGAAGATCGGCGATCGTGCGCAGCACCTCCTGCCGTCCGGAGGGGTCGAGCATGGCAGTGGGCTCGTCCATAACGAGGATCTCCGGCTGCATGGCGAGCATGCCCGCGATGGCGACGCGCTGCTTCTGCCCGCCGGAGAGCAGATGCGGCGCGTTATTGCGGAATTCGTACATACCGACGCGCCAAGGCCTCGTCCACGCGGCGGCGGATCTCCGCCGGGGAACGCCAAGGTTTTCGGGCGCAAACGCCACATCGTCCTCCACGACGCTCGCAACGATCTGGTTGTCGGGATTCTGAAACACCATGCCGACCGTCCGGCGCACGTTAAGAAGGTTTTCCTCGCTGCGCGTGTCCATGCCCCTTGACGGTCACGGTACCCTCCGTCGGCACAAGAATGGCGTTCAGGAGCTTCGCAAGCGTGGACTTGCCGGAACCGTTGTGTCCGAGCACGGCAATGAAAGACCCTGCCTCAATCGAGGAGGCTGACGCCGGAGAGCGCGTCGCGCCCGGCGTCGGGATAGCGGCAGGATACGTTATCGAGAGTGATGACGGAATTTGCCATTTAAGCCTCCCAGCGGCAGCTCGCCCCGCAGGGGAGCACGAGTCCGCTCTGCGTGACGGGAAGCCCCAGTTCCTCCGCGCGCGAGGAACCGCCGCGCCGGGCGGTAAAGATGCTGTCGGTGATATACGAGAGCACCGAGGGGGCAAGGCCCGTCGTGTAGGAATTGATGAGCACGAAAAGTGCGTCGTCCGAGAGGACGCCGGAGCAGAGCGAAACGAAGTCCCAGAGATTGTCCTCGAGCTTCCACACCTCGCCGCCCGGACCGCGCCCGTAGGACGGGGGGTCCATGATGATGGCGTCGTAGCGGTGTCCGCGGCGTATCTCGCGCTCGACGAATTTGGCGCAGTCGTCCACGATCCAGCGGACGTTCGCGTCCGCAACGCCGGACGCCGCGGCATTGTCCTTCGCCCATGCGACCATGCCCTTGGCGGCGTCGACGTGGCAGACGCTCGCGCCGCTCTTGGCGCAGGCGACGCTCGCCGCGCCCGTGTAGGCAAAGAGGTTCAGCACGCGGATGGGACGGTCCGCCTCGCGGATCTTTTTCTGCATCCAGTCCCAGTTCACCGCCTGCTCGGGAAAGAGACCGGTGTGCTTGAAGTTCATGGGCTTCACATGGAACGTGAGCGAGCCGTAGCGGATGTCCCAGCTCGCCGGGAGACCGCCCTTGTCCCACGAGCCGCCGCCGGTGTGGCTGCGGCTGTAGCGCCCCCTCCGGACGCTTCCAGACAGGGGAGGTGCGCGGCGTTTTCCAGATGGCCTGCGGGTCGGGCCGCACGAGAATGTGCCGCCCCCAGCGCTCCAGACGCTCGCCGTTCGAGGCATCGATCAGTTCATAATCTTTCCAGTTATCGGCAATCCACATGGGAAAACTCCTTCTGCGTACAATAACTCTATTTTAACCAAATTACTATACCACGCCAAGCGCTGCTGCTGCAAGGAAAACGAAACACTTTTTTTACTTGCATACTAAGACAGAATTCACTATAATATCGTTGTATTATTGTGCGGAGGTATCTTTCCACATGGAAAACCGCGAATCCAGCTATTATCGAAGAGACGGCGCGTCGCGCCCGCCGCAGCAGGAAGGCGCTGCATCCCAGCGCGAGAGCGCCCTTTTTACCGAGCTGCCGCTCGACAGCGTGCGCCGCACGCCGAACTCCGGCCGCCCGGCGCCCCAATATAGCGAGACCGAGACCGCAAACCGCCGCAGCGCCCGCCCCGCCGCCGAACCGGCGAGGACAGCGCCGCGCGCCGTGCCGTAGACGCCGCAGAGCCGCCCGGCACAGGGGGTATGCGGACTATAACGGCTATGGCAGCCGCCAGCCGCAGCAGCGGCAGCAGCCTTACGGCGGAGGAAGCGCAGCCTTTACGGAAATATCGTGGGATGCTCTCCGCAGCGGCGATCTGGAGCAGAGCGCACAGGGAAACCGCCGCGCCGCGCCCGCGCAGCCGCAAACCGACCCCTATGGGCGCCCGGTACAGCCGCAGAGAGAGGCTTACCGCCCGGCAGCGCAGCCGCGGCAGGCCGATCCGTATTATAACGCCGCACAGCCGCAGACTGACCCCAACGGCAGAACGGCGCAGCCGCAGCAGAGGAACGATCCCTACCGCCGCAGCGACGGCAGCTACCGCCAGCCGTATGCGACCGGCGGCTACCGCGCCGCGCCGCAGCCGCCGGAAACGGAAAGCGATCCCTTTACGGCGGGAGTCTCCCGCAGCGGGGAAACGCCGCCGCGCTCTTACGCGGCTTCCCAGCGTCCGCACGGGGATTATTACCGTCCCGGCGCCGTTCGCCGCCCGGCACAGCGCGCCGCTGCGGGACTCTCTTCCGGCAGCACGCCGCCGCGCCGCCCGCCGTCCGATAACGGCGGCAAGGGCTTTTCCTTCCGTCTGCCGCGCATCGGGAAAAACCGCATTCATCCGGCGTTTCTGCTCCTTGCGCTTGTCCTTGTCGGCCTTTTGATTTTCGGCATCGTGACGCTCGCGCGGAAGGGCAATGAAAAGCCGAGGTACACGCTGCCGAGCTACGCGCCCGTGACCGCGACGCCGCGTCCGGCAGACACGCCGCAGCCGGGCGAAGCAACGCCGGAGGTTACCGCCGAGGTATCCATGACGCCGAAGCCGACCGCCGAGCCGACGCCGACACCTTCGGGGGCCAAGGCGCAGCGCGACGGCGATCTCATCGTTCCCGCTGACTGGGGCGCGATCGTGCCCGAGCGTACGAACGCAGTGTACGACAGCCATTTTGACCGCTCCTGCATGATCGGCAACTCGCTGGTCGAGGGCTTTCGCATGTGGTCGGGCGTAACGAACATGCGCTGCATTTACGGCACCGGCGCGGTCGTGAACAATGTTCTCGGCACGCTCGATCTCTCGCCGCTGACGCTCAACGACTCGGATTTCTATCACGACATTTATCTCATGTTCGGCCTGAACGAAGTCGGCACGGACGTGAACGCCTTTGTCCAGAGCTATAAAACGCTCATCGAGTACGTCCGTGAGCACCAGACGAAGGCGAATATCTATGTTATCTCCGTCACACCCGTCACGCAGAAAGTGGACGCCGATCCCAACGAGGTGCAGAGCATGGAGCGTATCAACGCCTTCAACTCCGCGCTCAAGCAGCTCTGCGCAGACGAAAAATGCTGGTATCTCGATATCTACTCCATGCTCGTGGACGAGTACGGCTACCTTTCGAGCAACTATGCCTTCGCCGGCGAAGGCAAGCACTTTGAAAAAAAAATCCGGGTATGTCGCCTGGGCAAATTACATGAAGACCCACTATGTGGACGAGGGCCTTCTCACCGAATAAGAAACGAGGTAAATTTATGAAAAAGACCATTTTCTCCTGCTCGCGCTCTGCTGCCTTTTTCGCCGTGCTCACCGGCTGCGGCGGCTCGAAAGACGATGGAGCCGCGCGCGTTCGTGGACGACGTGCTCGCGAACGCCAACTTTACCGACAGCCTCAGCCAGCTGGATGACGCCGTGATCCCCAGTACTACGGCGTGGACAGCGCCGACTATAAGAGCGCACTCGTCTACTGCGGCACGGCGGCGACTGCCGAGCAGATCGTCTGCTTTGAGGCCGTGGACGCCGCCGCCGCGCAGCGCCTGCTCACCGCGCTCCAGACGTTCGTCGCCGACCGGATCGAAGCCTATAAGAGCTACGGCCCCGCCGCTGCCATGTCGCTCGAAAACGCGCCGGTAAAGACGATCGGAAACTATGTCATCGCCGTTGTCTGCGCCGACAGCGACAGCGCCGCCAAGGTCGTCGATCAGTACGCCTGATCGCGGAAACAGCCAAAATTGCCCCGCCGGGACCCGGCGGGGCTTTTGTCTGTTTGGCTTAACTTTCCGGCGGCTTCGTCGCTTCGCTCTCCTCCGGGCATTCCTCCGGGATCCCGGCAAGGGATGTGAGCAGCGAGAGCACACCGGCGAGCAGCGATGTGCTGCCGACCATCAGCCAGTTGATCTCCGAGATCACAGCAGATGTGCCGATAGCGGCGAGAGCCGTCTGCGCCACGGTCCTCAGCGCACGGATGCCCGCCTTTCGCAGCCAGTCCTTCCAGCAGCGTTTCATGGATTACCCGCTTTCTGCCTGCGGCTTTGAGGGGCGCCTCATTTCATGGTATGAAAAAGCGCTCTGCACCGTGCAGAGCGCTTTCACTATAAAACGAAGTTACATATAATACCCGGACACGATGCCGTCGATCACCACGGCGTCGCAGTCTCCGGCGGCGAGCGCCGCAAAGCAGGCGGAAAGATCGTCGTAGTACCAGACCGAGCCGACTTTCGCGTCCATTCCGCTTTCCTTGAGCGCGGCGAGTGCGGTGGCGTCGGTGATGCCGATCACCTTGCCCTTGAGACTGTTTTTGCGCGTATAGCGGCTGTCGCTGCGTACGACGAGCTCATGCGTGTTGCGAAGCCAGCCGGGGAGAGGGAGACGGAGCTTGAGCTGCCGGAAAAGGATGCCGCCATCCACGCGCAGTCGATATTGCCGCTGCCGAGCTCGGCGGTGACGTTGTCGCTGTTGATGACCATATACTCAAATGTCCACCCGAGCTTTTCCGCCACGAGCTGCGCAAGATCCGGGATCAGCCCGCCGAAGGAGCCGTCGTGCGGGAGGAGGAGATCGAGCAATACCGTCCTGCACGCCGATACGCAGCTTACGTCCCGGCTCCGGCTGGGTTTCCAGAAGCTGCAGCGCGCCGGGCAGCGCCTCCATGCAGGTATAGTCCGTGCCGAGATACTGCGCGCTCAGCCGGGAGATCTGTCCGTCGGCGGAGAGCTCCTTGAGCGCGGCGGTGAATATATCGCAGAGCGGGTCGCCCTTGCGGAAGGCGACGCAGAATTCTCCTGGTTGAGCTCCGCGATCATTTTAAACCGGATGGTGTCGCGCGAACCGCAACCCGTCAAAAGCAGAAAGCACAGCGCCGCGCACAGCACGAACGCCAGAAATCTCCGCAGCTTCTTCATAAGTTCGACCCTTCCCAACAAAAAAATCCGCCGTTTTACATGGATTATGTAAAGGCGGATTTTATGATAGCGGATTCCGGTGAGAAAATCAAGCCCCGGAGGAAATTACCGTTCCAACCGGCGCAGAAAGGCGCGCGTGCGCTCCTGCTGCGGCGCGTCGATGACCTGTTCGGGCGTGCCCTCCTCCACGATGCAGCCCCCGTCCATGAATACGACGCGGTCGGCGACCATGCGGGCAAACTGCATTTCGTGCGTGACGATCACCATCGTCATCTTTTCTTCGGCGAGCGAGCGGATAACGCGCAGCACCTCACCGGTCAGCTCCGCGTCAAGCGCGCTCGTCGGCTCGTCAAAAACAGCAGCTCCGGCTTCATGCAAAGCGCGCGCGCGATCGCCGCGCGCTGCTGCCCGCCGGAGAGAGCTGGCAGGGGTAGGCGTCGGCGCGATCGGCAAGACCCATTTTCCCGAGCAGCGCCATGGCCTCCTCGCGTACCTCGGCGGCGGGGCGCTTCTACCTGCGCGGGCGCGTCCATCACGTTCTTCAAAAGCGTGAAGTGGGGGAAAAGGTTATAGCTCTGGAATACGAGACCGAAATAGCGGCGGATGGCGTGCAGCTCGGCCTTCGGCGCGTAAACGCCGTCCTTCGCGGCATATTTTCCTTCATAAATGATGTCGCCGCCGTCGGCGGTCTCGAGCAGCGTTGCGCATCGGAGCAGCGTGGATTTGCCGCTGCCGGACGGCCCGATGATCGCCGTAACGCTCCCCGCCGGGACGGAGAGGGAGATGTCTTCGAGAACGCCCTGCCCGTCAAAGCTTTTTGCGGATGTGGCGCAGTTCAATGTGTTCATGTCCGGCCCCTCCTTCAGCGGTAGTAGGCGAACGCCTTTTCGATCCGCTCCATGGCGACGGCGACAAGGCTGTTGAATACGAAATAGAAAACCGCAGCGGCGGCAAATGCCAGCATACCCGGCGAATTTGGCGCAACGGCGATCTGCTTGGCACGCGTGAACATCTCTACCGTGCCGATGACGGAGGCGAGACGTGTCCTTTACAAGGGTAATGACCTCGTTCGTGACGCTCGGCAGCACGCGCTTTACCATCTGCGGAAGGATGATGCGGAAGAACGTCTGCCCCCTTCGGTAGCCGAGCACCTGCGCCGCTTCATACTGTCCGGCGCTGATCGACTCAATGCCGCCGCGGTAGATCTCGGCGAAATACGCGGCATAGTTGATGACGAACGCGACGATCACGGCGGCAAAGCGCCAGTTCCGCGGCAGCGTCATGCCGAGAAGAAGACTCGGCCCATAGTACACGACCATGACCTGCAGCATGAGCGGCGTGCCGCGCATGATGGCGATATACACCTTCGTGAGCCAACGCGGCGAAAACCGGCTTTGCGCGCAAAGTAAACGACGAGACCGAGCGGCAGCGAGCCGAGCAGCGTGAGGAAGAATATGGCAAGCGTCGTGAGAAACGCCTGGGAGAGAGAGACCAGCATGGTTTGAATGCTCATCGGATCGATCCTTTCCGTAGACAGGTTGGCGCGGAGACGCGAAAGCGTCTCCGCGCGGGGATATTATTTCGAGGGAAGTATTACTTGCAGAGGCAGAGACTGTCGAGAGAAAGTCCCTTGTCAACATTCTCGGCGATGCTCATCATCGTGCCGTCCTCTGCCATGGCGAGCAGCTGCTCGTTCACGGCGTCGCGCAGCGCCTCGTTGCCGAGATAGAAGCCGACGGCGTACTGCCCACGGAGACGGGCTCAGAGAGGATAACGTAGTCGCCCTCGGTGTTGGCGATCTGGTAGTTGCCGACGCCAACGTCCACGACAACGGCGTCCACCGTACCCCGCCGCAGCTCCAGGAAGCCGGTGTTGTAGTCGGCAGCTGCACGAGCTCACCGAAGGAGGCGGTCAGCTCCTCGTTCGCGGTGAGAGCGTCCAGACCGGAGGAAGCGGACTGCACCATAACGGTCTTTCCGGCGAGATCGGCGAGGGACTCGATGCCGGAGTCGGCACGGACAATGGCGACGATGCTGTTGTCGATGTAGGCGTCCGACCAGGTGTACTCTTCCTCGCGGCCGGTGCAGGTGAAGCCGTTCCAGATGCAGTTGATGTTTCCGGCCTGAGCTCGGCGTCCTTCGACGCCCAGTCGATCGCCACGGCCTCATACTCCCCAGCCGAGCCGTGGGCGCAGACCTCCTGCGCAAGCGCGAGATCGAAGCCGTCGTAGCTGCCGTCCTCGGCGATGTAGCCGAACGGGGGAACTCAGCGTCAAAGCCGACGATCAGTTTGCCGCCCTCGGCGGCGGGGTTCTGCCGTGGCAGTTTCCGCCGGAGCTTCCGTGGGGCGGCGGTCGGATCGGAACGGGGGGGCGCTGCTGCCGCAGCCGGCCAGCGCCGTTACGAGCAGACAAAGGGTAAGTGCGATGGTAAGAATCTTTTTCATGGTGGGTCTCTCCTGTGTTTGATTTATTATGGTAGTATATTAGCACGCTACCACATTAAAGTAAATGCGCAGAAAAAACAAAAAGAAAGGGCGAAGAGCCCTCTCTTTTGCTACTTTACAATAAATCCGCCGCCGAGCAGACGGTCGCCGTCGTAAAAGGCGGCGGTCTGGCCGGGGTGGGAGCGCGCACCGGCGCAGGGAAGCGGACGATTGCGCCGTCTCCGTCCGGCGTTACCGTCCCGGTGGGCAGCTCGCGGCGTGAATGGCGGATGCGAACGCCGCAGACGATCTCGCCCTCCGGTGGAACAAGCCAGTTTACGCCGCGCACACGGAAACTCTCCCGCCATACGGCGGCGTCGTCAGAAGAAAGACGGACTTCGTTCGTCTCCGGGCAGATGTCGGAAACGTATACGCGTTTCCCTGAAGCCGACGCCGAAGTGGCGGCGCTGGCCGACGGTATAGTGGTGGATGCCGCGGTGTTTGCCGACGGCTTTACCGTCCAGAATGAAATCCCCCGGTGGGGGCGTGATGCCGCGGCGTTCGATCCAGGCGGCGTAATCGCCGTCCGGGATGAAGCAGATGTCCATGCTGTCCGGCTTGCGCGCGACGGCAGGCCGAGCTCTTCGGCCAGCGCGCGCGCACCTCCGTTTTTTATATGGCGCAAGCGGCAGCAGAAGGGCGTTCACCTCGTCCGGCGTCAGACGGCAGAGCATATAGCTCTGGTCATTTTCCGGCTGCCCGCGGTAAATGGCGCCGTTTTCCGCTCTGGCATAATGCCCGGTGGCGATGTACTTTGCCCCGATGCGCTCCGCTTCGTCCAGCAGAGCGCGGAACTTGACCGCCGGGTTGCAGAGAATGCAGGGGTTCGGCGTCTCGCAGCGGAGATACGCTTCGGCAAACGGGGTGCAGACGTATTGCTCCATTGCCTCGCGGCTGTCGGTGATCGTGAGCGGAACGGAGAGGGAAGCGGCGGCCTCACGCGCGGCGTCCGCGCCGGGAGACCGTTATCGAGATACAGCCCGTAAACCGCCAGTCCGGATTCGCGCAGCAGGTGCGCGGCCACGGCGGAATCCACGCCGCCGGAGAGACCGAGAACGACCTTATCCATGGCGGCGCTCCTTTCCGCTCTCGGTGTAGATCATAAGCGCGGTCATATCCGCCGGAGATACGCCGGAAATGCGCGAGGCCTGCCCGAAGCTCACGGGGCGTATGGCGACGAGCTTCTGCCGCGCCTCGGTGCGGAGCCCCGGAACGGCGGCATAGTCGATATCCTCGGGGAGGGGCCGATCCTCCATGCGCCGGAAATCCTCCACCTGCTTGAGCTGGCGGCGGATATAGCCCTCGTATTTGAGCGTGATGGATACCTCCTCGCCGACGGGCGCGCGGCAGCGCCGGGCGCTCCGGGTCAAACGGGAGAAGGTCGGCGTATTCGATCTGCGGGCGGCGCAGAAGATCGGCAAGCGACGCGCCGGAGACGATCTCCGCCGTGCCTTTTTCGCGCAGCAGCGCGTTGATCGCCTCGCCGGGGGCGAGATGCGTATGCTCGAGCCGCTGCCGCTCCTTTGCGACGGCGGCGTATTTGTCCTGCACCGTAGCCGGACGAGCCGTTGAACTGGCCCGCGCCGTACAGACCGGGGATCTTTTGCTCTCGAGCGTGGCGCGCAGCTCCGTGGGATCGACGCAGTCGTACTCGATGGCATAGGCGCAGCGCTGCATCTCGGCGTTTTCCAGTCCCGGAATGGAGCGGACAACATCGATCTGCACGTCCTCCGGCAGAGAGGAAGACAGACCCTGAATGTACAGCTCCTGCGTATGCAGACCCATCGGCTCAATGAAGAGCTGGTGGCGTTCCTTATCCGGAAACGTGACGATCTTCGTCTCAATCGAGGGGCAGTAGCGCGGGCCGGTGCTTTCAATGGTGCCGTTGAAGAGCGGACTGCGGTCAAGATTGGCGCGGATGATCCCGTGCGTGCGCGGATTGGTATAGGTAAGCCAGCACACAGCGCGGTTTTGCAGCGCCGCAGCGTCGGTGGAATAGGAAAACGGCTCGATCTCCTCATCGCCGGGCTGGAGCTGCATTTCGTCAAAGCGGACGCTGCGCGCGTTCACGCGCGGCGGCGTGCCGGTCTTGAAGCGGCGGAGACGAAGACCCATATCGGCGAGGCACTTCGTGAGCTCCGTCGCCGCGGCGAGCCCGTCGGGCCGGAGGTGCGTACCACGTCGCCGACGATTGTCCGCCCGCCGAGATACGTCCCCGTCGCGATAACAACAGCGCGCACCGCGTATACCGCGCCCGTGTGTGTTGTGACGGAGAAAACGTGCCCGTCCGTAAGGCCGATGGAGACGATCTCCGCCTGATGCAGCACGAGATTTTCCTGCGTCTCCAGCGTCTCCTTCATGATCTCCTGATAGCGCCGCCGGTCGGCCTGCACGCGCAGGGAGTAGACGGCGGGGCCTTTGCCGCGGTTGAGCATTCGGAACTGGATGCCCGCGGCGTCCGCCGCCTTGCCCATCTCACCGCCGAGCGCGTCAAGCTCACGGACAAGGTGCCCCTTGCCCGTGCCGCCGATGGCGGGGTTGCACGGCATGTTGCCGACACTGTCGAGATTCACCGTGAAGCACACGGTGCGCAGACCGAGCCGGGCCGCGGCGAGCGCGGCCTCGATGCCCGCGTGTCCGGCACCGATGACGGCAATATCAAATTTTCCGGCGTCGTAGGTCTTCATGCCTTCTTGTCAGCGATCTCCTTCAAAATGGCGCGGATGAGCGTATCGCAGCCATACACGGTATCCAGCACGAGCGTTTCGCGCGGGGAATGAATGTCCAGAATGTCGGGGCCGATGGAGATGATGTCGAGCGCGGGATTGGCGGAAGAGAAGCTGCCGCACTCCAGACCGGCGTGCACCGGTTCTACGGACATATCGTGTCCGTTCTGCTCTTGAAAATGCGCTCGCAGATGCCGACCAGCTCGCTGCCGGGCTTGAGCGGCCACGCGGGGGAGGAGCTGAGCAGCGTCATCGTAAAGCCGTGCTCGGATGCCTGACGCTCGTATTCCTTCTTCATTTCCGCGGTGATGGCGGGTTCGCTGCTGCGCTGATGGACGGTGAATTCGACTTCGTCCTCGCCGACGGCGGCAAGGCCGGTGTTCGCCGAGCTCTCCACGAGCGACGGGATGGACGGCGACATGGTGTGCACACCGTCGAACACCTCGGTGAGCAGCGCGAGATAGCCGCGCGAAAGCTCGCCCGTGAGCGCTTTTTCGGGGAGCTCGGCAGCGGTTACGGCGACCTTCGCCTCCGGATCGGTCGCAGCGCAGGCGACCGCCTCGGTAAGCGCATGGGTGTTGAGCGCTTCGAGAACCTTTTCGGCGTCCTTTTCCGGCACGGTGATCACGGCGGTGCAGGAAGCGGGATGGCATTGTGGGCGCTGCCGCCGCGGAAAGCGCGGCAAGACGCGCCGGGGCACATGTCGAGCGCGGTTTTCGCCGTGCGCGCGGCAATGCGGATGGCGTTGGCGAGCTTCAGATGGATGGAAGCGCCGGAGTGACCGCCGACGAGACCGGAAACGGCGATCTTATACGCGTTGCCGGAAGCGGCTTCCCACTCGGCGGCGCGGTGCATGCGGTACATATCGCTGCCCGCGCTCGAGTTGCAGAGCGAGCCGAACTCCTCCCAGTCGAGATTGATGAGATATTTGGCGTCGAGGTGCTTCGGATCGAGATGGTCCGCGCCGGACATGCCGTCTTCCTCGTCCACGGTGAAGATCGCGCGGATCGGGGCCGCACGGCGGTCTCATCCTCGAGAATGGACATGGCAAGCGCGACGCCCGCGCCGTCGTCGCCGCCGAGGGATGTGCCCTTTGGCCTTGAGCGTTTTGCCGTCGTTGATAACGGTGATGGTATCGTTGAGCGGATCAAAGTCCATGCCGTCCTCCCAGACGACGATATCCATGTGCGCCTGCAGAATGGTGCGCGGCGCGTCCTCGTGCCCGGCGGAACCGGCCTTATCAATGATGACGTTGCCTTCCTCGTCGCGCACGGCGGCGAGACCCTTTTTCACGGCCCAGTCGTAGAGAAACCGGCTGATCTTCTCCTCATGATGGGACTTATGCGGGATGGCGCAGAGAGAAAGAAAGTTTTCAATGATCTTTTCGTTCATGGTTCTATCCCTTTCTATATCAATAAACATCGTTAACGTCCACAAGCTTCACGGTGACATCGCGCGTCTCGCCTTCGTGCCATACGGTGAGCGTGATCTCGTCGCCGACGCGGAGCGGGGCGATAATACCGGTAAGATCCTCGTTGACGGTAAGCTCCACGCCGTTCGCGGCAAGAAGCACGTCGCCGGTCACAATGCCCTTGGCGGCACAGTCCGAACCTTCGGAAACGGCGCTCACGTAAAGGCCGGCGGGGAGATCGTATTCCTCCACCGCCGTCTGCGGTATCTTGCCGACGGTGAGCCCGAGCGCCGGGCGTCCGCGTACCTCGCCGGATTCAAGCAGACTGTCCGCAATGGCCTTCACGGTACTCGACGGGATGGCGAACGCCACGCCCTCAATGGATACCGAGCCGATATACTGGTTGCTCATTTTCATATTGGTGATGCCGATGACCTGCCCGTAAACGTTGATGAGCGCGCCGCCGGAGTTGCCCTCGTTGATCGGCGCGGAGGTCTGGAGCAGGCTGTTCGTCACACCGTTGTGGGAAATGTCACGGTTGATGCCGGAGATGATGCCCTCTGTCATCGTGCTGCGGAATTCCTTTGCCGAGCGGGTTGCCGATGGCGTATACCGCATCGCCGACGAGCAGAGAGTCGGTCGAAGTGAACTCCGCGGGCGTGAGACCGTGTGCATCGATCTTCAAAACGGCGATATCGGTACGGTGGTCGTAGCCGACGAGCAGAGCATCATACTCCGTATCGTCCCAGAGCGTGATGCGCGCGCGGCAGGTGCCCTCCAACAACGTGCGAATTCGTGAGAATATACCCGTCCTCCGTCAGAACAACGCCGGAGCCCCAGTAATAGCTGTCTTCCGACGTCTCATCCGGAAAGGCCGACACCGCAACGATGGAGGGAACGCAGCGCTCATAGACCTCCTGTGCGGAAAGAGGCGTTTTACCGGCGGGGGGGAGAGCGTCACGGTCACGCGCTCGGTCGTCTGCACGGTCGGGATAGTACATTCTTCCGCTTCCTCGTTCGCGGTGAAGTAATTATCGAAGAACGATTTATAATCGTTCGGCAGATCGCCCGCCGCGCCGGGGCGGTTGGGGTCTGCCGCGGCGCTGTTCCGGAAGAGCAGACACGAGCCGATGATGAGCACCGCCACGGCGACAAGGATCAGCGCAATGCCCCACGCGGGCATTCTTTTCTTTGGCTTCGCCGGAGGGACGAGGACCGGCGGGGATGCCTGCGGCGTGTCGCCAGAGGGGGCATACCACATAGATTCCTGATTTTCCATAAAACTCCTTTCCGCCTTTTTACGGTTTGAGCGCGAGCGTGAACACAAAGTCGGTCACACCCTGGCGGCTTGTCACGGCAATGTCCTCGCCGTGGTTATTTAAAATGGTTTTGACGATATAAAGCCCCAGACCGACGCCGTCGCGGTCCTGGCTGCGGCTGCGGTCGGACTTGTGGAAGCGATCGAAGAGGAGGATCTCCGCCTCCGGAATGGTGCTGCCGGAGTTCCGGATGGAGACGTAGGCCTTCTTGCTGTCCTTCCATAGCGAAATGGTGAGCGGTGAATTTTCGCGGGAGAATTTGATGGCGTTATCCAGCAGATTGTAGATGACTTGCGTGATGGCGTCCACATCGCCGAGAACTTTGATCGCCTCCTCAGGAACGTTGAACACTACCTCCAGATGCTTCTGATCGATCTTATCGGCAAATGTGATGAGCGTGAGCCGGAGCTGCTCGGAAATATCAAAGCTGTTCTTGAGGAGCGTTGCGCGGTCCTTTGCCTGCAGGCGCGAAAGCTCCAGCATGCTGCGCACGAGGCGGGCCAGCCGCTTCGTCTCAGAGGAGATGATCTGAAGATATTTCTTTTCCGACTCCGGCGGGATCGTCCCGTCGAGAATGCCGTCGGCAAAGCCGGAGATCGTCGTCATCGGCGTTTTGAGCTCGTGTGATACGTTTGCGATAAACTCGCGCCGCTTCGTTTCCGACTGCTCGAGCGAGTCCGCCATGGAGTTAAAGGCCTCTGTCAGCTCGCCGATCTCGTCGGTGCTGTCGGTCGGCTCCACGCGGACGTTCAGCTCGCCGCGGCCAAAGCGCCGCGCCGCGTCCGCCATGTCGCGCAGAGGCTTGGCGAAATATTTGGAACTCGCGTAGCTGAAAATGAGCGCGAGACAGAGAACGATGAGACTGATGAAGAAGAAAAGCGGCAGGATCGTCTCCCAGATGGAGAGCGCGGTTACCGTGTCCTTGGAAACGAACAGATGGCCGAGCAGTCGCCGTCATCGGTGAGCGCGGAAATGACGGTATAATGCTCGCTCGCGTAAAACCCCCCAGCGTGCCGAGCGACGCGACCGTGCCGGACTGTGGCAGGATCGCCGTTACGCTCTCATCCAGACGCTTTCCGATGTGCACACAGAAAACGGCGGAGTCCGAGCAGGTGATGATATATCCGGAGGGATTGACGATGAAAATGTGCTGATTCGTGCTCGCGCCGATGGTGCTGAGCGTCATGCGCAGCTCGAGCGAGCGCAGATCGCCCTCGGCGGCATAAGCGACCGCCATGCGCGATATTTCGCGTGAGTTCGTCATCATGCTCTCGCGCGCTTCGGACACGAACACCTGACGGCTCGCAAAGCCGAAGGCTGCGCCGATGAGCAGAAAGCTCACAAGGACCATCGCCGCGGTCGTGGTGAAGGTCCGGAAATACGTTCTGTGCATCGTTTATTCGACCGACTCGAACTTGTATCCGACGCCCCAGACCGTTTTGAGCGACCACTTATCCGAAACGCCCTCCACCTTTTCGCGCAGACGCTTGATGTGAACGTCCACGGTGCGGGAATCGCCGAAATAATCAAAGCCCCACACCTCGTCGAGCAGCTGGTTGCGGGTGAAAACGCGGTTGGGGGGAGGCGAGATGATAGAGAAGCTCCATCTCCTTGGGGGGAGCCTCCACGCGCTTACCGTCTACGATGAGCTCATAGGAATCAAGATCGATCACGAGCTTGTCGAATACAAGCCGCTTTTCCGCCGCGTGCGGCGCGGCCTCCGGCTCGCTGCGGCGCATGACGGCGTGGATGCGCGCCATCAGCTCCTTGACCTCAAACGGCTTCGTGACGTAATCGTCCGCGCCCATCTCAAGTCCGGAGATCTTGTCGAACGTTTCGCCCTTCGCGGTCAGCATGATGATCGGCACATTGGAGGTCTTCCGGATCTCGGAACAGACGACCCAGCCGTCCACGACCGGCAGCATGATGTCGAGCAGGATGAGATCCGGCTGCAGCTCCTGCGCGCGGCGGATGCCCCTCCGCCGTCGGCGGCGAGAAACACGTCGAACCCGTCCTTTTCCAGATAGAGGCGCAGCAGCTCCGCGATGTTGCTGTCGTCCTCAACTACCAGTACTTTTTTTGCCATATTTGCAGCCTCCCTGTATGTACGGCAAGAATTGCCTATTCTTCTAAATTACTATTATATACCAATTATACCGAAGATGGAACACCGTGTGCGAACAAAATGTAAAAAAACGGAGAAAGCCGGAAATGTTGCAATGAGAGACCAAATACGGTAAAATGCTGAGTATGGAAATGAGGTGTTTTCCGTGACGGTAAACGAAAAGGCTATGCCAAGCTGAACTATTCTCTCGACGTCCACGCCAGACGCTCGGACGGCTACCACGATCTCACCATGGTCATGGGCAGCGTCTCGCTCTGGGACGATGTTGAGGTATCGCTCCGCTCCGATGGACGGATCGAGGCCAAGTGTTCGATCCCGTGGCTGCCGCGGGATGAGCGGAATCTTGCCGTGCGCGCGGCGCGCGTGTTCTTTGACGCTGCGGGCAACAAAACTCTCGGCGCGGACATCCGCATAAAAAAAGAGAGTGCCGGTCGGCGCGGGCATGGCCGGCGGCAGCACGGACGCCGCGGCGGTGCTCCGCGCGCTCAATGTGCTCACCGGAGCGAATTCCTCCGCGGAACAGCTTCGCGCCTTTGCGTTAACGGTCGGCTCGGATGTGCCGTACTGCGGCACCGGCGGCATGATGCTCGCCGAAGGGCGCGGGGAAATACTCTCGCCGCTGCCGGAGCTTCCGGGCGGATGGATCGTGATATGCAAGCCGCCGTTTTCCGTCTCCACGGCGGAGCTCTTCGGGCGCATCGATAAGCGCCGCATCACGGCGCACCCGGATACGCAGGGACTGTGCGCTGCGCTGCACGCCGGGGATCTTCGCGGCGTTGCGCGGCGGATGTTCAACGTGTTTGAAGGAGGGCTGCCGCGCAGCGGCGCAGAGATCGGCTCGATCCGCGGCGCACTTCTCGACGGCGGCGCTCTCGGCGCGGTGATGACCGGCACGGGCAGCGCGGTGTTCGGCGTATTTGACGATCGCGCCGCGGCTGCCGCCGCGTACGAGCGCCTTTCGCAAAGCTACAGGGAGTGCTTCTTGTCCCGTGCCGCGGACGCGCTGACATTGTGAAAATCCTAACAAATTCTTTATCCGTTCTATGCTACAATAGAAACAGAGGTGATCTGCCGTGCTGAAGAAGGAAAAAAACTGGACGGTCACGTGGAAGAGCGCCGGGATCACGGCGGGTCTTTTTGCTCTGACGACCGTCGTATGCGCGCTTTTGCAGCGCCTTTGGCTTGAATGAGATCAGCCAACTGCGAAACGAAACGTATGTTCCGCTGGTGTATGTGTGCTCTGCGTACTGCTCGTGTCGCTGCTGACGGACGGGTATCTCTGCGGCACGGTCGTCTCGCTTCTGAGCGTTTTTGCGGTGAACTATGTTTTTACCTATCCGTATATGGACTTTAACTTTTCCCTGTCCGGCTATCCGCTCACGTTCCTCACGATGCTCGCCGTTTCCCTAACAGTCAACACGCTGACGGCGACGCTCAAAGCGGCAGGAGCGCATCCGCATGGAGGCGGAGACCGAGCGCATGCGCGCCAATCTCTTGCGGGCGATCTCGCACGATCTGCGCACGCCCCTTACGGCGATCTCCGGCTCGGCGATCACGCTTCTGGAAAACGACAACCTTCCGGACTGGCAGAAAAGAAGCTTCTCGGCAGTATCAACGACGACGCCGAATGGCTCATCCGCATGGTGGAAAATCTCCTTTCCGTAACGCGCATCGGCCTGGAATCGGCGCGCATCGAAAAGCAGGACGAAGTTGCCGAGGAGGTCATCTTCTCCGCCATTTCCAAATTCAAAGCGCATTTTCCGGGCGTTGCGGTCACGCCGCAGCTGCCCGAATCGGTGATGCTCGTGCCGATGGACCCCGTGCTCATCCAGCAGGTGCTCACAAACCTTCTGGAAAACTCCGCCCGCCACGGCGGCGCAAGCGGAGATCACGGTCTCGCTCGCGCGGCAGGGGGAACGTCGCGGTGTTCACCGTGCAGGATAACGGCACCGGCATCGTGCGCGAAAGGCTGCCGCATCTCTTCGACGGGATCGGCTTTCTGCCGGAAAAACGGCGTCGGCGGCCGCAGCCAGATGGGCATCGGCCTTTCGGGTGCATGTCCATCGTGAAGGCGCACGGCGGCAGCATGAGCGCCCGCAATACCGACGGCGGGACGGCGGTGAGCTTCTCGCTTCCGGTGCCGCCGGAGAGCGAGACCGCCGCAGAATAAAGAAATATCATCCGGACACTGAAACCGGCAAAGGAGACAGCCATGGAGACGAAAGACAAGATCCTGATCGTAGAGGACGACGAGACCATCGCCGCGTTTCTCATAGCGGTGCTGGAAGCCAACGGCTTTGACACCATCCGCGCGAGCCTTGGCCGGGAGAGGCGGTGACGCTCATCAGCTCGCACTGCCCGGACCTTGTGCTGCTCGATCTCAGTCTGCCGGATATGGACGGCATGGAGATCCTCGCGGGGCTCCGCAAGTGGTCCACGCTGCCGGTGATCGTCGTATCCGCCCGCGGACGCGAGCGGATAAGGTCATTGCGCTCGATATGGGCGCGGACGATTATCTCACGAAGCCGTTCGGCCCCGGCGAGCTTCTCGCGCGCATCCGCGCCGCCCTCCGCCACGTCCGCACTGCCGCGGGCGGCGAGGTTAACCGCACGGGCGTGTACCGCTGCGGCGATCTGGAGGTGGACTGCGTGCGGCGGCGCGTGCGCATCAACGGGGAAGATATCCATCTCACGCAGAGCGAATACCGCATTCTCTCGCTGCTCACCCGCCATGCCGGAAAGGTCCTCACCTATGACTTTATCCTGCGCGAGCTGTGGGGCCCTCTGCGGGCGGCAGCAACCAGATCCTGCGCGTCAATGTAGCGAACATCCGCCGGAAGATCGAAAAGAATCCCGCCGAACCGAAATACATATTCACCGAGATCGGTGTCGGCTACCGCATGACAGACGCCGACGCGACGGACGAGCCGGAACAGTAAAAATAACACATTTAAAGGGCCGCCGTTCCGATAGAACGGCCGCCTTCAGTCTGTCGAAAAAGCCTCGCAGAGTTTGCGCCCGCAGGCGCAAATAGAGTTCCATTCATTTTCTCCGGCGGCGTGTGCGTCGGAGAAAATACTTTACGGCGCGCAAACGTGCGAGTTGTGCGCCTTCGGCGCACAAGCGAGTGCGCTGCGGCGAGCCGCAGCCTTTTCAAACGAGAGCCCAACGAAGAGGGTCTCGTTTGAGAGCTTGTCAAAAACCTTTTTTGACAAGCTCAAGGGCCGCCGTTCCAACGGAACGGCGGCCCTTTTCGCCTGGGGAAATCGGGAGGATTGGGAGAAAGGAAAGAGAAATGTCAATTTCCGGAGGCTTCCAGAATACGGACGGCTTCCTTCGCGTCAGACACACGGTAGAACACGGGGTAGGGGATGTCCTTTTCGTTTTCGGTGACGAAGAGACCCGTGAGACCAAGCGGGCGGAGCTTGGAGGGCTTGGCTGTCTTCTCCGTGCCGATGATGAGCGTGGAAACGCCGCCGTCCTCATCGATGACCTGCACGGGCGCGGCCTTGGAACGCGGGATGGAGAAGTTGGTCGAGGTGGAGGAGACGATCACGCGCTCGGTCGTGATGGCGTACTCGACCTTGCGGAGACGCTTGAGCGTGGTGACGGGGTCAAGGAAGATGATCCCCGCGACCAGAACGAAAACGAGTGTTACAACGGAAAAAACGTTCGTCCCGGCACGGACGCAGGCACGGACATAAAGGAACATCAGTACCGCGAACACAGCGCCGACGATGATGAACCAGCGCGTGTTCCGCTGTTTGTTTTTCTCATCCATGAGCTTTCGGGATTGGACATCGACGACCAGAGGATCTGTTCGCCGGGACGGAGCAGTTTGGTGACGGTATCCTGATTCATAGCGGTTCCTCCTGTGTTTTTTACTGGCAACAGCATACTACGGAGAAACATAAATGTGGATAAAGAAAAAAACGCGGCGTGTCAAGACCGCGTAAATTAAGAAAATGTAAATGGGCTTCAGACCACGGTCTGAAGCCCATTTACGATCTATAAAGAATGCTCAGATACGCTTCCACTTCATGCCCTGCGGGGTATCTTCTACGAGAATGCCCTGCGCTTTGAGCTCGTCGCGGATGCGGTCAGACTCCGCCCAGTTTTTTGCTTTGCGGGCGTCCTTGCGGGCGTTGAAGAGCGCTTCCTGTTCGGGCGTGAGCTCATCCTTCTTCTCGGTGAACGGAATGCCGAGCACATCCGAAAGCTCCAGATACAGCGCGCGGCAGCCCTCGGCGAGCGCTTTCGTCGGGTGGGCGTTCGGCGAAACGGCGGTGTTGATCTCGCGCACCAGCTCAAAAATCGCGGAAATGGCGTCGGCGGTGTTGAAATCATCGTCCATCGCGTCGCAGAACTTCTGGCGGTAAACGCCGAGCGAGGCAAGCGTTTCGGCCTCGGCCGCGGTCATTTCGCCGTCCGCACCGTTCTGGCAGAAGAATTCCAGATTGTCCTTCGCCGTGGAAAGACGCTCAAGCGCGGCCTTCGCCTGCATGAGGATTTCGCCGGAGTAATTCAGCGGGCTGCGGTAGTGGCTCATAAGAATGAACATGCGGATGCAGTCATAGCCGTAGACCTCGGCGGCCTCGCGCACGGTGAAGAAATTGCCGAGCGACTTGGACATCTTGCGGTTATCCACGTTGATGAAGCCGTTGTGCATCCAGTAGTTGACAAACTTGCAGCCGTTCGCGGCCTCAGACTGGGCGATCTCGTTTTCGTGGTGCGGGAACGTCAGGTCACTGCCGCCGCAGTGAATGTCGATCGTTTTGCCGAGATAGCGGTTGGACATGGCCGAGCACTCAATGTGCCAGCCGGGACGGCCCGCGCCCCAGGGGAATTCCAGCTCGGCTCGCCGGGCTTTGCGGCCTTCCAGAGCGCAAAGTCGAGCGGGTTTTTCTTCACATCGTTCACGTCGATGCGCGCGCCGGACTGCAGATCCTCGATCGGCTGGTGGGAGAGCTTGCCGTATCCGGTAAACTTGAGCGTGCGGTAGTACACATCGCCGTTGACCTCGTAGGCATAGCCCTTTTCGACCAGAGTCTTGATGATCTTGATGATCGGCCCGATGTTCTCGGTCGCCTTGGGATGCACCGTCGCCGGGCGGACGCCGAGCGCTGTCACGTCCTTCCAGTACTCCGCGATATACTTTTCGGCGATCTGGTCGGAGGTGACGCCCTCCTCATTCGCGCGCTTGATGATCTTGTCGTCCACATCGGTAAAGTTCTGTACGAACGTCACCTCGTACCCGCGGTACTCGAGATACCGGCGCAGCACGTCAAAGATCACGATCGGGCGGGCGTTGCCCACGTGAACGTAGTTGTAGACCGTCGGGCCGCAGGCGTACATCTTCACCTTACCCGGCTCGATGGGCTGGAACTCCTCCAGCTGCATGTCCATATCGTTGAATATTTTCATTGTATTTCCTCCCCAACGGGTGATATCTCAAATTTGTTCGCCGATGAGCTCTCCGTCATCGACGGAATCGATGCGCACGCGCACCATGTCGCCGGGCTTCGCGTCGCCGGAGAAAATCACGCGGCTGTCAATGTCCGGGGAATCGTACTCGCTGCGGCCCCACGGCGTGCCGTCCGGCTCTCTGCCCATAACGAGCACATCAAGCTCCCGGCCGATAAACGTCTCGGCAAAGCCGTCCATGATCTCCGCCTGGATCTCCATGCAGAGCTCGGCTCGGCGCTGCGCCTCCTCGGTCGAACATCGGTCGGGCATGAGAGCGGCGGGCGTTCCCTCCTCGGGGGAGTAGGGGAACACGCCGGCGCGCTCGATCTTCGCCTCGCGGAGAAAATCGCACAGTTCTTCAAATTCCGCTTCGCCCTCGCCGGGGAGACCCGTGATGAGCGACGTGCGCAGCACCAGACCGGGGATCCGCTCGCGCAGCTTTTTGAAGAGCGCGCGGATCTCCTCGCCCGTGCCGCGGCGGTTCATGCGGCGGAGGATCGTATCGTTGATGTGCTGGATCGGGATATCAAGATACTTGACGATTTTATCCTCGGATGCGATCTCGTCGATGAGCTCGTCGTCGATGAGCTCGGGGTAGAGATAGTGCAGACGCACCCAGCGGAAATCAAGTTTACATAATTCTTTCAGCAGCTCCGTCAGGCAAACCTTGCCGTAAAGGTCGATGCCGTAGCGCGTGATATCCTGCGCAACGATGATGAGCTCCTTTACGCCGGAGGCCGCGAGAAGACGGGCCTCTTCCAGAATGCTCTCCTTCGTGCGGCTGCGGAACTTGCCGCGCAGCGACGGGATAACGCAGTAGGCGCAGCGGTTGTCGCAGCCCTCGGCAATGCGGAGATAGGCCCAATTCGGCCCGGTGGATACGGCGCGGGGCGTATCGTAGAGCGGCGCGCTGATCGCGCCGCGGCGCGTCGGCTTATCCCCGGCGAGCACGGCTTCCACAACGGATACGACCTCGCTGTAGCTGCCGGTGCCCATGATGCCGTCAACCTCCGGGAGCTCGGCGCGGATATCGTCGGCATAGCGTTGGGCGAGACAGCCGGAGACGATGATCTTGAGCTCCGGGTTTTTCCTCACGGTAGGAGGCGGTCTCAAGGATCTTTTCAATGGCCTCGGTCTTGGCCGATTCGATAAAGGCGCAGGTATTGATGATCACGGCGTCGGCTTTCGCAAGGTCGTCGGTAAAAGCATATCCGGCGTCCTGCAGCAGAGCCAGCATTTCCTCGCTGTTTACGAGGTTTTCGGGCGGCCGAGAGAGATCATGGCCACCGTGGAGGATTGGTTCATGGCGTGTCCTTTCCGGAAAGATAGCGTTCTGCCGCCGCGCGGATCTCCTCCCAGGAGAAGCCGCGGCGGAGAAGATAGCCCTGCGCGCGCTGAAGGCCTTCGGGGAGACGTCGCCGCGCAGCTTTGCGCCGAGCAGCCGGTCAACGGTATCGTCCGTCTCCGGCAGCTCGGCAAACGCTGCGTCCCACAATTCGCGGTCAATGCCGCGGCGGTAGAGCTCATCGCAGATGCGGCGCTTACCGTAGCCCTTGGCGGCATAGTGCCGCACAACGAGACCGGCAAAGCGCTCGTCGTTCACAACGCCGAGACCGCACAGCCAATCGGCGACTTCCTCGGCGTCGGTGTTTGATATGCCCTTTTCCGTGAGCTTATCGAGCAGCATTTTTCGCGATACGTCGCGGCGTTCCAGAATTTTTCAGCGCCCCGCTGCCTGGCTTCGTCGTTCATCAGCCCTCAAAGTCGTCGGCGGAAATATCAATGGCGCGGCCCGCAGCAATGGCGGCCTTGCGCGCCTGCGGCGTGAGCAGCTTGTGGGCGTTGGCGCGGATGTCGGCTTCGATCTTGTCGGCGACCTCGGGGTTGGATTCAAGGTATTCCTTGACCTTGTCCTTGCCCTGAATGCGCTCGCCGTTCACGGTGAACCACGCGCCCGCCTTGTCGATGAGCTCGAGCTTCACGCCGAGGTCGATGATCTCGCTGACCTTGGAAATGCCTTCGCCGTAGATGATGTCGAATTCGGCCTCCTTGAACGGGGGCGCGACCTTGTTCTTGATGACCTTGGCGCGGGTGCGGTTGCCTACCATTTCCGTGCCGGATTTGAGCGTTTCGATGCGGCGCATGTCGATGCGGACGCTCGAGAAGTATTTGAGCGCGCGGCCGCCCGGCGTCGTTTCGGGGTTGCCGTACATAACGCCGATCTTCTCGCGCAGCTGGTTGATGAAGATGACGACGGTATTCGTCTTGGAGATGGCACCCGCGAGCTTGCGCAGCGCCTGCGACATCAGCCGCGCCACCACGCCGACGCTGCTCTCGCCCATCTCGCCTTCAAGCTCCTCGCTGCGGGGAGGAGAGCGGCCACGGAGTCCACCACGACCACGTCCACCGCGCCGGAGCGCACGAGCGCTTCGGTAATGTCGAGCGCCTGCTCGCCGGTGTCCGGCTGGGAGATGAGAAGATTATCGATATCCACGCCGAGCGCGCGGCATACGCGGGCTCGAGCGCGTGTTCCACGTCGATATACGCGGCCTCGCCGCCGCTCTTCTGCGCGCTGGCGACGATGTGCAGCGCGAGCGTCGTCTTGCCGCAGGATTCGGGGCCGTAGATCTCAACGATGCGGCCGCGCGGCACGCCGCCGATGCCGAGCGCGAGATCGAGCGAAAGAGAGCCGGTGGGGATCGCTTCCACGTTCACGGCAATGTCATCGCCGAGACGCATGATCGCGCCCTTGCCGTAATTCTTTTTCGATTTGAGCGAGCGCGGTCTCCAGCGCTTTTTCTTGTCGGTCGCCACAGCGGCGGCCGGAGCGGCGGCCTTTTTCTTTTCTGCCATGATGTATCCCTCACATTTCTTCAGAATCGGTAGGAATCGGTTTCTTTTCTGTGCGTAAATGACGCGCTCGGTGCCGAGCGTGTCGAGCGTGCAGCCGAGATTGTGGAATCCGGCTTCGAGAAGCAGCGCGCGCATCCGCCGCCTGCCCCTCTCCAACTTCAAATATAATCCATCCGCCGTCCTTTAAAACGGACTTCCAGTTTTGCAGGACGCTGCGGTAAAATACGAGACCGTCCTCGCCACCGTCAAGCGCGAGCATGGGTTCCCAGTCGCGGACGGACGTGTCCAGCGCTTGGCACTCTTCCTCGGTGATGTACGGCGGATTGCACGCGATAAGATCAAAATTCTGCATCCGGAGCAGGGGGCGGGGCGAGAGCGTCCGCCTCGAGCGCAACGGCGCGCGGATTGAGCCGGTGCAGGGAGATGTTCTTGCGTGTAACGGAAAGCGTCTCGGAGCTTATATCGGCAAAAATGACGCGTGCCTTCGGGAGATTGACGCCGAGCGCACAGCCGATGCAGCCGCTTCCACAGCAGAGATCGAGGATACGCGGCTCGGGAACATCCTTCAGAATTTCCAGTGCCGTGAAAAACGAGCGGTTCGGTGTCTATGCGGGGAATGAGAACTGCGGGCGTTACGATCATTTCCAGCCCGTAAAATTCCCATTTCCCGGCGATGTACGCCAGCGGCTCGCCGGAGAGACGCCGCTGCAAAGCTTCTCCGCGGCCTTTTTCCGCCTCGTCACCGGCGTACATATACATCCGTGCAATGAGCTGCGCGTCGGTATATCCGGCACCCTGCGCGAGCAGACGCCGGGCTTCGAGCGCATATTCTTCCACGCCGGCCTCCTTGAGGCGCGCGGCGCATGGCGAGATACAGCTCATTATAGGTCTTTGCCAATCCTAACCCCTCTTTTTTTACCAGGCGTCCGAGCCTTTTTCTTCCGGGAGAACGAGCTTGAGCGACTCGATGGCGACTTCGAGCATGGAGTCGTCCGGCTCGGCGGTCGTCAGATGCTGCACGGCCTTGCCCGGCGCGGAGGCGATGCGGGCAAGCGCGCTGTCGCTCCGGCCCGCCCACTTGATGATCTCATAGCTGATCGAAACGACGACCGGCAGAAGCAGCAGATGCAGGCCCATGCGCGCGAGCGTTCCTTCGGTGCGCACGAAGGAGAAAAAACAAGAATGCTGATAAAAATCACGATGAAGAGAAAGCTCGTTCCGCACCGCGGATGGAAGCGCGACTGCATGCGCGCGTTCTCCACCGTGAGCGGAAGTCCTGCTTCGTAGCAGAAAATGGTTTTATGCTCCCGCGCCGTGATACATCCACACGCGCTTCATATCCGGGATCATCGAGCAGGCTTGAGATATCCGAGAAAGATCGCAAGGCGGAAAAATACCCTCGGCAAGACCGCGCCATACGCCGAGCGGCACGAGCCGGTTCAAAAGACCGGCGAGAAACGTCGGTAGCAGGGCGAAAAGCCCGACAGAGAGCGCGATGCCGAGCACGACCGCGGTATAGAGAATAATCTTTTCCGCCGTCTCGTCCGAAAAAATGCTTCTGGATCAGAGATCAAATTTATCCGGCTCGCCCTGCTTGTCCTCCGGCTGCTGCTCGGCGGACCAGGTGATCGCCTTTACGCCGTTGACCATGGAGTCAAGAAAATTCACCACGCCGCGGATGAACGGATATCCCATCCACGGGTGCTTGTCCTTGCTGAGCTTGAGCGGATCAACGCGGGAGACAAGCGTACCGTCGCTCTTGCGGCAGACGATGGCCTGCCGGTCAACACCGCGCATGAGAATGCCCTCAATGAGCGCCTGCCCGCCGATGCTCGTCCGGAAGGGCGCGGGGGGGATTCCTGTGCCATAGAAAAACTCCTTATAGTTAAGATGCCTTGCGCGGCAGCGTCACCGTGACGCGCACGCCGCCGCCGGCGGCATTGGCAATATCGAGCGTGCCGTTGTGCCGCGTGACGATCTCGTCGCACACGGCAAGGCCGATGCCGCTCCCGCGTTCCTTGGAGGAGCCCTTGAAGAATTTCTTCTTCACCTGCGGCAGCTCCGCCGGCGGAATGCCGGGGCCGTAGTCGCGGATGCATACGGAGACGGTCGCGTCGTCGTGCGTGATGTTCACGTCGATCTTTTTGCCGTTTTTGCCGTATTTGCAGGCGTTATCGAGAATGTTGAGGAACACCTGCGAGAGCCGCTCGGGGTCGCCGGGGATCTCCGGAAGGTCTTCCTCCGGCGAAACATAGGTCACGGCGAGATCTTCGTGGCGGAAAAGCTCATTATAGGTATAAAGGCAATCCTCGACCAGCGCCGGCAGCTCCACCGTGGAAACGTGCAGCGTAAACCGGCCGTCCTGAATGCGCGTGAATTCGAGCAGCTCCTCGACCATTTTGGTAAGGCGTCCCGCTTCGCGGGTGATGATCTCGATGCCGCGGCGCGGAGTCGCCCCGGATGGCCTCGTCGTAGGCGAGCGTTTCCGCCCAGCCGGTGATGGCGGTGAGCGGCGTGCGCAGCTCGTGGGAAACGGAGGAGATGAACTCCGTCTGCACACGTTCCGCCTGCGATAGCTTCTGCGACATATCGTTGATCGCGTCGGTCAGCTCGCCGATCTCGTCGTTGTGCGTTTTTCCACCTGCGCGCCGTAGCTTCCCTTCGGCGATGCGGCGGGCAACGCCCGTGAGCGAAGCGATCGGCTCGGTGATCGTGCGCAGAAAGTAAAGGTTCGAGAATACGACGATCGCGAGCACCACGAGCCCGATGCCGCCCGCGAAGAGCGAGGAGGTGTTCACCGCGCGGTCGATGAGCTTGAGACTTGTGATATACCGCATTACACCGACAACGCTCCCGCTGCCGGAAACGAGCGGCGCGGATACGGCGAGCACCTTCTCACCCGTAGAGGCGCGCTTGCCCTGCCAGAAGCTGATCTTGCCGGAGTCGAGCGCGTTTTGATATCATCCGAGCCGGGGATCGAACCGGCAGAAATGCCGGTGGAGGCGATCTCTACGCGTCCTCGGTGTTGACGAACTGCAATTCGAGCGAATCCTTGTCGTCAAAATTCTCGGCATAGTTGAAAGCGCTCTGGTAAAACTCGGCATATGTGCGATCCACATAGGACGAGAGAAACGCCGACGCCGTTTCTGCCTTCGCCTGCAGCGAGGCGCGCGTGGCGGAGTAATAATATGCCTGCAGCGAGAGGGTATACGCTGCGAGCGCAATAATGATCGCCAGCAGCACAAGGCCGCTTCCGACGAACATGCCGCGGGCGCGGATGGAGCGGAAATGGATATCGCGCAGGCGCGGCAGGCGCACCGGTTTCTTGGCGGCTGCGGCGTGGCGGCTTTTTTTCTTTTTTTGCGAAAAGGTCAGCGAGCAGCTTCTTCATGGAATGCAGATCCTCCGAAGAGTCTTAAAGTCCCCACTTGTAGCCGTAGCCCCAGACGGTGGTGATGTAAGCGGGCATGGTGGGATCGTCCTCGATCTTGATGCGAAGACGCCGGATGTTCACGTCCACGATCTTCAGCTCGCCGAAGTAGTCGCGGCCCCATACCTCGTTGAGGATATCCTCGCGGGAGAGCGCCTTGCCGGGATTGTCCATAAATATTTGATGATGGAAAACTCGATCTGCGTCAGACGCACGCGCTCGCCGTTTTTTCCAGCGTGCGGTTGCGCGTATTGAGACGGAACGGCCCCTGCCGGATCTCCCCGGTATCCTCGGCGTCCTGCTCGCCGCCGGTGCGGCGGAAGAGGCGCGTCGATGCGGGCGGTAAGCTCGGCGGGGGAGAAGGGCTTGGTGACATAGTCGTCCGCGCCAGTCATAAGACCGGTGACCTTGTCCATTTCCTGGGCAGCGGGCGGTAAGCATGATGATACCGATGGTGGTGTTGGTGGCGCGGATACGGCGGCAGACCTCAAAGCCGTCGATATCCGGGGAGCATGATGTCCAGCAGCGCCACGCGGATGTCCGGGTGGCGGCGGAGCTTGCTCAAGCGCCATTTCGCCGCAGTCGGCCTCGATCGGCTCATAGCCGCTCCGGCGCAGATTGATGACGACAAAACTTCGGATGTTGGCCTCGTCTTCCAGAACCAGAACTTTCTTCATATCGGTTTCTTACCCTCCAACGACGGAGCCGGGCTCCAGTCTGTATAAATCACATGAAATCGGCTGCGGATCGTGTTCTCGTCGGTCTTGCCGTCGAGAATTTTGGCGGCGTACACCGTCGTTCCCTCCTCCTGCAAAAGGAAGCGGTTATCGAGCCTGGCGCGCTCGTACCGGTTTTCGCCGGTGACGGCGTATACGGCAACATAGTCCTCAAGCGAGCCGTCCGAGCGCAGCCGCGAGAGAATGACCGCTCGCTCGCCGGAAACGCTGTCGTCCCGCCGCACCGTGAGCCCGACGTCCCAGCCGGACGGCAGCACAAGATACCAGTTGTCCGTAACGCAGTGGTAGGTTGTCATGATCGTGCTCGCGCGGCCCGAAGCGTCGTAGCGGAACCAGGCGATCGACCAGAAAACCTCGTCCCCGTCGGCGGCAGCTGCTGCGGGTGCGGGATCTCGGTGGAGCCGTCGCCGTCGATGTCCTGCGCGTACACAAGACTGTAGGAGCGGCGCGTTTCGGAGATCTGCGTGGTGCGGTTCATGGTGAGATTGATGAGAGAACCGTCCCGGCAGACGAAGAGATCGGACACAAGATCGCCGGTCGTGAGCGTAGACTCCGCGAGCAGCGCGGGCGCGTCTCCGCAAGCGTCACCATGCGCAGCCGCTGCAGCGCGGAGATACCGGCGCTGAGCGCCGCCGAGGTCGCCTGCGGTTCCTGCCCGAGCGGGAAGGTGTATTGATCGACAAGATAGGTCGTGCTGTTCGCCGCGCGCAGATTCAAAAAGCTCGTCGCAGCCGTCGCGGTTGATGTCGCCGGTGACGAACTCGGCGCTGTCGGTGCTCAAAAGCACGTCGCCGGACCAGCCCGCGAGAGAATATACGCCCAGAACGGACAGACCCGAGGAGATCTGCCATGAGACGAGAAGCGCCTTCTGTCCGTCGCCGGTGAGATCGGCATAGTCGATCCGCCCGATGGACGAGCCTTCGCCGGAGATGGAAGCGCGAGCCGGTGTTCGCCGTTTTCGGAATCGTAGATGTTGATCTTGGGGTTCTTCGCGGCGTCGCGGAAGAAGGCGAGCGCCTCGTCGGCACCGTCGCCGTCCACGTCGCTGAGCTGCACGCTCTGGCGGTAGCTGCCGTGGATCGGCGCGGCATATTCGCTGCCGGAGGCAAGCTCCTCATCGATGAGCGATTGGAGCTGCCGGTATTCCTCCGAGGCCATCGGAAGAGAGAAATATTGATCGATGTTGCCGGAATAGCAGCCGCTCAGACAGAAAAGCAGCGCAGCAAGCAGCAGAAAAGCCCCCGGCCGGACAAATCGTTTCATAGTCTATCTCCGTTTTTCAGTGCATAAATAGGCAAAACTATATTACCATATCGACGCTAAAAATGGAATACCGGAAGCGGAATATTTTTCTTGCCAACGGCACATTTCCGCGGTATAATGCCGCCATACGCCGGTGTGGTGGAATTGGCAGACGCCCGGGACTCAAAATCCCGTGTCCGCAAGGACGTGCGGGTTCGACCCCGCCACCGGCACCAAAAACCAGCACCTCCGTCAGGAAGTGCTGGTTTTTGCATATTTAAAACGTTCAGACGGGCAGACACGGCTTGTGCCTGCCCGCTTGTGTGGATTTTGAGATTTCGCTTACGGCTTGGTGAGAATGGCGCTCACGTCGGTCCTTTTTTTCGCCGAGCGTGAACGTGACGGCCTTGCCGTTGTGGGTGAGCCGGTAGACTTCGCCGCTCGCCCTTGTCCAGCAAATCGGAGAGCAGGAAAGCTGACGTTGCGCCGTTGGTGACAAAGACGATTTTCTCCACGCCCTGCGCCTTGAGAGTGCGGATGCCGCTGAGTCTGCCCGTGAGAATGGCAAGGTCCTCGTCAACGGTGACGGTCAGCACGCCGCTCTTTTGCTCAGCCGTGCAGGCAATGTCCCTGCCGTCCCTGTCGGTTACTCGGTAGAGGGAGGAGCTATTAACCGGCTTCCCTCATCCGGCATGGTGTGGGTCTCCCCGCACTGGTCATACCGCACGCACTTTGCCGTCTTGGTGCCGTCGTGCGCATAGGTCGCATCGTTGTTGGAAACATAGTCCTCAAAGAGATGCCCGAGCTTGCTGTCCGTGTCCGTTACCGTGTCCGTTTCCATACAGCCGCCCGTGCCGTAGCGCACGCACCTTGCCGTCTTTGTTCCGTCCTGCTCGCAGGTGGCATCGTTGTTGGAAACATAGTCCTCAAAGAAATGCCCGAGCTTGCTGCCCGTGTCCGTTACCGTGTCCGTTTCCGTGCAGCCGCCCGTGCCGTAGCGCACGCACCTTGCCGTCTTGGTGCCGTCCTGTTCGCAGGTGGCGTTGTTGTCGGAAACATACTCCTGCCCTGCAAAGCTGTGGTTCAGGGCGGGGATATCCTCGGTTTTTGTATGGGAGGAGCTGGTGCAGGTGTAAGTCCTGACCCCCCCTTTCCCGTGCAGGTGGCGGGCGTCGTCACCGTGCCGCTGTCCCATACAAAGTCTCCGGTGGGGTTGGTGACCGTTTTGTTGGGAGTTCCCGACATGGAACTGTGGGGCGCGTAATATTCGATTTTTCCGCCGGGGTTCAGCGCGCAAATATCCGGCTCGACCTCTGCGCCGGGTATCCGGCTTCCGTCCGCGTTGCTGCCGCCGTTGCCTATGCCTGCGCCCGCTCCGTAAACACTGTCTTCAACGCCGCCCCGCACCTTCAGCTTCGTGTCGCCGGAAACGGTGATGTCGTTTCCTTTACTCCGCAGACCGCCGCCGATGCCCGCGCCGTTTACGCCGCCGCTGGCACTGACCTCGCCGCCGGAGATGGTGATGTCGCTGCCATCTCCTGCTGTGGCCGCCGCCGATGCCCTGCGCCGTTTTTGCCGCCGATGGCGTTGACCTCGCCGCCGGAGATAGTGATGTTGCTGCCGCTGCCGTGCTGTCCGCCGCCGATGCCTGCGCCGTTGAGGCCGTTGGTGGCCCCGACCTTGCCGCCGGAGATGGTGATGTCGCTGCCGTTGCCGCCGAGGCCGCCGCCGATGCCTGCGGCGGCGAGGCCGCCGATGGCGTTGACCCTGCCGCCGGTGATGAAGATGTTGCTGCCGTCCTTTCCGCTTCCGCCGCCGATGCCCGCACCTTGTTGTTCGCCCCAGGCGGTCAGCTTGCCGTTCTCGTCCTGGTCCGCGATGGTCAGGCTGCCGCCGTTGTTCTTTCAAGATCGGCATGCTCATAGCCACTCCTGAGCGTGCTTTCGCCGTTCAGCTCGATGCTGACATTGCCCTCGCCGGTGGTGGAAACGGCGGCCTTGCGCTCATTGCGCACGTCGATGCTTGCGCCGGAGAGGGTGACGCTTGCGGTCTGATCCTTCTCCGCGTTGATGGTGACGTTGTTTTCCTTAGAGGTTCCCGTAATGACGGGCGCGCTGTCCGGTACAGCGGCTCCGCCTCCCTGCCTGACCGTCTGCCCGCCGCTCTCGGCGTTTACGGTGATGTCGCCCTTGCCGATGTCCCAGGTCGCCGCGTGCGCCGACACGGGCAGACTGGCGAGAAGCAGCAGCGCAAGGAGCGTTGATACGATTTTCTTTCCCTTCATGTGTAAAAGCCTCCTTCTTTGTTCTGATTGATCGCCTCAATTCCGTTTTAATGCTCAGACACGATAATTTTACCAGACGATGCGGAGAATTTCAAGTGCGCATTTGTACAAAATCCTGTTTTTGATGCGCCGCCGATAACGTTTGAGGCGGAGCAGCCGCCCTTGCCCTGATGTACTTTGCAAAGCAGACCAAAAAAATCCTCCGGGGCAGACGCTCCGAAGGATTTTTGCTGCGCCAATATCATGTTTCCGAAAAACTCCTGCCGGTGGAAATCGGGCGCTGCCGTTTCCGCGGCGTTCCGCGCGGAAAGTGCGGCCGCGGCGTTGTGATGTATGCCTTATGCGCGGGAGAAAACGATCGCAGTACCGGCAATGTCCTCGTCAACGACGGAGAGCGTACCGGCGGCCTCGTCATAGACGGCGGAGCTCTGCGTTTTGTCGATGGTCAGAACGATCTCACCGTTTTTCACGGCATACGCCGTTGACGGTGCCGCTGTCGAGAAGCTCCTTCAAAGTCTCCTTTGGGAAGCAGGCTGGCCATAAAGTCTTCCAGAGGCATTTCCAGCATGGCATCAATGAGTTCGCGCGTCGTTGTGCAGCCGTAAGTCTGCATAAGTCCTTCCACGGTATAGCCGTTGTTCGCAGCGTCCTGCTCGATCTCTTTTTCCAGATAGGCGGTGAGACCGTCCGTAAAAGCTGTATAGAACGTGTCGATCATCGCGGCGGCAGATTCGCTGTCAGCCGCCAGAAGGAATGTACCCTCGCCGGTGAACTCGGTGGTGTACTTCAGGGGAAGATCTCCGAGCTCCATGCAGTCCAGAAGCGCTTTGGAGGATTCGTCGTCATCAATGGCATCGTATAGAGAATCGATGAAGATCGACGATACATCCATTTCGTTCGATACCCAGCTTCCGAGCAGCTTTTCGGCAAGTGCCTTGTCGCCGGCCTGCGCGGCGAGAGCGGCGCTGTTTTTATAATCGCCGAGGGCAGTGAAGAGCTCCCGCGGCGTGCGCGTACTCTCCGGCGTCATAGGTGTTCTGCGCGATCGCATAGTCGCATGCGGTGACGAGCGAAGCGCTCTCTTTATAATCGCCGAGCGCGGCGAAAAGCGCGCGGGCCTGCTCGTAGTCTTCGGCAAGGTAGGCGTCCGTCGCGATCGAGTAGTCGCACGCCGAGGCGAGCGCCGCGCTGTCCTTGTAATCGCCGAGCGCTTTGAACGCCGCGGAGGCCGCGGCCGCGTCGCCGCTGCCCATGAGCTGCACGGCTGTCTGGTAGTCATTGGCGCCGCAGCCGGTCACAGTCAGCATAAGAGCGGCGGTGAGAAGTATCAGAGCCAGTTTTTTGATCGTCTTTTTTTCATTCTTTCTTCCTTCTTCCGATACGTTTTTGCCGGAGATCGTATAAACTCAATATAGCATCAAATTTATCGGCTTGTAAAGAAAAAAACGCCCGCCCGCGGCGCATTTCTCCGTGAAAAGATACAATTCTACTTTCAGGGGGTGTTCTTTTTCGCCGCGGTTCTGCTATAAAGAAACCGATCAACACAAAGGAGAACGGTTTTATGGATCTCATCAGGATCGGACAATACATCGCGGGCAAAAGAAAGGCGCTCGGCCTCACGCAGAAGCAGCTCGCCGAAAAGCTCGGCGTGAGCGATAAATCGGTCTCAAGTGGGAGCGCGGGGTATGTCTGCCGGACGTGTCGCTCTATACGGAGCTGTGCGCGGCGCTGGGCATCGGCATCAACGAATTCCTTTCGGGCGATGATATCGCGGAAAACGATCTGCCGCGCCGGGCAGAGGAGAATATCCTTCAAACGGCGGCGGACGGAAAGCGGCGGCAAAAAGCGGCTCAAATGTATGGTCGCTGCGCTGCTCATCGTTTCCGCTGCGGCGCTCTCGATCATCGGGGCGTACCTGATCCGGACGAACCGGCCGGAGAACGTGATCCGCCCCGTGGAAAAAGAAAGCACGGAGATGCAGACGCTTAAGCTCCTCGCCGGTCTGGACGGAGCCTATATGTACCGCTATACAGCCTCGGACGATTTTCTCTCCCTGCGTATCTATCTGACGGAGTATCATTTCGGGAAACAGGTCAGGAAAGAGAACTGGGAGCTCGGCTACCGGGGACATCGGTTCGCCGAAGGAGGGACGATCCTCATCGTCCCGGATTTTGAAAAATTTTCAGGTGAAGCTCATCCTCGCCGACGGTGGGTCAAAACTTTCGACGAGCTTTCCCATACTGGAGGGCGAGGAAAATCGAAAGTATTTCGCCAGAGCTGGGGCGTCTATTGAGGACGAAACGCCTATAACGTTTGAGGCGGAGCAGCCGCTCCTTGCCCTGATGTACAGCGAAAATGACCTTCAGGTCAGAGCAGTTCAGGAGTTCGCAGCCGGAAGCGTGTCGCCGGTAAACGACTATGCCTACTATATTTCTCTCGAATTTTGCAAAGCAGAGCAATAAAAAAAATCCTTCGGGGCAGACGCTCGAAGGATTTTTTGTTACGCCAGGATCATTTTTCCGAAAAACTCCGGCCGGTGGAAATCGGGCGCTGCCGTTTCCACAGCATTCCACGCGAGAAAGTGCGGATGCACGGTTTTGTCGCCGCATTTGTAGCAGTTGGCACGGAAGGAAACGCCGGAGCGCAGGGAAAACTCCGGATAGAGGATGCGCAGGAACGAGAGCGGGATGCGGTATTCCGCCGTCCAGCCGTCCGGCGTCCGGGTACAGACGGGACGGAACGTTTCCCGTTCGGACTTGTGGCAAAGCCGGACGCGCTCGCGCCGGTTCGGGCCGAAGCCCAGCTCCATGCATGCGTTGGGGTTGATCTCAAAGTTTACATAACGTCCGTCATCCGTGAGAGAAGAAAAATTCCATGCAGCTGTCCTCATGGACGGGGCTGAGCGGGGCGCTGCACTCCGCTCGGATGTCCGATTCCCATGCGTGCTGGAAAACATAGAGCACGGTATCGTCGTAGCAGAGCTTCTGCTCCATGCGGACGCCGCAGTCCGGCTCCCACAGCACGCAGTCCGCGCAGCGGCTCGATCGCGTCCCAGCCGGGCGCGCCGGATGCTTTGCTATCGTGTAGCTTTTCATAGCGCCTGTCCGCCGAGATATACGGTGCTCCGGTTCAGCGCGGCGTCGCACACAACAAAGTCTGCGAGCTTTCCGACGGCGATGGAGCCGATCTCCGCGTCCTGACCGATCTCGCGCGCCGGGATGATCGTTGCGCTCAGGATCGCCTGTTCCGCCGGGATACCGAAGGATACAGCGCGCTGCATGCATTCATAAAGGTTGGCGGCGGACCCGGCGATCGTTCCGTCGGCGAGCTTTGCAACGCCGCCATTGAGGAAAACGTCCTGCCCGCCGAGCGTATACTGCCCGTCCGGCATGCCGCAGCAGCGCAGCGCGTCGGAAATGAGGCAGATGCGGCCGGGGAAGAGCCTGAACGCCATCCGCACGGCGCTGGGGTGGATGTGGTATCCGTCGCTGATGAGCTCCGCAACGACGTTTTCGCGCTCGGATCCCGCCCCGATGGGGCCGGGCTTGCGGTGGTGGATGCCGGGCATGGCGTTATAAAGATGCGTCAGATGGGAAGCGCCGGCGTCGAAAACGGCGCTGGCTTCCTCATAGGTGCAGTCCGTGTGCGCGATGGACACAGTGCAGAGCTTCGAGGCTTTTTCCGTGAACTCGACCGCGCTGGGCAGCTCCGCGGCAATGTCCGCGATACGGAGCAGACCTTCGGAGGCATTATACAGGCGTTCAAACGCGGCGTAGTCCGGCAGGCGGAGATAGCTTGCGTTCTGCGCGCCCTTTTTCTTCGGAGAAGAACGGCCCTTCCATGTTGATGCCCATGAGCCGCGCACAGCCCTCGGGCGCGGCTTTTTGAGCGCAGCGGCAGTTTTGTACGCGGCTTCGAGCACGTCGTAGGGCAGCGTCATGGACGCGGGGGCGAAGCTCGTGACGCCGTTCGCAGCGAGATACTTTGCCATTTTGACAAGACCGTCGTAGTCGCCGTCGGAAAAGTCCGCGCCGGAATTGCCGTGGTTGTGGATATCCACCAGACCGGGGATCACATACTGCCCGTGCAGGTCGATCCCGTCTCCGGCGGCATCGGTGAGAATTTTCGCGAAACTCCCGTTTTCCACGCGGAACGCGCCGCGCTGAAAGCACCCGTCAAGAAATAGATTGGCATTGGTAAAAGCATGATGTCATCCTCCTGTGAACGTTGATTCCCGGTGGTATGTTTGAATTTACGCCTTCGTTTCCTCGGCGACGATACGCCGCATGTCGTCCCATTTCTTTTCCATGTCCGCCGCGAGCTTGAACTGCACCCGCGCACGGTCAAGATTCTGCCCTTCGCGGTGGACGGCAAAGTACAGATCGCCGTCGATATGGTCGGTCAGAAACCGCATGCCGCACTCCAACGTTATTGTTTTCGCTCCCAGCGGAAGGAGCTCCAGCTCCCTGGCGGTCAGATTCGGGCAGGCACGGACATATCCGCGCGTGAAAACGCGGAAGCGCCCAGACTCATTTCCACCTTGGGAGATCGCGCTCGTCCTCCGCCGCGGTCGAAGCGCCGTAGCGGATGGCGTCGCCGAAATCAAAGAGGCTTGAGCCGGGCATCACGGTGTCCAGATCCACAACGCAGAGCGCCTTTCGTGTCTTCGCGTCCAGAAGGACGTTGTTGAGCTTCGTGTCGTTGTGCGCAACGCGGAGCGGGATCTCTCCGGCAGAAAGAAGGTTCTGGAGCGCGGACATCTCCGCTTCCCTTTTGCAAGAGCAAAATCGATCTCCGGCTGAACGGCCGCGGCGGGCCCACCGCGTCGCGCTCGATCGCCTCGCGGAAAAGGCGGCAGCGGTCGGGCGTGTTGTGAAAATTCGGGATGGTCTCGTGCAGCTTTTCCGCCGGGAAGTCGGAGAGCAGCTGCGCAAACGTACCGAAACCGACGGCGGCCTGATAGAAATCCTCGTCCGTCTCCGGCTTCTGAAGGCAGATCGTCCCGTCCCATAATCGTATACGCGCCAGTATTCGTCCCCCATACCGGGTGTGGGGTGCACCGTCCTTCGTCCGGATGAGGGACGTGACGCTGCGCGGATCGCTGGACTTGGAGCGCAGAAAATCCGTCACCGCCGCAATGTTTTCCGAAAGTGCCTGCACATTGCGAAAGGCGTGGTGATTGATTTTTTGCAGAATATACCGGCGTCCGGTGTCGGTCACAACGAGAAATGTAACGTTCACATGCCCACTGCCGTAGTCTTCGCAGGAGACAGGCGTTCCGTCCAGCTGAAAGATGCGCAGAATATTTATCTTATCCTGATCCATGGTAAATGCTCCCTTTGCAGTGTTCCTGTCTATTTTAGTCAGTCCGGCGGAAGATAGCAATCCCTTTGTAAGATTTGGGCACGTTTTTTCAAAAAGCCAAGTCCGGTCTCCGGAGATGCGCGTAGGCAAAGAAAAAAACGTCCTTACGGGAAAATCCGTAAGGACATATCAGCACCCGGTATATCGTCATTTCGCGCGATATACCGGGTGATGTGCAGAAGCGTTATTGCTTAACGATCGTTCCCGACTTGCCGGAGAGGGCAAGCGCGGCCTTTTCAAGGGAACAGATGACCGCTTTTCTTCCTGCCTTGGAGGCGGCAAACTTCATGCTGGCCTTGACCTTGGGCAGCATGCTTCCGGGGGCAAACTGCCCCTGCTGAGCATATGCCTCTGCCTCCCGGCAGCTCATCTCCTTGATCTCTTTCTGATCGGGCTTATTGAAGTTGATGCACACCTGTCAACAGCGGTGAGAATGTAGAGATACTCTGCGTCAATGATCTCCGCAAGGCACTCGGAGGCATAATCCTTGTCGATCACGGCGGGAACGCCCACATAGCTGCCCTCGCCCTGCTTCATAACGGGGATACCGCCGCCGCAGGCGATCACGAGAAAACCCGCATCGACCAGATGTAGAATGCTTGCCTTACCCTGTGCAACAAGATCGACGATCGTTTTGGCGGCGTTGCCGACCTTCGCTTTTTCTGTTCTTCCGGCGTATTGCCGAGAGCATTCCCGCCCAGTGCTATTACGATTCTCGCTATGGCGCTCAGTAGACGATGCCCATGCTGTCGAGCACGGATTCAAGCTCCGCTTTTCGCAGCAGCCTTGGCGATCTCGGAGAACGATTTCTTTTCCCGCGTGAAATATACGAGAAGGCCGCGCATGGCGGTGAGACGGTTCCATGCTTCCTCCCAGCACAGGGAAGCGGCGGAGTCTGCAACCTCGTCGGTAACGTCCTCGCCGCGGGTGCAGGGCAGGCAGTGCAGGAACTTTTGCAGCCGAGATTGCCGAGCTGCATCATGTCACGGTTGACCTGATAGTCGCCGAAGAGCTTTACGCGCTCCTCTTTCGGCATTTCGTTCTCGTAAAGGCCGTACCAGACGTCGGTGTAGATGAAGTCCGCACCCTTGACGGCGCGGCGGTCATCGGTGACCTCCCACGTGCCGCCGGAGATATTGCAGTTCTCCTCGAGAATCTTCTTGTGGTCTTCGTTGAGCTGGGCAGACTTGGGACCATAGTGGACGAAGTGTGCGCCGAGCTTGCTGCAAATAAAGCCGAGAGACGCGCAGACCTGCGTGCCGTCGCCGGTGAAGACGATCTTGCAGTCCTCAAACCTCTTGCCGGCGGGCAGATGCTCCATCATGGTGATCACATCGGCGATCGCCTGCGTCGGGTGCGTGTAGTCGGACATGGCGTTGATGACCGGGATCGTGCAGGCGTTTGCCAGGCTGACGACGGTCTTGTGCTCAATGACGCGCGCCATGACGATGTCCATCAGACCGGAGAGAACACGGCCGGTGTCCTCGATCGTCTCGTGTCCGCCGAGCTGGATCATGCCGGGCCCGAGATACTGCGCGTGACCGCCGAGCTGTTCCATGGCGGTCTCAAACGAGCAGCGGGTACGGGTGGAGGACTGCTGGAAGATCATGCCGAGCGTCATGCCCTTCATGAGCGGGGGATTGTAGCCGGAGTTGATGGACTTTTGATGGCAATGGACAGATTGATGATGTCCATCAGTTCTTCCTTGGTAAAGTCATTTACGGTGAGAAAATCCTTTTTCATTGTTGCGACCCTTTCATGGTTGTTTTCCGAATAGCAGAATGATGGCCGAGAGGACCAGTGCCCCCAGCGCGATCGTATATACGGCGCTGAAGCCGAGAGTTGCGGAAATGATGCAGAAAATGCTGACCAGTGCAACGGTGAAAGCATACGGCATCTGCGTGACGGCATGATCCATCACATCGCAGCCGCTGCCGAGCGCCGCGAGGATCGTGCAGTCGGTCATGGGGGAGCAATGGTCACCGAATATGCCGCCGGAGAGGACACCCGCCACGCAGACCGGCAGAAAATGGCTGCCGATGCCGGGGCTGTTTTCCATGACGGCACAGGCGATGGGAATCGCCATTGGCATGACCATGAACATACAGCCATAGCTTCCTGCGGCAAAAGACACGACACAGCAGCAAACGAAGATGATCGCCGGAACAAACTGCCATGCGGCCTTCGAAGCGATCAGCTCCACGACGAAATATACCGTGCCGAGCTTTTCAAGGATCGAGGCGAGTGACCACGCGAGCAGCAGCACGATGATCGTCGGTACGATGTTCCCTACGCCGTCGAGCCATGCTTTGATGCCTTCTCCTGCGGGCAGTATCCTCGTTACTGCGGCTGCGGCCATGGCGGCAATGCCGCTGAGAAATGCCGAGCGAAGCAGCAGCGTGATCGTATCGCCGCGTTTTGCGAGAAGCGAAGCGACAAGATACAGCACGAGCAGAGCGATGCTGCCGAAAGCTACCCAGATCGCTGCCGGCTCTTTTTTGAGCCCGTATTTGAGCCGCCCGGTTCAGAGCTTTTCGGACATGCGCCGCTTTGCGCGGCTCTGGCGCGGCGCTCCGCTTTGAGCATAGGGCCGAATTCCCTGCCGGTGAAACTGGTGATGAGCATGAACACAAGAGCAAAAATGCAGTAGAAGCAATAGGGGATAGAGCGAAGGAAAAACCTGAAAGGCAGAGTCTGCGATACCGGCCGTTTCCAGACCGCTGCTGATGACTGCTATTTCCACGGCGACCCAGCTGGAAACCACGGCGATGCCTGCCACGGGCGCTGCGGTAGAGTCGACGATGTACGCGAGCCGTTCCCGCGAAAGCCCGACTTTGTCTGCAATTGGGCGGAGCACAGGGCCGGTGATCAGAGCGTTTGCGTAGTCGTCAAAGAAGAACAGCACGCAGAAGAGTTGCCCAAGCAGATTGGCTCCGCGCGGCGTTTTCACTTTTTTGTGATCCGCTTTGCCGCGGCCTCAAAGCCGCCGGTCTTCATAAGCACGCCGACCAGTCCGCCGACAAGCGCACACAGGATCAGCACCTTGGTGTTTTCCGTATCGGAGGCAACGCCTACCAGTTCGTCAATGACGCTCGGAACGATCTGCAGAAGCTGCGCTGCGCCCTTTTCTCCCGTTACAAGCAGAAGCATAAGCTCTCCGACAGATAGTCCAATAAGCAGCGACACGACGACATCACCAAGCAGAAATGCCAGAGCGACGGAGAGCACCGTCGGGAGCAGGGGAGAGCGCGCCGAGCGCGCTCCCCAGTTCAGCGGCGGTAACAGCGCCGGTCAGCGGAGCCGATATGAGCCGGAAGCAAATAATGGCGACCACGGAAAGCACACAAAGCACCACCGCGGCGATCTTTCTGGTTTTCATGCGCAATCCCCTCGGAAGCGAAAGCTGCCGGTTTTGTCCTTAGTTCTTTTTTCTTTCCGGCGCGGTAGAGCCAGTAGCCGACGGCAACGGTGAGCAGTACGCCGATGAGCTGCATCCAGAAGGCGTAACCGGTCACGTCAAAGTCGATGAGGAAGTAGCACGCAAGCGCCACGCAGAGGAAGCAGATAACACCGCAGACGACTATGCCGGCTTTACCGCCCGGAACGGCGTACTGGCGAGGCGCATCGTCGGTGAATCTCAGCTTGATGACGGCGGGGAACATGAAGAGATAGTTCAGCATGAACACGATCGATGCGAAGGAGAAGAGCGTCCAGAAAACGTCGTTCGCGTTGCCGCTGAGCGCGTAGTTGAGAATGATGAGAGCGGAGGAAATGACGCCCATGAGGTAGTAGAGATTGTCGGACGTGCCGTACTTTTTACTGCGGTGCGCGAGGAACTTGGAGCGCTTGTCGAGCTCCGCGGCCTGGAAGGACTCGTTTGCACCGAGACACCAGGTGATCATGTTGGCGACCAGCGTGGAAATGGCAAGAACGATGAGAATGTAGAACACGGGCATCTGCGCCCCGCCGAACACACTGCAAAGCTCCTGCAGAGCATAGACGAAGCCGTCGACCTCGTCGACATTGGCGGCGTTGATCGCGGCGAGAACGCCGAATGTGCCGAAGCAGTAAAGGAACGTGATGGCCGCGCCGGCGATGATCGTCATCTTGGGAACGGTCTTCTTGGGATTCTCGATCTTGGAGCCGATGGAACCGATCAGCTCAAAGCCGAGAAGGTTGTAAACGATCGCACCAATATAGGTGACCGTGTTGTCCATAGTGGGCACCCAGTTGGCGATGGAGAAATCGTTGGCAAAGCCGTTTTTCACGCCGTAGGCAATGCCCATGAAGCCGAAAATCACGAGGATGCCCATCTTGACGACGGCCATGATGTTGGACACGAGCACCGAGAGGTCAATGCCCTTCACGCCAACGTAAACGATGACCCAGCACATCGCGACGGCGATGATCGCCTGAAGCACGATGCTCATTTCGGGGAACAGAGCGAGGCTCAGCCATCCGGAGAACGCGGTGAAAACGGCGGGCATCCAGAACGCCACGTTGACCCAGTACATCCAGCCGACGAGAACGCTGGGAAATTCGCCGAAAGCCCGGCCTACCCAGCTGACGATACCGCCGTCATCCGGGTAGGTGCTGCCGAGCTCGGCGGACAGGAGACCGTAGGGGATAAAGAAGATGATCGCGGAGATGATCCATACCGTAATGGAGGAAACGCCGATGATAGCCGGAGCGACGAACGAGTCGAGCACGAGAATGCTGCATACGGTAAACAGCACCGTACCGACAAGGCTTACCTTTTTACTGTTTTCCATGGTATTTCTCCTCTTTACTTATTTTGACCGGCGGCCGGTTCCGTGCCGTGCGGAACCGGCCGAACGGAGTTCAGCCCTGGGCTGCTGCTGGGTGATGCAGTGGATGTTGCCGCCGCCGTAAGCGACTTCCTCGGTGCGGACGCCGACGACCTTGCGCTCCGGGAACATGGCCTGGACCTGCTCAACGGCAAGCGCGTCGTTCTCGTCGCCGTACTGCGGAAGGATGATACCGCCGTTGACGATCAGGAAGTTCATGTAGGAAGCGATGGAGACCTCGCCCTCTTCACGCGGGATCGTTCCCTCAATGCACTCGATGGTGTCCGCGCCCTTGAGATAGCAGGGGCTCCCTGGTCAGGCACAGCTTGTGGACCTTGAGCTTGCGGCCCTTGGCATCGGTCGCCTCGCAGAGCGTCTTGTAAGCGTCCTGTGCCTGCTGGTAGAACGGATGATTCTCATCTTCGGTCCAGATGCAGGCAACCTCGCCCGGACGGATGAAGCAGGCAACATCGTCGATGTGGCCATTGGTCTCGTAAGGATCGATACCGTCCTTGATCCAGATGATCTTTTTCGAGATTGAGGTACTCCTTGAGCTTCGCCTCAATCTCTTCCTTGCTCATGCCGGGGTTGCGGCCTTCGAGAGCAGGCACATCTCGGTCGTGAGCAGGGGTGCCTTCGCCGTCAACATGGATGGAACCGCCTTCGAGCACAAAGTCGGGGGGTGCGGTAGGAGTCGACGCCCTCGATCTCGCAGACCTTCTGCGCAACGAGATTGTCCTGATCCCACGGGAAATACAGGCCGTCAACCAGACCGCCCCAGGAGTTGAATTCCCAGTCAATGGCGCGGACATCACCCTTGTCGTTGACAACGAACGTCGGGCCGCAGTCGCGGATCCAGGCGTCGTTGCTCGTCATTTCCACAACGCGGATCTCGGTGGGAAGCATGTAGCGCGCATGCTGATACTGGGCTGGGCTGACGCACATCGTCACCGGCTCAAACTGAGCAATGGCCTTCGCAACCTCGGTAAAGACCTTCTGCGCGGGCTTCGCACCGTTGCGCCAGTTGTCGGGACGTTCCGGCCAGAGCATCCAGATCTGTTTCTGCTCCTCAAACTCACCGGGCATTCTGAAGCCGTCAGCCTTCGGGGTGCTTACAATTCTCTTTGCCATTTTCGTTCCTTTCTGAAATAATTCATAAATTCGCGGGCTTATATTGCCGTTTCTTGTACAAGCTACACCTGCATCGTACCATGGATTTTTTCGGATGTCTCTATTTTGCTGGATGAATGTAACACCGGAAAAAAGAAAAGTGCTGTGTTACAAATTGCGTAACACAGCACAGAGATCAAACAATAATTGTACTGGAATCAGCGGAAAGACGCTTATACAGGAGCGTTTCCATTATGGCAATCATGCCGCATCGCGACGTAACATCCGCACCCTGACAGTCGATCTCATCGGCAAAAACATAGAAATTCAAATCGCTCATATTCTGGATCGTATTGTTGTCGGCACGTGTGAGTGAAACGATGGTCGGCGTGGCGATGGCGAAAATGCGCTCGATCTTCTGTATGACGCTGCGGTTGTTTCCGGTATAGGAGAGAACAAGCAAGACGTCATCCCGCTTGATGCGGTGCAGAACGGAGACAAACTCATACTCCTCGTCCGGCATCTCCGTGTTGAACCCCATCATGGTCAATAGCCGGTAAAAATACCGCCCGACCTCATGGCTGAGCCCCTCGGCGAGAATGAAAATATTGGGGTTTCGGTTCATGATAGCGTTGAATTTATTGATTTTTCGTCCGTAATGACCTTTACCGCCTCAATCACATTTTTCAGATAGCTGTCGCGGTAATTGTCGGCGGAGACGATGCTCGGCATATGGATCTTTCGCGATTCTTCCTCTGTATCACGGAGCGCCTGAGAAAACTCAGCGTAGCCCTGATAACCGAGCTTCTTCACCAGACGGAAAATCGATGTCGTGGAGACAAAACATTTTTCCGAGAGGTCACGGATGCTCATATCCTTCACGATATGCAGGTTTTGATAATGTAGTTAAACAGGTTCTGCTCTGTGGGGGACAGCCGGGATACGCAGCTGCTTGTCTGCTCATAAAAGTTCATACAAATCCTCCCGTTTCATGTTTTGTTACGCATTTTACCGTATCATGTAACGAATTATGTGTTTGCGTAACACGCTGCATTATGTTCCGCGGGCGTTACACCCAGCTAAGTTTTGACATTTTTCGTGGATATGACTGCGGCATGGGGATTCCCTATCACGAGGTAAAGGCTCTTGCCTGCGTTCTGCTCCCAGAAATTCAAACGTTCGTTGAGGGCGAGGATGGGCAGCGAGAGTACGCCGAGTGGAAAGCAAAGCAGCAGGCCAAACAAGAGAACAAGGCATAACAAGGGATGGAATATCTGCATTGGCGCCTTTGAAGTGCCGGATCGTCAGAAGATCCCGGAAACCGACATTATCATGGAAACGAGAAAAGGCGTAGCAGTCAGCTACGCCCCGGCACAGGTTGCAGTATGAACTTTTCGGGAATAAAAAAGCAGAGTGTCCATTACAGGATACTCAGATCCTATAAGGACACTCTGCATGGTCCGAGTGACTGGACTTGAACCAGCGGCCTCCTGAACCCCATTCAGGCGCGATACCAAACTTCGCCACACCCGGATTTCTAACAGCTTTGTTATACTACCACAAGGTGTGAGCAAATGCAAGTCTTTTTTTTACGATTCCTGCGGATTTTCCGCGGTGCCGATGTCGCGGTAGAGCGAAACGAAGGTTTCAAAGCAGATATTGTTCTCTGTAATATACTTCGCGGCCTCTACGCCGACATAGCGGAAATGGAACGGCTCATACATTACGCCTGTGATCGGCTCCATGCCGTCGGGGAAGCGCAGGATGAAGCCGAACTCCTGACAATGCGCGTTCATGTACTGGAACATGGCGGTGTTCTCGATGGAGCGGTTTTTCGTCGGATAATAGATATCCGTGATATCGCAGCAAAGGCCGGTCTGGTGCTCGCTGTGACCGGCGGGCATGGTGATATAGTACCCCTGACTGTCCTTGCCGTCGGATACGCCGTTGTTCCGGCAGACGCGGAGGAAGTTCGCGGCCTGATCTGCATAGCTCCGGTAGCCGGAGGAGAGATAGACGGAGAGACCCTGCGCGCGGGTGTCCGCTGCCATCGCGGCGAGCGCATCGGCAATACGGCTGTCCACGAGCTGCCCTTCGAGCGTCACAAGCTCCGGCGGGGCGTACTCGGCGATGGAGTTATCGGCGTTTGCGAGGATATACTCCCCAGCTGTTGATATCGATGTCCGGCGGCTCGGGCAGACCGAGCGCCGGCGCGGCCGGCAGGGGAGTCCGGGTCCGGCGTCGGCTCGGGCGTAGCGGTCGGCTCCGGCGTCGCCGTAGGTTCCGGCGTAGCGCTCGGCTCCGGGGTAACATCCGGCGTTGCGGTCGGTACGGGCGTTGCCATGGACTCCCGGAGCGCTGCGGCGTCGGACGCCTTGGCTGCGCTGAAACGCAGAACCATCAGCACCGCGCAAAGTATCAGCAGAAGGACCATGAGAATGATCCCGATCGTCTTTCGCGTGTTCATATTATTCCTCTTCCAGTTTTCTTTTGAGTTTTTCGAGCGCCTTTTTCTCCAGCCGCGATACATAGGAGCGGGAAATGCTGCAGCGCCTGGCGGTCTGCGCGCTGCGTGAGCGCGGCGTCTCCGTTCAGCCCGTAGCGAAGGCGGAGGATCTCGGCCTCGCGCTCGTCGAGCACGTTGTCGATCAGCTGCGACAGATGCTGACAGAGATCGGTCTGCACGACGCGCTCGGACATATCCTCCTCGTCGGCCAGAACGTCGATCAGCGACAGGGGGAATTGCCGTCGGAATCGTGTCGATGGAGTCGGAGAG